>Ga0310811_10006361_pt1 | contig 15094 bp, 13 predicted proteins | sample YCmetagenome_FD_207642 | JGI IMG/M metagenome (GOLD analysis project Ga0310811, IMG submission 207642) | Soil microbial communities from experimental microcosm in Duke University, North Carolina, United States - YC | ecosystem: Engineered > Artificial ecosystem > Soil microcosm > Unclassified ...
GTCTTGTGCTCCAGCGCCATGGCGACGCCGTCCTCGGTGCTGGCAGTTACGCTCAGAACTTCGGGCATGCTGTCGCGCTCGACGAAGAGCGAATGATAGCGGCCGATCACGATCTCGTTCGGCAGATTGCGCATCAGGCGCCCGCCGCGCACCTGCACCCGCGAAGGCCGGCCGTGTGCGGGATGGGTGAGCTGGCCGAGTTCGCCGCCGAAATATTCGCCGATTGCCTGCACGCCGAGGCAGACGCCGAACACCGGCAGCTTGTTCTCCAGCGCCGCGTCGATGGTTGTCTTGATCCCGAAATCCTCAGGGCGGCCGGGACCGGGCGACAGCACCAGCAAATCCCACCGCTTCTGCTTGAGCATGTCGAGCGCGTGCACATACCGGACCACGGTGACGCTGGCGCCGACCTGGCGAAAGTAATCGGCCAGCATGTGCACAAAGCTGTCGTCGTGGTCGATCAGCAGCACACGCTTGCCCGAACCCGTGGCATCAGGCGCGAACGCCGACAGCGGCTTCGGCGGATCGCCGCGCAACGCCTGGAACAGCGCCGCGGCCTTGACCTGGCATTCGCGATCTTCCGCGGCGGGATCAGAGTCGAACAGGCAGGTGGCGCCGACGCGGACCTCGGCGAGCCCGTCTTTCATGCGGATGGTGCGGATGGTGAGCCCGGTGTTGATGCTGCCGTCAAAATTCACCGCGCCGATCGCGCCGGCATACCAGCGGCGCGGCGAGCGCTCGTGATCCTCGACGAACTGCATCGCCCACAGCTTCGGGGCGCCGGTCACGGTGACGGCCCAGGCATGGGTGAGGAAGGCATCGAGCGCGTCGAAGCCGGGACGCAACATGCCCTCGACATGGTCGACGGTGTGGAACAGTTTTGAATAGGTCTCGATCTGACGCCGCGCCAGCACCTTGATCGTGCCGGGCACGCAGACGCGCGCCTTGTCGTTGCGGTCGACGTCGGTGCACATGTTGAGCTCGAACTCATCCTTCTCCGAATTCAGGAGCTGGCGGATCTGCTCGGCATCGCCGATCGCATCCGTGCCGCGCGCGATGGTACCTGAGATCGGGCAGGTCTCGACCCGGCGTCCATCGGAGCGCACGAACATTTCCGGCGACGCCGACACGAGAAATTCGCCATCGCCGAGATTCATCAGCGCGCCGTAGGGCGACGGGTTGATGACGCAGAGGCGCTGGAACACTTCGGCTGGCGAGCGCCCGCAGGGCTCGGCGAAGAGCTGGCCGGGCACGGCTTCGAACAGATCACCGCGGGCAAAGGCCGCGCGCGCGGTCTCGACGGTGGCCTGATATTCGCCGGGCGCGTGATCGGCAAAGCCCTGGCGCGGGGTCTTCTGATACGGGCTTTCGGCTGTCTCGCGCGGCAGGCCTTCCGTGGATTTTCCCTTCCACGCGAAGTCGTACGAGAGCATCGCGCCGCGGCCGGTGGCGCGGTCATAGGCGAGCAGGCGATCGGGGACGTAAAGCACGATGTCGCGCTGATCATCCTCGCGCCGACGCTTCTGCACCAGATCTTCGATCTGGAACACGAGGTCGTAAGCGAAGGCGCCGAACAGACCGAGCAACCCGTCGTCATTGGAAGAGAAGCTGGCGACGAGGTCCCGCACCAGCGACATCACGCTGGCGCGTCGTGTACGCTGGTCTTCCTCAACGGGCGCGTCGCCGCGGATGATATGGCCTGACAGTCGCGAAGCGGTCTTCTCGGAAATCACGACGCAGGGCTCGCGCAGGACCTCAGTGAGGAAGGCGATCAGCACCTGCCCGCGCTCATTCAGCGCTTCCAGCTTGAAGTTGAAGCCAGTGGTCTCGAGCTTGAGCGGCGGATCGGAGAAGCCGAGGTCAAAGCTCTCGTAGCGGCCCGGCACGGTCGTGCCGGAGGAGAGCACGACGCCACGGCGGCGATCGAGCAGGTTGACGAGATCGTCGAGCCGGCTGGCGCCGCCGGTGAATTGCTCGGCCACGCGCGTGATCGCAAGCCCGCCGCGGGTGACGTAATCGCTTCGTGCCGGAAGGGCAAAGACTGTCCTGTTCATGTCGTCCTCTTACGAAACTTGCCGAGGGAACGCCACACAGGACAAACGATCAGGCCGCCGCGCTGTGCAGGCGACCTCAGACGATTTTTGGAAAATAAATCGCACCGGCCACCTCTTAGGAGGTGCGCCACCAACGACGGGATGGGCGGGCTGCGGTGCTCATGGGCCGGATACTCACCATGGCCCGGGGACGGCGTCAAGGGTGCCGCCCCGCACTATGGGCTACGGGCGATTACCCCAGATGCTTCCTGAAAAACTCCGTCGCGCGGCCCCAGGCGAGCTCGGCGGCTTCACGGTCGTGCACGGCCTGGCGCTGCTCGTTGACGAAGGCGTGCTCGGCGTCATAGCGGAACAGTTCGAGCGACTTGCCGGCAGCCTTCATGGCCTTCTCGAACCCGTTGACCAGATCCGGCGTGCACCAATCGTCCTTGTTAGCGAAATGGGCTTGGAGCGGAATCTTGACGTCGGCGGGCTTGGCGGCCTGCTCCGGCGGAATGCCGTAGAACACGACACCGGCGGTGAGCTCCGGCACATGCACCGAGCCGATGATGGTGACAGCGCCGCCGAGGCAGAAGCCTGTCAGGCCAACCTTGGCGCCGTTGCGCGACAGATATTGTGTCGCGCCGCGCACGGTCTGCGTGGTGGCGTCCATGAAGTCGAGCGAGTTCATCTCTTTGCCGGCCGCGTCCGTGTCGTGATACGGCACCACCTTGCCCTTGTAGAGATCGGGCGCCAGCGCATCGAAACCGGCGAGCGCAAAGCGGTCGCACAGGCCCTTGATCTGGTCCGACAGGCCCCACCATTCCTGGATCACGACCACGCCCGGCGCATTGCCGCGAGCGGCATTGGCGAGATAGCCCGAGGCGTCCTTGCCGTCCGGACGCTTGAAAGTGATGCTGGTTCCCATAGTGTCCTCCGACGATGTTTCTTGGGGGAGCGGTTGTGCACATTCTGGCCGCTGGACGCGCGTAGCGCAATCCACACTCCCGTCATTCGGAACGGGGCGCAGCGCCGAACCCGGAATGACGGCAAATAGAAATCAACAAAAAAGCCCCCTTGCGGGGGCTTCTTCAGTTTCGTTTCGCATGGGCCGCTCAGTGCGAGTCGGCCCAGACCTTCTTCTTGGTGAAGTACATCAGGAACGCGAAGAGGATCAGGAACACGAAGACCTGGAGACCGAGGCGCTTGCGCGCTTCCATGTGCGGTTCGGCGGTCCACATCAGGAATGTGGTGACGTCGTGGGCGTACTGCGCGACCGTCGCCGGCGAGCCGTCGTCATAAGTCACCTGGCCATCGCTGAGCGGCTTCGGCATCTTGATGGCGTGGCCCGGGAAGTACTTGTTGTAGTACGAGCCCTCCGGGATGGTCACGCCTGCCGGCACCTTATCCTCGAAGCCCTGAAGCACAGCGTCGACATAGTCCGGGCCCTGCTCCTGATACTGGCTGAAGAAGTCGACCAGGAACATCGGGAAACCGCGGCCATAGGAGCGCGCCTTGGTGATCAGCGACAGATCGGGCGGCGCCGCACCACCGTTCGCCGCACGAGCCGCCTGCTCGTTCGGGAATGGCGAGGGGAAGTAGTCAGCCGGCCGGCCCGGTCGCTCGAACATGTCGCCCGTATCGTTCGGACCATCCTTGATCTTGTAGTCGGCGGCAAAGGCGGCGGCCTGTGCCGCCGAATAGCCTGGACCACCGGGGTCGCCGAGATTGCGGAAGGCGACCAAGGACAGGCCGTGGCAATTCGAGCAGACTTCCTTGTAGACCTTCAGGCCGCGCTGGAGCGCACCGCGATCATACTTGCCGAAAGGGCCCGCGAAGGACCAGCTGTTGCCGGGCGGCTTGGTGCCGCCTTCCTCGGCGCGAGCATCCTGCAGGGTGCCGACGAACAGCGCACCCGCCGCAACGAGCGCAACCGCAATCGAGGCGACCGCCTTGCCGCTCTTGGCGAGGATCGCTTCAGAGATCGAGTTCGGCACCGGCCGCGGCGTCTCGATGCGCGAGAGCAGCGGCAGCACGATCAGGAAGTAGGCGAAGTAGCAGACCGTCAGGACCCGGCCGGCGATCACGTAGATGCCTTCCGGCGGCTGCGCGCCGAGATAGCCGAGCAGGATGCAGACCGCGACGAAGATCCAGAAGAACTGCTTCGCCAGCGGACGGTACTTCGACGACCTGGTCTTGGCGGCATCGAGCCAGGGCAGGAAGCACAGGATGATGATCGCCGAGAACATCCCGATCACGCCCGCGAGCTTGTTCGGGATCGAGCGCAGGATCGCGTAGAACGGCAGGTAATACCATTCCGGCACGATGTGCGGCGGCGTCACGCCCGGATTCGCCGGAATGTAGTTGTCGGCGTCGCCGAGATAGTTCGGCATGTAGAAGATGAACCAGGCGTAGAGCAGCAGGAAGCAGGCGACGCCGAAGCCATCCTTGATGGTCGCATGCGGCGTGAACGGCACCGTGTCCTTTTCCGTCTTCGGCTCGACGCCGTCAGGATTGTTCTGGCCGGCGACATGCAGCGCCCAGACGTGGAGCACGACGACGCCCGCGATCAGGAACGGCAACAGGTAATGCAGCGAGAAGAACCGGTTCAGCGTCGGATTGCCGACCGAATAACCGCCCCACAGCAAGGTCACGATGCTCTCGCCGACATAGGGAATGGCGGAGAACAGATTGGTGATGACGGTGGCGCCCCAGAAGCTCATCTGGCCCCACGGCAGCACGTACCCCATGAAGCCCGTCGCCATCATCAAGAGATAGATGATGACGCCGAGGATCCAGAGCACCTCGCGCGGCTCCTTGTAGGAGCCGTAATAGAGGCCGCGCAGCATATGGACGTAGACCGCGAAGAAGAACATCGACGCGCCGCAGGCGTGCATGTTGCGCAGCAGCCAGCCGTAATTGACATCGCGAACGAGCAGCTCGACCGACTTGAAGGCGAGGTCGGCATGCGGCGTGTAGTGCATCGCCAGAATCACGCCGGTCAGGATCTGAATCCCCAGCATGAAGGAGAGGATCGCGCCGAAGGTCCACCAGTAGTTCAGATTGCGCGGGGTGGGATAGACGACGAAGGAGGAATGGACGAGGCCCAAGATCGGCAGGCGCCGCTCGATCCATTGCAGTGCCGGATTGCTCGGCTGGTAGTCGGATGGTCCGCTCATGATGCGATCCTGAGGAAATAAAACGACGAGACGGCGGGAGGCTTCGGACGCGGGTCCGAAGCTCAGCCGATCTGGATTTTGGTGTCGGAAACGAACTGGTACGGCGGAACCGGCAGGTTCGCGGGCGCGGGCCCCTGACGGATGCGGCCGGACGAATCGTACTGCGAACCATGGCAGGGGCAGAAGAACCCGTCGTAATTGCCTTCATGGGCGATCGGGATGCAGCCGAGATGCGTGCAGATGCCGATCACGACCAGCCACTGGTCGTGGCCCGCCTTGACCCGGGCTTCGTCGGCCTGCGGATCGGGAAGGCTCGCCACAGGAACGGCGCGCGCCTCGTCGATCTGCTTCTTGGTGCGGTGGCTGATGTAGATCGGCTTGCCGCGCCAGAACACCTTGATGTCCTGCCCCTCGGCAACCGGGCTCAGATCAACCTCGATCGGCGCACCGGCGGCGATGGTCGAGGCGTCCGGATTCATTTGAGAGATAAAGGGCCAGAGCGCAGCCGCGCCCCCTACTGCTGCAGCTGCCCCCGTTGCAACGAATAAGAAATCACGGCGTGTCGGATGGTCCGCCGAAGACGCTGTCGTCACGATTCCAACCCTTTCTTCTTATGCGGCCGGTGGAACCGCTCCAGGAGCCCCCAAGGTCCCCGGAACAGTGCTGCCGGCGCCCGCGGCCCCCCGCGGCGGCAGAACTTCACTCGTCTTCGCCAAAACAAGGCGAAAACAGCAGTCCAGAATCGTTCTATTGGCACCCTTGCCGGGCGAGCGCAAGCCCGCTAACGGCGCGGGAGCGTGCAATGCACGAATTCCGCGGCCATCGATGTTTTATTGAGACATTTCCGGCCCACAACCGCCCCTGTGACGCCCATGCAGATCGCACTTTTCCAACCCGACATCCCCCAGAACACAGGCACGATTCTCCGCCTGTGCGCTTGTCTGGGAATCGCCGCCCACATCATCGAGCCGGCCGGCTTCCCGGTCTCCGACCGGCATTTCCGCCGGGCGGGAATGGACTATCTCGACCACGTCAGCATCCTCAGGCACGATTCCTGGTCGAAATTCGAGGAATGGCGGGCGGCACAAGGCTACCGCCTGTTGCTGTTCACCACCAAAGGCGCCACCGACTACCGCGATTTCCATTACCAGACGTCGGACATCCTGCTATTCGGGCGCGAGAGCGCCGGCGTCACCGACGCAGTGGTCGAGGCCGCGGATGCGCGGCTGGTGATCCCGATTGCACCGGGGCTGCGGTCGCTGAATGTGGCGATGACCGCGGCGATGGCCGCAGGCGAAGCGCTCCGGCAGGTCCGGAACCCGCAAGATTGAACTGTTGAGGAGAGACCAGTGAGCTACGCGGTCAAGGAAATCTTCCTGACCCTGCAAGGCGAAGGCGCCCATGCCGGACGCGCATCCGTGTTCTGCCGTTTTGCCGGCTGCAACCTCTGGAGCGGCCGCGAGGCTGATCGCGCCGCCGCGACTTGCCAGTTCTGCGACACGGATTTCGTCGGCACCGACGGCACGCTCGGCGGCCGCTACGCTACGGCCGTGGAACTTGCCGACACCATTGCTGCGCAATGGACGGCCGCTGCCGAAAACCGCTATGTGGTACTGACCGGCGGCGAGCCGCTGCTCCAGGTCGATGACGCCCTGGTCGACGCGCTCCATGCCCGCGGCTTCGAGATCGGCGTCGAGACCAACGGTACGGTGGCTCCGCCCCAGGGGCTCGACTGGATCTGCGTCAGCCCCAAGGGCGGCAGCGAACTGGTTCTGCGCCAGGGGCACGAGCTGAAGCTGGTCTATCCGCAGGCCCTCGCTGTGCCCGAGACTTTCGAGGGCCTCGCCTTCGAGCGCTTCTCGCTGCAGCCGATGGATGGGCCCGAGGTCATCGAGAACACCGCGCGCGCGATCGATTATTGCCTGCGCCATCCGCAATGGCGGCTGAGCGTGCAGACGCATAAATCGCTCGGCATCAGATAGGACTGAACGGACAGATGTGGGAATTGACGAAACAGTTCCGCTTCGAGGCGGCGCATACGCTGAAGGGGACGACCTTTGGTGAGGCGAGCGAAGAGATCCACGGCCACTCCTTCCGCGCCGAGGTGACCGTGCGCGGGATGCCGGATCCTGCGACCGGCATGGTGATCGATCTCGGCCTGCTGCAGAGCGCGATCGAAGAAGTCAGGCTGACGCTCGACCACAAGTTCCTCAACAAGATCGAGGCGCTGGGCGCACCGACGCTTGAAAACCTGTCGCGCTTCGTCTGGGAGCGGCTGGCGCATGTCGGCAAGCTGACCCGCGTCAGCATTCACCGCGACAGTTGCTACGAGAGCTGCACCTATTACGGTCCGCAGGCGTGACCACATGACATCCACCTTGGATCCCAAGCTGATCGAAGACCGCAAGACGCGCGCCCGCGCCTGGTTCGAGCATCTGCGCGACGACATCTGCGCGAGCTTCGAGCAGTTGGAAGACGACGCGCCGCAAGGCCTCTATCCAGGCGACGCCGGCCGCTTCGGGCGGACGCCGTGGCAGCGCACCGATCACAGCGGAGCTAAAGGCGGCGGCGGCGTGATGTCGATGATGTCGGGCCGCCTGTTCGAGAAGGTCGGCGTGCACTGCTCGACCGTGCATGGCGAGTTCGCGCCGGAGTTTCGCGCGCAGATTCCGGGCGCGGCCGAAGACCCGCGGTTCTGGGCCTCCGGCATCTCGCTGATCGCACACCTGCGCAATCCGCACGTGCCGGCCGTGCACATGAACACGCGCTTCGTCGTCACCACCAAGGCATGGTTCGGCGGCGGCGCCGATCTGACGCCGGTGCTCGACCGCCGTCGCACGCAGGAGGACGCCGACGCGCTCGCCTTCCACGCCGCGATGAAGGAGGCCTGCACCGGACCGAACGGCGTTGCCGACTACGACAAGTACAAGAAATGGTGCGACGAATATTTCTATCTGCCGCACCGGAAAGAGGCGCGCGGCATCGGCGGCATCTTCTACGACTGGCACGACAGCGGCGACTGGGATGCCGATCTCGCCTTCACCCAGGATGTCGGCCGCGCCTTCCTCAACATCTATCCCGATCTTGTCAGACGCAATTTCGCGAGCGCCTGGACCGCTGAAGACCGCGAGGAGCAGCTGATCCGTCGCGGCCGCTATGTCGAGTTCAATCTGCTCTACGACCGCGGCACCATCTTCGGGCTCAAGACCGGCGGCAATGTGGACTCCATCCTGTCGTCGCTGCCGCCGGAGGTGAAATGGCCATGAGCGTGACCAAGCCCGCAATGAAGCCCCTCCCCCGCGCCATGCTGATCGACATGGACGATACCATCCTCTCGGCCTATGGCCGGCCCGAGATCGCCTGGAACACGATCGCCGAAGAATTCGCCGAGGAGCTCGCACCGCTGCCGCCGGCGCAGGTCGCCACGGCCGTGCTGGCCTATGCGCGGCAGTTCTGGTCGACTGCGGAAGCTGCGTGGCGCATGAAGCTCGGCGAGGCACGCCGGCTCACGGTGCGCGGCGGCTTTGCCGCGCTCGCTGCAAATGGGCATCGCGCGCTCTCCGACGATCTCGCCGCGCGTCTCGCCGACCGCTTCACCACCTATCGCGAGGAAGCGATCTTCGTCTTCCCCGGCGCCCATGACGCGATCGACGCGCTCAAGGCGCGCGGCGTCAAGCTCGCGCTGGTCACCAACGGCGCCGCCGACATGCAGCGCGCCAAGGTCGAGCGCTTCGAGCTGACCCATCGCTTCGATCATATCCAGATCGAGGGCGAGCACGGCTTCGGCAAGCCCGAGGAGCGCGCCTATCTGCACGCGATGGAAGCGCTCGGCGTCACACCTGCGGACACCTGGATGATCGGCGACAATCTCGAATGGGAAGTCGTGACGCCGCAGCGGCTCGGCATCTATGCGATCTGGATCGACGTGCATGGCGACGGCCTGCCCGAAGGTTCCACGGTCAAGCCCGATCGCATCATCCGCTCGCTGACTGAGCTCGTGCCGGGCTGAATCTCGAAAACAACCCCATGCACAGTAGGCGCTGCTGCAAGATCAAAGATTTACGGATTTTTCGAAAACACGTTGACCCGTCGGGCAAAACAGGCGCATGATGCCATCGTCGGGATGCTGGCGATGGAAGCGCGGTCCCCCGACAAGCAGCTCGCTCGCGGCCATCCTTCGAGACGCTCGCTCGCGCGGGCTCCTCGGGATGAGGACTTGTTTTCCAGCGCAACGTCGGACCATCATCGCCGTGTTCGGCGTGTCATGACAAATTGCTAGCTGTGGTCCGGATCGATCAACTCGAAAGGACAATCCATGGAATTGAAAGCCGGCGATATCGTCATGCTGAAGTCGGGCGGCCAGCCGCTGACCGTCGCGGAGGTCAAGGGCGAAGACGTGCTCTGCCTCTGGATGGGCATGGAAGGCGATCTCTTCCGCGAGACGCTTCCGCTCGCCACTCTCATCCAGGTGGAAGAAGATGAGGACGAGGACGACGAGGAAGAAGACGACGAGGACGAGTGAGTCCGCATCCTGATCGGACCCGGCGCGCTCAGCTCCGGCGCACCTGATGTCCGCTTCTCCGCCGAGAACGGCGAATAGCGGACATCGCTGGATGATAAGGCCGACTTCTGGCGCACGGCGCGTCGCCTCGATCAGCCAGGCAAGAGCGCGGCGACCTTTGCCGCAAGGGCTGCTCCCAGGTCTGCGTTGTTCTTCGCGGTAAAATGGATGCCATCCACTCCCGCCGTCGACACCGCACTTCCGGCATCAAAGAACTCGACCTTCATGAAATTGGCCAGCGCCTTGTATTGTGCCGCAAGCTGAACCGTCTTCTCGCGGCCGCCCTCGAACATGCCTTGAAACCAGGGATCCGGCAGATCGGCGAGCGGCGGCGGCGCCACGACGAGGACTTTCGGCGCCGGATAGATCGTTCCTACCCCGCCGGCCGAAGTGAGGACCTGCGCAACCAGCTTCGACATGCCGACCGCGATTTCATAGGGCGTGCGGTGGTAGTAGCTCTTGGTGTCGTTGGTGCCGAGCATCAGGATCACGAGATCGAGCGGGATGTGGCTTGCGAGCGCAGCGGGAAGATAGGTCGAGCCGTTGAGCCGCGGATCGACGGGATCGTCGATCGACGTTGTGCGCGCGCTGAGGCCTTCCTCGATGATCTCGTAGCCCTTGCCGAGCGCTGCGGCCATTGCGCCGGTCCAGCGCTCGTGGAACGGAAAACGAGTCGTCGGCGACCCTTCCGGGACGGCAACCCATCCCCAGGTCAGGGAATCGCCAAAGCACAGGATACGTCGCGTCATCGTGACCTCACTCAGTTGGATTTGGATCGTAGACCGTAGAAGATCGCGGCAAGCAGGATGATCAGGCCCTGGACGATCAGCTTGCCCGGCTCCTGCACGCCTATCGTCGTCATGACGACGAACAGCAGCGCGAAGCAGAGGACGCCGACGAACGGGCCCCACACCTCGGCAGGCCGGCCGAAAACCACGCCGCCGAGAATCGTCGCGGCGATCGAGTTCATGACGAGCTCGGGACCGAACCGCACGCTGCCGACCGCAATCGATGAGGTCTGCACCAGGGCCGCCACCGCGAACATCAGGCCGGCGATCACGTGCGCAGCGACAACGGTCCGCTCGACCGGCACGCCCGAGAAATGCGCCGACGTCGGATTGCTGCCGATCGACCACACGAAGCGTCCGAATACGGAGGCGCCGAGGAACGCGCTCATGATGCCGGCGAGCGCGATCCAGAACATCACAGGCGCCGGGATCGTCCAGAACCGCAGATTGTAGAGCGCACGGAATTCCGCCGGCACGTCGCCCGGCGGCTTGCCGTTGGCTAGATATTCCACGAGGCCGATCAGCACGATGTTGATCGCGAGCGTGACGATGACGGCCGATGCGCGCCGCTTGCCGACGAGGAGCCCGTTGACGAGACCGACCGCGAGTCCGACGCCGAGGCAAAGCAGAATGATCGGCAGCAGGGGCCAGCTGTAGAGCAGCCCGGACGAGATCAGATAATTGACGAGCAGAATGATCCCGCCGGCCGACAGATCGATTGAACGCGACGAGATCACCAATAGCTGGCCGAGCACGACGATGCCGAGCGGCACGACCTGACGAGCAAACGTTCCCAGGATCGCGGGATTCATCATGTTCGGCCGCAGCACCCAGAGGGTGATCAGCAGCACGGCAAATACGACGCAGGAGGGCGGGATCCGGAGCGCGGCGCGGAGCAGACTCGAACGGGAGGTCATGATCTACAGGCCGATGTTCTTGCGTGGCTGGAGTGCGATGACGAGAAGCAGAATCGCCCCCTTCACGATCGTCTGGACGAAGGCCGACACGTTGAGGAGATTCATGCCGTTCGCGATCAAGGCGAGAAGTCCGCAACCGATCAGCGTACCGTGGAGGCTTCCGATGCCGCCGGCGAGCTGCGTGCCGCCGAGCGCCACCGCCGTGATCGAATCCACCGCATATTGCGTGCCGATGTTCGGATCGCCCGAGGCGATCCGGCCCGCAAGGAAGATGCCGGCCGCCGCCGCGAAGCAGGAGCTGAGCACGTAGGCGGCAACCTCATTGCGCTGCTCAGCGATGCCGAACGTGGCGGCCGTCTCGCCGCCGCCGATCGCGAACAGGTGCAGGCCGAAACGGGAGCCATGCACGATCTTCCAGCCGACCAGAATCGCGGCGATGGTCCAGATCACCGGCATGTAGATGCCGAACAGCTCGCCGCTGACGAGCGCAACGATCTCGGATGCGACCGTGCCGCCGGCGGACGGCCGCACGAACATGGCCGCGCCTTGTGTGATGCCCATGATCGAGAGCGTCGCAATGATCGGATGCACCCGAAAGCGCGTCACCGCGACGCCGTTGAGAAGCCCAACGACCGCGGCATTCAGCATCGCCGCGGGCACCGTCACGTAGAAGGGCGCGTTCAGGGACAGGATCCCGGTGGTGAGGCTGACAACGGAGCCGACGGAGAGATCGAGACCTTTCACCAGGATGACGATCATCTGGCCGATGCTGACCAGAATCAGCGGGGCGGCCTGCGCAAACAGGTTGAGGACATTCTGCCTGCTGACGAAATCGGCCGTCGATATCGCAAGGCCGACACAGCAGCAGATCGCGACGAGCAGCGGAATCGTCCAGAGACCGTGGCGCGAATTGGCGGGGAAGAATATCCGTCCGACTTTCGACATCTCTCCCGATCCCTCAGCGATGCAGTGCGGCTTCGAGGATGGCGTGCTCGGTGGCCTGCCCGGCAGGCATCTCGGCGACGACATGCTTGTCGTGGATGACATAGAGCCGATCGCAGAGGCCGATCAGCTCCAGGGTCTCGCGCGAGAGCACGATCGCCGCCCCGCCGGCATTCGTGTAAGCCCGCAGCAGCTTGTAGATTTCCGCCTTGGCGCCGACGTCGACGCCGCGCGTCGGCTCCTCGATCAACAGGATGTCGGCGCCGAGCGCCAGATACCGTCCGAGCAGCACCTTTTGCTGGTTTCCGCCGGAGAGCGTGCCGACCGGCGTGGAGGGGGTCGCCGCCTTGATCGATAAATTCCTGATCGAGTTCGCGATGACATCGCGATCGCTGCCTGCGGGCGTCAGCTCGAAATGCCGACTGTGCAGGCCGATGGTCAGATTATGTGCGAGCGACAGATCGAGGAAGAGGCCTTCGAGCTTCCTGTCCTCAGGCACGAAGCCGACGCCCAGCGCCTGCAACATGCGGATACCATGGTCTTCCGGCAACGGCAGAGCGAGTTCGCGGCTGCCGATCCGCACCCGTCCCTCATGCGCCGCGTGCTGGCCGACGAGCGACCGGACCAGTTCGCGTTGCCCCTGCCCCTCGAGCCCGGCCAGCGCGACGATCTCGCCGCGACGCAAGTGGATTGAGCAAGGTGGCGAATCCGGCGTCAGGCGAAGGCCTTCGATGGAGAGAACAATTTCGCTTTCCGTGCGGGCCGGCTTCGGCGGAAACAACTCGGCGAGTTCGCGCCCGACCATCATCGCGATCAAGCGCTTCGGCGCGATCGTGGCGACGGGAACGGTGTCGACGTTCCGCCCATCCTTCAGCACGGTGATGGTGTCGCAGATCTTGAAGATCTCCTCCATCCGGTGCGAGATGTAGACGACGGCCTTGTCCTGCTGCTTCAGGCTGAGGATTTGCGCGTTGAGTATCTCGACGTCGGCTGCGTTGAGGGCGGCCGACGGCTCGTCGAGGATGATGACGTCGGCGTTGGCGGAGATTCCGCGCGCGATCTCGACGAACTGCCGTTCGGCAATCGTGAGGTTGCCGACAAGCGTTGCAGGATCGAGGTTCAGGCCGAGGCCGCGAAGCGTCTCGCGGGCGTTGCGCTCCATCCGTGCAACGTCGACCGATCCGAGCACCGTCAGCGGCTCCTTGCCGAGATACATGTTCTCGGCGATCGAAAGATTGGCGAGCAGGGAGTGCTCCTGGAAGACGGTCGAGATGCCGGCGTTGAGCGCTTCGCGCGGCGACGCGAATTGGACCGTTCGTCCGGCCTTCCGGATCATGCCGTCATCCGGCTGAACGACGCCGGCCAATATCTTCATGAGCGTCGACTTGCCCGCGCCATTCTCGCCCATGAGGGCGTGCACGGTGCCGGGGAGCAGTTGAAAATCGACGTTTTCAAGCGCTGCAATGCCGCCAAACGACTTCGAAATCGACGTCATCCGGACCAGTGGCTCAATCGTCATCGTCTCGATCCGACGCAAGGAAGTGCAGAAAGACGCAGCGCCGGCGGCATGACCCTGCCGCCGGCGCTGCCGCGATCAATGCTTGCCGTAATACTTCTGGAGGTCCTGTTCGGTCAGGCTGGACGGAAACCAGGCGTTGGCGGAGAGATCCTTGCGATAGTACTTCTTCGCCTTTTCGAGATCCCAGCCTTCCGGCTCGTAGATGTAACGCTTGTGGAGCGACTTGCCTTCGAGGAGGGCGATGGCCGCGCGCACGCCGGCGGCGCCTTGCTCGGGGCCGTATTCCGGCGAGATCGAGGGGAAGCCGAGTTCGATCCAGCGGGCGAAGAAGCCATTATTGCCTTCGCCGGTGATGGGCGGAATCTTCGCGCCATATTGCTGGAAGACGTCGACGCAGGCCCGTGTCATGTCGGCGCCCGACGACCAGATTCCATCGACCTTGGGATTGTTGAGGTAGAAGGTTTCGCAGACCTGCTTGCCGACGTCGTACTGCCATTTGCCGGCATCTTCCGCGATGATCTTGATGTCGGTGCCCTTGAGCGCTTCGAGCAGACCCTTGTAGCGGTTGATATCCTCGGGATGCGCCGGAAGGCCGCGCAGCACCCAGATGTTGCCCTTGCCTTTGAGCTGCTTGACGAGGAAGTCGCCCATCACCTTGCCGAAATGGACGCCGCCGCCCTGGATATCGACGGTGTATTTGTCGGTCTCGGTCAGGCCGGTGTGAACGATGACGGGGATGCCGGCGGCAACGGCCTTTTCAATGCCGGCGTCGGCCGAGGTCGGCGTCAGCGGCGTCACGATGATCGCATCGACCTTCTGCGCGATCAGGTCCTCGATGTCGGCGACCTGCTTGGCCTGGCTGATATTGGCGTCGAGCAGAATGAACTGGCCGACTCTCTTGTCGAGCTTTGCAGCCGCTTCCGCATCATGCGCCATCTCGACGGTCCAGGTGTTGGCGTTGACGCCGAAATGGCTCATGCCGATCTTCCACGGACCGTTCTTCTTGAACTGGTTGGGCGCCGTCATGCGCTCATCGCCCGGGCGCGGCGTCACGCCCTGCATGAGATTGACCTCTTCGGCCTGGACCACGCCAACGCCGAGCCAGATCGTCGCCATCAAACCGAGGCCGAGGGCCCTCATTCCCTGGTGCATCAA
>Ga0310811_10006363_pt1 | contig 15093 bp, 6 predicted proteins | sample YCmetagenome_FD_207642 | JGI IMG/M metagenome (GOLD analysis project Ga0310811, IMG submission 207642) | Soil microbial communities from experimental microcosm in Duke University, North Carolina, United States - YC | ecosystem: Engineered > Artificial ecosystem > Soil microcosm > Unclassified ...
CATGGGGGCCAGCCTCCAACTGGCCCAGGCATATCGGGACATCATCACCGACACGACCGAGCAATTACAGGGGGCAGAAGTCCCTGGCAACTTGCTACGACGTATCTTTGACACACCCTCCCCTCAACGAGAACACGCCCCCTGTCCCGCCTGCCTCCAACAGCAAAAAGCCGAACAATACGCCCTCGATACCCTGCGCAAAGCCCTGCCCGACGATGAATTCTATGCACGATTTGCCAGTTCCAGCGGTCTCTGCCTGGAACATTTCTATCAGGCTTGCACCGGAAACAATGGAGACTGGTTGGTGCGCTTGAAAAAGGCGCAGGTCGTCTGCCTGCAACGCTTAGAGCAACAGCTCAGTGAATTGATACGCAAGCATGACTATCGCTTTAAAGATGAAGAACGTGGCGTGGAGATGATCTCCTGGAAATGGGCCGCAGGGCTGGTCGCAGGAAAAGAATAGAAAAGCGGACAGGGATTCGCTCTTCCCCGTCCGCTTTTTCGTCTCTTAGTGAGATGCTCGCATCAGAGGTGTATCATACTCACCGGCATCGGCAAAGTCGCAGGCCGAGATGGTCGTATTCTGCGGTTGGACGCGCCAGAAGTAGGGCAGGAACTGTTCCCACTGCTCGAGAATGTTCTCAGCATGTTTACTACGCGTCTTGCGCGCATGCCACTCAACCACTGTGCGGAGCGCCTCTACTTCGCGCGACTCTATCACGCGTTGCAGATCGACCATCTCAGTGTTACAGTTCGCCTGGAAACGGGATTCCGTATCCAGCACGTAGGCCACGCCCGAAGACATACCAGCACCGAAGTTCTGACCCGTCTCACCAAGCACCACAACCATACCACCGGTCATATACTCACACCCGTGATCGCCCAGACCCTCAACCACAGCCACCGCACCACTATTGCGCACCGCGAAACGCTCGCCCGCACGACCCGCGGCAAAGAGATAGCCACTTGTGGCCCCATAGAGCACCGTATTGCCCACGATCGTGTTTTCCTCAGAAGCAAATGCCGCATCCATCGGAGGAGCAATAATAATCTGACCACCTGTCATGCTCTTTCCGACATAATCATTGGCGTCGCCATTGAGGATCAGACGCATGCCCGCAACGTTGAACGCGCCAAAGCTCTGACCGGCCGATCCCTGGAAAGAGCAGGTCACGCTCACACCCGGCAAACCTTTATTGCCATAGCGCCGCGCAATCTCACCTGCCAGGCTCGCGCCAATCGTGCGATCATCGTTATGAATAATGTGCTGAGAGAGCACACTCCGTTCGCCATTCAGCGCCTGCTCGGCTTCCTGCAATATCTCGTCAGCCAGTGCAGAGTGAGGTACGTCTGTATGGGCGTCGGGAGAGGACAGCACAGGCATTGCCACGAGCAGGGCATTCAGATCGATACTGCCATCCTCAGGACATTCCAGCAGATCAGCACGACCGACCAGATCCTCCAGGCGCGTAATACCGAGCTGAGCCATGAACTCACGCACTTCTTCAGCCACCAGCGTCAGGTAGTTGATAATAAACTGCGGGCGACCTGTGAATTTAGCACGCAGATCCTCACGCTGAGTCGCGATACCGGCGGGACAGGTATTCAAATGACACTGGCGAGCCATATCGCAACCCAGCGAGACCAGAGCTGCCGTACCGAAGCCGAACTCCTCCGCTCCCAGCATCGCGCCGATGATCACGTCACGCCCGGTCTTGAATCCACCATCGACGCGCACTTTCACGCGACGACGCAGGCCATTGCGTACCAGCACCTGCTGTGTCTCCGCCAACCCAAGCTCCCAGGGCAGACCAACATGCTTGATGGACTGAAGAGGCGAAGCGCCAGTACCACCATCATGTCCGCTAATCAAGACATAATCCGCATGGCCCTTTGCCACACCAGCGGCGATTGTGCCCACACCCAGGCTCGACACGAGTTTGACGCCGACGCGAGCCGTTGGATTCACCTGATGCAGATCATAGATCAGTTGCGCGATATCCTCAATACTATAAATGTCGTGATGAGGCGGCGGCGAGATCAGCGGTACGCCGGGCTTTGTATGGCGCAGGCGAGCGATCAAAGGCGTCACTTTCGAGGATGGAAGCTGACCACCCTCGCCCGGTTTCGAGCCCTGAGCCATCTTAATCTCCAGCTCGTCCGCGCGCACCAGGTACTCCGTCGTCACGCCGAAGCGAGCGGAAGCCACCTGCTTGATTTTGCTACTGACCGGGAAACCCTCAAGCGTCTCATGATACCAATCGGGATCTTCACCGCCTTCTCCGGTATTATTGCGGTTCCCGATACTATTCATCGCGGCCGCAATCGTACGATGCGTCTCAGGGTTCAGCGCGCCGACCGACATCGCCGAAATCACGAAGCGGGCGCGAATAGATTCCATCGACTCCACCTGATCCAGCGGAATAGGTGTTGCATCCTTAAACTTCAACAGGTCGCGCAACGCAGTCGGCGGACGATGATAGACCATCGATGTAAATTGTTTGTAATCCTCCACCGTGCCGGACTGAGAGGCTTTTTGCAGCGCACGCACAATCAGCGGATTGAAGGCATGATACTCAGCATCACGACGGAAGCGGAAACGACCCAGGTCATTCAGCTTGCGGCGTTTCGTATTCGCCTCAGTACCATCCTGCTGCAAGAGACCCTGGCAATACGTAATCGTCTGTTCAGCAATCTGTGTAAGCGTCACTTTTCCAGGGAACAACGCAGAACCGGCGAAACAGCGCTCTGCCAGCTCAGGAGCGAGCCCGATAATCTCAAACTGACCGGCTCCGACGATATTGCGCAGCGTCGAGATACCCATGCGCGCCATCACCTTGCGCAACCCTTCCTCAATCGAGTAGAGATAGGTCTCGACGGCCTCATCGGGCGTCAAATGTTCCAGTTTGCGCTCACCGGCCAGAGCGCGTACGCTCGTCAGGGCCAGCGTTGGCACCACAGCCTCTGCACCATACCCGAGCAGCAAACCAATCTGGTGCACATCACAGACCGTCCCGGTCTCGCAAAGCAGAGCAGCCTGCATACGCAAATCACGGCGAATCAGAGAGCGGTGAACGGCTCCAACCGCAATCACCATAGGGATAGGAGCTTGCTGGAGGGAGGCATCGGTATCGCTCAAGATCAGCAGTGTTGCCCCGGACTGAACGGCAAGAGCAGCCTCCTCTTCCAGACGCGAGAGCGCCTGCTCAAGGGCAGCGGGACCATCGGCAATCGAAAAAGTCGTATGCAACGTATGTGCGCGGAACTGAGGATCGGACTGAGAGCGAAGTACAGAAAGTTCCGTTTCCGTCAACAGTGGACTCTGGATGTGCAAGAGATGCGCATGTTCGGGCGACTCAGTCAGCAGGCTCTGTCGTTTGCCCAGATAGTAGTCAAGCGACATCACGACCTTCTCGCGCAAAGGATCGATAGGCGGATTGGTCACCTGGGCGAAGCGCTGGCGGAAGTAGTCCGAGAACGAGCGCTTCTGCTGAGAGAGGGGCGCGATAGGCGCATCATCACCCATGCTCCAGGTTGGCTCCTTATGTTCCGCAAGGATCGGGCGGAGCACCATCTCCACATCCTCATGAGTATACCCGAACAGTTGCTGACGAGCGAACAACGATTCGGCGTCCAGCAATGTATGCACAGGCTCTGCATTTTCGGCAAGCTTGCTGAGGTAGGACATATGCTGACCGACCCACTCTTGATAGGGCTGACGAGAGGCCAGAGCAGACTTTATCTCCTGGTCGCGCAAAATTACGTTGCGCTCCACATCCACTGCAATCATCTCACCAGGGCCGAGGCGACCAAGCTCAACAATATCATGAGGATCGCAGCGTAGCACCCCGGTTTCCGAAGCTACCATCAACAGGCCATCGCGCGTCAGCGTATAGCGAGCGGGACGAAGACCGTTACGGTCAAGAGCAGCACCAACCGTGCGCCCATCCGTAAAGACCAGTGCAGCAGGGCCATCCCAGGGCTCAAGGATGCCAGCATGATACTCGCACCACGCACGTTCGGCCTCGGTGACTGCCGCATCCTGCTCCCAGGCAGGCGGAATCATCATCTGCATCGAGTGCAGCAGGTCACGACCAGAAACAGCCAGCAGTTCGAGGGCCATATCCAGGCGCGCAGAATCACTGGCCTCAGGCGTCAGTACCGGCAGAAGCGTCTCGATCTTTTCGCCCCAGAGAGGTGAAGAGAGAGATTGTTCGCGGGCCTGCATCCAGTTCTGATTCCCCTGAATTGTATTGATTTCACCATTATGAGCAAGCAGACGCATAGGTTGAGCGAGAGGCCATGCGGGGAAGGTATTGGTACTATAGCGTTGATGGAAAACGGCGATTGCACTGGTATAACGGGGGTCAGCAAGATCAAGGTAGAAGCGGGCTAATTCATTAGGGGCGAGAAGACCTTTATAGATGAGAGTAGAGCTGGAAAGAGAAACAATATAGCAGCCTTCAATATGTGCCTCGCGCAAACGAAGTTCGCAGAGACGGCGCGCATAATAGAGAGAACGCTCGAATTCCTCTGGCGAAAGGGTTGCTGGTCGCGCAAGCAACACCTGAGCAATATCAGGGGCAATCAGGCGCGCTTTGCTACCGAGCACAGTATAATCCACAGGAGGATTGCGCCAGGTAAGCAAAGAGAGACCGGCCTCTGCGAGCGACTGCTCAATAAGCTGGCGAGCAGTGGTATGAGAGGCAAGCGAACGTTCTTGAGAGGGCAGAAAAAGCATACCTACCGCCAGATCAGCAGGATCGGAGATAGAAATATGCTGAAGTGCTAATTCCTCACACAGCAGAGTTTTGGGTATCTGGGTCAGAATGCCAGCTCCATCACTTGTCTCAGCATCTGCATCCTGAGCACCACGATGAGTCAGGCGCGCCAGGGCATCAAGGGCCGTTTGAACAATAAAGTGACTAGGCTGGCCGGAGACCTGAGCCAAAAAGCCAGTACCACAGGCATCATGCTCCCAGCGTCCATCATAAAGAGGATACTGTAAACCTGTAGAATCAGTGGCATTGTTCTTGTGCATTGTATACATAAGATTGCTCTCCCAAAAAACTTGGTCATCTCACTGCAAGGAGGCGCCTGCGCTGGAGCCGTTGTAGTGACGATCAAAACAGCGGTCGTCAAAACCACCAGAGTGAACTTGGTTGGGACCCTGAACAGGGCAAAATAGCGGACGGTGCATGCGTATTTTAGAACGCACAATAAACAAAGGGGAGCTGCTCAGCTCATTGTGGAACAGCGATGTTACCTGTTTGAACAATTATAGCACAAGAGGGTGGTGCAAACAAGTTTTCGCTATGTAACATCTATCCACACTCGTGGGAACGTTATGTCACTTTTCCGCGCTTTTGGGCCTGACGAAACGACCAGGCACCAGCATGGCTTCTAGAGATCAGTGAGCCGCATGATTGACAAACTGAGCCGCAAAACCTAACGCAATGATTACCAGCAAGATGATGATAATAATCACTCCGGCGTAGAGAAAGTCACGCTGCAAACGGCCCGCCCCCGGCTTATCCGGCACATAGCGCACAGGCTTCACCTCATCCAGATTCTCCAGGTCGTGGAGCATATCACGCATATTTTGATAACGCTTTTCTGGATCACGACGCACTGCACGCATCACCACTGTCGCCAGCTCCGGCGAGATCGTCGCATTGCAAGCAAGCAGGCTGGGCGGGTCTTGCGAGACATGCTGGTTCATCACTGCGAAGACGTTCTCGCCCTCAAAAGGGGTATGACCACAGAGCATCTCATACAAAATTACCCCTACGGCATAAATATCCGAGCTGGCCGTACCACGCTGCCCCTTGATCTGTTCGGGAGACATATAATCGGGCGTACCAACCGTGCCGGAGAGTCCACGCCAGGTCACGCGGCGCGCCCCCTCAAGCAGGGCAATCCCAAAATCGATAATCTTCACCGATCCATCCTCAAGGATCATAATATTCTCAGGCTTCACATCTCGATGCAACACACCATGCTCATGGCAATACGCCAACGCATCGCAGAGCTGGATCGCAAGACGTATCACTTCAACCGGAGGAAACGGCTTCTGCTCGTGATCTTCAATTACCCCGCGCAGCGTGCGACCTTTAATATATTCAACGACAAGATAGAGCTCGCTACGCTTCTCCTCAGTATTGAGCGCGAGTTGCACATGGGGATGACGCAGCAGGCTGCCGATTTCAGCTTCGCGTCGATAACGTTCGAAGACGGCAACGTTGCCAATCATATCGTCATTAGGAAATTTCAGGACAACGAGCTGCCCTTCATGTTGCAGATCTTTCGCCAGAAAGACATGGCTCATCCCACCATGCCCTAAATGCTGAACAATTTCGTAATGATCTATTCGCGCGCCAGGTGTATAAGCTATCGTCATACAAATCAACGCATTTCTCTATTTAGACAATGAGTTCCCGTGCTCCTGGTGCATCTTGACTTGATTTTCAGGTTGCATGTACCTGTTTCCCCCCTGAGAACGAGAGAAAGGTGTCAATGTCCTTTCTCACCCCTTGAGGATACCGAAACTAGTATAGCATAGGAAAGACATGAGAACTAGAGGAGGGGAAGGAGTAAGCAGGGCTTCGCAAAAGGCACCCTTTGCGAAGCCCGAATGCGTGAGTTCCTCTATACAGGAAGGAAGGAACGCGGATGAGGGATTATTCTCCACCTGCCGCGCTGAGCGAGACATCAGCAACAGCTTTTTCTTTGTAATCTTCTGGATGGAGAATACGAATTCCTTGTGTAAGCTGACGATAGTACAGGTAGCCAAAGCCAATGACCAGCCAGGCCACACTGAAGATAATCGCAATGGCCGCATTCAGCGCCGAAGCGCCACCCGTCACGATTGCGTAGTAGATGACGCCGATGAGCAGGCCAATATTCAGAATAGCTCCCAGAATAGGAGCGATTATCGTTGTGAACATACCACGCTTCTCCACACCAGCGAAGGCAATGACGCAGATGATATTCGTCATGCCGTAGAGCAGGAATGTCCCGACGTTCGAGATCAACGTCACCTGTGTCAGCTTGTTCACATCGAGCACACCATACGAGCCTACAATCGCTGAGATGACCGTCAGGACGATGACGCCGACGTGAGGCGTACGAAAACGACCGTGCAAGAAACCAAAGACCGCCGGGAGCTCTGTATCTTTGCCCATCGCATAGGTCACACGCACACCCGTGTTCAGGCAAGAGAGAGAGGTGCCGACCAGCGCTATCACCACGCTCGCCGCCAGGATAATTGCGTAGGCCAGACCATTGCCTCCCAGCAGACTATTCCCCAGGATCTTCGCCATATCGCCAATCGGGGCTGCGGAAGCGTAGGCTGCGGCATAGCCCGTCGCATTCCCAACTTTGAGACCGGTATTAATAAAGAAGTTCGCTGCAAAGTACTCCAGGAAGTAGAAAATCACGGCCTGAATGACCAGCGAGAGAATAACGCCGCGCGGAATATCACGACCCGGATTTTTCGCTTCTGCGGCCAGCGCCGTCGCCGACTCAAAACCCACCACCAGCAGGATCGCAATCGTCGATTGGAATATCAAACCGCCGAAGCTATGCGGTGTAATCACGCTGAGGGCCGAAGGATGCAGGTATTGGACGTTCGGATGAGTAGCCCGATAGACAATAGCTAATATGGAGAAGCTGACGAGCGCCAGGATCTGGAGCACGTTAATGATAATGTTCGCGACGGTTGCACCCTGCACGCCTATGTAGGCAATTCCGCCTACGATCGCGGCGAAGATAATACAAACAAGCACCTCTTGCCAGCCCGCACCAAAGCTCGGGACAAAAGTCTGGATAATATAGGTGATCACCAGTCCCATGAAAGCAACCATCACCCCGGGATAAATCCAGTAGTAGAGGTGCGAGGCCCAACCAACGATGAATTTACTGATACGTGCGAATTTAAAATGGCGGTGCTCTTCCTGCTGGAGGAGAGAGGCTTCAGCGAAAAAATAAGAACTTCCAGCACCGGCTTCGGGATACCGTTTGGCCAATGCCGCATACGAGACAGCGGTGAGCAAGGCGATCGCAGTCGCTACGAAGACCGCAAACCACATACTTGGGGCGGAGTCAGATGGCGCTTGCAATTGATACGTCGTCCAGAGGAAGGCCCCTGGTGCAATCAGCGCCATGGCGTTGATGGTAATTCCGGTCAGGCCAAGCGTAGGTTGCATGCCCGATTCACTGGTTGATTGAGCTGCCATAAAGAGAAATACTCCCTTCCGTGGTGTCTTTCATAGAAAAAGAACAGTTCTAGATACCCCACCCATTTGAGCAAGTGGGTGGAAAGAAAGGCCCCGAGGGGATCGGTTTTGTGGGAAATGCGCACAATCCCACCATCTGTCAGGGAACGGTTTACAGCAACCGGACATCATGTCATCTGCTGCTCACAAGCTCATCTTCCCTTCATGCGAAAGAAAGGGTTCCTGACAGCAATTTCAATATAGCGGGCATCATTACCTGAAGGGCTCTCCTTGCCCTGAGCGAGAGGGAGAAGCATCGTCGTTGTACTGCTTGCACTTTCTCTTCTTTATAATAAGCAGTATACGTTTCGCTCTGAGCAATTCATACAGCAAAAATATAAAAGCTTCAGGCCGTATTTTTGTGCACATTATACGAAAAGCGTCTTGATTCTAGAGAATTCGCTCAATTTTTTCTCAAAAAATAGCCCAAAAATGTAAATATATCTCGCTGTCAATCGAGCAATATCCTGCTTTTTTGTGCAAAATAACTTGTGAAAATTTATCGCGCACGCGGTGAAGAACTTTTTTCTGCGGGCAACGATTTTCTACGACAGGGAAAGAACACACGTAATAGTGAAAAATATTTGTGCAAGATGTCCAGACAAAAAAGCCTTTTCGCCAAAGCGCATATGATAAAATTACAACAAAGCAGGCACAACGAAGAGCCGAGAAAAGAGAGGCGATGATCGCTACTATGGAGGATTATAAGGACGAAATAATGCCGGAAGTTGATTATCGCAGAGAGAAGGATGCGCCACTCCGCCAGGACATTCGCATTTTAGGCAATGCCCTGGGTCAGGCTATTCAACGCCACGGTGGTGACGAGGTCTTTCTCACCGTTGAACGCCTGCGCAATGACTGTAAACGTCTGCGCGAGTGTACGACTTACCTACAAACGGCCAGCGAGGCAGAAGAAAAAACCATACGCGACGAAATCGCACAGCTGACGCAAAATATCTCACGTACGGTGAGTAGCTGTGATCTGGATACCGCGATCGATGTCATTCGCGCCTTTACCGTCTATTTTCATCTGGTCAATACCGCAGAACAATATCACCGCATTCGACGCAGACATGCCCATGAGTCCAGTTCTACCAGGACCATTCAACGTGGCTCACTGGAAGCTCTGGTACAATTTTTGCAGAAAAATCAGCTCGACAGCGCAACTGTCCAGCATCTGCTCGACCAGCTTGATATTGATCTGGTCTTCACTGCCCATCCTACAGAGGCAACCAGACGCAGTCTGATCACTAAATCCCGCCATATTGCCGCGCTATTGGCAGAACACGATCAGGCCGATCGCATGACGCCGAAAGAGCGCAAAATCTGGCAGCAGGAGTTAGCGGGCACGATTGATCTGCTCTGGAGAACGGACGCTGTGCGCCATGTACGTCTGAAGCCAGTCGATGAGATCAAAATGGGCATCTACTATCTCGATGAAATTCTCTATGATGCTCTGCCCGATCTCTACGGCGAATTTGAAGAGCTACTTGCGCAGGCCTACCCTGATGTCAATGTCCCCTCTTTTCTCCGCCTGGGCTCCTGGATCGGAGGCGATCAGGATGGCAATCCTTTTGTTGGACCCGATACGCTGCTCAGCGCTTTGCGTCTGCAACGCGGCTATGTCATCGGACATTATCGCGCTACGATCCAGAAACTGGCTGGCGAATTTTCACAATCGCTCCATCATGCCACGATCACGCCCTCTCTCCAGGAATCGTTGGAGTACGATACCCGCTGTATGCCGGACTATGCGCATGAATTAGGGATTCAGTCCACACTGGAACCGTATCGACGCAAGCTTTCGTTTACCTGGAAACGTCTGGAAGCGACCCTCGCCGCTGTTACGACGCAGCATACGAACTTTATCAACTCCAATCAGGCACCTCAGACGCTCGAAGAAACCATCGCGTATCGCTGCGCGGAGGATCTCCTGCAAGACCTGTGCCTGGTCCGCAGCAGTCTGCTGGCGGACGGAGAACGCGAACTGGCACAGGGAGAACTGAGCAAGCTGATTCGGCAGGTGGAACTTTTTGGCTTCTACTTCGTGCCCCTGGATGTACGACAGCACAGCGAACGTCACGCGGCGGCTCTGAGCGAATTACTCAAAGCAACTGGACTCTGTGCTGATGACTATACGACATACAATGAGGAACAACGCCTCAGCATTCTTGAGAATTTACTCAACGATCCACGTATTCTGACGCGTCCGGGTCTGGTCCTGAGTGATGATACCTGTCATATCCTGAACACCTTTCATGCGATCCGGCAGGCGCGCGACGAGTTTGGCAGTGACGCGATTACCTGCTATATCATCAGCATGTCCCACAGTGTGAGCGACCTGTTGGAGGTCCTGTTCTTCTGTAAAGAGGCGAGCATACAGGATCTGCCGCTCGTACCACTCTTTGAAACGATCACTGATCTGGATGGCTGCATTGACATTCTTGCCACGGCCTTCGCGCATCCAGCCTACAAAAAATATTTGCAGCGCTGTCAGCAACGGCAACAGGTCATGCTTGGCTATTCGGACAGTAGCAAAGATGGAGGCATTCTGACCTCAAGCTGGGAACTCTATAAAGCTCAGCAACGTCTGGCCGAGTTGGGACGCAAACACCAGATCAGCATTACGATGTTCCACGGTCGTGGAGGCGCGATCGGACGCGGGGGCGGACCCATCTATGAGGCGATCCTGGGTCAACCGCCCGGCAGCGTCAATGGGCGCATTCGCATCACCGAACAGGGGGAAATGCTCTCGTTCAAATATGGCCTGCACGAGATCGCCATACGCAATATGGAGCTGGTGGTCTCAGGTGCGGTCCAGGCAAGCATTCAGGATGAAGCGATCATCGAAAAGCAGGTCCATCCACGCGCCAGCCAGACCTGGATTGATACGATGAACGCGCTCTCGACGAATGCTCATGAGCGCTATCGCCACCTTATCTACCATGATCCTGATTTTCTGAGCTTCTTCGAGCAGGCTACACCTATTCTCGAACTGGGCTGGCTCAATATTGGTTCGCGACCAGCACGCCGAACGGTTGGTCGCGCAATCGAAGAGTTGCGCGCCATCCCCTGGGTTTTCTCGTGGATGCAGAGCCGTTATGTCTTGCCGAGCTGGTACGGCGTGGGAGGCGCGCTCGAAACATTGATCGAGGCCAATCCTGAGCGTCTCGGACAGTTGCAGGAGATGTATCGCAGCTGGCCTTTCTGGCGCGCCTTTCTCGATAATCTGCAAATGACGCTCTCGAAGGCCGATATGCAGATTGCGCAGAATTATGCACAGCTTGTTGCTGATGAGGCGTTGCGCGCGCGTATCTCTCAGGAGATCCAGCAGGAATACGAGCGCACACAGCGCATGGTTGTACGCATCGTTGGCGGCACTGCCCTGCTCGATACGTCGCCCGTGCTTCAAGAATCGATCCGCCGCCGCAATCCCTACGTCGACCCATTGAGCTACTTCCAGGTAGCCCTGCTGCGTCGCTTACGCGCTCTGGGCGGACCGCTCATGCTCGATGCGGATATGCAAGAGCAGGCCAGCGCGGAAGAGCAGGAACGCGCACGCTTGACGTATGCTGTTCTACTGACGATCAATGGCATTGCAGCGGGTGTGAGGAATACAGGCTAATCTGCGATCAGGCAGGGAAGAGGGATGATGCTCAAAAAAGAGCACAGTAGAGCAAAAATATCGTATTATATTCTCAATTGAGTATCATCCCTTTTTCTGACAAGAAATCAGTAGAGGAGTGGCGCATATCGATGTATTATTTTGACGATTTCAAAATAGGAGACACGTTTGACCTTGGTACTATAACGGTAACTGAGGAAGAGATTGTTACCTTTGCCCAACGCTATGATCCCCAACCATTCCACGTCTCCGCAGAACAGGCGCAAGAATCACCCTTTGGTGGCTTGATTGCCAGCGGCTGGCATACAATAGCGCTCTTTATGAATCTCTTTGTTCGCGTTATATTGAATAACGCCATCAGTCTGGCCTCCCCCGGCGCTGATGAGATCCGCTGGCTGAAACCTGTACGCCCCGAAGATATCCTGACCGCTCAATTGACGGTGGTAGAGAGCACGCCTTCCAGAAGTCGTCCCGAAATGGGCATCGTGCGCGTCAAATGGAAGGCGACCAACCAGAACGACGAGATTGTGCTCACGATGCTGAGCACACACTTTCTGGGACGAAAACCATAATCATCCCTGTAGAAGCGCCCCTAATACTTATAAAAATGATTGAGGGTCTCTTCCTCGGCAGATTTTTCTTTGAAGAAGTCAGCTTCAGCCCGCTTCACTGCAACATACGACTTCGCAAGTAAAGGACCAAGCGCCTTTATCATGACCTGATCGCTCTCCAACTCATTAAGAGCCTCATCCAACGTTGTCGGCAGGCGGTGAATACCCAGCCGGGCGCGCTCCTCGTCGCTATAGTTGCCGGGATCGATATCCAGGGGGGCTGCGGGCTCGATATGCTTCCTAATACCATCCAGGCCAGCTGCAAGCAAAGCCCCCATTGCCAGATAGGGATTGCCACTATGGTCAGCGCTTTTCAGCTCGATATTGCTGGAAGTAGCTTCGCGCCCCCTGAAGATCGAGGGCACACGCACAGCCCCTTCACGATTATCAAAACCCCAGGCACCAAAGGCCGAACTCCAATAGTGAGGCAACAGGCGGCGATACGAATTCGGGCTGCCACACGTTAATGCCACCAGCGCACGAATATGGTGCAAGATACCACCTACAAAATACAGCCCAATCTGGCTGAAGCTACCACGCCTGCTGGCATCATAAAACAGATTGCGACCAGCATCCTTGCTGCCATCGGTCCCCCACAGGCTCAGATGAATATGTGCGCCACTCCCGGCCTGATCCAGCCAGGGCTTGGGAGCAAATGTCGCATACATCCCGAACGTGCGAACCACGCCACGCACCATCTCACGCACCAGACAGACATTATCAGCCGCACGCAATACATCGGTATGGCGAACGGAAAGCTCCTGCTGAGAGGGGCCAAGCTCGGTATGGAACAACTCAAGCGAAAGCCCTGCGGACTCTAATGCGGTAAGGATCGCGTCGACTACCTCGGACTGCTCATCCAGGCCGATGCTGCTATAACACAGGCTGCTATCCGCGGGCACATATTTTCCATCGGCATCTTCACGCGCAAGATAAAACTCATGCTCAACCGCCGCCTCCGCCCGTATCCCTTCAGTAGCCAGCTCGGCCACCATGCGTTTGAGGAACGTACGTGGACATGCTTCCCAGGGTGTCCCATCCGTACGGATCATATCACAAAGCATTGTCGCACTATGAGCTGCATGGGGCAAACGCATAAAGGTATCAGGATCAGGAATCAGACGAAACTCGCCCACCGGTCCCATGCCTTCAACTGAGGCCAGCGTCTCTACGCCGGTAAAGGCTTGCATCGCAAGCGTTTGGGCAATCCCTTCGTGCATTCTGCTGGTAAGCTTGCTAATATGCGTCGCTTTGCCGCGAATAATGCCGCCATTATCACAATAGAGGAACCGCACCAGCCGTACATTTGCTGCGTTTGCCTGTTGCACAACTTCTTGAATATCCAATTGATCGCTCCTTCTCACGCACAATAAGAGCAGCTATCAGCATCAATACGCTAAGTTCACGTGAGCCAGTATAGCAAACCGTTCCCCAAAAAACAATCATGCAACGAGCTCTCAAGCCAGCTCAGCAACAGGCACTTCCCCCCACTTGTGACCCCAGTAGTAACATTTCTGTCAGCGATGAGTCACAGAAGAATCATTCAATAAACATCAAAACGGAATCGACGCCTATCCTACAACAGCATCGATTCCGTTAGAAGAAACATTACAGGTAGGGATCGCGCTTCATGCCGATCCCCGTCCCCCTCCGGCCCTCTCGCCCAACCGCACAGGATCGCGCTTCATGCCGATCCCCGTCCCTTCGGTTGATGCATATTTGGCGCAGATAAACCGCGCCTCTACTCTTTTACTTTGGTCTCACCCAGCAGACCACTACCACCGCTCAGCAGGCTCCCTTCGAGGCCAATCGAGGGCAAGAGCTGCGCCTGCGCCTGCGTGGTCAGAGGCAGTCCCCACAATTTGATGAAGCCCAATGCGGCATTGTGATCGAATTGATCACCGGAATCGTAGGTTGCCAGACCCAGGCTATAGAGAGAGTGCTCCGACTTGCGTCCGACAATAGAGCAATGCCCGCGCGAAAGCTTGACACGCACGGTCCCGCTGACGAAGCGCTGCGTGCTCTGCACATACATTGCCAGATCCTGATGCAGGGCACTATACCATTGACCATTGTAAATCAGGCGCGCATACTCAGGCACGACCAGCTCTTTGAAACGCGCCTGCTCTCGGCTCAACGTCAAACTCTCCAGAGCATTGTGCGCAACGTGCAGCACCACAGCCGCCGGTGCTTCGTAGATCTCACGGGATTTGATACCAACCAGACGGTTCTCGACATGGTCGATACGACCAATACCGTAGTAACCAGCCTGCTTGTTGAGCGTCTCGATAAGCGTAACGCCATCAATCTCTTCGCCATTGAGGGCAACCGGGATGCCATGCTCGAAGGTCAGTTCGAGATAGGTCGGCTCGACTTTCTCAAGGGCATCGGGATTCTGTGTCCAGGCGTAAACCTCTTCGGGCGGCTCGGCCCAGGGATCTTCCAGCACACCGCATTCGATGCTGCGTCCCCACAGGTTCTGATCCGTCGAGTAAGGGCTGGCATTCGTCGCTGAGATGGGTATGTTATGTTCAGCAGCATACGCAATCTCGTTGTCACGAGTCATGCTCCACTCGCGTAC
>Ga0310811_10006364_pt1 | contig 15093 bp, 15 predicted proteins | sample YCmetagenome_FD_207642 | JGI IMG/M metagenome (GOLD analysis project Ga0310811, IMG submission 207642) | Soil microbial communities from experimental microcosm in Duke University, North Carolina, United States - YC | ecosystem: Engineered > Artificial ecosystem > Soil microcosm > Unclassified ...
TGGCCGGAAGATCGCCGACGCCTTCCTGGCGGCCGTGCAGGACTTGCGGGATAACGCCGACCTGCAGCGCATCGCCGCCGCGATAGAGGCGGGCAACCTCGATGCGGCGATCCAGGCCATGCACCTGGACCCCGCGGCGTTCGGCGTGCTGCAGGACGCCATCTCGGCGGCGTACACGGCCGGCGGACAGGCGGCAGTATCGACCATGCCGCCGATCAAGACGCCTCAGGGCGCCGCTGTCGTGGTCCGCTTCAACGGCCGCAACCCGCGCGCCGAGCAGTGGCTCAAGACCGAGTCCAGTCAACTGGTCACCCGCATCATCGACGACCAGCGCACGGCCATCCGCCAGGCGCTCACAGCCGGGATGCAGAAGGGCCAGAACCCCAAGACGGTGGCGCTGGACATCGTCGGCCGGGTCAACCGGGCCACGGGCAAGCGGGAAGGCGGGACCATCGGCCTGACCGGCCCGCAGGAGGAGTTCGCGCGGACCGCCGCCGACGAGCTCGCCTCGGGAGATCCGGCCCAGCTGCGCAACTACCTGACCCGGGCGCGCCGGGACAAGCGCTTCGACCGCACCGTGCAGAAGGCGATCGACAGCGGCCAGCCGGTGCCGGCGGACATCGCGGGCAAGGCGGTGCAGAGCTACAAAAACCGGCTGCTGCAACTTCGTGGCGAGACGCTGGGCAAGCACGAGGCGTTCGGCGCCCTGGCCGCGTCCAAGCAGGAGGCGTTCCAGCAGGCGGCGGACACGGGGCAGGTCGCGGCCTCCGCGATCACCAAGAAGTGGCGGCACTTCGCCAACGAGCACCCGCGGGTTCAGCACGAAGAGATGGCCGGCAAGAGCGTGAGCCTGAACGAGCGCTTCGTGCTCCCCGACGGGACGCAGATGCTCTATCCGCACGATCCTTCCGCGCCGGCCAGCCAGACGCTCGGCTGCCACTGCATGGCCGATTATTCGATCTCGTTTCTGGACGGTCTCGACTGACATGGCCCAGGGCTTCGACGCGCAGGTCTCGGCCTGGGTCGCCAAGACCCAGCGCCGGATGAAGGCCGTGCGCGACGAGAGCACCCAGCGCGTCCTGGCGGTCGCCAACACGACAGTCGGGGAGGGCGGCAACCTGCCGTTCAAGACCGGCTTCCTGCGCGCCTCGCTCAAGGTCGGGATCGGCGCGGTGCAGTTCGCGGCGATCAAGCCTGCGGCGGATGGCGCGGTCCCCAGTTATGACGCCAGCGCGGCCGCCCTGACCATCTCCAACGCCAAGATCGAGGATACGATCACGGCGATGTGGACCGCGGCCTATGCCGCCCGGATGAACTACGGCTTCGTCGGCAAGGACAGCCTGGGCCGCGAGTACAACCAGAAGGGCTACAAGTTCCGCGACCTGGCGGTGCAGCAGTGGCCGCGCATCGTCTCGGAGGTGTGCAAGGAAGCCCAGACGAGGAACGGCGAATGAGCGCGACCGGCAAAGCCGCCCAGATCCTCGACACCCTCTTGGCGCGGATCGCGGCCCTCGACCTGACCACCCTTCTCGGCGCCGGCGCGCGCGTGGCCTACCCGGAGCCATCGACCACCTTCGCGCCGCCCGCCGACGGCAAGTACCTGGCCGTCAGCTACTTCCCGAACCGCCCGGCGGCCGAGGGGCTGTCGAGCGGCCGCGTCGACCAAGGCCTGCTGCAGGTCTCTGTCGTCTGGCCGAGGAACCAAGGCCTGATCAAGCCGGCGCAGGTTGTGCAGGCGGTCATCGACCACTTCCCGAACGGCCTGGCGCTGGTCAGCGGCTCGACCCGGGTCAAGGTCAGCGGCAACCCGTGGGCCGCGGCGCCGATCACCGACACCGACCGGGTCTCCTTCCCGGTCACCATTCCCTGGACGGCCTAGCCGCCTAGGACCGCCCTTCACCGCCGAGATGGGCGCCGGCTTCATCCACAACAGCGAAGGAGCCTCCTCCCATGGCGGAAGGCAGCACGGGCGCAGGCGCCCGCATCTACATCGGCACGGCGGCGAACAGCACCGCCGACGACGAGTCGGCCTATGCCGCGCTCAGCTACACCGAGATCGGCTCGGTGGAGAGCATCAGCGAGTTCGGCGACAGCGCCCAGTCGGTGACCTACATGACCCTGGCCGACGGCCGGGTGAAGAAGTCCAAGGGCGGCAAGGACGCCGGCGACGTCACGATCACCTGCATCCACGACCCGCTGAACGCTGGCCAGAACGCCATGATCGCCGCCGAGGGGACCAACTTCGAGTACCCCTTCAAGGTGGTCCTGGCCGACGCCGCCGACGCCAACGACACCGACAGCACGTTCTATTACCGGGCCCGGGTCATGTCGAAGCGCCTGAACCCCGGCGACAACAACACCGTGATCAAGCGGACCTTCGTCACCGGCATCGTCTCCGAGCCGGTCGAAGTCCTCTCCGAGGCGGTGAGCGGGCCGTAGCCGGCCGCCGCTTTCCAGCCCAACAACAGAACAGCTTCCTCCCAACCTTTAACGCTCAGGTCGCGCCTGAGCGTCCTTTTGCAAGGACATCCCCATGACCGAGAAAGTCTATTCCCCCGACGACGGCGCCGAAGTCGAGCTCGCTGGCATCGACGGCACGCCGCTCTACAACGAAGACGGCACGCCGATGACCATCACTGTGCTCGGCGTCGACTCCGACGTGTGCGTGGCCGCCAAGCACGCCACGGGTAACCTGCGGATGAAGCAGGGGGCGCGCGGCGTGCAACTCACTTCCGAGACGATGGACGCCCAAGCTGTCTCGCTGCTGGTGAAGTGCACGACCGGCTGGAACATCACCCCCTCCAAGCTCGTGCCTGGCATCGATCCCGGACTGGGCGAAGGCAAGGTACCGTTCAACGCGGCGGCGGTGAACAAGCTGTATTCCAACCGCAAGCTTCAGGTCATCCGAGATCAGCTCGACACGGCGATGACCGAGCGCGCCCGTTTTATGAAGGCCTCGCCGGCGACCTGATCGCCTACGCCGAGGCCTCCAGCCGGAAGAACGTCAAGCCCGACGATCTGCCGGAGTTCCCGTTGGAGCTTCGCTACCTGTGGGACTTCTACGGTCGCCTATCCCGCCGCCGGCAGGCCGGGATGGCGGCTAATCCCCTGACCTACTGCGAGCTCGAGGCTTTCGAGCGCAAGGCCCTGGTCCACTTCTCGGCCTGGGAGGCGGACCTGCTCATGCGCGTCGATGACGCCGTGATCACGGTGTGGGCCGGCCAGATCACCAAGCCCAAGGGCCGCGAGAAGACCGCCGATGGCGCGATCCCCGTGTCCAACCCCACGGGCCTCAAGGCCCTGTTCCGCGGCCTCATGGGCCGAAAACCGAAAGGAGGCTGAGCATGGCTGACGACATCGCCACTCTCGGCCTCCGCGTCGAGAGTCAGGGTGTAGACCAGGCCAACAAGGGCCTGAACGACCTCCAGGGCAACGCCGGCAAGGCGCAGAAGGCGACTGACGCCCTTGCCGGCAGCTCGGACAAGGCCTCGGCGATGCTACTCAAGCACGTCCAGGCCATCCAGGCGCAGGTCGGCGAGTTGGTGAAGCTCCAACAGGCCCAGCTTCAGGCCACCCAGGCGGCCCAGGCCGGGGCCCAGGCCCAGACGGCTGCTGCGGCGGCCACCCAAGCCCTGTCGACGGCCAACATCCGCATCACGGCGACATACACGCCGCTGAAGCAAGGGATCAGCGCCACCGCCGCCGCATCGGGCCAATTGGCGCAGACCCAGGCCCAGGCCGTGTCGGGATCGGCCGCCGTCGTCGCCTCCGTCGAGCGCCAGGCCAGCGCCTACCGCGACATGGCCGAGGCGATCGAACAGCAGCAGACCGCGCTCAGGGCTCAGGTCGGGGTTGGCGCGTCCAGCGGCGCCGCGGCTCAAGGCGGCGCAGCCCAGGCCAATGCCACAGCCCTGATGAACCTCGGCAAGCAGACCGCGGCCGAGGCGGAAGAGACGCGCAAGGCGGCCATCGCTCATTCGAACGTCACGGCCGTTCTCGGCCTGCAGGGCGGCGCGCTGAAGCAGTCGAAGACCGATCACGAGGCCCTGGCCGGCGCGATGGGCCTGACCGCCTTCCAAGGGCGCATGGTCGCGCTGCAAATCCCCGACATCGTCCAGGGCCTGCTGTCGGGGCAAGGCGTGTTCCGCACCACGATCCAGCAGGGCGGCCAAATCGTGCAGATCCTTGGCATGGGCCCAAACGGGTTCGGCGGCGCCCTGTCGGCAGTGCTGAGGTTCCTGCCCGGGTTGCTCGGCTTCGGCGCGATCGCCGCGATCTTCGGCACGTTGGCTACAGCCGTGCTGCGGGGACGGCAGGAGTTCGCCGCGCTGAACAACGCCTTGGCCGTGACCAACGGCTATTCGGGCGTCACGGCCAACAACTTCGAGAGCATGGCCCGCCGGATAGCCGCGGCGACCGACACGACCGTGGGCGCGACCAAGAGCATGGTCATGGCCTTGGTCGAGCAGGGCCAGCTTTCTGGCCAGGCCCTGCAAGAGGCCGCGACCTACTCGCAGAAGTTCGCCGAGCTTTCCGGCCAGGACGCCAGCAAGGTCGTCGCCTCGTTCGCCTCGATGAGGGACGGCGTGACGGCCTTCGCGATCAAGCACGTCCAGTCCTACCACGACCTCACCCAGGCCCAGGTCGACGAGATCGCCAAGCTTGAGGAAGAGGGGAAGTGGCACGAGGCCCAACTGCTGTTCTTCCGTGACGCCAACAGCGCGATCCAGAAACACGTCGTCCAATACGGCTACATCGAGACCGCCCTGCACAAGGTCGGCGAGGCGGCCTCGTCGATGTGGGACAAGCTGCTCGGCCTCGGCAAGCCGAAGACCCTGGACGACCAGATCAACGACCTGAAAGGCGTGCTCGACAAGAACGCCGAGGGCCTGCGGCTCCGCTCAATGGGCTTCGGCGTCTCTCCGGGCATGTCGCAAGGGGCCATCGCCGACACCGTCGACCAGATGGCCCGGCTGTCGTTCCAGAAGGACCAGGAGCACGTCAAGACGCTCGGCCCCCTCGGCGACATCGGCGATCCGCTCGCCGCCCAGAGCCAGACCTCGGCGCAGCAGGCAGCCGTGCTGCAAGCGCTGGCGGCTCGCGCCCAGGCGGAGGCCGGACTGACCGCCGACGTGGTCAAGCAGGCAGACCTGCAGAAGCAGGCCCTGCGCTACCAGACCGCCGCCGACCAGGCGCGACTGCAGCAGCAGATCATCGACCTCAACCTCGACAAGAGCCTGAATGACGCGCAGCGTGGCGCCATCGCTGGCGCAATGCGGCGCGCCGCCGGCATCAACGCTCAGGCCAACGCCGATCGCGCTAAGCAGATCGACCTGCAGACGCAGGACAAGCTGCAGCAGCAGGCCGCGGACCTCGCCATCGCCCAGAACTCCGCGGCCACCTCGATCCTCGACGCCCAGCAGGCCCTGGTCACGGACATCAGCGAGCGCGCCAAGATCGAGACGACGCTGCTGAACCTGGCCGATCAGAGCGCTATCGCCGAGCAGCAGAAGGTGATCGCCTCGGCCAAGCTCGGCCAGGCCACCGAGGCACAGGCTAAGGCCGCGCAGGTCCAGATCGACGCCATCAACAGCGCGCACGGCTACAAGCAGCAGCTGATCGACCAGCAGAAGGTGGTGGACCTGATCCACCAGCAGGCTGGCGTTCAGCAGGACGCCCTGCAAAACCAAGCCGAAATCCTGTCGAGCCAGAAGGACACACTGGAGTACGGCTTCCAGCGCGACACGCTGGACAAGCAGATCCTGGCCGTCGAGCAGCAGATCGCCACGAGCAAGGCGCAGGAGGCGCTGGCGGCGGTTGAGGCGACCCACAACCAGGTCGCCATCGCCCAGGCCCGGGCCGATCTCGCGGCGCTGGAGAAGGTGCAGGCCAACCAGACCAAGGCCGCCCAGGACACCTTCCTGCAGTCCTACAACAAGATCACCGGTTCGCTCGACAGCATGTCGTCGGCCTTTAACAAAGGCGACTACGTCAACGCCTCGGCGAACCTGCTCAACGCCATGGGAACGGCGGCCAATGCGCTGGGCATGCAAGGCTTCGCCGGCATGATCGGCCAGTTGAGCAGCGTGGTCCCCGAAATTGCGGCGGCCATGCAGCTCAGCCAGGCGTTGGGCAATGCCCTGACCTCGGCCTTCGGTGGCGACAAGAAGGTGGCCAACGAAACGTCACCCTTCGCCGGCGGCCTCGGTGGGTTCCTGATCGCCAAGTTCAACCTGTTCGGCCTCTCCACTGCCCACGACGATGCGGCCAAGGCGGCGGCCAAGCAACAGCTGGCCGACCTGGCGACGACGACGGCCGCGGCCTACGCCATCCTGCAGCAGTCGACCCAGAATTATTCGAGCGCCATCCTCGAGTTCTATTCCGCCTCGGGCCAGGCCCAGAAGGGCCTTGAGGAACAGCGTCGCCAGGAGCTGCAGGGCCTCGATGACGCGACTGCGGCGATCAAGAAGCAGACGTACGCCTGGCAGGACTACAACACCGCCATCTCGGCGGCGAACGACAACGTCTCGACGGCGGCAAGCGCCCTGTCCGACATCGCCAACGCGGCAAAGTCTGCCTCGGACAATCTCGCCGATCTGCTGCAGAGCCTGCTGACCGGCGATGCGGCGATGAACGACCCGGCGCGCCAGTTCGCGCTCACCAAGTCTCAGCTCGCCGGGATCAACTCCCGCGTGACGACCGGCGACACCTCGGCGCTCGGCGATGTCCAAGGGGGCGTTCAGGCGTTCCTCGACGCCGCCAAGGCCTTCGCGCCGGACAAGGCCTCCTACGATCGCGATCTTGCTTTCGCCCGCCAGTCCGCGACTGCGGCGAAGGCCCAGGCCGACAGCCAAGTCTCGATCGCGCAACAGCAACTCGACGTGGCCAACGCCCAGGTCGGCGGCCTACAGACGGTCAACCAGAGCGTCCTGACGGTGGCCCAGGCAGTCGCGAACTTGCAGGCCGCCTTGACGGCCCAAGCGGGGGTCGCTGCCACGGCGCCGACGACCACGCCTGCGGCGTCCAATCCAGGCGGCGGCTCCTACACCTCGACCCATGGCGACTACGCCGCCTACGTCCAGCAGAGCCCGGACCTGCTGGCCTCCTACAACTCGGTGAAGGACAACCCGGTCTGGCAGCAGACCATCCAGGCCGCCGGACTGCAGCCGACCGTCGCCGGCTTCGGCCAGTTCCAGTGGGAACATTCCGGCATGCTGGAGAACCGCCCGGTGCGGCCGTTCGCCAAGGGCGCCGCCTTCACCAACGGCGTGGTCAGCAGCCCGACCCTGTTCGACATGGGCCTGATGGGCGAGGCGGGGTCCGAAGCGATCATGCCGCTGCACCGCGGGCCGGATGGCTCGCTCGGCGTGCGGGCCATGAACGACAACGGCGGCTGGGGTGCGGTCGTCGACCGCCTGGAGAGCATCGAGGCGGAACTGCGGGGCTTCCGCACCGAGGCCAAGGTCGGCCAGGGCTTCCTCAAGAACATCCGCGACCTGTTCCTGCGCGTCAGCCGTGACGGCGACTCCATCCAGACCGAACTGAAGGTGCCTGCCTGATGCTGGTGATCCCGCCCATCACCATCGGCGACCTGCAGCTGATCTCCAGCACGGTCAGCGAGCCCGACGCCGGCGAGACCGCCTGGGACGCCGCCACGGCCTACGCCATCGGCGACAAGGCCATCCTGGTCTCGACGCATCGGGTCTATCAGCGCCTCGTCGCCGGCACGACCGCGACCAGCCCGGACCAGGACTCGGAGAACTGGAGCGACATCGGCGCCACCAACAAGTGGGCGATGTTCGATCTGCTGCGGAGCGCCGGGACCACGGGCCCGACGCCGCTGACGGTGATCATCGCGCCCGGGCAGCGGGTCAACGCCCTCGCGCTGGTGGGGCTCGACGCCGACGAAGTGACCATCGAAATGGTGAGCGGCGGCGCGACCGTTTACTCGGTGACCGAAGACCTCAACCTGCGCGAGGTCACCACTTGGTCGGACTACTTCTTCGAGCCGTTCAGCTTCCGCCAGACCATGATCCGCCTCGACCTGCCTGCGTTCTCCGGCGCGCAGATCACGGTGTCGATCTCGAAGGCGGCCGGCGACGTGACCTGCGGCGGCCTGATCGTCGGCAAGTCGGTCGAGCTCGGCGAGACGGTGCAGAACCCGGTCTCCGACGTGCTCAACTTCTCGACCATCGACCGTGACATCTTCGGCAACGCGATCCTCGTCCAACGCCGCAATGTCCCCAAGACCACGCAGACGGCGATCTGCGATCGGGCCGCCGTCGACAAGATCCGGGCCGTGCGCGACGAGCTCAACGCCGTCCCGGCGGTCTGGTCCTGGCTCGACGACGAGACCAGCGACGCCTTCGAGAGCGGGGTGATCTGCGGCGTCTACAAGTCGTTCTCGATCACCTTCGACCAGCCCTTCACCGCGACCATTCAGCTCGAAATCGAAGAGGTCTGATCCGTGACCACCATTCTTCCGACCCCGCCGTCCACCTCGGATCCGGCGAACTTCGACGCGCGCGCCGATGCCTTCCTCGGAGCGCTGCAGCCGTTCTCCGTCGACATGAACGCCCTGGCCACCAACCTCGGCGGCGCCCAATTCATCGGCTCCAGCAGCTCCAGCGTCGCCGTCGGGACCGGCTCGAAGTCGTTCGCGGCCACGACGGGGCTTTCGTGGGCCATCGGCCAGCCGCTGATGATCGCCAGCGCGGCCGATCCGTCGAACTACATGACCGGCCAGGTCACCGCCTACAACTCGGGCACCGGAGCTCTGACGGTGAACGTGGCCTCGGACGGCGGTTCAGGCACGCACGCCGACTGGGTGATCTCGCCCGTGCCCGTAGACGGCTCGACGGCCTACACCGGCAGCCTCGCCGTGCCGGGCTGGCGCAAAGCGCCCGACGGCTACATGGAGCAATGGGGCACCGTGGGGCCGTTCAACGGCGAGGGCGTCATCTCGGTGACCTTCCCGCAGGTGTTCCCGGCGGCGATCTTCGGCGTGCAGTTGACGCTCGTCCTGAGCGCCACTGGCGGCGCTAACGATTATTGGGCCCAGACCTACAACAAGACGACGAGCGGAGTTGACGTGCAGGTCCAGCTGGCGCCGGGCCCTGGCTCGACTACCTGGCCGGTGAACGTCGACTGGAAGGCCTACGGGAAGTAGCCGGTGCAGGCCAAGCCGCTCGTCGTCATCAAGGAGTTCGCGTCCGACCTGAAGAAGGGCGTGACGCTGCTGCTCAACGCGGCGCGGGCGGAATCGGCGTCGCTCAACCTGCCCCATGGCGTCGCGCCCGACAGCGACCACATCCAGGACGGCGACCTGTGGACCACGACAGCGGGGGTCTACGTCAGGATCAACGGCCATACGGTCGGGCCCCTGATCGACGCCGCTTCACTCTTGCGGATGACCATGACGGTCGTCGCGGGTTCGCCTCCCGGCGCCGGGACCAACGTCATCCTCGCGACCCCTGGAGCCGGGACGTGGACTGTCCCCTCTGACTTCCCCGGGACGGGCATGGCGGAGGCCATCGGCGCTGGCGGCGACGGCGGCCTGAGCGACGGCGGCGGTGGTCAAGGTGGATCGGGCGGCGGTGGAGCTTATGCCAGCACGACGTTCACAGCCTCGCCGGGCGACGTCATCTCCTACCAGGTTGGCGTCAATGGCGGGTCTCAAGGTGCGATCATCGGGTCTCCCGCGCCGGGTCCGGGCACCGCCGACACCTGGTTCGACAGCGCGACAGCGACTTTGTATGCCCAAGGCGGCAGCTCGGGCGGTACGAGCATCGCGGGCATCGGCGGCTCCTCTGCAGGCGGCGTGGCCGGCTCCAGCACCGTCACGGCAGGTGGCAGTGGGGCCGTGCCCGGCGGCACAGGCGGCGCAGGCGGGGGTGGGGGCGGTGGGGCAGGTGGCCCGAATGGAGCAGGCGCCGACGGCGGCTCGACAGGCCACGGCGGCACAGGCGCTAATGGCGGCGGGGGCGGCGGCGCGAACGGCGGCACGGCCGGCACGGACGGCAACCTCGGCGCCACGGGCGGCCAGAATCGCAATGCCGCGGGCGCGGGCATTGGCGGGACTGCTTCGGGCGTAGCCGGCGCAGCGGGCGCGGATGGCGGTGGCGGCGGTGGCGGCGGTTACATGGCCCAAGGCGGCGCCGGCTCCATGGACCCGATATGGAGCGACGGCGTCAATACGTACGGTCCTGGCGGCGGCGGTGGCGGCGGCGGCAACGGCTTTTTCGACCCGCCGGGCTTTGGCGGCAATGCGGGCGGCTATGGCGGCGGCGGCGGCGGCATGGGCAATGGTTTGCCCGCCCAAGCGAGTGAGGGCACGCCCGGCCTCATAGCGATCAGCTACGCGATAGCGACTATCGCCGGGGGGCCTGGCCATCTTTATTCCGACAGCGACGTGGCCACGGTGATTCCCGCGGACGCTGCGACGAGCGACCCGACGAGCGGTTCCTACCGGCCGTGCAATTGCTGGATCAGTGCTGACGCCACGATAGGCGACGACGTGCTGATCTATATGCCCGGCCAGTTCGTTGCGACGCCGGGCCTGACACCCGGCGCCGCGTATTGGCTGGATGAAGGCGGGGGGGTGAGTGCGACGCCTCCCGTGACCGCCGGCGCTCTCGACCAGCTGCTCGGCTGGGCCAACGAGGACGGCAGTAAGCTGTTCTTCGCGCCTGAACGAGGCATCGGCGCCTAACCCTAAGGGACATCATGAAGCGATTGATCGTGGGCCTGCTGGCCCTCTGGCTGGCGTGCGCGCCCGTTGTGGCCCCGGCGGCCGACAAGACCCCGCTGGCCAATTACGGCGGCGGGGCGATCACCATGAAGGCCGGGGATACGGTCCCCGTGGCCAACGGCGGCACCGGGGCGACGACAGCCGCCGCCGCGCGGACCAACCTCGGAATTACGGCCGGCATCACGACCACGGGCACGCCAGCTTCCGGCAATCTGACCAAGTTCTCTGGCTCAACTTCGGTCACCAACGGCGACCTCTCTGGCGACTGCTCAACCTCGGGCACGCTCAGCCTGACCTGCAGCCTTCCTGTGGGTCACATCGCGTCCGTGAGCGCCAACACCGTCGTCGGCAATGGAACAGGCTCCAGCGCGTCGCCCTCGGCACTGTCGATGCCGTCGTGCAGCGCCTCGTCCAGCGCCCTGACCTGGACCTCGGCCAGCGGGTTCGGCTGCAACACGATCAGCGGCGCGACCATCTCGGGCACGCCCACGACCGGCAACTGCGCGTCGTGGGCCAGCTCCACGGCGCTTCAGGACGCGGGGGCGGCGTGCGGCGGCGGGGGGGGCGGCGGCGCGCCGGGCGCGTCCTATAGCACGCCGACCCTCGCCAGCTTTACCTGGCTCAATCAGCAGAGCGCAACGGCGACGCAGACCGTTTCGGGCCAGGCGATCGCGCTGAACACCACCAACACCTCCCAGGTCTCGGCCCTCGGCCTATCGCCGCCGTCCTGTCCCTACAGGCTGAGGGCTCAGCTCGTCGGCTATTCGAAGGGCGGCGGCAGTCCGTCCCAGTTCGGCGGCATCGGATTTTATGATGGCACGAAGCTGAGCGTCCTCGGATCGTGGGGAGCGACGGCGAGCATGATCGTCGGCCATCTGAGCACGGTGACCGCCAACACCGGGACGTGGGGCGGTGGCGTCTCCAGTTGGGCATCCGCGTCCTTTATGCTGATGCCGTCCGCGTGGGTGCAGATCCGCAATGACTGCACGACGCTCTATTATGATCAGTCGATGAGCGGCCAGAACTTCACCAATCAGTACAGCGAGGCCATCGGCACATTCATCTCGACGCCAACCAAGGTCTTATTTGCCGGGGCCGGTGCCTCCGGCTCGGGCGGCGTGGTGGAGCTGCTGAACTGGTCAGTGTCGAGTACGTCGAGCCTCAACTGAAGAGGGGGTGGCGCGATGAGTGCGGTGGCGTATGAGCCTATACATTAAAAACCCAACTCCGAGCAGTACCAGCGCGGAAAGTACCAGAAGGCCGCCTGAAAGTAATTTGAGGCTCCAGAAGAGGTCTTGGGCTCCGCTGTATTCAGTCATCTGCGGCTCTTCTCAACCCTGCCGTCCATCGCCGTCGCGTTGTCCAATTCAGGGCGGCGCCGGCGTCCGAAGGCGTTCGTCCAGCCGAACTGGAGCACGCTTCTAGCCGCCGAAACGGCCATTTGAAGGGCGAAGATCGAACCCACAGCAAGCAGTATGGCGGCGAAGGTCTTGAGGGATTCGACGAGACTGCTCATTGCGCTGCGGACGCTTCAGGGGCCGGTAAGGGCCGCTTCTGGGGGAGGAACGGCATGAAGAGGACGCCCCAGATGGTTTCGATTTCCCGGTATTCAGCAATCCCCGCGGCGGGCCATTCGCCCTTTTTGGGCCGCTCCATCGTCCCGAACAGGACGTCCCAGAAGCTGAACACTGCGCTGAAGTTCTTATCGAAATGGCGTGGTTCAGCCGAATGATGGATGCGGTGCAGAAGATTGTCGGTGAGGATGTGATTGAGGGGGCCGATCCCGAATTTGGTCGGTGAGTGGGTGTAGGCGCCGGACCACTGCACCGCCATCGCCACTCCGGTGATGACGAGGGGGTCGTTCGTGACCAAGCTCATGGGAATGCCATAGAGCAGGGTGAAGACAAGCGCGTCGCTAAAGTGGTGGTAGCCGGACGTGCAGCAAAGGTTTTCGGTCGAGTGATGAACAGCGTGAAATCGCCACAAGAATATGTGCTGAAGCCGATGTTCCCAATAGTGGAAGAAGTCGCTGACGACGAAGGCGACGCCGATCCACATGGCTGGCCAGATCGGGTGGAACATCGGGATGTAGGGATTAAGCAGGTTGAGCGTGAAGGCGCCCAGCGAGAATCCGATCAACTGATAGACAATGCCGCGCAGCCATGCCTTCAGGGGCGGCCTGGCGCCGTGCACCGGCAAGAAACGCTCCACCAGGCCCATGACGATGAACGCCGGGAGGAGCATCAATACTGTCTTCAGCCCGATGATGGCGGCTGTAAGCACTTGAACTAGCATATACCCCCCAATCAGCCCGTCGCCTTGTCAGCGCAAGGTATCACGGCTTGCGACCGGATTGCGACGGGCCGAAGCTCAGAGCGCTCCTAAGTGCGGCGCAGCGTCATGTAGATAGGGTAATGCGCCCGAAGAAGCACAAATAGCCGGCCGATCCAGTTGCCAAGGTTGAGCGACTGCAACCCACGGATCGTGGCTGCAAGGCGCGACTGTGTGGCCCCTGCTTCGAACCTCAGTGGTTCGGCGAGCCTGTGCAAGAACTCGCTCTCACCCAAAGAAATGAGATCGGCCGGATAGGCGCTCTTCAGCTTGCGAACGGTCCTGGCGCACCAGAACGGGTTGATGAGTTGCAACGTATCCACGAATGATGGATCGCGGTCCAATAGACGCAGCCAGAGTTTGAGCATGGGCCGAAACAGCGCCGGCGGCATTGGCACCATGTAGTGGCCCTCGAAATAGGAGAGGTAGTTGGGGATCTCCATGTGGATGAGGCCGCCCGGCTTCACCACCCGCAGAGCTTCCCGCAAGACCGCCTCGGGGTCGTTGACGTGTTCCAGAACGTTCGCGGAGTAGACGATGTCGAAACTTGCGTCAGGGAAGGGCAGCGCCTCGCCCGGTGCGTCGATGATGCGCGATGGGTCCAGATTATTTGCTTTGAAGAGCTCGGTAGCCGCCGCATAGGACCTGTCGAACCCCTGGCTGGCCGGTTCGACGCCATAGCCGTCAATTTCGAATGCTTTGATCCACGCGGCCAAGTTCACAGCATAGCCAACGCCAATTTCCAGAACCTTCTTGTTGGCGAGCGTCGTGTAGCGCTCCAGGCGACGGGCGCGATCGTGAGATTTCGAGTAATCCAGCCAATCCGCCACCAACACCTCGGGGGCGATACTGCTCAGCGGCGCGAAGAAAGCACCTGTGTCGTCCCGGGCGGTGACACGTACCGATTCCGGGATATTCAAAAGCGGCTCGGTCAAAATCTGCGCCCCCACGCTAACGAGCTTCCGAGCCGCCGGAAGGCCATCCAGTTCGGCGCGACATGCTCACGCCCCGCACCCTACCACACCCCACGACCAACGATAGTTGAGCGCCGCCGGATCATTGGCGACGCTTTGGGCGTCCACCGCTCATGGCCGAAAATCTGCGGAACACCAAAACGGCTCCCGCAGCGACGATAAACCCGACGACCACGACAATCGCGGCTGTGAGCAAGTCGTCACCGAACGCGGGGCTGCTGATCGCCTGGGGCATGGCCTGAAGGCTAGCGTCAGCGCTCCTGACCGTCACCCCACGATTTAAGTAGCGCCGCCAGAGCGCCCCGCATCATCGAAGAGGTTCCCATGACCGATACGTCTGGCCAGCCGGCCGAGGCGGTGACGCCGCTTGCACCAAGGCCCTGGTACGTCAGAGGATGGGATCTGGTGGCATCGGAGCCTGTCGCGGCTCAGGGCCTCATCCAGGCCAGCCTGAGCGCGGGCATGGCCTTCGGGCTGCACCTGACCGTCGAGCAGATGGGCTCGATCAACGTCCTGGTGGCCGCGGCCCTGGCCTTCCTCCTGCGCCGTAGCGTGGTGCCGCTGTCGAAGCTTCCGGCGTCCGGGGCGGCGGACTGATGGACAAGCTGCTGCAGGACATTCTGGTCGCCGTGGCAGGAAGCGCGGCGCTCGGCGGGGCTGGTTTGCTCGTCACCTGGGGCATGGTTCGCCAGATGGTCAGGGGCCATGAGGCGCGATTGGAAAAGGCCGAAACGCGCATCGAGCGCTTGCAAGACGAGGCGCGTCAGATGCCCGCCCTGGCCCAAGCGATCGAGCACATGGGTGAGAAGTTCGCGGACGGCCTGAAGAACCTCGCCGAAAGGTTCGGCGAGCGCGACAGCCACATCCAAGACCAGCTTCGGGACATCAAGACGGAGCAGCACCAGCTCCGGTCGCAACTGGGGGTGCGCAGGCCCCGCAGTCCAGCGAGCGGAGCTAACTGATGCCAGCCCCCGCCACGCGCTACGGCGACGCCTGGCTCAAGGACCCCAACCTCTGGGAGCATGCAACCGAACGTCA
>Ga0310811_10006365_pt1 | contig 15093 bp, 11 predicted proteins | sample YCmetagenome_FD_207642 | JGI IMG/M metagenome (GOLD analysis project Ga0310811, IMG submission 207642) | Soil microbial communities from experimental microcosm in Duke University, North Carolina, United States - YC | ecosystem: Engineered > Artificial ecosystem > Soil microcosm > Unclassified ...
CGACGAAACCGTCTTCACACACTCTCGATGAAACCGCGTAAACACCGAGGCTGAGCACGCCCCATCAAAACACTTGTCGTGATAAAAAACCTTGCAATCCAAGATCCTGAGCTCCCCATAGCCGAACACCTCAAACGTCGGCGCTCGAAGCATTTAGAATATCCGCACTCTCACTCATCGCCAAACAGCCCTTCGTATATCCTTTTGCAAACGCTGCAAGCTTACTGGAACGAGGGCCCTTTTGTCTGAGATCATTCCCAACACCGATAACATCTCCACACCTCCTCCCGAGCCGTCGCTGATCTTCTTCGGCCCCTACGGCCTTCGCGCCGGGTGGAGTCTTCTGATTGCGGTACCTCTGTTCTTCGCCTTCGTCTACTGCTTCAGCTCCCTGTTCCGCATCACACATCTGGTTCCGCCTCACGCCATGTTGCACGAACCCGGTCCTCTCTCCATCTTTTTCTCGGAGCTGGGCGCTTTTCTCTCTACCGCGCTGGCCACATGGATCCTTTCGAAGATAGAACGCCGCCCACTCAGCGTCTATGGACTCAATGGAGATCGACGCATCTCGCGCCTTCTCACAGGCACTGTCCTCGGCCTTGCAGCCATCTCCCTACTCGTCTTCCTTCTATTCAAGTCAGGGTTTCTTATTTTCGACCGACAACTTCTCTTTGGTGCAGAAGCTTTTCGTTACTCTCTCGCCTGGATTCCGGGCTTTCTTGCCATTGGATTCTTCGAGGAATATCTCTTTCGCGGTTACCTGCAATACACCTTGGCTCGCGGCCTCTCCGGCATTGCTAGTCTTCTTCCCGGACATCCTGATCCTCGCACTGTCGGCTTCTGGACCGCAGCTTTTATCGTCTCCTTCGGCTTCGGTGCGGTTCATGGCTCGAACCCCGGTGAAAGTCCCGCCGGCCTCATCTGTGCCGGACTCGCCTCCATGATCTTCTGCTTCAGCCTCTGGCGAACCGGCTCGCTCTGGTGGGCTATTGGAATGCACGCCGCGTGGGATTACGGAGAATCGTTTCTCTTTGGCGTCGCCGACAGCGGAGCGCTCTTTGGCCATCGTCTCTATGAGACGCATCCCGTCGGCAAACCTCTACTGAGTGGCGGAGCCACAGGGCCGGAAGGCAGCATCATCTGCCTGATTCCACTTCTTTTACTAGCAGCCATCATTCACTTTACACAGCCGAGCAATCCCCGCGGCTACGCTTCGCAAATGCCGGCTCCGATCATTCCCGATTCTCATCCGCAGGCTACGAGTTAAGCTCGAACTTCGTCTCTTCCAAATCGAGTTCGCGTTCCAGTCTCCGCAAGACATCATCGCTGATCCGTCCCTCATCGCGAAGACGAATGATTCTCTGTCGTTCTACCTGCACTGCGGCACGCGCCGCTCTGCTCAGCGTGTGGTAAACCTCGGCCTTCGATGCCTCATGTTCTTTCTCATCACTTACCTCTGCTAGCCTGTGTTCATAGCGATCAATCAGGTCGTCGTAGGCGTGTTCCAGTGAATCCTCAGTGTTACGTTTGCCCTCTTCCAGATAGGCGATCGCATCCTTGATCGCCAGCTCACGGGCATAGCGTTCCTCCGGTTCAATTCCTTTTTGTTCTCCTGCAAGTCCCAAGGCCCGAATCACAGAGGGAAGGGTCAAGCCTTGCAGCACCAGCGTTACAAGGATTACCGAAAAAGTAAGGAAGTTGATGAGATTCCGTTGCCTGAACTCGACACCATTCACCATGTCAGGCACGGAAAAACCCGCAGCCAGTGCAATAACACCGCGCATTCCCGTCCATCCGATCACGAAGCTCTCACGAGGCGAGACGCTCGGCGCCTCCGGATGACGCAACCGGCTTACAAAGTTTGAAAACCGCACCGCGGGGACAACCCAAACCATTCTCAACACGATCAGCGTGACACTGAAGATTACACCGTACTCCACCAGCGTCAGCATGCTGAAACCGCCATGAATTCCCGCCAGCACATACGGCATCTGCAGCCCTATCATCAGAAAGACAATGCCATTGAGAACAAAGGTCATCGCCTGCCAAGCCCCCGTCACCTGAATGCGAACTGCGGGTGAGAAGATGCGAGCACTTTGGCGGCTGAGATAAAGTCCCGAAGCAACCACTGCGAGAACTCCGGATGCCTTGGCTTCCTCGCCTGCGAGATATGCCGCATAAGGAACAATCAGACTCAAAACCAGCTCTACAGGACCGTTGTCGATAAATCGCTCAAAGGTGGCGACGACAATTCCAATCACGAGTCCAATCCCAAGCCCCCCAAGAATCAGGTAGATCAGTCGAAGAGCACCTTCCTCCAGCGTAGGCAGATTTCCCTGTTCCAACAGCCTCAATCCGACCTCAAGAGCGAGCAAACCTGTAGCATCATTCAACAGGCTCTCGCCTTCCAGAATGTCGACGATCCTTCGTGGCAACCCCAGAGACTTTGCCACCGAAGTAGCCGCAATCGCGTCCGTCGTCGACAGCACCGCGCCCAGTAGAAAGCCCGCCTTCCAGTCCAGAGCCGTGATAAAGCGATCCGAAAACTCAGCGACTCCCCATACCGTAAAGCCCACCAACCCTACTGCTAAAAGCGAAATCATCAATAAATTTCGCTTGAAATCTCGAAAAGAGACCGTCCAGGCCGCCGCATAAAGCAACGGTGGAAGAAAAATTACAAAAACCAGGTTTGGATTAAGTGGAATCCTGGGCATGTGAGGTGCAAAGCTCAAGACCAGACCCGCCAGCACCAAAACGATCGGGTACGGCACTTTTAAACGGTGCGCAATCACTGCGAATCCAGCCACCATCACCAGTAGCAGCAGCACAACTCTCTCAATTGCGTGGAGACTGGCAGCTGACTCCAAATTATGCCCCCCTTCAAATCGGTTGTTGCCAGTAAAACAAATCCTGTACTCAGACTGCCAGCGGTCTTTTGACTCTGCTCCAACCATTTAGACTTTTGCATAACAAGATGAGCGTTCCTGACCCCAATGCTGAACCGATCCTGATGCAACGTAGAAACCGCTACGAAAACGAACGTCCAAAGCGGCGGTACTCCCGACTCCCTAAGTTCTTTACCATCGCAACCTCCATCTTGCTCATTCTTGGACTCACTGCGTTCTTTGCCGCGCGAAGCTTTGTGCACCATGCCATGGTCGCCGCGCTTCCTCAAACGGATGGAACGCTTATCCTGCAAGGGCTATCAGCGCCGGTCACCGTTCAGAGAGGCGCTCATGGTGTTCCCCATATTCACGCAGCCTCTCTCGATGATCTAGTTTTTGCACAAGGATTTACAACCGCTCAGGACCGGCTCTTCCAGATGGATCTTCTGCGGCGTCATGCCGCTGGCGAACTGGCTCAGATTCTTGGTCCCTCCATGTTGGAGCATGATCGTATCCAGCGCACTCTTCAGCTTCGTGCCACCGCCGACCGTGCCGTTACCTCAATCTCCGCGAATCAGCTGCACTATCTTCAGGTCTATGCCCGTGGCGTCAACGCCTCTATGGCCATACAAAATTCTCACCTGCCGCTCGAATTCCGAGTTCTCCGCTACAATCCCGCTCCCTGGACCCCGCGTGACTCTCTCCTCGTTGGCATGGTCATGTTTCAAGACCTCACCAACAGCTTCCCTACCAAACTCAGTCGCGAAGCCATCTCAGCCCGGCTCTCTCCCGATCTTCTTGCCGATCTCTACCCCGTCGGTTCATGGCGCGATCATCCTCCCACCCTACCTGCTGTCGACCTGACAGCTCCACAGGAACTTCCCGACATCCCACTCGACGAATCGCAGACAAAGCTCGTTCGCCCGGCGACGCCTAAGCTCCTCACCGCGTCGCCTGCCGACATCCTTGCACTCGCACATACACTGAAACCGTCCTGCGAATCCTGTGTTGCCGGATCGAACAGTTGGGCCGTCTCCGGAGCTCGCACCGCTACGGGCAAGCCTCTGCTTTCAGACGATATGCACCTTAGTCTGAGTATTCCAGGAATCTGGTATCAGACAGATCTCTCTGCTCCGACTCCCAGCGGCCCCTTCCATGTAACGGGAGTTTCGCTTCCAGGCCTTCCTTTCATCATCGTCGGCCACAACGAACATATCGCGTGGGGCTTTACCAATCTAGGAGCTGATGTTCAGGATGTGTTCATCGAACACGTTCGTGGCTCTGGTCCATCAGCTGAATTCCAGTCACCTGATGGCACCTGGCACTCGGTTCTCCATCAGACTGAGATCATTCACGTCCGCGATAAATCCGACGTAACAATCGATGTCGCCTCCACCATGCACGGCGGTTTTCCCGCGCCTATCATCTCTCCGCTCATACCTAGCGAAAAGCGAACGCTCTCTCTTCGTTGGACGATCTACGACCCCGCCACCCTCTCCGCTCCTCTATTTCAAATCGACTCCGCCAATGACTGGGGCAGCTTTCTCGATGCCTTCTCTCAGTTTGGCGGCCCAGCCCAGAACGTGATATACGCCGACGATCAGGGACACATCGGTTATCACGCTACCGGACGAGTGCCTCTTCGGGGAGACCCCCTGAATCCTTCTGCTTCCCCCCCTCCTCTTCCACCTGCTCTCACACCGACCGCACCAGCAGAACAGGCAATGGCTCAAACGGCGCAGGACCAGCAACCGCCTGTCGGAAGCCCCTTAAGCTCGGTTCCCGTCGACGCTGTAACCGGCCACTACGATTGGATCGGATACATCCCCTTCGGACTGCTCCCACAGTCCTTCGATCCGCCCAGCGGAGTTCTCGCCACCGCTAACGCTCGCGTAACCTCTGACAACTACCGCTACACCCTTACGCTCAACTGGGCAGCGCCTTATCGCAATGAGCGCATTTGGAAGGTGCTGCTCAACCGCGATCATCTCAGCGCGGCTGACATGCTTTCGCTTCAAACCGACGTCTATTCCGATCTTGATCACAACATCGCCCAGCGTCTCGCCTACTCTATTGATCACTCCACGACACACGATCGCCGCCTGCATCAGGCTGCCGATATTCTGCGTAACTGGAATGGTCAGGTCGACGCCAGCTCACCTGCGCCTCCTATCGTCAACTCCGCTCGCGACGCTCTCTGGCAACTCCTGCTTGAGCCTCGTCTCGGAGCAAGTCTTCACGACGACACGCAAGGGCACGCAGTCCCTCTGTGGAAGCTTTACCTTTGGGGCGAAAAATCCTACGCCTCCGAGCAGATCATCATGCACACTCCCGACCGCTGGCTTCCGCCAGGCTTCACAAACTGGAACGAACTCCTCACCGCCGCCGTCTCGCGTGGCCTTGCCAATGCACATGCCCCTAACGATCTCCGGACCTGGAAGCACGGCGACGCGTATCCCGTCGAGATCGAGCATCCCATCTATTCGCACTCTTCTTTCCTTCGCGCACTCATCCACATGCCGATTGGCACCGGCATCAAGCCGCAGAGCGGAGACCTCAGCACGGTCAAACAAGTCAGCCGAACCTTCGGCCCTTCCGAGCGATTTACCGCCGATCTCTCCGACTTCGATCGATCCACATTCAACCTGCCCTTTGGAGAATCCGGCAGCCCTGCCAGTCCCTGGTTCATGGACCAATGGCCGATCTACTACAACGGCAACACTTTGCCCATGCCTTTCACCGATGCAGCCGTCAACGCTGCCACGCGCCACAGCCTGACTCTCAAACCCCAGTAATGACAAGGGGATTTGCGTAATGCAGTAGTCGGGTGCTTCAATAAAAGCATTGCGACGGCTACTTGCCATCTCGTTGCTGGCTCTTCTCGGCCTGCCGTTTGTCTCACCGCTACTGGCTTCCATTACCGGTGATAACGCGAGTCTGCCTGCGTGCTGCCGGCGCAACGGCGCGCATCATTGCATGAACATGGTTATGCAATTGCACCCGTCCAGCAGCGATCCGCACATGCAGGCGCCACCCGAGAAATGCCCTTACTACCCGGCCAGCGTCGCTGTGTTTCACGGCAACGCTTTCGTTCCTCCTACGGCCCAGGTCATCTTCGCAGGCCTGATCGCACATCCTGCGGTCGTCGCGCAGACGGAATCCAAGCTCCGCATCTCCCGCGAACGTTCCCGCCAGAAGCGCGGTCCTCCTTCTCTCTCGCTCTAGCCCCCCTTTTCCAACGCAGATCCTGTTTTCAGGTCCAAAAGTCCGCACGTTGAGCACACCCGCGGTGTAGCTTTTCACTTTCCTGCGTTGGATTGAGATGGCTTCCGGTAAATGCACTCCTCCGGGACCCCATCCCTCCTGGCCGCCTAACGCTGGAGTTTTCTTCATGTCTCGATCTTTTCTTGCTCTCCTTGGAATGACTGCGATCCTCGCGGTGCCTACTGCCATACTTGCTCAGGAAACCCTTACCAACGCCTCTGTCACCGGACGTGTGCTCGATCCCGGCGGCTCCGTCATGCCGCACGTCACCATCACCGCCACAGCCACAGCAACCGGTCAGGCCTACACGGCAGAAACCGATAATCAAGGCCGCTTCCGCCTTCCTTATCTCCCTGTCGGCGAATACAGAATCGATGTCCTCGCAAGCGGCTTCGCAAAAAACTCACGCATTCTGCATCTTTCCGTCGGCTCGGCCTTCGACATTACCGTTCAACTCGCCGTCGCCACTACCTCTTCCAATGTTCAGGTCACGGCACAACCTCCGGTCATTGAAGATGACCGCAGCCAGATCAGCGAAACCGTCCTCCAGCCCGAGATAACCAATCTGCCGTATCAAGGCCGCAATTATCTTGACCTCGCGCTTCTTCTCCCCGGCGTCTCGCCTACGAACACCGGCAGCACCCAGACACTCGCGGAAACCTCAGAGGTCGTCGGACAAGGCTACTCCATCAACAGTCAACGCAACTTCTCCAACAGCTTTGTCGTCGATGGTCTCTCTGCCAACGACGACGCCGCAGGAGTCGCCGGAAACGTCTTCGGCATGGATGTCGTTCATGAGTTTCAGGTCGTCACCTCCGGCGGCCAGGCCGAGTTCGGACGAGCTCTCGGCGGATACTTCAACCTCATCACCAAGAGCGGAACCAATCAACTCCACGGCACTCTCTATGGCTTCCTTCGCAACCAGAGGATGAACGCCAATAATGCGCTCTCAGGAAGTAAGCTTCCACTTACGCAGGGCCAGTACGGTGCAAGCCTCTCTGGTCCCCTGCAAAAGAACCGCTCCTTTCTCTTTGGAAACTTCGAAGAAGGTCGTCTCAACACCGCAGGCGTCATCACGGTAAAACCTGCCGATGCACAGGCGATCAATCAGCAGCTAACAGCTGTCGGATATCAGGCTCCCTTGCTTCCAATCGGCAACGTTTCCACCACACTCTATCCCACTACGCTGCACACTGATACGGCCTTCCTTCATGGAGATCATCGCTTCAGTCAGAACGATCAGTTCAACATACGCTATAGCCTCTACAAGCTCAGCAGCATCAACGCTCGAGGCGTCGGCGGACTCAATGAAGCCAGCAACGGCACCTCCGTCTACGACACCAACCACACCATCGCAGCGAGCAATATCGCTACACTCTCTGCCCGCACCTTCAACGAAACTCGTAGTCAGTTCAGCTATGACGATCTCACCGCTCCTCCCAACGACCAGATCGGCCCAGCTGTTGCCATCTCTGGTGTCGCCACCTTCGGCCGCTCCACCTCCTCGCCAAATGTTCGTCGCAACTATCTCGGAGAATTGGTCGACAACCTCGTCATGCAGCGTGGTGCCCACACCGTCAAAACCGGCATCGACTTCCTCTACAACGACGACACCATCACCTACTTTCAATCCCTCCGTGGCAGCTACAGCTTCGGCTGCATCTACGACAACGCCTCCCAGGCTCCTGCCGGATACACAGGTCCTTTTTGCAGCAACAGTCTTTACTCCGGCAGATACAACTCGCAGGGCTACACCCAGAACTTCGGCAATCCCACCATTCAGCAGAACAATCCCAACCTAGGCTTCTACGCGCAGGATGAGTGGAAGATCCGTCCCTCGCTCACTTTTAACCTCGGTCTGCGCTATGACCTGCAGTGGCTCCAGACCATCAATACCGATACCAATAACCTCTCCCCACGCATCGGTCTTGCATGGTCTCCCTTCGGAGATCGTGGAACTGTCGTTCGCGCCAGCTACGGACTCTTTTATGACCGTGTTCCTTTGCGTCCGTTGGCCAACGCACTACTCTCGGCAAACAACACCATCGACCCCTCGCAGGCACGCTACTTCAGTTACTCCTTCTCGCCCACCGACACTGGAGCTCCAGTCTTTCCAACCGTTGCCTCTGCTCCTCCCATCGTCGTCCGGCCAAACTACTCCACCATGGATCGCAGCATCCAGAACCCATACTCACAACAGACCAGTCTTGAGGTCGAGCAACAGCTTTCGCAGACCAGCACTTTAGGCATCAGCTATCAGCACGTCCGCGGGCTGCATCTCATCAGCTCTATTAACCGCAATATCAATCTCGACGGTACCCGTCCCGATCCCACACGCGGCAACGTCAAGCCGTACAGCTCTATCTTCGACTCTTACTATGACGGCCTCTCTATTTCCTACCTGCAACACCCGCTCTCATGGGGATCAGTACGTCTCTCCTACACATGGTCCAAGGCCATCAACAACGTGGGCGAGTTCTTCTTCAGCTCTCCGATTAATAACTTCGACCTTAGCGTTGACCGCAGCCGCTCCGACGACGACCAGCGCCACCGTGTCGTCTTCAATGCCCTGCTCAACTCCCCTCTCTCCGAAGCTCATACTTTTACTGGGCAGCTCACACATGGCTGGAGACTAAGCGGAATTCTCCAGTACTACTCTCGCCTTCCCTTCAACATCACCACCGGCATCAACACCAAACAGGCAACTTCGCAGCGGCCTTGCACTCCAGGCTTCAGTCTTGGCGCTAATGGCGGCCTCAACCCCTGCACCGAAGCAGTAAGAGGTGCCGTCATCGGCCGCAACACTGGCATCGGCTTCGACTTCTTCGCTCTCAATGCTCGTCTCAGCCGTACGTTCTCACTCACGGAACGTGTGAAGTTGGAGGGCATGGCCGAAGCTTTCAATACTCTCAATCACCGCAACGACATGATCCCGAACGGCACGTGGGGAACTGGCGAGTATCCCGCGCGTCCCAACCCCACCTTCGGGCAGGCCACTGCGGTCGGCGACCCACGCAACATCCAGCTCGCCGCGAGAATCACCTTCTAACCTCAAGGAGGTGCGGATAAAAGATCGTCCGCACCTCCTCAGCTACGATCCCATAAGTGCTCTTTGCGTTACCCTCACCTCATGCCCAAAGATCGTCGGCCTCTGTTCATTCTTCCCCTGGCCGCTTTCATCGCGATCTCTCCTCTGCTCCTCCGCGGCTGTTCCTGCGGCCACGACTTCGACTTCCATCTCATCAACTGGTTCGAAGCCGCTCGCCAGATCACTCACGGAACCTTGCTTCCCCGCTGGGCTGCAACTCCTGCCTGGAACGCAGGCGAGCCCCGCTTCGTCTTCTACCCACCGCTCTCCTGGCTCATCGGTGCTCTCCTCGGCCTGCTCATGCCGTGGACATGGACTCCCATCGCCTATACATGGCTTGCCCTCACCGCCGCCGGATTTTCTCTCTACTATGTAGCCCGCAACTGCGTCCCTCCCAATGCCGCTCTTATCGCCGCAGCCGTCTACCTGGCAAATCCCTACACTCTATATACCGCTTACGAGCGTTCAGCTTACGCTGAGCTCTTCGCCGCTGCGTGGCTCCCTCTCGCGCTCCACGCCGTTCTCAAGCGCCGTGTAACCATACCCGCCGTCGCTCTTCCCGTAGCGCTCCTTTGGCTTACGAATGCCCCTGCAGCCGTCATGGGTTGTTATGCGATGGCAGCCATCGTTCTCATTCGCCTGGTTCTCCCCAAACTCCACCCATTAGGGTCAGCGTCTACATCAAGAGAAAAATTGTCTCGTTCTATCGGCCTCCAATCTTCTCCCATCCAACTCGCCCTTCACTCTCTCTTCGGAGTTCTTCTCGGCCTCGGCCTCTCCAGTTTTTATCTCCTCCCCGCCGCCTATGAGCGCCGCTTCGTCCAGATTGGCTTCGCCATCCTTCCCGGACTTCGCCCTTGGGATAACTTCCTCTTCGAACACACCTCTGACCCCGAGCACGATGCCGTCCTTCACACCGCCTCGATCGTCGCCGTTGCGCTGCTCGCCCTATCAGCAATCGTCTTCCTCGCGCTGCTTTTCCTGCGAAACCGCTCCAAAACGCAGTCCCTTACTGAAGCGCGTCCGCATCACGAGACCCTCACGCTCCTGCTTCTCGCCATTTTCATCGCTGGTATGCTCACCCCACTCTCGGTCCCGTTGTGGCGCTATCTGCCGGAGCTCCGTTTCCTGCAATTCCCCTGGCGTTTGCTCGCCGTCCTCGCAGCTGTCTTCGGCGTCAGTCTCTCCTTCGCGCTCGCATCTCTCAGGATTCGTTTTGCTGTACCCATTTCCTTCCTCTGCGTGGCCATTCTGGTCGTCCCCAGCTACCGGAAGTTCCATCAATACTGCTACCCCGAAGACACCGTCCCAGAACGGCTCGCCATATTCCAATCCTCCAACCCCGGAACCGATCCTACCGACGAGTACACTCCCACAGGGGCTGACAACAGCGCCCTGAACCAGCTAAACCCCGGATACTGGTTAGCGGATTCCGCTACACGAACTGCGCCAAATCCTTCAAAACCTGGCCCTGCCCCGCATCAACTCACCCTCTCCCCCAGTGCTCCCACTGTTCTCATCCTCAACCTGCGGGATTACCCCGCATGGCACATCACCCGCAACGGTATTCTCGTTACTTCGCGTCTTCACCGGCAGGACGGCTTGATCGCTGTCCCTCTGCCCGCAGGCTTAGCTCACATCCGCGTTCAGTACGCGGTACTTACCGACCAGCGTCTCGGTTATCTCATTACCGCTATCTCCATCTTTCTGCTATGCGCATTATTCGTTCGCAAACCAACGCCTGATCCTGCAAAACCCTTCTCCCGCTGATTTATCATCACTTTCAGATGAATTCCTCTGTGCAAGAATTGCTTCGCTCCGGCGTCGAGCTTACGGACGCCGCTCTCGAGCGCCTGCTTCCCTCGCCTGAAACAGCTCCTCACTCGATCCATCGCGCCATGCGCCACTCTGTCTTCGCAGGCGGAAAGCGGCTTCGCCCCATCTTGGCGATGGAGGCCGCTCGCATGACTTCCGGCACTGGCGAGGTTCCCTCGGGCGCAGCCGAACTTGGCGCTGCCATCGAGATGATCCACACCTACTCTCTCATCCATGACGACCTGCCTGCGCTCGACAACGACGATCTCCGTCGCGGCCAACCTACCTGCCATATCGTCTTCGGTGAAGCCATCGCGATTCTCGCCGGCGACGCTCTCCAAACCCTCGCCTTCCAAACCCTTGCACAACTCCCCATCCCGCCGGCAACTACCGTATCGATTCTTCGTGAGGTCTCGTTAGCCATTGGAACCGGTGTAGGCCCCAATAGCCCGCTTCCTCCAGGCATGATCGGTGGCCAGGTAGTCGACATCGAATCCGAGGGCAAGCAGCCTACCGCCGAGCTCGTCGAGTCGATCCATCGCGCCAAGACAGGCGCTCTCATCACCACCTCTATCGTCTCCGGTGGCATTCTCGGCCTTGCCCACACCGATCACGACTTTCATGCCGATACCATCGGCCGTCTCCGCATCTTTGGAGAAAAGGCCGGTCTCGCCTTTCAAATCGTCGATGATGTTCTCGATATGACCCAAAGCTCGGAAGAGCTCGGCAAGACTGCAGGAAAGGACACCGCGAGCATCAAGGCGACCTGGCCCGCGGTCTTTGGCGTCGAACGTTCTCTCAAAGACGCAGAAGAGCTGATCGCTGATGCCTTCGCTGCGCTCGAGCCTTTCGGTGAAGCAGCAGCACATCTCAAGGCTCTTGCAACTTATCTGGTGGAACGGAAGCACTGATCGAGGATCAGGCTGCCCTAGTCCCTTTCTTTATCCTTGGAGTGTGAAGTAAGCTTGCGCAGGATAAATTCCTGCGCGAGAGCATTGGCCATACGTCCACCCGTAACAATGCCAACGTTGGTGAAGAGAAGACCCGCTCCACGATCCTGCTTTGGATAGTAAAGATTCGAAAGCGAAGAAGAGATCACGTCGCCGCCGATGCTCGAGTAATTAAACTGCCACTGACCATTGTCTCCCTTGCACCAGAAGGGGCTTGAAAGCGCATGCATAATACGGGATCTCTTCGTTCCCGTGCCCTGATAAAAGTATCGCGGGTCTTGATGCAGAAGTGCCGGAAGGATGGCGCCTCCAAACATAATGTCCGTAACGCCGTCGGTATAGGCCGCTCCAAAACGCTTGCCGTAGCCCTGCGCACCTTGACCGTAAGCAGGCGTATCCGCTGCCTGGTTCACACCGGCGAGAAAGGCCGCTCCAGCAATACTGACAGCATCTGTAGCCGTTCGAGTGGCTAGCTTGAACTTCAGTTTCGAAGTCAATGGAACCGTGTTGGGATCATAGGCAACATAAAAGTTAGGAATAACGCCCAGAACCCTTTGCTTCTCTGCAGCTTTGACCTGCTCAATCGCCACTTCTTCCTGCGAAACTGCGCTGACTGTCGTCTGCACTACCGCAAGCGTCAGCTTGATCTCTGCAAGATCAAAGTCCTGCCCCGGCTTGAGAGTCACTTCAGCAGAGGTCCAGTCTGCGAATCCCTTAGCGCTCACCTTCACGTGATAGGGGACATTAGGACGCAAACCTTGTAACTGGAAAAATCCATCGCCGTTAGTGACACCGCTCACTGGCTGGCTGCTGGAATCCTGCCCGCTGATCGTTACAGTCGCTTCGGGAATCGTATCTTCCGCGGCGTCGGTTACCGTCCCGATAATTCTTCCGGCCTGAGGCTCTGGTGCGGCGACCTCCTGGCTCAGCGCATGCATCGAGGAGAGAAAAAAAAGAAAAGAAAAAAAGAAAAATGAAGTTCGAAGAATGCGCATGGTTAAAACTGTCTCTGTAGCAGACGGCTCAACACGCGCGAACGATTCAGGAATTGGCGGTTTTTCCCGAAGAAAACGACGTATTTTTTTGTTGATTACTGCCTTGCAGCTTTTAAAAATCTTCTATGCGGATTTTTAACATAAAAAGACAACTCTGCATCAGTTTCAGTGTATTAGGCCGGTCTTTTTGCAGAAAGATGAAGAGCCGCATCCAACCAGCTATCATCGACTCAGGAAGATGCTTACCGAATCCGATATCCTTACAGCGCTTCGGGACTGCTACGATCCCACACTGCCCTGCAACATCGTCGATCTCGGGCTGATCCGTGAACTCCATGTCTCCCGAGACCCCGAGGCTCCTGGAGCAAACATCCCCGGTGTCCCGCAGAAACATCGCATTCATCTTGAGCTTGTGCTAACCAATCCCACAGAAGAAAACGCAGCTCAGTTGACGGCACAGATTCGAAACCGCCTTGCCGGCCTTGAAGAAGCAGGGGAGACGACGATTGTCCTGTTATATCAACCTCCATGGAGCCCGCAACAGATCACCCCGGCAGGACGGCGTATTCTCGGCCTCGACGGAAACCCCAATTTGGTCCAGATCCGCTAAGTCATGTCTTCCAGACGAAAATCAAAACCCGTTACTCCTATCCGCCCTCGAGATCTCCTCAAACCCACCTCTACGCCCATTCATCCCTTCGATCAGATTCATGAGACTGACACCAGCGGTCTCGTTCCCGCATGCGATCTGGTCACCGGCCATCCCAACGATGAACATGTAACCGCTTATTACGCCGTAGCACCGTCGATTCTTCGTACACTCATCGATCATTGGCTCAGAACTCCACCGCCGCATCACATCACCGATTACACTCTCCTCGATATGGGAGCCGGGAAAGGTCGGGCGATCTTGCTCGCCAGCGAATTTCCCTTTCGCAAGGTCATCGGAGTCGAGCTCAACGCTACCATGGCCTCGATCGCCGAAACCAACGCCTCTCTCTGGCGGCGTAGCCATGCGAACGATCCAACAGCCCCGGCAATCGCCGCCATCGAGATCCTCCATGACGATGCTCTCAATGTGCCGCTACCTAAAACTCCAACCCTGCTCTTCCTCTTTCATCCCTTCGAAGATCCAGTAGTCAAAGCACTGCTCCGCCGCATCGAAAGCGCTTTCCTCGGGCGTGCAGGAGATCTCGATATCCTCTACGTGAATGCAGAACATGGAGCCCTCCTCAATAGCCATCCCGCGTTTCATCTACTTTGGCAAGGTCCGGTTCCAATGAGTTCTGAAGATCATGCCGCTGATCTTGAAGCTATTGCACAACAGACGGAGTACGGGTCTACAGGAGACGAACTCTGTGCTATTTATCGCTACGTCGGACGCGGCAACAAACCATAAACGAAATAGATTCAAAAGAAAAGACACCGCAGGATTTCTGCGGTGTCTTTCGCAAATGCTGAAAACTAGGTCGTGTTTAGGCGACGACGTCGATACCCATCGAACGGGCGGTTCCACGAATCGTCTTCGCGGCAGCCTCGACCGAAGCAGCATTCATGTCAGGCATCTTCTGCTTGGCGATCTCGAGAATCTGCTTCTCGGTGACCTTGCCCTTCTTCTCCTTGTTCGGGGTGCCCGAACCCTTGTCGATCCCGGCGGCCTTCAGAAGAAGCACAGGAGCCGGAGGCGTCTTGGTAACAAAGCTGAAAGTACGATCAGCGTAAACTGAGATCACGACCGGAACCGTGAGGCCAGCCAGAGCCGGATCCTTGCTCGTACGCTCGTTGAACTGCTTGCAGAACTCCATGATGTTGACCTGCGCCTGACCAAGAGCCGGGCCAACCGGGGGAGCAGGGGTCGCCTTGCCTGCTACGATCTGCAGCTTGACGTATCCAGTGATCTTCTTCGGTGCCATGGGTAAATCCTCTTACGCTTCTAGCGGCGGCCTTACGGCCGTCTCGCTTAATTTGAAATCAAAACTCATCCCGGCTCTTGAGAACCGGATAAAACCTTATTCGGTGACCTTGTCCACCTTCGAAAACTCGATCTCAACGGGAGTAGAACGCCCGAAGATGCTGACCATCACCTTCAGGGTCTG
>Ga0310811_10006366_pt1 | contig 15092 bp, 10 predicted proteins | sample YCmetagenome_FD_207642 | JGI IMG/M metagenome (GOLD analysis project Ga0310811, IMG submission 207642) | Soil microbial communities from experimental microcosm in Duke University, North Carolina, United States - YC | ecosystem: Engineered > Artificial ecosystem > Soil microcosm > Unclassified ...
GCACCAACCTGCCGGGACGGCGCGCCTACGGCCCGCTGCTGCTGGCTCCGATCGTCATCCCGCCAATGGGGCTGATCGTCGGGTGGCTGGCCGTCTACGGGCAGAGCGGGTACCTGACCCAGGTCGTCAGGGTCAACCTGCACCTGCCCGCCTGGGACCTGTCGTCCATCCCCGGCATGGCGGTGCTCGGCGCCGTCGTCACCCTGCCGGTCGCCTACCTGACCGTGCAGTCGTCGCTGGCCGGCACCGACTCCTCTCTCGAGGAGGCCGCCCGCTCCGCGGGCGCCGGGGCGCTGAGCGTGATCGCCCGGGTCACCGTGCCGATGCTGCGCCCGGCCATCCTCAACAGCGCCGTGCTGATCTTCGCGCTGTGCCTGGAAATCCTGGGCATCCCGCTGTTCGTCGGGGCGCCGTCGAACATCGACTTCTACGCCAGCTACCTCTACAACACCTGGAACAACAGCCTCACGCCCGACCCGCCCACCGTGAGCGCGGGCGCCGTGCTGCTGCTCATCGTCGTGTCGCTGCTGCTCGTGGTGCGTGCTCGGCTGTCCGGCCAGCAGCAGCGGTTCGTCTCCGTCGCGGCGCGTCGCGGCGCGCCGGCGAAGCCGCTCGACCTCGGCCGCTGGCGCTGGCCGGCCGCCGTCACCCTCGGCGCGTTCATCAGCATCACCAGCGTCATCCCGCTGGTCGGGCTGATCCTCATGTCGTTCGTGCGTGCCCTCACCACGATGGAAGCCCCCTGGCACCTACTCACCGCCTACAACTGGACCACGGTCGCCACCGACCCGACGCTGCGCCGCGCAGCCCTGGACAGCCTGCTCATCGCCGTGGCCGGCGGCGCGGTCACGGTGCTGCTCGTCGCCGCCGCGACGCTGACCGCGCACCGCTCCCGGTTCCCGCTGCGCCGCGTCCTGGCGCCCGCGCTGATCTATCCGCGCGCCGTGCCGGGGATCATCCTCGGAGTCGGGTTCTTCTGGACCTACCTGATGTTCACCCCCGGCGCGCTGGTCCGCAACAACCTGTGGGGCGAGGCCATCGCGCTGTGCGTGCGGAACCTGACGCTCGCCTACGTGGTGATCTACCCGAGCCTGGCCAGGGTCAGCGCCGAGTTCGACAGCGCCGCGCGGGCCAGCGGGGCCGGCTGGTGGACCATCACCCGGCGCGTGCTGCTGCCCATCCTGCGCCCGGCGCTCCTCGCCGCCTTCCTGCTCATGTTCATCACGCTGCTTTCCGACTACGACCCCGTGGTCTTCCTGCAGAAACCGGGCACCGAACTGCTCGGCGTCACCATGCTCCAGTACTGGGGCAGGGGAGTGGTAGGACCGGTCGCCGCGCTGGCCGTCGTCCAGGTCGTCATCGTCGGGGTCGTGCTGCTGCTCGGCGCCCGGGTACTGCGGAGGGTGCGCAATGCCTGACATCAGGATCGAGAACCTGACCAAGTCGTTCGCCGGGCAGCGGGTGCTCGACGGCGTCAGCTTCACCGTGCACGACAAGGAATTCGTCACCCTGCTAGGGCCGTCCGGCTGCGGCAAGACGACGACACTGATGTGCATCGCCGGCCTGCAGACACCGGACGAGGGGCTGATCGCCTGCGGCGACGAGACCTTCACCGACCGCCGCGTCGGGCACCGCACAACTGATGAGCCGGCCGAGCGGCGCAACCTGGGCATCGTGTTCCAGTCCTACGCCCTGTGGCCGCACATGACGGTAGAACAGAACATCGCCTTCCCGCTCCGGCTCCGCAAGATCCCCCGGCAGGCCATCAAGGAGCGGGTCGCGCAGGTGCTTGAGCTGGTCGAGCTCACCGGCCGCGGCAAGCGGTACCCGCACCAGCTCTCGGGCGGGCAGCAGCAGCGGGTGGCGCTGGCCCGCGCGCTCGGCTACTCCCCGAAGGTGCTGCTGCTCGACGAGCCATTCTCCAACCTGGACGCCAAGCTGCGCGAGCGCGCCCGCGACCGGCTCAAGGAAGTCCAGCACGCCCTCGGGCTCACCACGGTCTTCGTCACCCACGACCAGCACGAGGCGCTGTCGATGAGCGACCGGATCCTGGTCATGAACCGCGGCCAGATCCTCAGGGACGGCGCCCCGCACGAGGTGTACCGGCAGCCGGGCTCCCGGTTCGCCGCCGAGTTTCTCGGCCATTGCAACTTCCTTACCGGCGCCGTCACGGCCGGCCCGGACGGCACCCCGGTGCTGAAGGCGCCTGAGTTCCCCGAAGGCGTGGTCGTCCGCGGCGCCCACGACGGCCCCACGGCGACGATCGCCGTCCGCCCCGAGGACATCGAGATCGGCCCGGCGGCGGAGGGCGCGCCTGTGGTTAAAGGCACCGTGACCACGGGGCCGGAACGAGAGCATGCCGGGACGCCGGGCACGGTCCTGGACGCCGCCTACCACGGCGACCACTACATGTACCTGGTGGAGGTCGGATCCTCGCGGATCAGCGTTCAGTCGCGGCGCGAGCTGACCCGCGGCCCGGCCTGGCTGAGCATCCCGCCCGGCGCCGCCACCTTCGTCGAGTGACGTCACCGGCCAGCACAGCTCACTACCAGCAAGACAAGCAACGCAGCGCACACGCAGCAGAGGAGTCGTCCATGCCTGAACCGCCCGTCCCCGCGTCACCCAGGGGGGACAGCGTCGGGGTGCTGGTGCCGAGCGGCATGCTCGGCGCCGGCTTCGATCCCGCGACGATCACCCGGGGTCTGTCCCTCGGCGCCGACGTCATCGCCGTAGACGGCGGCTCCACCGACTCGGGTCCTTACTATCTCGGCACCGGCGAGGCGAAGACCGCCGACAGCGCCGTGCGCCGCGATCTGAGAATCCTGCTGCGGGCCGCACACGAGGCCGGGATACCGCTCATCGTCGGCTCCTGCGGCACCGGCGGGACCGACCAGGGCGTCCGGTGGGCGGCAGGCATCGTCGGCGAGATCCTGGCCGGCGAGGGCATCAATCTCCGCGTGGCGAAGATCTACAGCGAGCAGCGGGCCGCAGACCTGCTGCCCCGGCTGCGCGACGGCCGCATCCGCCCGCTCGCACCGAGCGGCCCGCTGGCGGCGGCGACGCTGGAGCGCTGCACGCACATCGTCGGCATGATGGGCCACGAGCCGATCGAGCAGGCCATCAGGGCCGGCGCCGACGTGGTGCTCGCCGGGCGGGCCACCGACACTGCGCTGTCCGCGGCGATCCCGCTCATGCGCGGCATGCCGGCCGGCCCCGCCTGGCACGCGGCCAAGATCGTTGAGTGCGGCGGGCAGTGCACCACCGACCCGCGCACCGGCGGCGTGTTCGCCCGCATCGACCGTTCCGGCTTCACGATCGAGCCGCTTGACCCGGGCACCGCCTGCACCCCCGCGTCGGTCGCGGCCCACATGCTGTACGAGACCGCCAACCCGTTCCGGATGCGCGAGCCGGGCGGCACCATCGACGTGAGCCAGGCCCGCTACACCGCCATCGACGACCGGACCGTCCGGGTCGAGGGGTCTGTGTTCGAGCCCGCCGCCCAGTACACGGTCAAGCTCGAGGGCTCGGCCATCACCGGGTACGAGACGGTGTCCTTCACCGGCATCAGGGACCCGCGCATCCTGCGCGACATCGACGACTGGGCGGAGTTCCTGACCAAGACGCTGACGGAGCGCGTCGGGCAGGTGCTCGGCCTCGCGCCCGGCTCATGGGACGCCGACCTGCGGCTCTACGGGTACAACGCCATCCTCGGCGACCTGGAACCCTCGCCAGCCGAGCCCCGGGAGGTCGGGGTGATGCTCGTCGTCTCCGCGCCCGACCAGGCGACGTCGACCGCGATCTCCAAGATCGCCAACCCGCTGCTGCTGCACATCCCGGCGCCCGGCATGACGTACCTGCCCAGCTTCGCCTTCGCGACCTCCCCGGCACACATGGACCGCGGCGCCGCCTACGAATTCGTGCTCAACCACGCCGTCGACGTGGACACGCCGGCCGAACTGTTCCGCTTCGACCTCCCGGAGACTCCGCATGCCGACCATGCCGACGCCTGACCAGAACAAGCCTCCGCGGACCCTGGACGACCTGGCGGTCGAGGTGCGGTCCAAGAACGCCGGCCCGTTCTGGATGACCCTGGACGTGTTCCTGCGGGACGCAGCGGCCTACCGAATCGCGGACGCGCTGATCACCCCGGACCTGATCGCCGAGCTCTACCAGGTTGACCAGGAATCGCTGCAGGTCTTCCGCGTCCCCGACCTTCGGGTCATCAAGGTGTCCTTCCCGCGCCCGCTCAGCCAGGGCAGCCTGCACGACAGGGACATGCACGCCGGGCAGCACCACGTGCCGCTGGCCGGCGTCCCGATCCCGGAACCCCCCGTCCTGGAGGTCCAACCGTGACCCGGCCGCTCGACGCGATCCGGCTTGAGGTCCTGTGGAGCCGGCTGGCCGCGATCGCGGACGAAGCGGCCACGACGCTGCTGCGCACCGCGTTCTCCACCATCATCAGGGAATCCAACGACTACACCGTCGTGCTGCTCGACCCCGACGGCCAGACGATCGCCGAGTGCCGGGCCGGCATCCCCGCCTTCGCCGTGCTGCTCGGCGTGCTGACCAGGCACCTGCTCGAGATCTTCCCCGCCGGGACCTGGCGCGAGGGCGACGTCGTCATCACCAACGACCCCTGGCTCGGCACCGGGCACCTGCCGGACATCGCGATGATCACCCCGGTCTTCCACCACGGCGTGCTTGCCGGGTTCGCCGGCACCGCCGCGCACGTCCCCGACATCGGCGGGTCGCCAACCCTGGGCACCACCGAGCTGATGTCCGAGGGCCTGCTGATCCCGCCGCTGCACCTGTACCGGGCGGGGGAGCGCAACGAGGGCGTCGTCGCGCTGCTGCGCGCTAACGTCCGGCTGCCCGGGCCGGTCTGGGGCGACTTGGAGGCCCAGCTCGCCGCGCACGACGTGTGCCGCCGCCGGGCCGCGGAGTTCTTCGAGGCCACCGGGGAGGACAGCTTCGGCGTCATCGCGGTCGCGGTGCACGAAGCCGCCGACCGGGCCATGCGCCGGGCGGTCGCCGCGATCCCCGACGGCACCTACCGCTCCGCGCTCGACGCTGACGGCGTGCCGGGCCAGCCGACGCACATCGAGTGCGCGGTCACCGTCGACGGTGACCAGGTGACGATCGACTACGCGGGCAGCTCGCCGCAGGTCGGCTACCCGACGAACTGCACGCTCAACTACACCACGGCCTACTCCATCTACCCGCTGAAGATCCTGCTTGACCCGGCGACCCGCAGCAATCACGGCTGCTACCGGGCTGTCACCGTGACCGCGCCGGAAGGCTCGATCCTGAACCCCGCCTTCCCCGCCCCCGTTCTCGCCCGTCACCTGACCGGCCACCTGCTGTCCTGCGCGATCTACCAGGCGCTGGCCGGCGTGCTGCCCGACCGGGTGCTCGCCGACAGCGGCGGGTCCCCGGCGCTGCGCGTCCAGTTCACCGGGCAGGCAGTGTCCCAGCAAACTGGGCCCGCGCAAGGGCCCGCCGAGTCGTTCTCGCTAATCCTGTTCGCCAGCGCCGGGATGGGCGCCTGCGCGCACTACGACGGCCTGTCCACCACCGCGTTCCCCACTAACTCGGGCAGCGGCAGCATCGAGGGTCTTGAGGCCAGCGCGCCGCTGATCTTCCGCAAGAAGGAGTTCCGCGCCGACTCCGGCGGCGCCGGCACTCACCGCGGCGGGCTCGGCCAGGACATCGCCGTGCACAACCCCACCCCGGCGGCGATCCGGGTCGCGCTGCTCGGCGACCGCTCCCGCCACCCGGCCCGCGGCGTGCTCGGTGGCCTGCCGGGCGACCTGGCCGCGGCCACCTACGACAGCGGCGGCACCGCGGAGCTCAAATCGCTGTCCGCGCTCAAGCCGGGCGACACGCTCACGATCTCGTTCCCCGGCGGCGCCGGCTACGGGCCGCCCGCCAGGCGCGACCCCGCCGCCATCGCCGCCGACCTCATGGAGGGCTACGTGACGCACCAGGCCGCCGTCCGCGACTACGGCCTCGACACCGTGACCCGCGCCGACCCTGCGGGCCGCCAGTGAACGGCACCGCGCGGATCGGCGTCGACGTCGGCGGCACCTTCACCGACCTGGTACTGCATGACGAGGCACGCGGCCTGACGCACGCCGGCAAGCTGCCGACCACGCAAGCCGAGCCGAGCCGCGCCGTCATCGACGGCCTCCGGCGGCTGCTTGCCGAGACCGGCACCGCCATCGACCAGGTCCGCGACATCGTCCACGGCACCACGCTGGTCACCAACACCCTCCTTGAGCGCACCGGCGCGAAAGCCGGCCTGCTCACCACTGAAGGGTTCCGCGACATCCTCGAGATGGGCCGCGAGATCCGCTACGACACCGACGACCTGCACGCCAGGCCCGCCCCGGTCCTAGTGCCGCGCCACCTGCGGCACGGCGTGCCCGGCCGGATCACCGCCGACGGCGCCGAGCACGCCCCCCTCGGCGAGGAAGCCGTCCGCAAGGCCGTCCGCGCCCTCCTCGCCGACGGCGTGCAGGCGCTGGCCATCGCCTTCCTGCACTCGTACGCGAACCCCGCCCACGAGCGGCGGGCCCGCGACCTCGTCACCAGCCTCGCCCCTGGCCTGCCGGTCACCCTGTCCAGCGAGGTCGCCCCCGAACTCGGCGAATACGAGCGCACCAGTACCGCCTGCGTGAACGCCTACGTCCAGCCGGCCATGCACGAGTATCTCAGCCGCCTAGAGCACGAACTCAGCGAAGCCGGATTTACCGGACGGCTGTCCCTCATGCTGTCAAGCGGCGGTCTCACCACCGTCCAGCACGCCGCCGCCTTCCCCGTCCGGCTGCTGGAATCCGGGCCCGCCGCGGGCGCGATCGCCGCCGCGTTCCTCGCCGCCCAGGCGGGCGAAGACCGGGTAATCGCCTTCGACATGGGCGGCACCACGGCCAAGACGTGCCTGATCGAAGACGGCAGGCCGCAGCTCAGCCACGAGTTCGAGGCCGGCCGGGCGGACAAGTTCAAGCCGGGCTCGGGGCTGCCGGTCCGGCTCGCGGTCATCGACCTGATCGAAATCGGCGCCGGCGGCGGATCCATTGCCGCCGTGGACGACCTCGGGCTGCTCAAGGTCGGCCCGCGCAGCGCGGGCTCGGTCCCCGGACCGGCCGCCTACGGCCGCGGCGGCGAGCAGCCGACCGTAACCGACGCCGACCTGCTGGCCGGCTACCTGGACGCCGGCCGCTTCCTCGGCGGCGAGATGCCGCTGTCGCTGGCCGGGGCGGAACGCGCCATCGGCAGCCTCGGCACCCGCCTTGGCGTCGAACGGCACACGGCCGCGGCCGGCATCCACGACGTGGTCACCGAGAACATGGCCGCCGCCGCCCGCATGCACCTTGCGGAGAAGGGCCGCGACCCGCGCGGCTACGCCCTGCTCGCCTTCGGCGGCGCGGGCCCGGTGCACGCCTACGCGCTGGCGCAGCGGCTGCGCGTGCCGCGCGTCATCGTGCCCATGGGGGCCGGCGTCCTGTCGGCGTTCGGCTTCCTGGCCGCCACTCCGCGCGCCGACCTGGTCCGCGGCTACCCCGCCCCGCTCACCCGCGTCGACTGGACCCGGGTCGCCGTCTTGTACGCGGAGATGGAGTCCGAGGCGCGCGCCCTGCTGCCGGACGGCATCGCGCTCGCCCGGTCGGCCGACATGCGCTACCTCGGCCAGGGCTTCGCGATCACCGTGCCGCTGCCGGACGGCGAGCTGTCCGCGGCCCGCGAGGCGGAGATCCGCGACGCCTTCCACCGCACCTACCAGGAGGCGTTCGGCCGCATCCTCGGCGACGGCACCCCCGAGCTGACCAGCTGGCGGCTGGCGGCGACCCGTCCCGCCGCAGCGCTCACCCTGGCCCGGCACGCTGCCGGCGACCCGGCGCCGCGCGGCAGCCGCCGCATCCGCTTCCCCGGGCACGGCGAGCTCGAAGCCCCCGTCTACGACCGGCACGCCCTGCCACCCGGCTGGGCGGGGCACGGCCCCGCCGTGTTCGAGGAACGCGAGACCTCGTGCGCCGTCGGCCCCGGCTGCGCCGTGACCGTCGACGCCCAGCACAACCTGATCATCGATATCGGCCGCACCATCAATATCGGCGGCGCTGCCACCGGAGGGGAAACCAGCAGATGACGATAAGGGACGAGGTCACCGCGCTGACCGCGTGGGACACCCCGGCGATGAGCAACGCCCTGGACGCGCTGCGGCTGCGGCCGTTCAACACCGGGTACACCGACGGGTCCGTGCAGCGGATCAGCGGCGGCGGCCTCGGAGCGGGCCGGATCATGGCGGGCCGGGCGGTGACCGCGCGGATGGCCGCCCGTGAGCCGGGCGATGACGGCATCCCGGTGTCGCGACTGCACCAGGCGATCAGCGGGGCCGACGGCCCCGTCGTGGTGGTGATCGAGGACCGGGACCAGCCGCCCGGCGCGGGCGCTTTCCTCGGCGAGGTCAACGGCGCCCTGCTCGCCGCGCTGCACGTCAAGGGCGTGGTCACCAACGGCCGCGTCCGCGACGCCGCCGAACTGCGCCGCTACCCGTACCCGGTCTACGCGGCGGGCCTGTGCGTCGCCCGCTCGTACATGCGGCTCACCGAGGTCGGCGTCCCGGTGACGGTAGCCGGGATGACCGTGCAGCCGGGCGACATCCTGCACGGCGACGAGCACGGCGTGCTCAGCATCCCGGCCGCGGCGCTGCCCGGCATCATCGCCCAGGCCGAGCAGATCCGCGACGAAGAGCAACGGGTGGTCGGCTGGGCGAAGTCCGGCGACTTCACCATCCCCGGACTGCTGGCGCTCCGCCGGGTGCGGCACTGACAAGGGCGTGCCCGGCAGGAACCCCGGTCCGTGCGGAAATCAAAAGCCTTTCATCATCCAGAACGTCCCCTGGCTCCGCCGCACCGCGCCCGGCGACGGCCCGGCCCCCGGGTCAGCGAAAGGCTCCGGTAAGGAAGGGTGCGGCAGGCTCCGTTCCGTCCGTTAGCCGCGTTCTCCGGAGGCCAACTGCCGTGAATGTCATTACCCGCTTCTGCCTGCTGCACAAACGATGGGTCGTCCTCGCCTGGCTGATTCTCGCCGTGGCCGGCGCGACGGCCGCGGGGCCGGCCACCGGCCGGCTCAGCCACTCCAACGCCACCCCTGGTACCGCCGGCTACGACGCCAACCTGCACCTGCTGCAGACCCTCGGCATCGACGGGAACGAACAGCCCACGCTCGCAGTGCTCACCCTGCCGGCCGGCCGGGATATGAACACCGCCGCCGGGCGGGCCGCCGCCGCGCGGACCTTCGCCGCGGCCAACCGGGCGGGGCACCTGGCCGTCGCCGACTACGCCAACACCGGCAATCCCCGGCTGATAACCAACGCCGGGCGGACCACCTGGGCGGTCTTCGACATGCCCAACCCGGACATCCCGCTGGGCAGCGGTGTCATGGATGGCATCTTGCCCGCGCTGCGAGCCGCGGCGCCGCCGGGGGTGACGGTCGCCGTCACCGGCTTCGAGCAGATCCAGACCGTCGGCGGCGCATCCGCGGGCAGCCCCAGCGTGCTCGCCGAGAGCGCGATCGGCGGCATCGGCGCACTGCTCGTCCTGCTGTTCGTCTTCGGCTCGCTGATCGCGATCGTGCCGCTGCTCATCGCCGTCCCGGCGATCCTCACCACGTTCGTCTTCGTCCTCGCGCTCACTCACGCGATGGACGTGAGCTACCTCGTCGAGTACCTGGCCGCCGTGATGGGGCTCGGCGTCGCGGTCGACTACTCCCTGCTGCTGGTCACTCGCTGGCGGGAGGAACGCGAGGCCGGGAAGACCAACGAGCAGGCCATCCTCGCCGCCGCCCCGACCGCCGGGCGCGCCGTGCTGCTGAGCGGCCTGACCGTGGCGATCGGGCTGGTGTCGCTGCTGGTGCTGCCCGCGCCGTTCCTGCGGTCCATCGGCGTCGGCAGCATGTTCATCCCGCTTGTCGCGATCACCTCCGCGGTCACGCTGCTGCCGGTGCTGCTCGCCTGGGCAGGCCCCGCTCTCGACAAGCACCGGTTCCGGGCCGGCTCCACCACCTTCAGCCGCGGCTGGCAGCGCTGGGCAGCGATGATCGTCCGGTTCCGGGTGCCCGCCGCGCTGCTCGGCCTGGTCATCGTCGTCGGCCTCGCGCTGCCGGCGCTGTCCATGAACACCGGGCAGCCCAAGGCGAACTCGCTCGGCGGCAACGGCCAGCCCGCCCGCACCCTGCACGCCCTGGAGGCGACCGGCGTGCCGAGCGCGGTGGTCTTCCCGATCCAGCTGTTCTCCCACGGCGGGCCGGCCGGCGCGGCGCAGGCGGCGGCCATCGCCGCGGCTACGCCGGGGGTCTACACGGTGCTCGCCCCGGACACGCGGTCCTTCAGGCACGGCAGAGACGCGCTGATCAGCGTGATCCCGGCGGATGAGGGCAGCACCGCGGCCGGCGTCGCGACCGTCGCCCGGCTGCGCACCGCGCTGGCACACGTGCCCGGTGGTGTGGAGGTGGGCGGCAACACCGCGCAGAACGCGGACTTCACCAGCGCGGTCTACGGCAATTTCCCGCTGATGCTCGCGATCATCGCGCTGTTCACCTTCCTGCTGCTGGCGCGCGAGTTCCGTTCCGTCGTCCTGGCGGTCAAGGCCGTCGCGGTGAACCTGGTGTCGCTCGGCGCGTCGTTCGGGTTCCTCGTGCTGTTCTGGCAGCGCGGCATCGGCTCGCACGCGGTCTACGGGATATCCGCCACCGGCTCGATCCCCAACTGGGTGCCGGTGCTGATGTTCGCGTTCCTGTTCGGCATCTCGATGGACTACGAGGTCTTCATCCTGGCGCGGATGCGCGAGGAGTACGACCGGACCGGCTCGACCACGGCGGCGGTGACCGGCGCCCTGGCCCGCACCGGGCGCCTGGTGACCTGCGCGGCGGTGATCCTCGCCATTTCCTTCGCCTCGCTGTCCAGCGACCCGGACGTCCCTGTCGAGATCGTCGCGACCGGGATCGGCGTCGGGATCGTCGTCGACGCGCTGGCGGTGCGCACCCTGCTGGTGCCGGCCCTGGTCGCGATCATGGGCCGGTGGAACTGGTGGCTGCCCGGCGGGCTGGCCCGGCTGCTGCGCGTTCCGGCGGTTGTCCCAGTGGTTGTTCCCGCAGGGGACGGCGGGCCGGCCGCCGCCGTGCCTGCACCAGAACCGTAGTACTAGTTCACCGAGAGGGATGGTCATGTTCAGCACGATGCAGGACGAGCCGCTTTCGCTGGCCACGCTGCTGCGGTACGCCGCGACCTTCCAGTCCGCCGCCACAGTATCGACGTGGACGGGGGAGGGGATGCGGACGATGACGTTCGGCGAGCTCGGCGAGCAGGCCGCGCGGCTGGCGAACGCGCTGCACGGCCTCGGGGTCGGGGTGGGCGACCGGGTCGGGACGTTCATGTGGAACAACAACGAACACCAGGTCGCCTACATCGGCGTGCCCGCGATGGGCGCGGTGCTGCACCCGCTGAACATCCGGCTGCCGCCCGGGCAGCTGGTCTACACCGCCGGTCACGCCGAGGATCAGGTCGTCATCGTGGACGGCACGCTCGTGCCGCTGTTCGCGAAGTACCTGCCGTCGCTGCCGGCCGTGCGGCACGTCATCGTGGTCGGCGGCGACCCGGCGGCACTCGCCGCGCCGCCCGGCGTCGCGGTGCACGGCTGGGACGGGCTGCTCGCGGCCCACCCGGCGGCTTACGACTTCCCGGTCCTTGACGAGCGATCGGCCGCCGCGATCTGCTACACCTCCGGCACGACCGGCGACCCCAAGGGCGTGGTGTACTCCCACAGGTCGAACTGGCTGCACGCCATGCAGGTGCTCACCCCGCTCGGCATGGGCCTGTCGGACGCGGACTCGGCGCTGGCCATCGTGCCGATGTTCCACGCCAACGCGTGGGGCCTGCCGTACGCCGCGCTGATGGCGGGAACGTCGCTGATCATGCCGGACCGGTTCCTCCAGCCGGAGCCGGTGCTGGCGATCATGGCGGCGGTCCGGCCGACCTTCGCCGCGGCAGTCCCCGCGATCTGGAGCGGAGTGCTTGACCAGTTGGAGCGAGCCCCGCAGGACATCAGCCACCTGCGGTCGGTGGTCGTCGGCGGATCGGCGGCGCCGCCGTCGATGATGCGCGCGTTCCAGGACCGGCACGGGGTCGGGGTGCTGCACGCGTGGGGGATGACCGAGACCTCGCCGCTCGGCTCGGTCGCCCACCCGCCGGCCGGTGCCGGAGCCGGCAGCGAGCGGGAGTGGGCTTACCGCGTCACCCAGGGCCGGTTCCCGGCCGCTGTCCAGGCCCGGCTGACCGCCGAGGACGGCTCGGTGCTGCCCAATGACGGGAAGTCGCTCGGCGAGCTTGAGGTCCGCGGCCCCTGGATCGCGGGGTCGTACTACGCGCCGGACGGCGGCGTCTCGGCCGACCCGGAGAAGTTCCGCGGCGGGTGGCTGCGCACCGGCGACGTCGGCACCATCACTCCCGACGGGTACCTGACGATCGCCGACCGGTCCAAGGACATGATCAAGTCCGGCGGCGAGTGGATCTCCTCGGCCGCCCTGGAGAACCTCGTGATGGCGCACCCCGCCGTCGCCGAGGCCGCGGTCATCGGCGTGCCCGACGAGAAATGGGACGAGCGCCCGCTGGTCACGGTCGTCGTCCGCGCGGGCGCGTCGGTGACCCCGGACGAGCTGCGCGCGTTCCTGGCCGGCCAGGACGGCGTCGCCCGCTGGCAGCTGCCGGAACGCTGGACATTCGTCTCCGAGGTGCCCAAGGCAAGCACCGGCAAGTTCGACAAGAAGCTGCTGCGCGCCCGCTACGCCGACGGCGAGCTGGACGTCGTCACGCTGTGAGGCAGGGCAGCGTGACGACGGCCCGCGTTCCGCCGTCCTCGCCGTCGGTGAGGACGATGGTCGCGCCGTGCGCTGTCGCGATATCCCTGGCGATGGCCAGGCCCAGGCCGGCTGACCCGCTGGCGGACCCGCGGCTGGGGTCCAGCCGGACGAACCGGCCGAAGACCCGCTCGCGCTCGGACGAGGGAATGCCAGGGCCGTCATCGATGACCTCGACGACGATGCGGCCGACGGCCGACGCGGCGGTGATCAGCACCCGGTGCCGGGCGTAGCGGACCGCGTTGTCGACGAGGTTGCGGAACAGCCGGGACAGCTCATCCGCGTTCCCCGTGGTGGCCGTCCCGCGCGGGACGTCGGTGTCAATGCTGATTCCCAGGGCGGCAACGGCGGTGCTCAGCTCGGTCAGGAGGGCGTGCAGGTTCACCGGCTGGCCGCGGCCCGCGAGCTGCCCGGCATCGGACTTCGCGAGCAGCAGCAGCTGAGCGGTGAGCTGCTCGAGGCGCTGGGACTGCCGCACGGCGCGGCGCGCGATGTCCGGCCACGGTGCCGCGGCGGGACGGGACAGCCCGACTTCCAGGCTCGTGCGGATCGCGGTCAGCGGGGTGCGCAACTCGTGGGAGGCGTCGGCGACGAAGCGGCGCTGCCGGGCGGCGGAATTCTCCAGCCGGGCCAGCATCTCGTTCATGGTGCGGGCCAGGCGGCCGATCTCGTCGTCGGTACCTGGCTCGGGGACCCGCCGGGACAGGTCGGCCAGGGTGATGGCATCGGCGACGCGCCGGATCCGCTCCACCGGCCGCAGCGCACGGCCGACAACCAGCCAGATGGTGGCGCAGGCCAGCACCAGCAAACCTGGCAGGCCGATCGCGAGCAGCCGGGTGAACGTCTCGTTGACCTGACCGCGCAGGCTGGTGGCAGTGCCGGTGATGATGGTGGCCCGATGACCGCCGACCGTCACCTGCTCGCCGAAGACGGGCAGGTCGCCGGGGAGAACGCCGTCGGCGGCGTGCTGCCGGCTCGGCACGGCCGAGCCGGGGGAGAGTCGGTAAAGCGCCGACAGCCCGGCCAGGCTTCGGGTGGCGGCGAGCACGCTGCCGTCCGGTGCCAGGACCTGCGCCTGGGCGCCCGGATCAAGCGCGGAGCTGGGCAGCGGACGGGGGAAGGCACCGCCGACCGCGGACTGCTCAATCTGGATGGCGTAGGTGCGCAGCTGGCTCTGGATGGTGCGGTCGGCGGAACCGGCCTGGATCAGGTACATCGCGACAAGCCCGAGCAGCACCGCCACGGTGAGCGCGAGTCCGGCGGCAACGGTGACGCGGGTGCGTACCGCGGCGAGACTTACCCGGCGTCCCCGCGCTCTGCTGCCGCCCGAGGTCACGCTGAGTCGTCCCTGATGATGTAGCCCCCGCCGCGGACCGTTTCGACGACTGGGGGATGGCCGGAACTGTCTATCTTGCGGCGAAGGCGGTGGACGAGCACTTCGACCGCGGCGGGGCCGCTGTCGAAGTTGACGTCCCAGCAGTGGTCGAGCAGTTCGCTCTTGGAGACGACCTGTCCCTTGCGGCGCAGCAAGTGTTCGAGGACCGCGACCTCGCGGCTGGTCAGCTCGAGGGGCGCGCCGTCACGGGTGACGGTCCGGGCGGCCGGGTCCAGCGTGATGCCGGCCACGGTAAGGACGGCCGGCCTGGCGCCGAGCGTGCGGCGGGTCAGGGACCGCAGGTGGGCGAGCAGGACCGGATAAGAGAACGGCTTGGCCAGGTAGTCGTCCGCGCCGCTGTCCAGGCCCTCTGCGTGATCGAGGTCGTCGTCCATCGCGGTGAGCATCAGGACCGGCGTCCACCGGTCCCGGTCGCGCAGCCGTTTGCACACCTGGTAGCCGTCGAGGCCCGGCAGCATCACGTCGAGGACGATGACGTCGTAGTCGTTCTCGGTCGCCTTCCACAGCCCGTCCACGCCGTTATCCGCCTTGTCCACCACGTACCCCTCGGTGGACAGCCCCCAGCTCAGGGTTTCGGCGACGTCAGGCTCGTCCTCGACCAGTAGCACGCGCATGACTCCTCATCCCTCGGTTTCATCCCTCTGTTCGCCCGCGTGCCGTGCCATGCAGGCCAGGCCTGACGCCTTCCTTCCACCGCACGGTAGGAGCGGGCGCCTTTCACTCCGCTTACCGCGCGGTGGGGGGGGGGGGGCGGGTGGGGGGGGGGGGGGGGGGGGGGGGGGGG
>Ga0310811_10006367_pt1 | contig 15091 bp, 15 predicted proteins | sample YCmetagenome_FD_207642 | JGI IMG/M metagenome (GOLD analysis project Ga0310811, IMG submission 207642) | Soil microbial communities from experimental microcosm in Duke University, North Carolina, United States - YC | ecosystem: Engineered > Artificial ecosystem > Soil microcosm > Unclassified ...
AAGGTCGCAATGATTACTGAAAACGACAGGTAAACATCTACTTCGATATTCCAGATATCAAGAAGCATTTTGGCGCCGATGAAGAAAAGAATAATGGAAAGTCCTTTCTGTAAGAGATAGAACTTATCAATAATACCTGCCAGTAAAAAGAACATCGCCCGTAAGCCCATTACGGCAAAGATATTCGATGTGTAAATCAGAAACGAGTTTTGCGTAATAGCAAATGCTGCGGGTATCGAGTCAACAGCAAAAATCAAATCTGTGGTCTCTATCAAAACAATTACTAGAAATAATGGCGTGAATAACCATTTACTTCCTTCTTTCACCACAAAATGACCTTCATGATCAGTCTTTGAAACGGGAAGATATTTGCGACAGAACTTTAAAATTGGATTTTTCTCAGGTTCGATCTTCTCATCACCATCTTCAAAATAGATACGGATACCTGAGTAGATCAGGAATACGCCAAAGGCATATAATATCCAATGAAACTTGTGAATGAGGAATGTTCCGACAAAAATGAAAAATGCTCTGAATACAACAGCGCCTAAAATCCCCCAAAACAGAGTTCTGTGATAGTATTCCTCCTTAACATTGAAATATTTTAGTATGAGAAGTATGACGAAGATATTATCCACAGAAAGTGCGTATTCTGTGAGATAGGCAGAGAAGTACTCTACTGCACCAATAGCGCCACCCTCGTCATAGAGGTAAATAAACAAGCCAAACAGAGTTGAAATTATTACCCAGAAAATTGATTGAATAAGGGCTGAACGGGTTGTGATTTTGCTTGCCTGCTTATGAAATAGCCCTAAATCAAGGACTAGAAATATAGCGATGATAAGTCCAAAAACCCCAAAAAGAATAGCTTCTCGTTCATTTTCGAAAATATTGAAAATGGAGAATAAAAGTATGTTCTGTCCTATTTGCAAGGGGGAGTTTGTTTCCTGTTAAACCTAAGCCAACACACCGGAAATGCTTCATTATTAGTTCTCCGGTAATCTTCAAAACTACAAATATATTTGAATCTCAAAAACTTACAGAGGCTATATTATCAGGTACGTTAAAAAGAAAGCAGGTTAATTGCCTATGGAAGAACAATGCTCACAAACCCCTTGTATCAAAAGATTTACTTCGTTGATTTTATAGCCCTTGGGCAGAGCAACATTAGGCACCTCCACACTAAGACAATTTGTTTGTCCGCATTTAACGCATTTGAAATGAACATGATTATGATGATGTTCTTTTGATGAGCATGCGTCATTGCAAAGGGCATATTTAAGGCTTCCTTCATCATCCAAAACCTTATGAATAATGCCCTTGTCGAGAAATGTTTTTAAGGTGCGATAGACTGTCACACGATCCAGCGAATTATCAATGCCACTTTCAATGTCACCATGTGATAGTGCAAAATCCTTCCTCAAGAATAGATCTAGAATTAGTTGGCGGCTTTCGGTAGTGCGAAGCCTGAAATCTTTAAGCAATTGATCAGTACCTGCATTCATCGTATTCGCGACTATTGTAACTGAAGCTTAAGCAAGTTACTATAAATACCATTGTCGGAGGTACTAAGTTCAGTATGTGATCCCATTTCTGCCAGATGACCTTCCTTAATAACAAAAATACGATCTACTTTTTTAATAGTACTCAATCGGTGAGCAATGATAATGGTAGTGCGACCTTCCATTAGTTTCTCAAGTGCTTCCTGTACCAGCACTTCAGAATGAGCATCCAATGAACTCGTAGCCTCATCCAGAATTAAGATGACAGGATCTTTTAAAATAGCTCTGGCAATAGCTACACGCTGGCGTTGGCCACCCGAAAGTTTTACGCCACGATCGCCAACAACAGTTTCAAACTTCTCAGGAAATCTCTCAATAAACTCCAATGCGTTTGCTTTTCGCGCGGCCTCTATTACTTCATCTTTGGTTGCATTGGGTTTTCCGTAAGCAATGTTATCATAAATGGTTCCACCAAAAAGAATAACTTCTTGTGGCACTACACCCAGGTTTTGTCTGTACGCCGTAAGATTATAATTGCTGATAGTCACACCATCAACTTTAACAGCACCATTGGAGACAGGATAAAGCCGCATCAGCAAATTAATGATGGTTGATTTACCAGAACCACTTGGACCCACCAATGCTATTTTCTCGCCGGATTGAATTTTAAAATTCAGATCTTCCAAAACCTGGTAATCAGTTCTGGAAGGATAGCTAAAAGACACCTCTTGGAATTCAATGGCACCTGTTAGTTTTTGAATTTCTTGTGATGGCTCTGCTTCGTCTTTCTCATTCAGAATTTCAAGAACTCTTTCGGAGGAACCAATAGCACGTTGAAGTTGAGTGTAGATATCACCAAGTCCACCGATAGAGAAACCAATCAGGGAGGTATATATTACAAATGAAAATAACTCGCCTACTTTTATGCTCCCACTCTGAACCAGGTTAGCACCGTAACCTCCTACAGCAACGATGCCCCCAAAAATTACAAATACTACAAACGAAATAAACAAGCTTCTGTATTTCGCCGATTGAAGGGCCATAGTAACTCCGTCACGTAATGCTTTTGTGTAACGGTTAATCTCAAACACTTCATTTGTAAACGCTTTTACTACTAAAACAGATTGAAGTGATTCTTCAACAATAACATTAGCTTCAGCAAGTTTGTCCTGTGTTTTGCGTGATAGTTTTCTGATGTACTTACCAAAAACTAACGCCGAGATAACCAGTAACGGAAATGTTAGCAACATAAACAGCGTAAGTGTCGGCGCCAGGTATGTAATAATCGCTACACCAAAAATTAACGAAAGAATCTGACGAAGGAATTCTGCCAATGTAAAACTGAATGTTTCCTGAAGCGTTCCCACATCTGATGTTATTCTGCTCATCAACTCACCAACTCTACGATTATCAAAGAAAGTCATTGGCAACCAGATTACTTTTTGATAAACAGCCTTGCGCACATCGGCCATGCCGCGTTCGCTCACAGTAGCGAATGTGTATACTCTAATGAAAGAAAAAATGCTTTGCACAAAGAGAACAACCACAAGTGCAATGATAACCTGATTTATAGTTGTGAAGTATTTCGATTTTCCTGTTGCAACATCTAATAGCTCACCTGCCAGTTTAGGGAATGCCAGAATGGTAAATGTTGAGAGCGCCAATGAAACAAGACCAAAAATAAAGAGCCCTTTATAAGGCATAATGAATCGAAATACTCCTAATAGCTTCTTAATGTTAGAAGAATTAAGAGGGCTCTTCTCTTCTTCCTGTAATGGTTCTGATCCTCCGCGCTTAGCCATAATCTTTATTGGTATGTTTTTAATTGATCTTTACTTTACCGCGAATGGTGAAGTTTACTGAATCGCTTAAAAACATCTTTTGTTTTCCTTTTATAGTGTAGTTTGTGAGGGTGATTTTATTGTAGAGATTATCAAATTCCATTGATAAATTTATCGCACTGCTATAGAGGTAGTTCTTCTCAAGATATAATCCTTCAATCTTTCGCAGATTAGCTGTTGAGTTGTGATAATAGATTTTTAAGAATTGTACAGCCAGTTCCTTTTTTGTAGAGGTAAAGCTTCTGATCATCAAATTGCTTTTAGTGTCTTTCTCATCCACAATAGAATACAAGCCTCTGTTGATTGGCTTGTTTATCATCTCAAGTTGTCTGAAAACGTCAAGCTCAGTAGCCCATGCAACAGAATCTTTTGGTGTAATCATGGTAGAATCATCTTTACCATTGAGAAGTGCTTGCTTGATAAGTATCGATTTTATTTTTGGAAGATACGTTACCTGATTACTTACGACACTGTCAATATTAAAATATCTCGATTCCTTCACAGGTTTTTGCAGGCACGCTGAAAACAATATCCCAGTAAGTGAGAAGAGTAAAAACTTGTGAATGGAATTGGTCATTAATTGGTGGTGGATAACCCAATGTCTTTCTATAAAAAAAAACACTGGGTGAAATATTGGTTTATTACTTATCAATCAAAATTGTTCCTGTCATCTTTGCAGGTACTGGTATGCCCATGAGCGTTAAAATGGTTGGTGCTAAATCTCCAAGCTTACCATCTTTTAACTTGCCTTTGTAAGTATCATCAACCAGAATACAGGGCACCAGGTTTGTAGTATGGGCAGTGTTTGGCGTTCCATCAGGATTGATCATCATGTCTGCATTACCATGATCTGCAATGATGATTGTTGCATAACCATTTTTCAACGCAGCTTCTGTAACTTTTTGAGCACAGGCATCAACGGTTTCACACGCTTTAACTGCAGCTTCAAAAACGCCGGTGTGACCAACCATGTCGGGATTAGCAAAGTTCAGACAGACAAAATCAGGCTCCTTCTTTTCTAATTCAGGAATTATTTTGTCTTTGATATCATTGGCACTCATCTCAGGTTTCAAATCATAAGTTGCCACTTTTGGTGACGGACAAAGTAATCGCGTTTCACCTGTGAAGGGCTCTTCTCTTCCTCCTGAAAAAAAGAAAGTAACGTGCGGATATTTTTCAGTCTCTGCAATACGAATTTGTTTTTTGCCAGCTGTTGATACTACTTCACCTAATGTTTGCTCAAGATTATCCTTATCGAAAATGAGTTTTACATTTTTGAAAGTATCATCGTAGTTAGTGAGTGTTACATAGTACAACGACAGAGCTTTCATATCCTGCTCAGGAAAATCCTTTTGCGTTAATACCTCTGTTATTTCCCGGCCTCTGTCCGTGCGGAAGTTGAAACAAAGAACCACATCACCCTCAGCAATAATGGCCACTGGTTTCTGATTCTGATCAACTACAACTACGGGTTTGATGAACTCATCAGTAACATTATTATCATATGATTGTTGTAGTGACTTTAGCGGGTCTGTTGTTTTTTCACCAACACCTTTCACCATCACATCATAAGCAAGCTTAACACGCTCCCAACGCTTATCCCGATCCATAGCATAATAACGGCCTACAATGCTTGCCAGTTTGCCTGTTGTTTTAGACATGTGATTGAGCAAGTCTTTCAGATAACCTGCACCACCTTTAGGATCAGTATCACGACCATCGGTAAAAGCATGAATAAATAAATTCTTAATGCCGTTATTATGGGCTATGGTTATAAGACCTTTCAAATGCTCTGTATGCGAATGAACACCACCATCCGAAAGCAAGCCCATAAAGTGGATGTTCTTATTATTCTTTTTGGCATATTCGAATGCTTCCAAAAGAACAGGAATAGTATCAAGTTCCTTTTCTTCAATAGCCTTGTTGATTCTCACTAAATCCTGGTATACAACACGGCCCGCGCCAATATTCATGTGCCCTACTTCAGAGTTACCCATTTGACCTGCAGGCAAACCAACAGCCAAGCCAGAAGCTTCCAGACGACTTTCGGCATATTTACCTTTCAGAGAATTCATAAATGGCGTTTTTGCCTTGTCTACAGCTGAAACATCTTTATTGGTGGCAATTCCCCAGCCATCAAGAATCATCAGTAATACCTTTTTGTTCATAGTGTTTGTTTTTTCAAATATTGAGCGGCGCAAATATAATTAGGTTAAGAAGAATAAATCGATTTTCAGATCTTATAAAGCATTGACACGGGGTTAACCCTTGGGACGTCAGAACACCAATAAATTTCATTATCTTTCCATAATGGCATAATTTTGGCCTCTATCATTCAACAAGAAACAATGAAGAAAAAGTCTTCCAAACGGTTTATCATTTTTTGCCTGCTGGTTTGGGCTTCAGTAAGTGCTTTCGCCCAAACTGACGCCATTAGCCCGGTTAAGGAGGCTATTAAGGCAGGAAGTGCCAAGGAACTCTCAAAGTACCTTAATCAGACTGTTGATGTTACCCTGGAGGGCAATGTTCAAACCTACAGTAAGGCTCAGGCTGAATTTGTTTTCAGAGACTTTTTTAAGCAACATGCTCCAAATGAATTTAATATTATCCACCAGGGATCGTCTAAAGGGGGACAGCCTTTCGCCATTGGCCAATACAAGAGCGGAACAGATGTATATCGGGTTTTTATGAAAATAAAGACCGTTGGCAATGATCAGCTGGTGCATGAAATAAGCTTTGTAAAGGAATAAGATCTCTTCTGACTGAAGAGTTGAACTTGTTAACTTTTTCCCAAAACCATTTTACAATTTATTGATTCAAATTCGCTGGCTGACCTTGGCTTGCCAATATTAAATCCTTGATCTGCTTTCAATCCTGTCTTAATGCAGTCTATTTTTACACCGTGAAACCAGCTTATATTACTGAAGAATTTCTGAGTCAATTCATTAAATCTGCTTTGGAAGAAGACATTGGTGATGGTGATCATTCAACCCTGGCATCCATTCCGACAGAAACCGTGAGTCGTGCAAGGCTAATTGTGAAAGAAGATGGAGTATTAGCAGGCGTAGAACTGGCCTGGAAAATCTTTCATTATGTAGACCCGGGCATGAAGGTTGAGGTTAAGCTTACAGATGGTTCTGAGATTAAAAAGGGCGATATAGCTTTCACTGTAACGGGTTCTGCACGATCTATCCTCTCAACAGAAAGACTTGTGCTGAATTGCATGCAACGCATGAGCGGCATTGCAACAAAAACCAGGCGCTTGGCCACGCGAATTTCTGGCACAAAAGCAAAATTATTAGATACCCGTAAAACAACGCCAAATTTCAGATTACTTGAAAAATGGGCTGTAGCAATCGGTGGTGGCAAAAACCACCGGATTGGTCTGTATGATATGGTAATGTTAAAAGATAATCATATTGACTTTGCAGGCGGAATTGAACAGGCAATCAATCGAACAAAAGATTATCTTCGCGCCGGTAACCGAAAGCTTAAAATAGAAATCGAAACCCGAAACCTGAATGAGGTTAAAGAAGTGTTGAGGGTTGGTGGGGTCGATATCATTATGCTTGATAATATGACCCCTGCAGAGATGACTGAGGCCGTTAAACTTATCAACGGACAATATGAAGTTGAAGCCAGCGGCGGTATTACAGAGGAGACTATTGGTGAGATTGCAAAATGTGGCGTAGACTTTATTTCAGTTGGCGCACTTACGCACACTATCAGTAGTCTTGACTTAAGCTTAAAAGCATTTTAGAAATAGTAAAGAATAAACAGAGAGTAAAAGAGTTATGATCGTAAAGACAAAAAATTACAAGCTTGACAAACAGATTTATATTAAGCTGGCACTGAAAAATATTCTGCTACAACAAGGATGGATAGCTGCAGCAGTAGCATTGGTATTATGCTTATGCTATTTCATTCCTGGCGCATCAACAATCTGGTGGTTTATTGGTGCCTTTGTTGGATTAGGTTTGTATTTACTTTTTTGGTGGATCCAGTTCTACGGTGTTACACAAATGGAACAAGGTAAAATGTTGTTTGAGAAATTCTCGTATGAAATTACCAGTCAGCAGTTAATTATGAAGATCAATCCAAGAGAAGGAATGCCTATTAAGTGGGATCAAATTAAGAAGGCTACTCTTGGTAAGGATTATTTTCTATTGATCGTAAATAAAGCGCAAATGATTCATTTGCCATTTAAGATTTTCAATACTGAGAATGAAAGAAAATTTTTAGCAAGTATCCTAAAGAATAAAGGATTGATTAAGTAGGAAGCTGCTATTGAGATATATTAAACCCCAGTTGCTTAAGAAGCAATTGGGGTTTTGTATTTTTAGTTGATGCTGGGTCGTCCACGAAAGACACCAATCCCAGATTCCTGAAATGTGACGATGAAAAAGTACACACCAACGCAAGCTCTAGAAAAAATACGGCATTACTGCGCTTACCAGGAGCGGTCGCATCTGGAGGTTCGTAATAAGCTTTATGAGTACGGACTCTATTCTTCAGATGTTGATGAGATTCTCATGCAGCTAATTACAGATGGATTCCTGAATGAAGAACGCTTTGCAAAATCTTTCGCTGGTGGCAAATTTCGCGTGAAGAAGTGGGGCAAAATAAAAATTGTAAATCATCTCGAAGCGCATGACATCTCAAAGAACTGTATTCGCACCGCACTGAAAGAGATTGACAATGATGACTATTTAAAAACTCTTCGAAGCATTATTGAACAAAAGAATGATAGCATCGAAGAAGAAAACCTGTTTGTAAAGCGTGACAAAATCTCGAAGTATGCCATTCAAAAGGGTTTTGAGCCAGATCTGGTTTGGAAGACTATAAAAGAAATGATCCCAAATTAAGGGTATTGTAAAGTTGCCGACAATCTGTTGGGAACATAACTTTCATCTTCGCGTTTACATTTTACAAATTATTATGCAAATGAAAGCTCTGTTAACTCTTGTTTTAGCATCCTCCCTTATTTTGGGTTATGCGCAGACTGATGCAGTTAGAAAAACCAATTTCAATATTAAAAAACAAGTAGCACTTGAAGGATACGATCCGGTGAGTTATTTCACTAATAAGCCAGAAGAGGGAAATGAAAAAATCAGAACCAGCTATAAAGGCATCGTTTATCAATTTGCATCGCAGGCTAATCTGACCAAATTCAATGCTGCGCCCGATAAGTACGAACCTGCTTATGGAGGCTGGTGCGCCTATGCCATGGGCGCTACAGGCGAGAAGGTAAAGATCGATCCAGAAACTTTTAAGATTATCAATGGTAAACTATACCTATTCTATAATTTCTGGGGTAACAATACACTCACAGATTGGAATGCCGAAGAAACGAAACTCAAAGACGCGGCCGATAAGAATTGGAAGAAGATTATTCAATAAAAGCCAATAGCATCACTCTACCGCCGCTAAGAATGATGCGAATGTTAATTTTGTTTTATTAAATTATATTTGTTTTTAGACTGATACGTATGAATTTATCCAAAGCGTGCGAAAATATACTGGCTCAGCTAGCTGATTTTGTTGAGCAGATTAATGAGCATGATTTTTCAAGGCCTTCTGATACATTAAGTCATTCTACAGTTGGACAGCACTTGCGCCATACGCTGGAGTTCTTCATTTGCTTTCAACAGGGTTTCAGCAAGGGAATTATAAACTACGATAAGCGTTCGCATGACAAACTGATTGAAAGCGATAAGTTTATTGCGCTTAATGCTATTAACAGAATTATTGAATTCATTCAATCACTTCAAACCGAAAAGCAATTACGACTTGAAGTAGGTTATGATCTGAACAAGGAAGAGTTCATTACTATTGACACAACATCAAATCGTGAACTGGTTTATAATATTGAACATGCTGTTCATCACATGGCCATCATCAAAATAGGATTGCGTGAAGTAGCTCCTTACGTAAAATTACCTGCCGACTTTGGAATTGCGGCGTCTACCATTCGTTTCAAAGAAACTGTTACAACAGGATCATAATGGTCTTCTTTCCAAAATGTCATTGAGAGAACGAATTGTGCGAAGTAATTTTATTATAAAACTAAGGAGCTGGGAGTACTGGCCTTTTGGTATAATTCAATTTCCATTATTCTTTTATTTCGCGTGGTTGTCTTTAAGATCACGTTCAATTCTTTTCTTTTCGGGATCAAACCCCGGGATTGAAATGGGCGGCATGTTTGGTGAGTCGAAATATAATCTGCTCACAAAAATTCCTGCACAGTACATCCCTGAATCTCGCTTAATAAAATTGCCAGCTACAAAGGCTGAAGTGATTGAACAGCTGAGAAAACATAACCTGCAATTTCCCCTCATCTTCAAACCCGATCTTGGTGAGCGTGGTTTCATGGTGAAAACTATCAGGCATGAAAATGATATCGATGCTTACCTTAACAAAATCAAAATAGATTTCATTGTTCAGGAGCTTGTTGATCTACCCCTTGAGTTTGGCGTTTTCTACACGCGGTTTCCTAATGAACATAACGGCAAAGTAACATCAGTTGTGTTAAAGGAAATGCTAACTGTAACAGGTGATGGTAAATCTACTCTTCAACAACTTATTCTCAATAAAGACCGTGCAAAACTTCAATGGGAGACTTTGAAGATTACGTATCAGGATAGCTTAGACAAAGTAATTCCATCAGGTGAAATTATTTTGCTGGTCTCTATTGGCAATCATTGCCTGGGTACAACATTTTTAGATGCTGGTTATCTTATCAACGAACACCTGTCAACAACCTTTGATGCTATTAGTAAACAGGTAGAAGGTTTTTATTTTGGACGTTTCGATTTACGTTGTAAGACCATAGAAGATCTTTATTCTGGTAATATAAAAATCATGGAGCTTAATGGTTGTGGTGCTGAACCCGCTCATATTTATCAACCTGGATATTCTCTTCTTGATGCCATCAAAGTACTCTTCACGCACTGGCGAAATATCTTTCTCATAGCACGCGAAAACCGTAAGCGAGGTTTTGTCTTCACCAATATGAAAGACGGCTACAAATTTTATAAATCATTTAAAGCTGCTATTCAATGATGGCCGCACTAACTTTTGCCGTCGCATTTATTGTGAGCTTTGTTGGTTCCATCCCTCCAGCTACTATCAATCTCACCATCATTCAGCTTGGTCTTGACAAGAAAATGGACCTTGCCTTTCGACTGGCCTTGGGTGCAGCGTTAATGGAATATCCTTATGCATGGATAGCTGTGAAATTTGAAAGCATGATTACAGCTTCACCTGTTGTTGTAGAAAATTTTCATCTCCTTGCTGCCATCGTAATGACAACGTTGGGCATTCTCAATTTGTGGTCAGCAAATAAGCCTTCTTCATTCACACAAAAGTTTAATGATACAGGTTTTAGAAGAGGTATTATCCTCGGAATTTTAAATCCATTGGCAATTCCTTTTTGGATTGGCGTTACTGCTTACTTAGAGAGTGAGCATTGGATTGACATTTCCTCATCCGTTGGATTACAAAGTTATCTGGCAGGAATAACAATTGGTGGCTTTGTTATTCTAATTGTGTTGGCCTACCTGGCTAAAAAGGTAATCACTAATTTTGAACACAATAATTTTATAAAGAAGATTCCTGGTTATGCACTACTGAGCTTAGGTGTTTATGCTTTCCTTCAATACTTAAATGTTTTTAATTTCGGTAATTGAGAAAGAGAGAGAAGCTCTCTCAGCATTAACTTCAAAAATAGCATCAGCGCCGTGACACCAGGCAAGGTTTGGATTTTCATGGCCTACAGGAAAACCAAAAGCTACCGGATAATTGTATTCGCGCACAGCATTCAAAATTATCTGCTCAACACTCTCACTAAAAGGTACGCTTGTATCCTGCATATTTGTGAAGTGTCCAACAAGTAATCCTGTTAATGATTTTAATTTACCAGCGCGCTTCAGTTGCGTTAACATGCGGTCTATTTTGTAAAGATATTCCTCTACCTCTTCCAGGATTAAAATCTTTCCTTCTGTGTCAGGTTCAGATGAAGTTCCTATGGCATCAACAATAAGCGAGAGGTTGCCACCTATTGTCTTTCCCTTTGCGTTACCATTTCTATTCACTGACTTTGCTGGAACTACAAATTGATTATCTAAACCAAATAATAGATTACGTAAACTCTCTACAGAAGAAGCTGAGTCCACATCTGTGAAAAGCACAGGCATAGTACTATGAATGCTTTGATAACCAAGGCTCGAAAGTTTTAAATGGAAAGCTGTAATATCGCTAAAACCAACAATCCATTTGGGATATTGTTGCAATGCATTGTAATTGAGTTGATCTAAAATACGTGTTGACCCGTAACCTCCACGAGCACATACTATGGCTTTTACATCATTTGAATTAAGGGCATGTTGAAAATCCGTAAGGCGTTGAGCATCTGTTCCAGCAAGGTAAGAATGATCGTCACTGAAAATATTGTCAGCGATACGAACATTTAATCCCCATCCTTTAAAGATCTTAATTGAATTCTCAACCGCTACTCTGCTTGTCTTTTTTCCCGGAGCTACGATTGAAATTGTATCGCCTTTTTTTAAATATGCTGGTGCAATCATATATGCAAAATAAAAAAGCCCTGCTTAATTAAGCAGGGCTTTCATTTATACTTTTAATTATAAACTACTTAGGTTTCGTTGTCGTCGGTGTTGTTGTTGCAGGAGCTTCTGCGGGTTTTACAGGTGTTACACCAAGTTTCTTTAATACCAGATCAGATACATCAACCTTATCATCACCAAAAAGAACTACATCTAATCCTCCAACCTGATTGCTTAAAATTAGAGTGTAAGCATTTTCCTTAGCAACTTCTTCAATGCCCTTACCAATTTTTTGATAAACAGGAGCCATTAATTGTTGTTGCTTGCTCTGAATAGAAGTCTGAGCATCTTGCTGAAGCTTTTCCAGATTTTGTTGTAATTGTTGCAATTCACGTTCTGTATTTTCACGTACAGGAGCTAGCATCGTATTGATATTATCCTGATAGTCTTTCAATTTCTTTTGAAACTCAGCGTACTTTGAATCAACTTGATTTTTAAGTTGAGTTTGCAGAGACTTTAGCTCAGTTTCGATTTGCTTCGATTCAGGAAGCTGGCTAAGAATATAATCCGGATCGGCATAGCCTATTTTAGTTGTTTGCGCGTACGTAGTTACAGCTGCGAAACCCAATACAAAAAGTAAAACAAGTTTTTTCATTACAGTTTATTCAATTTTAGTTTTTAATCTTATCATTTGGATCTCCCAGACCGAGTTCCTCCAAAACGAAATCGGTATAATCGTAGCGAGGATCTGTATAAATCATTACCAACTCACCCGCCTTATCAAAAATGATGGCCAGGTTATTTTGCTTGGCAACTTTATCTGCAGCATCCCAAACTTTATCCTGGACAGGTTTTATTAATTCCTGTTTCTTCAAAAAAAACAAGCCCCCAAAACCGAATACCTTTTTCTGATATTCTTTGAGTTCGGCTTCCCTTTTTTGAATGGTTTCCATTCTCTCCTTCCTCATCTCATCTGTCAACAACACTTGCTCGGCTTGCAAGGCACTGTACATAGCCTCTATTTTTTTGGCCATGTCCTGAATTTCCTTCTCCCAGCCTTCAGAAAGTTGATTTATTTCGTCCTGAGCCTTTTTATAATCTGGCATTTTATTCAGAACATAATCCGTATCAACATATCCGAACCTCTGAGCGAATACAAGATTCAGGCCGAAAGTGAAAAAAAATATTCCGAATAACCAAATTCTCATAGTTATCTGATTTGCTGACCAATTGTAAAGTGGAATTGCGAACCGCTAATCTTACCACCACTATTAGGTAAAGAATCAAATCCGTAGGCCCAATTCAACCCTATTAAACCAAATGCAGGCATAAAGATTCTCGCACCAACACCAGCGGACTTATACATAACGAAAGGATTATAATCTCTATAATTATTCCAGTTATTTCCCGCTTCAGTGAATACAAAGCCATAAATGGTAGCAGCATTACCCGTTGAAACAGGATAACGAAGTTCCATTCCAACCTTGTCATAAGCAATACCTCCCTGAACTTTACCTCCAGTACTAACCTGTCCGTATTGATCATAAAGCGGAGGGGTAACACGATTATCCTGGTATCCTCTTAAACCAATAATATCCTGACCTAACAAGAAGGAGTTGAAGCCACCGGCAAGTCCAGAGCCACCTAGGAAAAATCTTTCAAACGGACCAATACCCGCTTTTTGAGTATATGATCCTATGAATCCAAAATGAGCTTTTGCTTCTATAACCAGTTTCTTCTTCTTGTCTAACGGCAAATAATATTTTGCGTCAAACATCCACTTATGGTATTCAATCCATTTGAATTTCTCTTCGCCTGTGGCCGTTGCATAGTCAATATTCCTCCACAATGAGTAAGGAGGTGTTGCATTTACACTCAACGATATTGTAGAACCTTCTGCTGGATACATAGGGTTGTCAATACTATTTCTTGAAATCGTTGTGTTCAATGTCACGCTGTTGGCGCTACCATTTGCAAAGCCCAAGCCAGAACTCCAGTTATGAAGGAAGTATTTCATAAAAGATATTGAGTTCGTGATTGTAAAATAATTGTCGGGCCACTCCAGCAATCGTCCTAAACCAACAGTTACACTGTGGACCTTAAGTGTTGGGTTATTTGAGCTAGCCAGACTTGCGTTTCCATAATTATATAATTGTCGTTGTACAGAGCTATTCAAACTTACGCTAAGTGAATGCGGCTTACGTCCACCCAGCCATGGCTCAGTAAATGAAAGGCTATAACTTTGATAAGATCGACCATTTGCCTGTGCACGAATAGACATTTTTTGACCATCACCACCAGGTAATGGTTTCCAATTCTTCAGGTGTGGAATATTACGTACTGAGAAGTTATTAAAACTCAAACCTAACGTTCCAACAAATCCATAGTATCCACCCCAACCGCCAGATAATTCAATCTGATCGTTAGACTGTTCCTCTACTGCCCAGTTAATATCAACGGTTCCATTTGCTGGATTTGGCATCATATTCTGACTTACTTTCTGAGGACTGAAATAACCGAGCTGACCTAATTTCTGTTGCGTACGGATGATATCAGACCTTCTGAATTTTTGACCTGGGATTGTACTCAATTCTCTGATTATTACGTGGTCACTTGTGCGCTCATTACCACTAACGGTAATTTGATTGATTGTTGCTTGCTCTCCTTCTGTTACACGCATCTCAACATCAATTGAATCTCCGCTAACAGCTACTTCAACGGGGTTAATATGGAAAAACAAATAACCGTCGTCCATGTACAGTCCGCTGATATCAAGTCCTTTCGGATTGAACTGTAATTTTTTATCAATATTATCTTTATTGTATACATCACCCTTCTTAATTCCCAATACAGAATTCAAGGTTTTGTCTGTGTAAACATAGTTGCCAGTCCAGTATATATTACGGAAGTAGTACTTCGGTCCTTCTGTAATTTTAAAATCAATATTGATTGAGTTATCATTATAGCGATAGATACTATCACTTATAATCTCAGCATCGCGATAGCCTTTTGAATTATAGAAATCTATGAGGAGCTTCTTATCTTCATCATAATCTGTTTTTATAAATTTTGATGCTGAGAAGATATTAAGCTTAACATTGTCATTAATAAATTCTTTGGTTTCTCTCCATGTTACATCACGAGTGGATGTGAAAAATTCCTTCGGCTTAATCGTAAATAACTC
>Ga0310811_10006368_pt1 | contig 15090 bp, 17 predicted proteins | sample YCmetagenome_FD_207642 | JGI IMG/M metagenome (GOLD analysis project Ga0310811, IMG submission 207642) | Soil microbial communities from experimental microcosm in Duke University, North Carolina, United States - YC | ecosystem: Engineered > Artificial ecosystem > Soil microcosm > Unclassified ...
TTCCTGTGGGATGGTTTCTTGATCTGAACTTGATTCTTTTTTGGCTTGACAGGAAAAAAGAACGAATGTAAGTACAGCGAAAAAAAGTCGCATAGGCGGTCGATTTTGTGAATAGATCAAGGGGCGTTAAGTTCTTTCAATAAATTCTTGTTTGCAAAAAATTTTGTGGCACCGATCCTTTTAGATATGGATGTGCAACTATTTATTAGATCGACGGAACAATCTCTTTCGTCATTTGTGTTAGTACCGATGAAGCATTGTGCTTTTCACTAACAACGGGAATTTTCCCATTTATATAGACATCAACCCTTGCCCCCTTAATATCATGACCGACCGTACTCAAACAACGCCCTTTACCGGATCTATTCCCAAGAATTACGATGAACACATGGGGCCAATGTTCTTCGAAGATTATGCGATAGAAATCGCCAGTCGCATCGATCGTTCAACGGTGCAAATCGCGCTGGAGTTAAGTTGCGGCACCGGGCGAGTCACCAACCATATTCGAAAAGCGTTGAGACCCGCTGCGAGGTTGATCGCGTCTGATATCAGTCCTGACATGCTGAAAATCGCCCAAGAAAAATTAAAAAATACTTCCATCGAATGGCGATCGATCGATTTTACAAAGATACCTTTTGATAATGCCTCGATCGATCTTGTGGTGTGCAGTTTCGGCTACATGTTTGCCGAAAATAAAACGACTGCGTTCGCAGAAGCCCTGAGGGTGCTCCGTCCGGGGGGAACGTTGATCCTGAGCACTTGGGATAAGCTAGAAAGCAACGGAGCCTCCAATGTATTCCGAACGATCATCAAAAAATATTTTGGCGACCGTTTGCCTGAGAGTTATAAAATACCCTACTCCATGAATGATCCCGAAGCGATCAGGGAGGAATTGACTAAAGCAGGGTTTTCAAAAATAAAAATTGAATTGATTGAGAAACAATCAGTGTCCGAGTCTGCAAAAAAGGCCACCATTGGAATGGTCCAGGGAGGTTCGCTTTACAACGAGATCATCAAAATAAATCCTGCGTGGGTAGACCAGATCTCGGCAGAGGTTGAGAAGGAGCTAACTGAAAAATATGGTGCGGCTCCGATGAAGGCTCCCATGAAAGCGCTGATCACGCAAGCCTGGAAATAGTTCTACTTACTTTTATTTGGAGCGCCCATTTTGCGGCGTTTTGAGCAAGTCCTTGAGGAATGCAATTGGTGGTCGGCAACAATTCCTTCTCATCCAAGTGACGATTACCTAGGACTTACTCCCGGGTAAATCCTTACTGTAGTCAAAATCATAGCCACATTCATTTACGCGACAAGAAAATCAGTTGGCTTTTCTTCCCTCCCCCCTATTGCTGATTTCCCTTTAGCAAATATTTCTAAACTCTAACCCCAAACCCCTACATCTATGCCAAACAAGATGGAGTACAAGTTCTTGACCGCCGAAGAAACGGTCAGCGCGTTAGGTAAATTGAAACGCTACAACGTTTCGTACCCTAAGAAAAATTTATCAAAAACTGAACTTCAACAGAAGTTAGCCACCTGGCGCAAATCGCAAGATCCCTTGAAGCCCGTAAGCCCTAAGCTAGCGGCTATCAAAGGGATACGACTGAAATCTGACCACGTAAGCAAGTTCAGGAGTGTGATCGAAAGTCATTCTCCAACAGCGGAAGCGATCGGCCAGAAAATGGGTCCCGATGACATTTTAGGTACAATGTATTCTTCCCTTGCGGCGCTCGAGTTCACAAAGATGCAAGGGGAATTGAAGCAACGGCTCTCCGGCGCCACCACAGCAGGAGCAAAGGAAAACGTAAATGCAGCCTGGGCAAAGATCGTCGATGCCGGTAAGCTAGCCTATTCAGCGGCAGGTGTTGGCTCCGTGAGTGCGGCAGACCTTGGTGCGATGGCCAAGGAATTGCAATCGAACAAAAACAACTTCAACGCGATCGCCAGTATTGCGAGCACTGCAGCTGCCGCTGAGAGCACAGCGGCGAAAACCATGGCGGCTAGCTTCAAGCCCTTGGGAGGATTTGTTGCAGTGAGCGCAGTTATTCCCGACCCGGGCGGCATATCAAAAGCAATCGCAGACATTTGCTCAAAACCTTTTGTCGAGGGCTCCTTCTCCAAGGACTTCAGTCATGCTTTTAATCTGACGGTGACCATGACTGTATGGTGTCCCACTTGGACAAATCCATTCCGCACTTGCAAGAAAACCTTCGTCCTCGCAGGCGTAAGCTTCAGCTTCAAAATAGACGTTGGTTATAAGGTGACCTGCTGTGGTGCTACCGCCTGGGGCCAAGCCGTAGCAGAAGCGTGCGGCACTCTTATTGGCATTAAAGTTTGCGCCTCTTGTAGCGGTTCAATTACCGGTGTTGCCGGTGTAGGCCGAAGTGGATCAGGCAATAGCTGTACTTATGGTCTTGGGATCAATGCTCAACTGAAATGCACGTTTGCAGGCATCACCGTTTTTCAAGCGCAAGCACCGTTCGGCTTTAATGTCAGCGGACCATGTCCTCCACTCGGACTTTGCGCATAGAAAATATTTCGAAGGCACAGATGATTCTTGGAAAAGAGTTTTCCGAATGGTATTGGTTAGTGGTCACTATTCTAGCTAGTTGGCGGCTGACCAATTTCCTTTGTTACGAAAGGGGGCCATTCGGAATTCTCATTTCACTTCGAAAGGTTTTTTATAAGCTCGGAGCGGGGGAGCTCTTTGAATGCTTTCACTGCGCTTGCTTTTGGGTCTCCCTTCTTTTAGTGCTTACGGTTTTTAAAATCGGAATCGAAATCATCCTTATCGTTCCCGCCGTCGCAGGTGGGGCGTCTTTATTGGAAAAAGCAACTGGAATTAAAATCACTGACGAAAATGATTACAACCAAAACTAGCTCTTGCTGTGGCGGGTATGTCACAAGAAAAAGGATGCGTACGCGCAATGAAATTCAACCTGTCAATCCAAAAGTCAATGGAGGTGTCGGGGTAATTTATTTGGGTGCAGGTAATTTTAAAGTCAAAGGAAAATCATCAGGCTTGACTTACTATGCATCCGATCACCACCGACATGTGAAAATTGACCCCGAGGATGTCAAGGGCATCCTATCGAATGGGGAATTCATTTTGGAGCCCTAGGAATCAAAACAGTTGTACGTTTTTTAAATAATAAGAGGCGAGTATGGCCAAAGCAGCAATCAGTATCCAACCGAGGCAGCCAATGCCCAGGCAGTTGAACTGGAATCTCTTCTCTTTTATATCGGCGAGGTTGTCCTGCCAGCTGCGCCTGTTGTTTTCGGGGCCCATCGACCAAAGTTAGACAATGATGTGCTTGTACAAAAAAAGCGGGAATCTAGGGGAGGGTAAATAAATCCATCATTACTTTTTTCATTCGACGTCTGCGGTTGAAAAGACCGTCGGAAAATCTAAAAAGGTTTAACTTTAGAAACCTAATCTTATCGCCATGAGAAAATTTCCGCTTTTCTGCTTTTTCATTTCCCTTTCCTTTCTGTCCATCGCGCAACCCAATGCGGCTCAGATTTCAAAGTTAAAGGCAGAAATCGCTCAGGAAGTTGAAAAGAACGCCGTATTAGGTCAGCAGATCAACGACATGCTTTTTAGTTTTTCTGAATTAGGTTTTCAGGAAGTAGAGACACAAGCCTATCTGACTTCGCTGCTCGAGAAAAACGGATTTAAGATTGAAAAAGGAATTGCTGGAATTCCCACCAGTTGGATTGCCACCTGGGGAAACGGGAAACCCGTGATTGCTCTTGGCTCAGATGTAGACTGTATCCCAAAGGCATCCCAAAAACCTGCGGTAGCTTATCATGATCCAATCGTAGAAGGTGCGCCGGGGCATGGCGAAGGGCACAATTCGGGTCAGGCGTTGAATATCATTTCAGCACTGGCGATGAAGAAAATCATGGAGCGTGAAAAAATTCCAGGCACCCTCATGTTGTGGCCGGGTATCGCGGAAGAGCAATTGGGCTCGAAAGCGTATTTTGTACGCGCGGGTTATTTCAAAAACGTTGATGCTTGCATCTTCACGCATGTGAATGACAACTTAAGCGTAGGCTACGGCGATGCGGGATACACGGGAATGGTTTCCGTGAAATTTACTTTTGAAGGCCAAGCTGCACATGCGGCGGGTGCTCCCTGGCGCGGACGCAGTGCTCTTGATGCTGTTGAATTGATGAACATCGGTTGGAACTTCAAACGCGAACATCTCGAACTCACACAACGCTCACACTACGTCATCCCCGACGGCGGCGACCAACCCAACGTGGTTCCTTCCAAAGCATCGGTGTGGTATTACTTCCGCGAAAGGACTTATCCAGGCATCAAAAGACTTTTCGAAACGGGAATCAAAATGGCCGAAGGCGCCGCCACGATGACCGATACAAAATTTACTTATCAAATCCTCGGCTCTGCCTGGGCCGGTTATTTCAACAAAGCCATTGCAGAAGCGATGTACAACAACTACAAGCAAGTGGGGCTACCGCAATGGTCTGCAGATGATCAACTGCTGGCCAAGGCCGTACAAATCGAAATGAAATCGAAAAAAATTGAAGGACTTCCTTCAAAAGTAGATACGGTGAGCTTACCGTCTCCCACTGAACCCGTATTGGTCAATGGTCGTTACCTCGCCGCCATGGGTGGAGGCTCTGATGATATTGCCGATATTTCCTGGAACCTACCGACCATTGTATTGGGCTATCCTTCCAACATTCCGAACCTGCCAGGCCATCATTGGAGCAACGCCATCTCTATGGCAACACCGATCGCACACAAAGGCATCTTAGTTGGAGCCAAGGCCGAAGCGATGACGCTCGTTGATTTATTTTTGAACCCAAAACTCCTCAGCGATGCGTGGGATTATTTCAAGAACGTTCAAACCAAAGACCTCAAGTACGAACCGTTCATCAGCGACAAAGATGTGCCCGCCACTTTTCTAAACAAGGAAATCATGGGCACGTTCAAGCCGCAGTTGAAAAACTTTTACTACAATCCAGTGAAATACAAAACGTATCTCGAGCAACTGAACATCACGTACCCGACTTTAAGACCAGATCAGGTGGAAGCAGTGAAGAAATTGGAGGAAAAGAAATGAGTTGAGTTGTTTTTAAAAGTAAAATGCTCAGACCCATTACGGATCCGAGCATTTTGTTTCCGTGGAGCTGCAGGGAATCGAACCCTGGTCCAGAGAAGACGAACGTGTACGTTCTACATGCTTAGTTGATATTGATTGTCGAGAACCACAAGGCCATCAACAGCCTGATTGATTCCGTAGTTGCTGTTTTCTCGACATCGCTGCGCAACACAGCGAGGCCCAGTCTATGCTGTCGACACCGTAACCCCACACCCGCTAAACAGAAGTGTGGACGATGATGGCCTCCGCCGATCTTATCAGCGGACAAGCAAAATCTAAACTTGGTTTAGATTAAGCAGCCATGGCGTAAGTATTCTCGCCACTTATTGGTTTGAGAGCAGTGTTCAAAGCTCTACCCTCACGAGCTTGCATGCTGGCATACACCCCCATACATCCTGTCAAAACCGGTCAGCCCCAATTTAGTATTGAATATCAAGTAGTGAGACAAAAGAATGTGGGCAGCTGGCGCGACGCGCGCCACCGGGCTACCTGCCTGCCGGTAGGCAGGTCCGCTACAAGTCCGACCACGCAATTGCTTACGCACTTCGGGCTTTTCACTTCAATCCCTGCCGCAAAATTCAAAGAACAGTCCTTACTAAAGGGAGACAAAAGTAACGGAAATAAAGTTCAGGCAAACCGTCACCCCGACATAAAAATCTATCGGTAATATTTTTCCCAAAATTTATTGCTGAATTTAAAAGTTGGATCAATTTTTTTCTTGACCCGGAAAGATTCTTCCCATCGTGGATAGGCCTCACGGAATTGTCCTTCAGTTGCATGCAGTTGATAGGGCAGATAGTATGATCCCCCCTCCGATAACGCCGCATCGATAAGTTCGCGGGTCCATTTCCTTACTTTTTCCTTTGCCTCGGTGGAAGTCTCTTGTTTGTAGTAAATCACAAAGCAAAACACCTCATTTTTCGCCCACGACAAGTAGGAAAGTGTATCGGGCTTGGCATGGCGAATGGAAACGTTGATCACGTTCGCGTCATAGTTTTGAAAGATCGATGCCATCTTGGGCACAAACGAATTGATTTTGTCAATGGGTACAAAATACTCTTGTAAGACATACGTCGACTTAGATCGCGACGTCGGCTCGAGTTCCATCGCGTGATATCCTGCCTCGTAGTTTCGATAGCAAACCTTTTCCGAAGCGTAAGCCAACGGGTCGCCCAAATGCTGTCGAATCCATTTTCCATTTGGAAATTCGGAAACCATCCACATTGCAAATCGCTCCGCACGATAACTCTTATTCGTAGAGATCAATCGATCTTGTATCGTCAGTGGCTTTTCCGTTTTCAGATAGGACACCGCACGCACGGTGCCATACTCTTCTGGATACAAATCTGCATTGTGAAAGACCACGTCATTGTTTTCTCGAATTTCCCTTTTAAAATAGGAAAGGTAATCGGAAACAGGCATCAACACCGCCGTCCTTTCCACCTTCGAATTATCCGTCAGTTGCAACGTGGCCTCAACGATTACGCCGAAGCCACCGTAACCTCCAATGCACGATCTGAATATTTCTTGATTTTCAGTCCGAGATGCGTTCACCAGTTTTCCGTCGGGTAGAACAACCTTAATCGATTGTACGAAGTGAATCAGTGGTCCTGTTCCGACGTACCGACCGTGAACGTTCACACTCAGTGATCCCCCCACGGTAAAATCGGCATACGTCTGCATGATCTTCACCGATAAATCAAAAGGGTCAATATGCCTTTGAATTTCTCGCCACCTAATTCCTGATTGAACTGTAATTTCTTTTTCGTCTTTAGAAAACGAGACGATACGATTAAAATATGTCATGTCCAGGTGCATCGAATTCTCAAGCGCTATTTGCCCGCCCATACTGTGACGTGCGCCCCCCATAGAAATTGTGCCGTGGTGCTGAGCTACCAAATGAGAAATCTCCTCAATAGTCGTAGGGCGATAGATCTTACCTACTTTGATCTCGTTGAGTTGAGTTACGTCGTTAACCGTATTTGGAGGTTGCGTTACTTCTTCAGGGGGCGAGGAGACAACAAAAAATAAGAGGGTCAACGAGAACGTGATAAACCCAAGCGCAATGAGAAAAACTCGGGCTGCCGATCGTAATGCCGACATCAATCGTCAGATCTTATCAATCACCAGATACTCCCTCCTTGAAGCGGAGCTTCGGGCCAACAGCTCCGCCAAAAATCCAGCAAGAAAAAGTTGAACCCCAACGACCAGAGCTACTAGCGCCAGATAAAACATGGGCAACTCTGCCACATCTCTTTTCAGTGGAATTTTAGAGATGAAAATCGAGTCAAATTTATCCCAAAGGATTTTTACCGTGAATCCAAATCCCAACAAAAAAGAAATGATACCCCACGTGCCAAAGAAGTGCATCGGCCGCTGCGCAAATCTTCCCACAAATGTGATCGTGAGCAAGTCGAGAAAGCCGCGCACAAACCTTTCCCATCCAAACTTACTGTACCCGTATTTTCGCTCATGGTGTTCCACTACTTTTTCCGTGATCCTGGTAAACCCCGCCCACTTGGCCAGCACGGGTATGTAACGATGCATCTCTCCATACACCGTGATGTTCTTCACCACATCTGAATCGTAAGCCTTCAAGCCGCAATTGAAATCGTGAAGTTTTATTCCCGAAATCCTGCGCGTCACGGCATTGAAGAATTTGGAAGGCAATGTCTTTGATATCGGATCGTGGCGTTTCTTCTTCCATCCACTGACCAGTTGGTATTTCTGCTCTTTGATGAGCTTGAAGAGTTCAGGAATTTCGTCGGGGCTGTCCTGCAAGTCGGCGTCCATGGTGATCACCACGTCGCCTTGGGTAGCTTTAAAACCTACCTGCAGTGCTGCCGACTTTCCAAAATTGCGATTGAATTTTAATCCCTTGATGGAAGGGTTCCCTTCGCTCGCCTTTTTTATTTGGTCCCACGTACTGTCCGTACTCCCGTCATCAATAAAAACAACTTCGTATGAAAAGCCGTGCGCTTGCATCACACGGCTTATCCATTGAGTTAATTCAGGTATCGATTGTTCCTCGTCCTTGGCGGGAATAACTAGCGAAATATCCATCAACACTAAACCTCTACCGGTTGATTTTTTCTTGTAAACAATGAGGTTATCAATGAGATGACGGCAACAATAATCAATAGGATGAGATAGCCTTTTATCTGTCCGAAAATTGTAAAGCGACTGGCGGTGTCCGCTTTGGCTTTTTCCAGTGCTTCATCCATCTTGTCGTCCGGCACTCCAAATTTCTCGAGCATTTCCCGGGTGTTGTCGAGTGAAGCATCCACCAGTTTTTGCGGAAGCTCAGCGTCAATGACATTGTACAGTAACATTCCAAAAAGAGTTCCCACCAGTCCCGAAACCGCCATGATCAGAAACCCATGCTGAAACGCTTTCCCATAGCTCAAAAAGCCGCCCTGCGAATTCCGATAATCAATACCTGCATAGATCACAATACCGATAAAGATCGCCAGTGAAAGTAGCGCAAACTTCAGCTGCACCATCAGGGTATAGTCGATAACGTAGCAAAGAATTGTAAGCACGATGCTCACGCCGGCGGCAATCAATCCCCATTTTACGGCGTGATTGACTAAAGTGGGTTGGCCTTGATTTTCTTCCATAATTATTGGGTTTTAGTTTTGTTGAGGTTGTCTTCTCAGGATAACTGAGATAATGATGGTCAAAAATAGACCGATAATCAAACTTTTCAAAAAGTAGTCGCCCGCCAGATCAAGTGCCGAGGTGCCAGGCAATTTGGCCAGTTGTTGCTGATAAGCCTCGGGCCCCACGCTTTCTTCGATCTGCTTACGGAATACTTCCATCTGTTCCTCCAATTTAGAAAGGTAAGAGGGGAGAAATTGGGGGTCCCATTTGGCGAGGCACCAGGTAAACGCCGAACCGATAATGGCTGACGTTCCTATGAACACGTAGCTGCCTATCATACCCTGCCAAAAAAACAACGTTCCTTGTTGATAATAGTCGCGGACCTCCTTCAACGAAAGGAAAATGAAAACCGCAAACATGACAATGCGAAAATCAAAGATGACGGGAAGCAAAAATGGATGGCGCCCCATATAATAGAGAGAGGCAATTACTATACAGCCTATCAAGCCGCCAATCAAACCATAGCGGAAAGACACTTTAAACAACGGATGCTGGAACATCCGCGCAAGAAAATGAAATCTTAGGTTGAAACCAAAGTGGTTTATGAATCGTCCAGAGCAAATTCAACTTATTGACCGGAGTTTTTGACCCGTGTCAGGCCTGGACACAGAACAGCGCATTCGCGCGGCGGAAGTCTCAGAGCCTCTGGTCAGCAAGTAGTCGCGCGATTAAGGTTTGTGTTGACTACGTCAGCACAAACAGGAGCTAGCAGATAACGCTGCGCGTTATCTGCTTAAACACGCGCGAGCACTCGCTTCAAACAAAGTGCGAGTTTTCTGTCGCGCGTTTGTGCAAATTTTTGACGCGACCACTGCCCTTGATGCCGCCAAGGCTCCCGTTGAACGGTAATAACAAAGGATTCTTCTGGCGTCAAATCAGATATCAGCTTTCTTCAATCTCAGGAAGCTGAAATAATTGAATAGGAAAGTCCACACCACGGCGATGGCAACGGCACTCCAGGCCACATAATCTTGAATTTCTTGCAAGGCATATCTCGCAAACGGCAGCGACACCAAATTGCTGATCGACTGCATGGGAAAAAATTGCTTCAGCCAATCCGTGTCATCAGGAAGATTGACTTTGATAATTAGCTCGATCATATGAGAAAGGAGCAGTAAGATGATGGTAAGTCCCGAACGCTGCACCAGTATCCCCAACATCAACGCATATGACAGCCATGCAAAAATTTCCAGAAAATAAGCAGGGAAAAATTCCAGATCGGTGAGTATGTCGTTGAAATTAATTTCGGGCGAGTAGATCAATCCCGTTATCAGCCCGATCAAAAAAATCATGGTAACGCTCATCAAGCTCAACAACACATTGGTCAGGATTTTGGAAAGCAAAAACTCCCAACGGCTCATGCCATCGATGATGTTTTGGCGAATGGTACGGTATTGATATTCATTGGTGATGGAGATCACCACCATAATGGAAAGGACAATTTTGAACAATCCACTGATCCAGATCAAATTCTGCCACACATCTGGGAAGTGGTAAAGGGGAATCCGATTGATATTGATCTCCTGACCAAAACCCTCGACCTGTCTCGCTATCCACTTCAGAACTTCCATGCCGCTGGCCGTGGTGAATGCAAGTGTCACAAAATACAAACCACATACTACCCAAAACGTGCGGTAGCTGGTCATTTTCTTCAAATCGACTTTCAACAGGTGCAGCATGGCTTAATCTTTAATATCTCCGATAAATTTTTTCCAGTCGGCCAAAAGTTTTTCTTCGCTGAGTTGCAGGGTTTTGAGTACTTCTCCTTTCGAAGCAAAAGGCAACAGGCTTTTCAATTTTTCTCTTCCAAACGTTTTATCGATGTACATCACCATTGACCCCGACAATCCATATCTCCATTTACCTGTCCAGAATTTATCCAGCGTCGTTGGCAGTGCTCCTTCTTTTAATCCATTCTTTATTTCACCGAGCTTCTTTGCGGTTAGCTGGCCACTAGCATAAGTCGCCAATCCTTCTACCAACCAATCGATTCCCTCAGCAGTGCTGAAATCAGGACTTGAATTATATTGACCATGAAAAACATGAACGACTTCGTGTATGATCACTTGTTGCGTGGCTACAGTATCTGTTGGGTGGTGGTCGCAGGCCTGCTCCTTCCACGTTCTTGGCGACAGCAAGTCGAGTTTTGTGCCGACGCCGCTAGCCACCATCCAGCACTCAGACTTAAATGCAGGCATTTGCCAATCCTTTTGCCATTGGGCGTCCAGTGACTTTCTGTTGGGATGAACGTACACTTCAAACTCGCCTTTGAATTTCATTCCAAAAAAATCCTCGGCATTTTTCACCGCGGCCGTCGTCCAGGTGCTATATTTTTTATAGGTTCCTCCATCATCGGCGGTGTAGTTCAACGAAAAGTTTTTCGTCTTCCAGTTTTGCCATTCTGCCGGCACAACCCCGACAAAGGCCATCAAAATAAGGCTTAGCAATTTCATTTCGCTGGCTCGCTGCTTTCCGATAGTATTTCGAGGAATTGTTTTTCAAGGCTCTTCTTCTGTGTGACGATATGCGATGCCACAATTCCTTTTTCAAACAAAAATTTATTGAGATCTACGCTGTGGAAGTCTTCACGCATGCGCACGATAAATTTCCCTTGCTCAGACTTGACGGAAAGCGATCCTCTGAATTCATGAAGGATGTGGGTAAGGTCGTCATGGTACGCCACTACCTCCACGGTCTCTTCACCTTTTCCGACATCGTCAACCGGTCCGGTATGAACCAAATTACCTTTTCGCAAAATCGCGAAGTGTGTACATACTTTCTGAACCTCGTCCAGCAAGTGACTCGCCAAAATAATAGTCTTACCGCTCTCTGCTATTCGTTTGATGATCTCCCTGATCTGCGCAATACCCATCGGATCGAGACCATTGGTAGGTTCGTCCAGGATCAAGATAATTGGATCGCTCACCAATGCAGATGCAATGGCCAGGCGCTGCTTCATGCCCAGCGAGTAGGTTTTGTATTTGTCGTCCTTCCGTTCTGCCAAGTCCACGATCTCCAATACTCTCGCGATGTTACTCGGATCAGATCCCTTGATCATTGCATTGAGTTCGAGATTTTTTTGCCCGCTTAAATACGGATAGAAAATCGGGTGCTCGAGTACGGCGCCGATCTTTTTCCGTGTAACATTCGTGGCAGGTTCGCCAAACCACGTGAAACTTCCAGAACTTGGATTGGTCACGCCCATCAGCATGCCGAGGGTGGTAGTCTTACCGCTGCCATTAGGGCCTAGCATCCCAAACACTTGACCGCGCTGCACTTCGAGGTCAAGGCGATTTACGGCACAAAGTCTTCCAAAATTCTTGGTGAGCTTGTTGGTGGATAGTACTGTTTCCAATGGGAAAGTAATTTTTGATTTATGAATTCATTCCGTCTCCTTTATAGGAAAAGGTGGTCAATCCACGCGCACACCGTGCTTTTTTCCTTTCGCTTTCTTGTCGTCGCCTCCCGTGGCGAAGTTTTTGATCTTCTGGGTAATGTCTGAGCTTTCATCCAGCGACTTGAAGAGTGCCGTCGCCTTATCCAATGCTATTCGCCCGAGAATATCAAGGACGTAAAGGTTGGTTGAATCGTTGACCAGGATAATGGTGCCTTTCACTTGATTTCCCTCTTGCCGGATGTACACATCCAGGTTCTTGCCCTTGTATCGGCTCGTCATCATCTCTTCGTATTTCTCGCTTTGATAGCCTTTCAACAATTTCTTGTAGTCGGCGGGGGCAAAGGCGCTCTTGTTTTTGTCGATCAACAAGAATTTCATTTTGTCAATGTCCTTCACCATCTCGTCAAACTCTTTGTTGTCTTGCTGATTGAACATCTTCAATGTGTTCTTGTAGAAATACAACGAAAGTCCCTCGTATTTTTTGTCGAGGTCGGTGGTGGTGCTGGATTGCGCGAAGGCTGAAACCGATGCGCAGAATATAAAAGCTAACAGGGGAAATCTCATTGCATTGTTCTTTTAAGCCACTAGCTGCTAGCTACTAGCTGCGAGTCAAATTGGCTAACAACTAGCGGCTAACAGCTAGAAGCTGATTAATCTTTCTTCTTATGGTCCTTAAGATTGTCCAGCTTATCCAAGCCTTCGATGTTCATTTTCTTGCCGATGCTTGAGATTTTCTTCAGGTCAATTTCGCCAAAGAGGCTCAGCAGCATGAATTCATCGTTGCCGCCCATGACCATCACGAGCTCACCGATTTTGCCTGCGCTCAGTTCTTTGATGAAGAACTTCATGTCCTTGTCTTTGTCGCGCACGCTCATCAATTCTTCATAATCTTTGGTTGGGATGACGCCCAATGCTTCCTTGTACAGAGCACGTGAGTCGCGGGTTTCGTGTTTTGCCAACACGCGCAGGCCCTGAATTTTGGAGATGGCATCCAGGATTTGTTTGTCTTCTGGTTTGTCCACGTCCATATTGGTAAAGAGACCGAACATTTTCTGGCTCACTTTCACTTGGGTGAAGGTCTCGTCGTCTTGGTATTTAGCGATAAACTTTGCGATAGGCTCGCCTTGCGCAAAAGCGGATACCGACAACACTACCATTACTGCGCCAATCATTAACTTTTTCATAACTGGTTTTTAGATTTTAATTTCTTTTTAAATGTTTACTTTTTTGTCTTCTTCTTTTTTCTCACTTGGCTTTTTCTGAATTGTTTGTTCTGCCTCGTTCAGCAAGTTGATCATGCTTGCTTCTTTCTGTGCCTTGTGAAAATTCTTTGAGATCATCATCAACGCTTTCTTGGTTTCTTCAAACGCGAGCTTGGGGTCGCTTTGGGTGTCTACCATCTCCCCTTTTTCGCGCACTTGTTTGCCGATCAGGAAGACGGCAGCCACCACTACGATGATTCCCGCTGCCACTCTCGCCATTCGAAACCAATCTTTCATTGCAACGATCTTTCCTCCTTGACGCTGCTGCACTTTCTTTGTTACATCCGCATCAAATTTTTCACTGAGGTTCTTCGATTTTTCGTTTTCAAAATAGCGGAACAACGTCGCCGTTTCGCTCATGTTCTCTGGAATGTCGTTGCCTTGAAAAAACACACGCAACTCCTCCTCTTGCTCCAGGGTGGTCTCTGCGTTCCAGTATTTTTCGAGAAGCTCTTCAATATGTTTAGAGTCCATACGCATTCAGTTTAATTAATTTTTCACGCACCGCATTTCGTGCGCGAAACAGGTTCACCTTCACTTGGTTCATGTCCAACTCCAGTACTTCACAGATTTCGTTGTAGCTGTATCCCTCGATGTCGCGCAAGTGCATGACTTGTCGCTGTTTGTCGGGGAGTGTAGCCATCAGTTCGTCAATACGTTTCATGCTTTCACCGATTTCAGTTTTTTCGTGCGGCGACAAACTCTCGTGCACCATGTCAAATCGCTCGTCGATGGTGCCTGTGGCTTTGCGCTGGCGGCTCCTTAGTTTGTCGAGCGACAGGTTTTTGGTGATGCGCATGCACCACGCCTCCATGTTCTGCACTTCGGCCATGTCGCGTCCGTTCCACACTTTAATCATGGTCTCCTGCACCACGTCCTTGGCTTCCTCGGTGCTGCCCAATAAGCGCAAGGCAAAGCGAAAAAGCTTGTTTTTCGCAGGCAGTACGCGGGTTTGAAAGTCGTCGAGGTTCATCGTGTTCAAAGGCAAGACGGGGGTTGGGGGTGGATGTTACAGGTAAAGTTAGGAAATCCTCCGACGGCCTCATGATGGGCGGCCCCTTCCGAGGCGTCAGGGCCGGGCTCTCCGCTATACTCCTCGCTCCTCCCACAGGCCATGCTGCTGTGGGGTGCCGCTGCGATCCCTGCCGCTGGCCAGGTCGTGAGTTCCGGCGTCCGCGCGACGGAACGTTCGATGCTTTTGGCAATTGTGTAGTCGCGCGTGCAAGGGTTCTTCTCGCTTCGCGAGAAGAACGGCGATCGGCAGATGACGCGCAGCGTCATCTGCTCTGGTATGCGCGAACGGATTCAGTATATTTCAGAGTTGGCTACAATTTTTCGATGACAGAGACTAAACTAACTGACGAGGATAAAATCGTATTTTTCAAAACAATGCATGGGGACATCAGCCTCATCGAATTTGAAAAATGGGTTTATGAAAACAAGGACCTGGAAAAAATTATTCCAGCGGAAAGCTATTTTGGCTTAATTGAAATGAACTATAGAAAGAGTGGCGCCAAATATGACCTGTTTAGAAAATTGGAATCCATTGTGAGCCTCGGGGAGTACCAAAGGTGGAAATTGAATATCATCCTAGATAAGGCATTGTTAAAAGACGACTCTTTTCCACGGTTGATGA
>Ga0310811_10006369_pt1 | contig 15089 bp, 13 predicted proteins | sample YCmetagenome_FD_207642 | JGI IMG/M metagenome (GOLD analysis project Ga0310811, IMG submission 207642) | Soil microbial communities from experimental microcosm in Duke University, North Carolina, United States - YC | ecosystem: Engineered > Artificial ecosystem > Soil microcosm > Unclassified ...
GAGCTCGTCCAGAGACCACTTGCGCAGCAACCGCCCGATTGGGGTGACTCGCGGATCCGTTTGGAGCTTGTAGTTGCGCTCGAAGGCCGCGCGCAGCTCGGGATTCTCTGCCAGAATGCGGTCGGCATCGGCCACCATGGTGCGGAGCTTGAAGGCGTCGAACTCGCGGCCCCCGAGACCGATGACTCGGCGTCGGTGCAGGAGTGGGCCGGGAGAGGTGACGACGACGAGGAGCGATGCGACCAGCAGCACCGGCGACGCCGCGATCAGCACGAGCGTCGCGCCTACCAGATCCATCAGCCGCTTGCAGGGATGCCCGACGCTGGGATGGCGGTTGGCTGCTCCCGTCATCCGTGCTCGGTGCGCGCCGCCTCGCGCACCGCGTAGGTGAGAGCGTGGTGCAGGACGACGTGCGCCGACTCCACCCAGCCGTAGTCGTCGCACGGCACCAGAACGGCGACGTCCACCAGGTCCCGGACCTTCCCCCCGGTACGGCCCAGCAACCCTACCGTCCGGATTCCCAACGACCGCGCTGCCGAGACGAGGGTCATCAGGTTGGGTGAGCTGCCGCTGACGGACACAATGACCAGCGAGTCCCCGGGTCGGCCGAGTACTTCCAGCTGCTCGGCGAAGACACGTTCGAAGTCGGTGTCGTTGCCCCACGCCGTCACCAGGCCCATGCTGTCGGACAGGGAGATGGCCCGCGTGCCTCTACCGCCAGGTGCGCGTGCGGCCTTTTGCAGGTCCAGCGCCAGATGGGACGCAGTGGCCGCGCTCCCACCGTTGCCGGCCACGAAGATGGTCCCGTCGCCGTTCCGGGTCTCGACCAGAATCGCCGCGGCCCGTTCGACCGCGCCAGCGTCGATCCCGCGAATCGCCTCCGCGGCCTCCCGCAGCCACGTGCCCACGGCGGGACCCGCCGCCACCTTTCCGGGCACCAGCACTCCTCCACTCACCGGTCGGATCCCGCGTAGCGACCGGCGACCGGCGACTGAATGCCAAGGCTGGGTGACAAACGCCGCAGTGAGACGGGCATGACGGCCTCCCCCTCGGCCGGGGCCGCAGGGTGCTCAGGGTGCCAGCGAGCCAACACCCCGACGGTGCCGAGCATACGGCCGGCGAGGCCGCGCACCGTCAGATAGAGAATCTGCGCATCGAGGGCGAGCGAATAGTTCCGGACGTAGTACACGTCCAGGGCAACCCGCTCCTCGACGGTCAGATTCCCCGTATAGAGTCGCCACAGGCCGGTGAGACCTGGCCGCATGGTCGCGAGACTGCTCCACCAACGGTCGTGCGAGCGAAGCTCGCGGGGCTCGATCGGGCGCGGGCCGACCAGACTCATCTCCCTGCGCAGCACGTTGAACAGGGCCGGGAGTCGAGCCACGGCCGGTGACCGCACCAGGCCGCTATGAAGTGCCATGAGCTCGAACGCGCCGCTCGCGCTCATCACCCGCTCACGGTCCACCATAGGGACCCCGAGCCAGCGAGCCTTGAGCCACCAATAGATCCACGCGGGTGCAAGCGCCACGGCGAGCAGCAGGGCCACCCCTGCATCGATGAGACCCTTCGCGCCGGCGCCCCAGCCCCGGAGGCGTGTGGGGTAGAGGTAAAGCAGCGGGACATGGCCTACGTGCGTCATCTCGGTGGACGTCGTCAGCAGATCGTAGAACGTGGGAGATACCCAAGCCTCCACTCTCTGATCGGGCCGGGTCACCAACTCGGCCAGATGCCGCTGGCTCTCCCAGCTCAGCGCGCCACCGATGATGATGATTTGCTCCACGTCGAGACGGTCCGCCACCGGGGCGGCCCGGAGCGGATGGTCGACGACGGCGAGGCCGTCGGCCACCTCGGTGCCCGGACGCTGGTAGTCGTCCAGAAACCCGACTACTTCGGTGCCGTGCCTCGGGTCGCGGAGCTGGCGCGCAACCGCAATCCCGTGTTGGTTCGCCCCGGCGATGAGGACTCGCCGCAGCCACTCGCCCCGGCCAAGATGGCGCTGAATAAAGCGCCGCCAAACCAGGCGGCTTCCCACCAACCCGGCCATGCTGCCTAACCACGCCATCACGAGCCAGGAGCGGGAGACGAACGGCGGACCCCCGAGGAAGTAGCTCAGCATGACCACGCCGACCACGCCGTGCGTCGCGGTCCCGATTAGCCGCGGATAGACCGGGTACGTGCCGAGCAGCGCCCAGCGTCGGTATAGCCCCTGGCCCCACCCCAGCGCCACCGTGATCAGGGCGATCGAGGTGGCGAGAATGGTGTAGACCGGCCAAACGCGACCACCGAGTTGCCGGGCAAGGAGCTGCTGGTGCGCGATGGTGGCCAGGGCATACCCGGCCAACACCGCGACCGCATCAGACGCGAGAATGCCTATACGGATGCGACGCCAGACCCGACCCATCGTCCCTCCGGATACTCCAGGCCAGGAATCTCCGGCATGGAGTTCACCAGTACCTGTGCTCCGCCATCGTCGAAGTGGAACGTCATCCGCGTGAGCCCCTCGGCTTGGAGCACCTGCGTGACCGTCGGCTGATGCTCGGGCTCGCAAAAGAGAAGCAGGAATCCGCCTCCCCCCGCCCCGGCGATCTTGCCGCCGCTCGCGCCATGCTCCAGCGCGAGCTGATAGAGGCGGTCGATGCGCTCGTTGCTGATTCCGCTGGCCAGCCGCTTCTTCCGCTGCCACGACTCGTGCAGAATCTGACCGATTTGCCGAATGTCCCCGGCGCGGAGTGCCTCGCGGGCGACCTCGGCGTCGCGCTTGATCCCGTGAAGGCTCTCGATCACGGTCGCGTCCTGCTCCTGCGATGAGGCCCGCTGCTCACGCAGAATCGTCGCGGCATTGCGGGAGGCCCCGGTGTAGAACAAGAGCAGGCTCCGCTCGAGCTGATCCCGGATCAGGAGCGGGAGCTCGAGCGGACGAACCACCGTGCCTGCTGCCGAGAACTCGATCGCATTCAGGCCACCGAAGGAGGCAGCGAACTGGTCCTGCAGGCCAATTGGCCGCCCTAGCTTGCCGATCTCGATATAGGAGGCCAGCTCGGCCACTTCCTGCTTGGTGGCGCGCCGCTGGCAGAGCGTGGCGAGGGCCTTGATGAGTGCGACCGCGACGGTGCTCGAGCTGCCGAGACCGGTGCCGGGCGGAATCTCGCTGGCGGTGAAGACCGAGAGCCCCTGCGTTACGCCGAACTCGTGCAGGATGGACTTGAGGTAACCGAGCTCACCGTCGAACGAGAGCGCCACACCGGCGGCCTGTCGCTCGAACACACGGAAGTCGGATGAGGTGATCTGGACCGCGTCGTCGATCGTGCGGGTGGCGAGCACGTAGAAATAGCGATTGATCGTCGCGCTCACGACCAGGCCGCCATACCGGGCGTAATAGGCCTCGAGATCGGTTCCGCCCCCGGCGAACGAGATGCGCAACGGCGCTCTTGCGATCAGCATGTCAGGCCGCCCGGGGAGCGACCAACCGCCCGCTCTCCACCAGCGAGCCGGCGGCGGCGAGCCGTTCGTGCGATCCGATGTCGATCACCAGGGCATCCGACGGGACGCCGAGCACGCGACCGCCGGCGTCGAGGAGGGCGGGAAAGAGATCGAACGCAAAGTCGTGAAAGCCCTCCGCCGGGACGAAGTCCCAAACCCTCGGCCCAAGCACATAGATGCCGGCATTGGCCCAGGCATCTGCGTGGGGCCAGTCGCTCGGCTTCTCGATCAGCCGTCGTACCCACCCGCCGTCATTCAGCTCGACCATCCCCGCTCGGCGCGGGTCGTCTACCTTGGTCAGCACGAGGGTCGCGTCGGCGCCCGCCTCGCAGTGGGCGGCAAGGACGGGCTCCAGCCGGAGATCGGTCAAGACGTCGCCGTAGGCGATCACGAACGGGTCGGGCCCGTACAAGAAATCCCGCAGCGGCGCCAACGCGCCAGATGAGCCGAGCAGCGTCGGCTCCGGGGAAAAGCGCACCGAGAGCCCGAACGCCGAGCCGTCGCCCACGAACCGGATGATGGACTCGGGTTTGTAGTGCGTATTGATGGCCACCTCGGTCACGCCATTGGCCCGGAGCCAGGAGAGCCCGTACGCGATCATGGGAGTGCCGGCAACCGGCACCATTGGCTTGGGGCGGTCCGCAGTAAGCGGGCGAAGCCTTTGCCCTTCCCCGGCGGCGAGGAGTAGTGCCTTCACGCAGCCACGGATCCGGCTTGCTCGATCTCCGCCCGGAGCGAAGCGCCCTGGGGTACCCAGGTGGCTTGCTCCGTTGCGCAGTCCAGGCGGACGCAGGAGGCGTTGGGAATAGTGACGCGCTTATACGAGCCGAGTGGGCAGGCAACGGTGGACAACACCGCAACCCTGATGGGCGCGACGTGGGTCATCAGCAGGGTCGGGAGATGGGTCGCGCAGGCGTCAGCGACGGCGGCCATCGTCCGGGCTGCAACCTGTGTGAGGGTCTCGCGTCCGTCGACCCGGACCTGGTCCGGATGAGTGAGCCACAAGCGGTAATCGTCGGGAAAGTCGCGGGCCAGTTCCGCTTCGCTGCAACCCTCCCACGGCCCGAGCCGCATTTCATCGAGGCGCTGGTCCACCTTGAGCGGCAAACGCAAACGATCGCGAAGCAAAGTGGCCGACTCGAGCGCCCTCCAAACCGAGCTGGTCCAGATCTGCCGAATGCCCAAGGCCTTGATCTCATCGGCGAGTCGGATGACCTGCGACCGGCCCTGTCGGGTCAGAGGATCGTTCCGGCGCCCCGCATAGATGCCGGCTCGATTGGACTCCGTTTCGCCATGACGGGCGACGAACACGGGATTTGCGATCAAGGCCGTTCCTTTCAGCAAGGGCGTTCCTTCTCGCATCCGTCAGAAATAGACGGGCGGACGGTTTCTCGTTCCCATTCCTGCTGTGAAATCAGAGTACGCGCACCACGCTCAGCAGTTGAAAAATTGAGGTCCGCTGCGTCCGCCGAACGGATAGCTCTGTCACCTCAGGAATGCACGAGAATGCAACGTCCGCACATCCCGCTGTCTCGTTTCGGTACAGCATGCGGCATGAGTAAAAAGGGTAACTCCCTGTCCGGCAAGAGAATGACCCAACGAGCCGGGCTCAAGTCACCTATGGCCGATTCCACCACCGAGAGCAAGAGCGCTTGTCGGCGGGCAAGAGCGATACCATTCCAGCCACGGCACCAGCCTGGGTGCTGAGGCGGATCGACATGGGCTGCAATGGTTTCACCAAGGGCCAACGGCGCGATGCGGGCAGCATCACGACAGCGCTGGCGAACGCCACTGGCGCTGCTCCATGCCGATTGCTATGTTGTGAAATAATTCACAACCTCCCGCGCACCTTAGCTCCGGTTCGCTGGCGGATCTTTTTTTCTGAGCCCCTTGTGGAGAATCCGGCATGGCGACGACTGCTCCGGTATCCCCCAGTGCCACGTTTCCTGCCGATGCGATCTCCAAGCTTTTCGCCCCGCCCGAACGGGAGCACCCGGCAGACAAGCTTCGTCGGCTCCTCAAAGAAGCCAAGGCGAAGGGCTCCTGCCTGCACACCGCTGGCGCCTACGACGCCTTCTCCGCGGCGATTATGACCCGGGTGGGGTTCAAGTCCCTCTATGGAAGCGGCTGGCAGCTCGCCGCAACCAAGAGCATGTACCCCGACATCGGCATCTACCACTCACACCAGATGGTTGAACTCGTCCTCGAGATTCGAAAGGGCATCGAAGGGGCTCGGAACACCCATTGGTACGACACCGAGGGCCGGGAACTCCTGGAGGCGCCGCCAGCATTTGTCGACATGGAGGCGGGCTTCGGCGGCCCCACTCAAACCTTCACTCTTGCAACCGAGCTGATCAGGGTAGGCGCTGCCGGCGTGCACCTTGAAAATCAGGACCCGACCAACCGGACGTGCGGTCACATCGTCAACGTAGGCAAAGCCAAGCGGGATAAGGTCCTGGTGCCTCGGAACGCCTGGCTCGCCAAGTTGAAGGGGATCAAGGCTGCCGCTCAGGCCACGGGGGTCGATGTAGTCATCATCGCCCGCACCGACTCGATTGACGGCGCTCTTCCAGGAAGCTCCGCCGGTGGGGTCAAAATGGCGATCGAGGATGCCTGGGAGGCTGCGGAGCTCGGCGTGGATGTGGTCTGGCCGGAGTTCAACAACACCGAGATCACTCAGCCTCAAGAGTTTGCCGAGGGGGTCCGGAAGTACTATCCGAATCAGATGCTCGGCTTCAACCTGTCACCCTCGCTGTACTTCGGGCGGGCCAAGAAGGCAGGCACGCTGATCACGAACCAGCAGCTCGCCGATCTGGGTTACACCTTGCAGTTCTCCACCTTGTTCAACTTCCGTACAGCAGGGATGGCGATGGAAAGAGGCCTGCGGAAGTTCCTTGTGAGCGGCATCGATGCGTTGGCGGATTTGCAGAACGAGGAAGATGAAATGTCGCCGCCGCCGACCACGAAGATGCACCAGAAGTTCGCCGGGATGAACCGGTGGCTGCTTCTGGAGCAGGTGTTGTCGGGGACGGAATAAAGCGAAAAGCGTGAACGGTAAACGGTGAACGGGAGGCCCCGATCCAAGGAGCCCCCGTTTACTGTTTACCGTTCACCGTTCACGCTGTCTCCTTACGGCCCACCCCCCGCTCTACCACCCTACCTCCCGCCTTCAGCTTCTCCGCCCGCCACGGCTCGAGTCGCACGGTCACCTCCTGCTCGACTCCATCGGCCCTGACACCGACCACTTCGCCGTCCCGATAAAGCGCCGCGAGCTGAGCGCCGTCGGATACCGGGACCCGAACCACGACAGTCACTCGTCCGGCCCGCTCGAGGTCGCGGAGCCGCGCCCTGAGCGTCGACAAGCCGTCGGTTCGCATGGTCGTCGCCATGACCGCGCCGGGGTGCAGCTCCCGAACCCGCACGGCGAACTGGGCGGGATCCGGCAGGAGATCCATTTTGTTGAACACGACCACCAGGGGGCGGTCCGAGAGGTCGAGCTCGCCCAGCACGCCCTCGACCACCCGCATCTGCTCCTCCCATTCGGGGTGGCTCGCATCAACGACGTGAAGCAGTGCGTCGGCCGCCCGCGCTTCTTCCAGGGTCGCCCGGAAGCTCGCAACCAGATGGTGGGGCAGTTTTCGGATGAACCCGACCGTGTCACTCACGCGGGTCCGTACGCCCTCGCCCAGCTCGACCTCGCGGGTTAGCGTATCGAGCGTCGCAAAGAGTCTGTTCTCGACCAGAATGTCGTGCTCTCCTGAAAGCCCCCGGAGGATGCTCGACTTCCCCGCGTTGGTGTACCCGACCAGCGCCACACTCAGCATCGGGTCTCGACCGGCCCGGACGTTCTCCCGGTGACGCTCGACATCCTTGAGCTTCGCCTTGAGGCCCTGAATCCTCCGCCGGATGATCCGTCGGTCGGTCTCGAGCTGCGTTTCGCCCGGCCCCCGGAGCCCGATTCCTCCTCGGATTCGGGACAGGTGAGTCCACATGCGCGTGAGCCGCGGCAGCAGGTATTCGAGCTGTGCCAGCTCCACCTGCAGCTTTGCTTCGTGGCTCCGAGCGCGGGTGGCAAAGATGTCCAGGATCACCTCCGCGCGGTCCATGACCCTGACCTTGAGCTCCCGCTCCAGGTTGGCGCCCTGTACCGGCGTCAGCTCCTCGTCCACTACGATGAGAGTGGCTCCCGCGTCGCCCGCCGTTTCCTTGAGCTCTTCCACTTTGCCCTCGCCGATCAACGTGGCTGGGCTGGGCGACACCACCTGCTGTGACACTCTCGCGACGACGTCGGCACCGGCTGTGTCCACCAGCTGAGCCAGCTCGTCGAGATGTTCCGTCATTGCCCGGGCGTCCGCGGAGCCTTTGCGGGGCGCTGCCACCAACACCGCACGCTCGATCGGATCCCGGACCTCTATTGGTTCGCGAATAGGGGAGTTGACCTCAGGAAAGAGTAGAGTGTTGGTAGCGGATCATTCACCTTCCTCAGCGCGCTTCGGCGGCTCTGCCGCGTGCGATTGCGCGTCCTTTTGCTGAGCCCACCAGGCCAGCCGTTCGGCCACCTTCTTTTCGTATCCCATGCCGCCTGGTACGTAGAAGCTGGCGCCACGCAACTGCTCCGGCAGATACTCTTGCGGTAGATACGCGGTTGGAGAATCGTGCGCGTAACGGTACCCTGCCCCGTACCCCAGCGCCTTCATGAGCGGCGTCGGTGCGTTCCGGATGTGCAGCGGAACGGGCGCCGCCGGGGAGTTGCGGGCGGCTTCGAGCGCCTCACCCAAAGCTTCCTTTGCACTGTTCGACTTGGGGGCGGTCGCCAGATAGATCGTCATCTCCGCAAGCGGCAGATAGCCCTCCGGCGGACCCAGCATGTGAAACGCGTCGCGCGCCGCAACCGCGATTACCAACGCATTTGGATCCGCCAGCCCCACATCTTCCGCCGCCATCGCGATCGCGCGCCGGAAGAGGGTCATGGGATCCTCGCCGCCCTCGATCATCCGTGCCATCCAGTAGAGCGCACCCTGGGGATCACTGCCGCGGAGTGACTTGTGATAGGCCGAGAGGAGGTTGTAGTGCTCCTCCCCAGCCTTGTCGTAGCGCGCGAATCGCTTTTGCATCGCCTCGCGGGCGAGATCCACGGTGATCCTGCCACCGGCCCCCGCGTGAGCAGCCGAGGCTTCGAGCACGCTCAGCGCCCGACGCGCATCGCCATCGGCCTCGTCCGCGATGAAGGCGAGGGCTTCCGGGTGCGCCTGGAGGTCGAGCTCGCCCAGGCCTCGCTCGCGGTCGCGCAGCGCCCTATCGATCAGGACCAGAAGGTCCGCCGGCGAGAGCGGCTCCAGTACGAACACCCGGGTCCGCGAGAGCAGAGCGCCGATCACCTCGAAGCTGGGATTCTCGGTGGTTGCACCGATCAGACTGATGGTGCCGTCTTCGGCAGGTGGCAGGAGGCTGTCCTGCTGTGCCTTGTTGAGGCGGTGGATCTCGTCCACGAACAGGACCGATTCGGGTCCGCCGGCTGCCAGTTGCTCCTTGGCGTCGAGCACGATCTCACGGATCCTCGGGACGCCTTCGCTGACCGCGCTGAAAGGGACGAAGGTCCGCCCGGTGGCCCGGGCGACCAGGTGCGCCAGGGTGGTCTTGCCTGAACCGGGCGGCCCCCAGAAGATCAGCGACCCCGGTGCCCCCTGCTCAATCAAGACCCGGAGTGGCTTGCCCTGGCCTAGCAAATGGGCTTGTCCGACGAACTCGTCCAGGGTCTTGGGTCGCATGCGGCTCGCGAGCGGCTCCGCCCGGCGGGCATTGGGAAAGAGCGAAGGCTCCTCCGCGACGGCGGAACGCTTGGGTCCCATGTCTGTGAAGATAGGCGGGGGAGCGGGCAGGTGGCTTCTCAGGATCCCCATCCCCCGATGACCAACTCGGCGGCGAGGAAAGCCGCGACGCCGGCGAGAAACCAGACCGCCGCCTGCCATCTGCGCCGGTTCTGAAACTCGGGCACGAGATTGGACGCGGCGACATACAGCGTCACGCCCGCTGACAGCGCGAGCCCGTGCCGGGCGAGCGGGGCAACGGATTCCGTGAGCAGGGCGCCCAGCACGGTTGCCAGGCCCAGGCCTGCAGCCGATGCGATCGCCCGCCCCTTGCTCTGACCCCCGGCCAGCATCATGCTGGCGATGGTCACTCCTTCCGGAAGCTTGTGCACCAGGACCGCCAGGAACAGCAGCAGGCCGAGCCGCGTCGAGGCCAGGAACCCGCTGGCGATGGCGACGCCGTCGAAGAACGTGTGCAGAGACAGGCCGACCAGCGCAGTGATCCCCGTGGCCGCACTCACCCGGTGCGTCTCCTCACCATAGTGGAAATGCGGATTCACCACGTGTTGCGCGACGTGCACCGCGAGATACCCGGCCAGAACAAACCAGGCAGCGTGGTAGCCGTCGTGCAACGCGGTCGGGAGTACCCCGATCAACGTGACCGCCAGCATGAACCCCGCCCCGAACGCAATGCCGGCGTCTATGGCGTGGAGGCTTCGGTCCGAATGCCGGACCAGAGCCAACGCTCCAGCCACGTTGCCCAGCCCTGCCGCCAACGCAAAGCCGATCAGGCTCACGCGATCTCCTTGACGAGTGTGCGGAGCCCCTCCGGCGTGTTGACCGATGGGTCCTCGAGCACACGATCGAGCAGACGGTCGAGCATGGTGCCGATTGCGGGGCCACGCGGCACGCCGAGGGCGATCAGGTCGTTCCCGCCCAGCGCGAGATCGCTCCGGGTCAGCGGATCGGCGCGTTCGCGGATGTCGGCTACCGTGCCCGACCACGGCGCGTCGGTCCCCTTACGAAGCCGCCACAGTGCGAGGAGGTCGTCCGCCGACGAGCCCGTGCCTGCCAGCCAGCGGCGCACACTGACCACCTCTCCACTTGTCGGCTCGGCCGCTGCCCGGCTGGCCGCCTCGGCCCGGGCGATCTCGACGTTGCGAGCCTTGAGCCGCCGCAGGACCGCTCCGGGATTGCCGCAAAGCAACGTTACCAGCAGCACCGGATCCCTCGGCTCCCGGTTCGCCTCGGCAACAGAGTACCCACCGTTCGAAGGCCCGGTGTGGCCAAGCTCGGGGAGCCAGATAGCGGCAGCGCCGACCGTCTGCCACAGCTCGATGAGATGGGGGACCGAGCGCGCCGTGCGGAGTGCCTTGAACAGCTCATCGCGCACCCGCTCCGCAGAGAGGTGAGTCAGCCCCGGTGCCGCCGCCCGGGCCGCCTCCCACGTGGGCGGATCGATCACGAATCCGAAGCGAGCTGCAAAACGAAGCGCTCGAAGGATCCGGAGGTAGTCTTCCCGGAAGCGCTCGCCGGGAGTGCCCACAGCCCGAACCACACCCGTGCTGAGGTCGGCCGCGCCGTTGAAGGGGTCCTTCCACTCATGGCGGAAGGGCTGATAGGCGATGGCGTTGATGGTGAAGTCGCGACGAGCCAGGTCCTCCTCCACCGACACACCGTATTCGACCACCGCCCGCCGGCCGTCGGTGGTCACGTCGCGGCGAAACGTCGTCACCTCGTGCAACACGCGATCGCGATCCAGCACCCCGATGGTGCCGTGCTCGGAGCCCACGTCCACCGTCCGCTTCCGCCCGAACAGCGCCTGTACCTGCTCCGGCCTTGCGGACGTGGTAAAGTCGATGTCCGCCGGCGAGAGCGGCACGGCACCAGGAGCGCCAGCCAGTAACGTGTCCCGAATCGCTCCGCCGACACACCAGACCTGATGACCTGCCGCCTCGAGCGTGCGCGCGATGTCGAGCGCTGCTTCCGGGATCGGCAAGCTGTTCGGGAGGCTCATCGCGGCGAGCTCATGCGCCGTAGGGCACGCCGGCCGAGAGCGAAAGCATCAGCTCCATGCGCGCCTGTGACGGCGTCCGGGGTCCCGCGGGCACAACCCCCATTGCGACCAGGCCCGCGCCTCCTCCCTCGAACGCGTAGAGCGGCGTCACCACACCGTTGGGGCAGCGACTCGCCAGCACGACCGGCTTCCCTTCATCAAGCCAACGCTGAATCGCCGGAATCGCCCCCGGCGGAAGGTTACCGCTCCCGAACGCGACTACGACCACGCCGTCGTAGCGGGGTCGGCACAAGTCGAGCAGCTCGCCCTGATCACCGACTACCATGGGAACCAGAGCGACGCGGGCGGACAGGGTGAACCCCGACAGACGGGTGGGGACGCGAGGCGCCTCGGTGTATGCCACTTTCCCACCGCGCACCACCCCAATCGGCGCTCCGTGCGGGGCCGAAAAGGCATCGAGTCGCATCGTGTCGGTCTTGACGGCCTCGTGGCCGGCGAACACCGAGGAAGCAAACACGACCATGGCACCGCGGCCGATACTCGCCTCGCTCGCTGCAGCCGCCGCAGCATCCCGCAGGTTTCGGGGACCATCCCAGTCGCGGTCACTGGAGGTGCGCATAGCGCCGGTGATCACGACCGGGATGGCCGGATCGATGGTGCGCGAGAGCAGGTACGATGTTTCCTCGATCGTGTCGGTTCCGTGCGTGACGACGATACCCTGGGGGCGGTCGTTCTCCGCCGCCTGGATGGCCCGGATCCGGTTCCGCAGGTCCCACAAACGCTCGGCTCCCAGGTGGGCGGCGGGGACCCGCGCCCAGTTCTCCACCCGGAAGGGGGCAATACGGTCGAGTCCCGGTACCCGTGCGACCAACTGCTCGCCGTCGTGCGCGGGCACATTCCCCCCGGCGGCCGGATCGTGGTGCATCGAGATCGTGCCGCCGGTGAACAGGAGGTGAATCATGTAGTCGGGGAGCGAACGCTCGGACGAGGGAACCGCTTCACTGATCGGCCGAGAGGAGCCGGCGCAGACGGTCGAGCAGCGAGGGCCGCAGCTCGAGAGGCTCGACCACGCGCATGGGTTGGTCGCTCAGAATGGCCGCCGGGTTGAGGCGGGTAAGCAACTCGGCCTGCTCCTCCCCGCCGTGTTCTTCGATCAGGCGGCGGCCCGCACCCAACATTCGGGTATCACCATGGTTATCGGCCGCGAGGATGTCCGCGAGCCCGGTCGCGATCAACTGGCGGGCCCGCTCGCCCCGTCCCCGCGGCGAGAGGAGCGTCGTGGCATCCACTTGCATGAAGGCTCCCACGCGCCGCCAACGCTCGACCGCAGGCACCGAGCAGGACGTATATCGCTCCGGGTGCGCCAGGACCGGTAACAGTCCCAGCGATACCACATCCGCCAGGGCGTGGCTCACCGTGGCACCGGCCACCATGCGTGGGAATTCGACCAGAATGTAGTGGCTCCCGCCCAAGCGAACGCCGGGATTCGCGGCGGCCTCCGAGCCGAGTGGACGATCGAGCATCACTTCGGCACCCCGATGAAGCAACGGCTTTTTTGGAGCGGCGGCGCGAAGGGTTTCGAACGCTGCGTCGTGCCGGGCTGGAATTCCTCCATCAGCACGGCTGGCCAGCAGGTGCGGGGTCAGGCAGACCTCGGTGATCCCATTCGCAGCCATCTGGCGGAGGGTGGTGACGGCCTGCTCAACAGTTCGGGCACCGTCATCCACCGCGGGCAGCAGGTGCGAATGGAGGTCGATCACGTCCCTGCTCGATGGGCTTGGACCAATGCGGCGGCGAATCCGGCCAGACCGGCCGCTTCCTGCTCTGCCTGGGCCAGGAGCGCGAGCGTTACGAGGGCATCGGCGGCGAGGAGGTCGAGCGCCGCAGAACGGTCATTGGGTTGCTCGAGGGCCCGGTCGAGCGCGGTCGAGCCGGCCTGCGCCAGCGATTCGGCGATCCTCGGCCCGGGGGGGATTGCGGCCGCATATTCGGCTACGCGCTCCCGAAGCGCTTGCGGAGCCCTGGCGGTGCGCCCCTCGAGCCAAACGCTCAACGGGGTCGTTGCCGGGCCTGGCGCGTTCACCCGCCGTTGCCGAGCCAAGCCGCAATGACGGCCGGCGTCTGGGCGCGCGCATCAGCCAATCGAGCCGGGTCGCCGGCTCCGGCCGATGCAAAGTGGGGTCGACCGCCGCCCTTGCCCCCGCTGATCGCGGCGATCCGGTTCACCAGATCGCCAGCCTTGCGTCCGGCGCTTACCAGATCGTCGCTCAACGTGACGTGAATCGCGCCCCGCCCCGCGGTGCCGAAGAGCACCAGCACGGCGTTGCGCTTCCCCTCGCGGAACGTGTCGGCGATCTGACCGAGCTCAGTGCGGTCGTCTGTCGCGGTCTCTGCGATCGTGACCTGCACCGCGTCCACCTGGACCGTCTCGCCTTCGGCCGGCCCGGTCCCCCCGGTCCGGCGGGCGTCTTCCAACCGCGCCTCGAGCCGCTGCCGTTCCTCGAGCAATTGATCGATCTTCCGGGCGAGATGCTCGGGGTGCGCCTTGAGGCGGTCGGCCACCTGCGCGATACGGTCCTCCAACTGCTGCACCAGAGCGTACGCCGTGGGCCCGGTGACGGCCTCGATCCGCCGAACACCCGCGCCCACGCCGCCCTGGCCCGTCAATCGAAACAACCCGACCTGGCCGGTGCTGCGAACGTGGGTCCCGCCGCATAGCTCGATCGATTCGCCCATTTGGACGACCCGGACCACGTCTCCGTACTTCTCCGAGAAGAAAGCCATCGCGCCCAGATCGAGTGCGTCGCGGTAGGCCATCTGTCGCGTGGAGGTGTCGTGATTGGCCCAGATCTGTTCGTTCACGTCGCGCTCGACGACGCGCAACGTCTCGGCGTCGATCGGGCCGCTGTGCGTGAAGTCGAAGCGAAGTCGCTCCGGTTCGACCAGTGAGCCGGCCTGCCGCGCATGCGACCCGAGGTGGCGGCGAAGCGCGAGGTGCACGAGATGCGTGGCGCTGTGGTTTCGCTCGATGTTCCGACGGCGGGGCGTGTCTACCTCGGCCTCCACACCGGAGGGCTCGAACGAATCGCTAAACCGGCCGCCGATCACCGTGCCCTTGGCGGGATCCTTGCGAACGGTATCTACCTGGAGACCCCACCCCGTCCCGCCGACGGACCCGGTGTCGCTGACTTGCCCGCCGGACTCCACATAGAACGGATTTTCCCGCAGCACCAACTCGACCCGGTCGTCCGCCTGGCGAAAGGAAAGCAGATCGGAATCGGTCTTCGTCTTGTCGTACCCAACAAACCTCTGCTTGCCCCGTTTGAGCGTGCGCCAGGCGCCGGGGTTCTTCACGTGAACGGCAGGCGCCCCCACGCCCGATACTTCCCTGCGGGCAGCCCGCGAGCGCTCCCGCTGCTCGTCAAGCGCGCGCTCGAAACCGGGAAGATCCACAGCGACCCCACGCTCACCAGCGATGATCTGGGTCAGATCAATAGGGAATCCGAACGTATCGTAAAGCTTGAAGGCGTCGTCCCCGGCGATCGTCTTGGTGCCGGCCGAGAAAATCTCTTCGAGACGTAGGAGTCCTCCGTCGATCGTCTCGAGAAAACGTTCCTCTTCCGCCTGGGTGGTTTCGTGAAGGTACTTCGCCTTGGCAACCAGCTCGGGATAGGCGCCGCCCATTTCGCGGACGACCACGTCGGTGAGCGGAGCAAGAGTCGGCTCGCGCCGGTCGAGGAGCCAGGCATGCCGCACGGCCCGGCGAAGGATCCGCCGCAGGACGT
>Ga0310811_10006370_pt1 | contig 15088 bp, 14 predicted proteins | sample YCmetagenome_FD_207642 | JGI IMG/M metagenome (GOLD analysis project Ga0310811, IMG submission 207642) | Soil microbial communities from experimental microcosm in Duke University, North Carolina, United States - YC | ecosystem: Engineered > Artificial ecosystem > Soil microcosm > Unclassified ...
TGCGGGATCGACCGGCAGAACCTTTGCGTGTTCCGCGAAGGTCAGCGGCCCGGCCAATGCGGCTGCCTTGGCCGCATCCAGTCGCAGCACATACGGTTTATCCGGCGGTACGCTTTTCAGATGACGACAGGTGCCGGGATAGAGCGGGCCGTCCGGTCCGTGTTGGGCTTCCCCCGCCCGGGCGATCTCGTCGGCGATCTCCTTGCGGGTGCATGTGCAGGCATAGGTCAGGCCCAGATTGCCAAGCGCTTCCAGCGCCGCCGCATAGGCGGGCGCGCGGCGCGACTGGCGCAGCACGGGTTCGTCCCAGGACAGGCCCAGCCATTTCAGGTCGCGGTAGATCGCCTCGATGTATCCGTCGCGGGAGCGGCCCCGGTCCAGGTCTTCGATCCGCAGCAGGAAATCGTCACCGTTTTCGGCGGCGGTGATCGCCGCGAAGGCATGTCCCAGATGCAACAAGCCGGTTGGACTGGGTGCAAATCGTGTGACAATCATGGCAGGAAACTAGAACGCCCGAGGCCGAATGTCTTTGCCCGAACTCGATGGTCCCCGTCTTGCGCCGCTTGGCGGCACCGCCCGCCAGCTTGTCGTACTGGTGCATGGCTATGGCGCCGACGGCAACGACCTGATCGCCCTGGGCCGGATGTGGCAGCCGCGCTTTGCCGATGCCGCCTTCGTGGCCCCGAATGCGCCCGAGACTGTGCCCGGGGGGCCCGGTCATCAGTGGTTCGCGGTCGACCGCCTCGATCCCGTCACGGCGGAAAGCGGCGTGACCGCCGCCGCTCCCGCGCTGGAGGCCTTCATCGACGCCGAGTTGAAGGCGCAAGCGGTGGAGCCGGAGAATCTGGTGCTGCTGGGTTTCAGCCAGGGCGCCATGATGGCGTTGCATGTCGGCCTGCGCCGCGCGGTGCCGCCACGCCTGATTCTGGCTTTTTCCGGCATGCTGGCGGGTAAGGCGCCGGTGCCGCCGCCCGGGGGCGCCTATCCGCCGGTATTCCTCAGCCATGGCGACAGCGACACCGTGATCCCGCCACAGTTGATGTTCGTCGCGCTGGGCGCCCTGCAGCAGGCGGGCGCCCCGGTGGACTGGCACCTGGCCACCAACACCGCGCATGGCATCGATCCGGGCAGCCTGGATCTGGGGGCGAAATTCCTGGAAGGCACGCTGGGGCCCAAGGTGTAATCGGGCTGCCCGCACATAAACTCTTGAGTGTTTCGCGAATCTGCCGCTAGATTTAGTGGAGAGGAGAGCCGTCTTCACAGGATTCGATCCGTGCTAGCGCCCAGCGTGCCCGTACGCGCCCCCGGGGCAATATGCCCGGCGCTGGTGCTCAATGCTGATTATCGGCCTCTGAGCTACTATCCGCTGTCTCTCTGGTCCTGGCAGGACACGATCAAGGCGGTCTTCCTGGAACGGGTGAACATCCTGGAGGAATACGACCGGGAGGTGCATTCCGCCCGCTGCTCGATGCGGCTGCCTTCGGTGATCGCGCTCAAGACCTATATCAGGCCGGCGCGCCATCCCGCCTTCACCCGCTTCAATGTCTTCCTGCGCGACGAATTCGAGTGCCAGTATTGCGGCGCCGAGGACGAATTGACCTTCGACCATGTGATTCCCCGCAGCAGGGGCGGACGTACCACCTGGGAGAATGTCGTCACGGCCTGCAGCCCCTGCAACCTGGCCAAGGGCAGCCTGACGCCGGCCAAGGCGCGGATGTATCCGCGCCACCGGCCGCATTCGCCCACGGTGAACGAATTGCGCGAGCATGGGCGCAAATTTCCGCCGAATTATCTGCACACCAGCTGGGCGGATTATCTGTATTGGGACAGCGAGTTGGAGCCGTAGCTCTTCGCGCTGTCATGGCCCGCGCAAGCGGGCATCCAACTTGGATGTATCAAGCCTGTCTTTATAAGTTGGATTCCCGCTTTCGCGGGAATGACAGGTTCAAATCCGCTCAGACAGTTTTATCGCCACACGGCAACCCGCCTTGATCGCGCCGCTGAGCAACCGATAGCCCGGCGCCTGTTCGGCGCCGTTTTCCAGCGCCGTGTCGCGATGTTCCGCCTCTTCGGCGCGGAATTCCGCCACCGTCGCCTTCAGCGCTTCGTCCTTGCCCGCCAACGCCGCCACCTGGCCTGCATAATGTTCGTCGATCACCTCTTCCACCGCGGCGGTACAGGCGAAGGCGGCCTTCTCGCCCAGCAGCGCCGTGGCGGCGCCCAGGGCGAAACCGGCCACCCGCCAGACCGGCTCCAGCGCCGTGGGCCGCACCTTGCGTTCGTTCACCAGTCTGTCGAAGGCCGCCAGATGGCGTTCTTCCTGCTTGGCCATATGGCGGATGGTGTCGGCGGCCGCGCCCGCTTTCAGCACCGCCAATTGGCCCTGATAGATCCGCACCGCGCCATATTCGCCGGCATGATCGACGCGGATCATCGCCTCGGTGTCGAGCGGGTTGCCGGGGGCGGCAGGCTTAGCTTTTCTGGGCATCGGGATTGCGCAGCAAGAAGATCGCGGTGCCCGCGATCAGGAAGGAGAAGATGGCGTTCCAGGCCGGCATCGCCAACCCCAGGAAAAACCAGGTGGGAATGTCGCAGCGCGCTTCCACCGGCATGTTGCTGCCCAGGACATAGGCATGATCGACGGTGCAGGCCTGCGGTCCCTGGAGGATATGGTACTGCATTCCGGTCTGGTACAGCCCGATCAGGCCCGAGGCCGCCACCAGCAGGATGGTCGTCATCACCACCGGAACGGCATAGCGGCGCGGCAGGAAACCACCGCCCAGCAGGCCGACAACGGCGGCGGCGATATACGGCCAGCGCTGCCAGTGACACATCTCGCACGGCGACAAGCCGCCCAGATACTGGAAACCCAGCGCCGCCAGGATCAGCGCCAGCGCGCAGGCGCCGACGCCGATCGCCACCCAGTCAGCGCGCAAAGATGGCGGAGTCGTCATGGAACGCCTTGAACTCCAGCGCATTGCCGGATGGATCGAGAAAAAAGAAGGTGGCCTGTTCGCCCGGTAGGCCCGCGAAGCGAATCTGCGGTTCGATGATGAAGCGCGTTCCGGCGTCTGTCAGCTTCGCCGCCAACGCCTTCCATGCCGGCATGGAAAGGATTGCGCCGAAATGGCGCACCGGAACCTGCTCGCCATCGACATGATTATGTTCTTTGTGTCCGGCTTCGTTCGGGCTTAAATGCGCGACGATCTGATGGCCGAAAAAATCGAAGTCCACCCATTCGTCGCTCGCGCGTCCTTCGGGACAGCCGAGCAGGCCGCCATAGAAGGTGCGGGCTTCGGCAAGATCGCGCACCGGAAACGCAAGATGAAAGCGCGGACGCATCGACATGATTTCCCTTTTCCACGCCAAGCCTAAAGCCAAGCCCGTCAAAAAGCGAGACGGTGGCAAAGGCGGCGAAAGCCTGCACCTGGCCATCGACGGTGCGCCGGTGGCGGTGAAGCTCAGGCTCAACCCGCGGGCGCGCCGCGTGATCGTCAAGGTCGATCCGGGCACGGGTGACGTCACGGTGGTGGCGCCGTCGCGCACCGGCCTGAAGCATGCGCTGGATTTCGCCCGTGGCGAGCATGACTGGATCGCCCGCCAGCGGGCGGGCGTGCCGCAACAGGTGACGCTGGCGCCGGGGGCGAAGTTGCCCTTTCGCGGCCGGACGCACGAGGTGCGCCATGGCGGTGCGCGCGGGCCTTTACCAGCCTGGCGCGATGACGCCGCGTCCATTATCTGGGTTACGGGCCGGATCGAGCATGCGCCGCGCCGCATCGCGGACTTCCTCAAGCGCGAGGCCCGCGCCCTGTGCGAGGCCAGTGCCCTGGAATACGGTGCGCGCCTGGGCGTGCTGCCGGCGCGCATCACCATGCGCGACACCGCCAGCCGCTGGGGCTCCTGCTCGGCGGCGCGGGCGGTCTCCTTTTCCTGGCGGTTGATCTTCGCGCCCGATTTCGTCCGCGACTATGTCGTGGCCCATGAAGTGGCGCATCTGAAGGAGATGAACCACGGGCCGCGCTTCTGGACGCTGGTGGAGAAGCTGCATCCGCAGTTCGAGGCGGCGCAGGACTGGCTGCGCCTGCATGGGCGCAGTTTGCAGAGATATAAGGCTTAGGCGCACATAAGGAGCAAGTGGCGCTCCGGCCGCTCGCTCAAGCTCGCAGCGTTCGTCGCTCGAAATGGTTCACTGGACCATTTCGTCCGGCTGCGCCGGATCGCTCCTCACCCGCCAAACAGGCCGTTCAGAATCGCCTCGATCGTCCCGGGCTTGCCGTCGTCGGCGGGCTTTGGCGATGCCGCCTCGGCCGGTGCCGCTTCCGGTTCCGGCAAGTTGGCGGCGATGGCGGCGCCCGCCAGCGGCCGCACCGGCAGATTCTGCTCCGCCCCGCTCATGAAGGCGTGGAAGATGCGCGCCGGCAGCCCGCCGCCGGTGGCGCGTTTCATGGGCGAGGAATTGTCGTTGCCGATCCAGACGCCGCAGACCAGATCGGCGGTGAAACCCACGAACCAGGCGTCGCGGAAATCCTGGCTGGTGCCGGTCTTGCCGGCCACGGGCCGGTCGCCCAGCCGTGCTGCCTTGCCGGTGCCGGTGGCGACGGTCTCGCGCAGCAGCCGTGCCATCTCGGCGCCGTTCTGTGGGCTGATCGCCGGTTTGTGAGAGCCGGTTGGATGCGCATAGAGCACCTTCCCGTCCCGGGTTCGCACTTTGATGATGCCGAAGGGCGCGACCGCTTCGCCGCCATTGGCGAAGGCGGCATAGGCGCCGGTCAATTCCAGCGGCGTCACGCCCGAGGTGCCCAGCGCCAGCGAGGCGACTTCGTCCAGCGGCGAGACGATGCCCAGCCGCCGCGCCGTCGCCGCCACGGCATGCGCCCCCACTTCCTGCGTCAGCTGCGCGGCGATGGAGTTGGATGATACCGCGAAGGCCTTCACCAGCGGCATGTCGCCCTGATATTCGTCCTCGAAATCGGCGGGCTTCCATTTGCCGATGGCGACAGGGCCGTCATGCATCACATCGTCGGGTGTGCGGCCATGCTCGAAGGCGGTGAGATAGACGAAAGGCTTGAAGGCGCTACCGGGCTGGCGCACCGCATCGCTGGCGCGGTTGAAGCTGGATGCGGCATAGGAGCGTCCGCCCACCATGGCGCGCACCGCCCCGTCCGGCGTCATCGCCACCAGCGCGCCTTGTCCAGCATCCAGCTTTTCGCCGTCGATGGCGAACGCCTGCGTCACGGCGCGTTCCGCCAGGCGCTGGGTTTCGAGATCGAAACTGGTTTCCACCACCACCGCGCCCGAAGCGCTGCCAACCAGATTATCGAGCTGCGCCATCACCCAGTCGGCAAAATAACCCGAGCCCGGCGTGGCGCTGGCCCGTATCACCCGTGGCCGCGTCCGCGCCGCGGCCAGCCGCGTGGCGGCATCGATGAAGCCGATGTTTTCCATCGCCTTCAATACGACTTGCGCGCGTTGCTGGCTGGCATCGGCATCGGCGAGGGGGTTGTAGCGGGCAGGTGCCTTGACGCTGCCTGCCAGCATCGCCGCCTCGGTCAGGCCCAGTTCGGCGGCATGTTTGCCGAAGAATTTCTCCGACGCCGCTTCGATGCCGTAAACGCCGGCACCGAAATAGACCTTGTTGAGATAGAGGCCGAGTATCTGGTCCTTGCTGTAGCGCGTCTCCAGATAGACGGCGAGCGCGGCTTCCTGCAACTTGCGTTCGAAGGTGCGGCTGGGCGTCAAAAACAGGTTCTTGGCCAGTTGCTGCGTCAGGGTCGAGCCGCCCTCCACGATATGGCCGCTGAGCATGTTGCGCATCGCGGCCCGCGCCAGGCCGATAGGATCGATGCCGAAATGCGAGCGAAAGCGCCGGTCCTCGATGGCGATGAAGGCGTTGGGAACGTAATCGGGCAATTCCGCCACCGTGATCAGCCGTCCTTGCGTCAGGCCGCGCCGCGCGATCAGGCGGCCGCGATCGTCCAGGATGGTGGCGTCCTGCGTCGAACTCCTGGCCATCAGGTTTTCCACGTCCGGCAGGCCGGATAGGAAGTGCGAGAACATCACCGCCCCGAAGATCAGGCCCCAGATGGCGAACATCACCAGCACGTAAGGCCAGCTTGCCTTGCGGCGGGCGCGGGACGGCGGCGGATCGTCATCCTCGGAGGCAGGCGCCTGGCCCCGCTTGCGGGGCGGCGGACCCTTGCGTGTGCCGGGGCGGGGCTTTGCCATGACGGCACTTTTGGCCGCAAGTGGTTAACAGGCGTTAAATATTAACTTCTTCGTCACCCCCATCCGTCCGCCTCGCGGGCGCTGCGCGCCCTGCCGGCGGACACCTTCCCCCTTCCTGGTGCTTCGCACCGAAGGGGGAAGGAAGCTGGCGGATGCTGCTGGTCGCTCGGCGGAATGCCTCGCTCGATATTCCTGGATATCTGCGGCATCAGGCTTCTTCTGGCGCGCTGCTCACGTCATTGCCCGAATAAGTAATTTTCGCCTGCTGAAAATCCCAACCTCGCAATATCTTCAACACCGCTTCCAGCGCATCCTTCACCCGGTTGCCGCGGATGGCATCCAGCATCTCTTCGGTGTTGAGAGAAACCGTCGCCGCCTGGTGGCCGCGCGGCCCCGGCACGGAAAGAAACAGCGGCACCGAACTCATCACGCCGGTGACCACAAAATCCTGAAACCATTTCTGCCGCACGATCTTGAGCGGGTTGCCCACCAGCATCAGCCCGATGCCGGTGGAAAGATCGAAGTCCTCGGCGATGCCCTCGGTTTCCACATAAGGCAGCACGCCCGAACGATCGGGGCGCCAGTCTTCGCTGAAGATGTCCACGGTGCGCCAGGCGCAGTAATAGGCGCGGCAGACCGGGGGCCGGCTGTCATAGATGCCGCATCCGGTTTCGTGGCAATGGCGGCAGCGGGCACCCGACTTCTTCTGGATTTCCGGCTTGTTGATGTGGGAAAGACGCAGCAGACCGTGCAACCGCCGCAATCCCGGCCCGGAATCAAGGTCATGCCTTCCCACATTGCCTCACCTTGCCATGGCGGTCACGCGCCCGCACCTTGAAACCGCCGCAAATATCGGTCAGCAATCCCGGCCATGCCGGCTCCCCAAGACCCCCGCGACTGGCGCGAATGGGCGCAAGTGGCGGAGCCCTATGCCCGCCCCTTTGCGATTCTCATGGCGATCATCGCCGTGCCGCTGGCGCTGTTGTACCTGACGCCGCTGGTGCTGGGCCTGTTCGCGCCGCGCCTCGATCCGAAGGTCGATCTTTATGCGGTCAACCGCCCGCTGGCTTTCACCTTCCTGGATTCGCAGGGTAACGAGGTTGGCCATCGCGGTGCCATCGTCGGCCAGCGCCTGACCTTGAAGGAGATGCCCTCCTATCTGCCTGCGGCCTTCATCGCCATGGAGGACCGCCGCTTCTATTCCCACAAAGGCATCGACCCTCTGGGTCTTGCCCGCGCGCTGCTCCTGGATCTGAGGGCCCGGCATTACGTGGCCGGCGGCTCGACCATCAGCCAGCAAACCGCCAAGATCGTCTACACCCAGCAGCAGAAGACCATGTCGCGCAAGCTGGTCGAGCTGATCGATGCGGCAGGGCTGGAAAAGTCGCTCAGCAAGCAGCAGATTCTGGAGCTCTATCTCAACCGCATCTATCTGGGCAGCGGGGCCTATGGCGTGGACGGCGCGGCGCGGGTCTATTTCGGCACCTCCGCCCGCAACCTGACCTTGGCGCAGGCCGCCATGCTGGCGACCCTGACGCGCGCGCCATCCGTTTTCTCGCCGCGGCGCGATCTGCTCAAAGCCCAGCAGCGCGCCAGCCTGGTGCTGGATTCGATGATGGACAATGGCGCCATCACCGAAGCCGACGCGGCATTCGCCCGTGCCCATCCCGCCGTGATTGTGGATCATGCGAGCCTCGATGCCCGCAACTATTTCCTCGACAGCGCCGCCGACGAGGCCACGCGCCTTGTCAGCCAGAATGGCTCCCCGCCATCCGCCGATCTGGTGGTGCATACCACGCTGGAGCCCAAGGTTCAGGAAGCGGCGCGGTTGGCGGCGCTTCGCACCCTCAACAAATACGGCAAGAAGGATCGCACCAGCGAGGCCGCGGTGGTGGTGATGAAGACCGATGGCGCCGTCAGCGCGCTGATCGGCGGCGTCGACTATCGCGACTCTGTCTTCAACCGCGCCACCCAGGCCCATCGCCAGCCCGGCTCGGCTTTCAAGCCCTTCGTCTATCTCGCCGCGCTGGAACAGGGCCTCTCGCCCTGGGAAACGCGCGATGACGTGGCGGTGGACATCGGTGGCTATCACCCCACCAACTTCGGCGGGAAATATTACGGCACCATGACCCTGGCCGATGCGCTGGCGCACAGCGTCAATACCATCACCGTGAATCTGGCCCAGGAGATCGGCGTCAAGAATGTGGTGGCCGCTGCCCAGCGGCTGGGCATCACCTCCAAGCTCGAGGCCAATGCCTCGCTGGCACTGGGCACCAACGAAGTCACGCCGCTGGAATTGACCGCGGCTTACGCCGCCTTCGCCAATGGGGGCTATCGCGTATCGCCCTATCTGGTGACGGAGGTCGATATGAACGGCAAGGAGGTCTATCTGCGCCATGTGCCGCCGCCCACGCGTGTGATCTCGGAGGATGTGGACCGCGATCTCACCGCCATGCTGTATGGCGTGGTGGTGAGCGGCACGGGCGGCTATGCCTCGCTGCACGGCCGCGAAGCCGCGGGCAAGACCGGCACCACGCAGGATTCGCATGATGCCTGGTTTGTCGGCTTCACAACCGATTACGTCGCCGCGGCCTGGGTCGGCAATGACGATTCCTCTCCCACCCGCGGCGTTACCGGCGGCACCCTGCCCGCTTACATCTGGCGCGACACCATGCTGGCCGCCGAACAGGGCCATCCCTTGAAGGCGCTGAACCGCTCCGTGCAGCCGCCGCCGGAGGAAGAACGTCAGGTTGTAGCCTCTGGCGCGATCTGGGACGGCATGGATGACGAAAAGCTGAGCCGGATGCCGGACCTGCCGCCGCAAGATCAGGAACAGCCGCACCGGCGCCACCGCGGCGGCCTGTTGGGCTGGCTGTTTGGCGACGATGACGACGATGCGGATGCGCCGCCCCCGCCGCGTTCCGGGCGCTAATGAAATTTGCCTGGCCGAGCCGGGTTAAAAACCGCCCATGAGTGTTATAAGGCCGACATGTTGCGTCGCCGATTTCTGGTTTCCGGTCTTGTCTCCACGGGGTTCGCCTCCGCCACCCTGACGGGTCTGGTGCGGCCCGCCTCGGCCGCCACCGCCATCCGCTTTGTCACGGATTGGAAAGCGCAGGCCGAACATGGCGGCTTCTACCAGGCGCTGGCCGAAGGCCTGTATGCCAAGCGCGGCCTGGACGTGAAGATCCTGCAAGGGGGCCCGGACGTGAACGTGCCCCAGCTTCTGGCCGGCGGCGCCGCGGACTTCGGCATCGGCTCCAACAGTTTCATTCCGCTAAACCTGGTGAAGGGCAATATCCCCATCCGCGCCGTGATGACGGTCTTCCAGAAAGACCCGCAGGTGCTGATCTCCCATCCGCGCCGCGACATCAATTCCCTGGCGGACATGCGCGGCAAGCCGATCCTGATCTCGGCCGCCACCATGACGGCCTTCTGGCCCTGGCTGAAGGCGAAGTTCGGCTTTCAGGACAGCCAGATCCGCAAATACACCTATAACCTGGCGCCCTTCATCCTGGACCCCAACGCCATCCAGGAAGGCTATCTCACCAGTGAGCCTTACACGGTGGAACAGCAGGCGCATTGGAAGCCCAAGATCTTCCTGCTCTCCGACTTCGGTTATCCGGGCTACGCCAACATGGTGCTGGTGCCGCAGAAATGGATCGACACCAACCGCCGCGCGGTGCAGCTTTTCGTCGACGGAACGCGCGACGGCTGGCTGCACTATCTGCAGAACCCGGCCAAGGGAAATGCGCTGATCAAGCGCGACAATCCCGACATGACTGATGCCATCCTGGCCCAGGCGCTGGACAAGATGAAGCGCTACGAGATGCTGATCAGCGGCGATGGCCGCGCCTTCGGCCTGGGCAGCATGAGCGACGCGCAGTGGAAGCTGTTTTACGATACCATGGCTTCGGAAGGGCTTTATCCCAAGGGCCTGGATTACAAGCGCGCCTATGACCTCACCTTCGCGCGCGCGACCCTGCAAAAGTTTCAATGATCGCGCTGAAGGGGATCGGCAAGCGCTTTGCCAATGGAACAGAGGCGCTGCGCGATCTTTCCTTTTCGGTCGCGGAGGGCGAGTTCGTCTCTCTGCTCGGGCCCAGCGGCTGCGGCAAATCCACGGCGCTGAGGCTGGTTGCCGGCTTGCTTGATCCGGATGCGGGGCAAATCCACTTCCCGCGCGACAGGCCCGAAATCGGCTTTGTCTTTCAGGAGCCCACCCTGATGCCCTGGGCCGATGCCCTGACCAACACGCGCCTGCCGCTGGACCTGAAAGGCGTAGCGCGTGCTGACGGCAACGCCTGCGCAGCAGCAGCGCTGGCGCGCGTAGGGCTGCAAGGATTCGAGCGCGCCTTCCCGCGGGAATTGTCGGGCGGCATGAAGATGCGGGTGTCGCTGGCACGGGCACTGGCTGCGCAACCCAAGCTTCTGCTGCTGGACGAACCTTTCGCCGCGCTGGATGAGATCACGCGCAACAGCCTGGGCGACGATCTGCTGCGGCTATGGAAGGAAGATGGGTTGACGGTGCTGTTCGTCACCCACAGCGTCAGCGAAAGCAGCTATCTGTCCCAGCGCGTACTGGTGATGACCCCGCGACCAGGGCGGATCGCGGAAGACATCGCCTTGCCCTTCGGCCGCGACAGCCGGCTCTCGCCCGCCACCATCGAGGCGCAGCGCGCCATCAGCACCGCGCTTAACGATGCAGGAGCGTTGGCATGAGCCAGAGCGACCAAAAAACGAGTCCCGCATGAAACGGGTGCGCGGCATTCTTCTACCGTTGATCGTCGCGGTGCTGTTCCTGGGTTTCTGGCAATGGGCGGTGGCGCACTGGCAGGTGCCTGTCTATGTCCTGCCTGGACCATTGGCCATCGCCAAAGCCTTCGCTGACAATTTCTCCTCGCTGATGGCGGCGCTGCTTTCCACGCTCACCGTGACCGTGGAAGCATTCCTCGCCGCCTGCGTGCTGGGCATCGCCACCGCGATCGCCTTTTCCCAGAGCCGTCTTTTGGAGCGCACTTTCTATCCCTACGCCGTCATCCTGCAAGTCACGCCGGTGGTGGCGATCGCGCCCCTGATCCTGATCTGGGTGGGGTTCGAGCGCATCAACCTGGCGCTGGTGATCATCGCCACCATCGTCGCCTTCTTTCCCATTCTGGCGGGCGCCACGCTGGGCCTTAAAAGCGCGGACTTCAATCTGGTGGACCTGACACGGCTCTACGGCGCGTCCCGCGCACAGGTTTTGTGGCGCGTCCGGCTGCCCACCGCTCTTCCTTATCTTCTCTCCGGCATGAAGACGGCCGGCGGGCTGGCGCTGATCGGCGCCGTCGTGGCCGAATTTGTTGCGGGCTCCGGCACCGCGACCGGCCTTGCCTGGCGCATCGTGGAATCCGGCAACCGGCTGGAGATCGCCACCCTGTTCGCTGCCCTGGGCCTGCTGGCGTTGACCGGCGTGCTGATCTTCGCCGCGCTCTCGCTGCTGGAATGGCTGCTGCTCAGGCGCTGGCATGAAAGCGCGCTGAGCCGGGCCTGAGCCGCTATTTCCGCGAAGGCGCGGTCTCGCGGATGCCCAGCATGGCCAGCACACCCAGCGCCACGGCCACGGTCATATAGCCGGCCGGCGCCAGAGGCGAGCCGGTCAGCTCCGTCAGCCAGGCGACCACGAAGGATGCCGAGCCGCCGAATATCGCGATCGCGAAGGCATAGATGATACCGGTGGCGCCGGAGCGCAGCTGAGGCGGCAGGCTCTCCATCAGCGCGCACATGATCGAGGGCGTGCCCAATCCGGTCAGCGCCGTCATCAGTGCCGAACAGCCATACAGCGCCAGCGGCGTGCGCAAGTGTGACATCAGTAGGAAACAGGGAAGTCCTGCCAGGCAGAGAAGAGCGTAGGCACCGATCATCATGGGCTTGCGGCCCAGCCGGTCGCTGGCGATGCCCCCAACCGCATTGAAGATCACGCCGGAGCCGCCGCCCGCCAGAATCGCGCCAAAGGCTACCGCCGGCGACATGCCCAGCGTATGGGTGGCGTAAACGTTCATGTAATTCAGCGTGTAGGTGGCGATGGTGGCGCTGGCCAGCATCACGATGGTCAGTAGCCCCAACATCAACTGCGCCCGTGTTGGGCGATAGCTTTGCCGGGTGCCGCGCAGTTCAAGCGTCTCAGGCAGACGCCGCCGCAGCGCCAGCGCAAACGGCACCACCGCAGCACCCAGCAGCATGGCGATGCGCCAGCCCCAGGCATTGAGATGCGCCGGGGTCAGCAGGTTCGACAAGACCACGCCCACCACCCCGGCGGTCAGGGTCGCGGCCTGCTGGGTGGAGAATTGCAGCGCGACATAAAGGCCGCGCTTTTCCACCGGCGCCGCCTCCAGCAGGAAGGCCGTGGTGGGGCCCACTTCGCCGCCCAGCGCGAAGCCCTGCAGCAAACGGAACAAGACCGCCAATATGGGGGCGGCGATCCCGATGCTGGCATAGGACGGGGTCAGGGCCAGGCCGACAATGCAGCAGCCCATCAGCCCAAAAGAAAACAGCATGGCTGGCTTGCGGCCAATCCGGTCCCCCAGGGGACCGATCAGCGCCCCGCCCAGCGGCCGGGTCAGGAAACCGACACCGAAGGTGGCCAGGGTTAGCAGCAGGCTGCCGGTCGAATCCTTGCTGGGGAAAAACGTCGCCCCGATCTGGACGGCAAAGAACCCGAAGATCAGAAAATCGTAGAATTCCAAAGCGTTGCCGGCTACCACCGCGGCCAGTTGGGGCAGGCTGAGCAATCTGGGCTGGGTTGTCATGAATCCCCTTCTTTCGGCCGATAATGCCGGGTTCCAGCGTTACAATATCACAAATATTTTCTGTTATTCAAAAGAAACTACAGAAGCGACATGTTGAAGTCTTGATTTCGACCGCCGCTCGTGGTTTTTCCCCGCCATGGCGCACCAAAACCAAGGCCTGAAGATGCTGACCGCCAACCGCCTGCGCGACGGCGATGTGCTGTACCGCAGAGGCGACGGCTGGGTTCTGTTCCTGACCGATGGTGAAGTCTACCCCGACCAGGCCAGCGCCGACGCCGCCCTGGCCGCGGCCACGGCCGAACTGGTCCGCAACGAATTCGTGGCGCCCTATCTTTTCGAGGTGCGTGAGGTGGACGGCAAGATCGTGCCGATGAAGGAGCGCGAGATCATCCGCGCCGCCGGCCCAACCGTGCATCGCCACACCGGCAAGCAGGCGGGTGACGTCCATGCTTAACACCCTGATCCAGCCGCCCCAGCCCAACATGTACCGCTACGACGAATTCGATGCCCAGTTCGTTGGCGAACGGGTGAACCAGTTCGCCGGTCAGGTGGCGCGCCGCCTTTCGGGTGAATTGACCGAGGACCAGTTCAAGCCGCTCAGGCTGATGAACGGGCTCTATCTGCAGCTGCACGCCTACATGCTGCGTATCGCGGTTCCCTACGGCACCTTGTCGTCCAAGCAGATGCGCAAGCTGGCGCATCTAGCCCGCACCTATGACAAGGGCTTCGGCCATTTCACCACCCGCACCAACCTGCAGTTCCATTGGATCAAGCTGGTCGACGTGCCCGCCATGCTGCGCGAACTGGCGGATGTAGAGATGCATTGCATCCAGACCAGCGGCAATTGCGTGCGCAACGTCACCGCTGACCAGTTCGCCGGCGCCACCGACGAAGAAATTGAAGATCCGAGGCCTTTGGCCGAAATCATCCGGCAGTGGTCGAGCCTGCATCCGGAATTCGTCTTCCTCGCCCGCAAGTTCAAGATCGCCGTGGGCGCCTGCGAGCAGGACCGTGCCGCGATGCAATGGCATGACATGGCCGTGCAGGTGGTGAAGAATGCCGAAGGCCGCATCGGCTATCTGGTGATGGCCGGCGGCGGCATGGGCCGCACGCCTTACGTCGCCCATGTGATGAACGAATTCGTCGAGCGGGAAGACATTCTCGCCTATCTGGAAGCGGTGCTGCGCGTCTACAACCAGGACAGCCGCCGCGACAACATCCACAAGCAGCGCATCAAGATCCTGATCAACACCATCGGGCCTGAGGAAATGCGCCGGCGCGTGGCGCGCGAGTTCGAAGAGCTCAAGCGCATGGGCACCCTGCAGCTTCCCAAGGAAGAGCTGGACCGCATTACTGCCTATTTCAAGGCACCCGATTTCGAGACCGGCCTCTCCGACGACATGCCCGATGCCGGGCCGGACTTCGCCAACTGGGTGAAGACCAATACCCACAAGCACAAGGCGCCGGGCTATGCCATCGCCACCATCACCCTGAAGACGCCGGGTCAGATCCCGGGCGATGCCAGCGCCGCTCAGATGGATGCCATCGCCGACCTGATGGACCAGTACAGCCTGGGCGAAGTGCGCGTCAGCCATGAGCAGAACCTGATCCTGCCGCATGTCCGCAAGAAGGACCTGCCGGCGATCTATGCCAAGCTCAAGGAGCTGGATTTCGCCTCGCCCAATGCGGGCCTGATCACCGACATCATCGCCTGCCCTGGCCTGGACTATTGCGACCTGGCCAATGCCCGCTCCATTCCGATCGCGCAGAAGATCGCCAAGCGCTTTCAGGATCTGGACCGTCAGCACCAGATCGGCGAGCTGAAGATCAAGATCTCCGGCTGCATCAATGCCTGCGGCCACCACCATGCCGGCCATATCGGCATTCTGGGCGTGGACAAGAAGGGTGTGGAATTCTACCAGCTGCTGCTGGGCGGCTCGGGCGCCGAAGACAGCACCATCGGCACCATCATGGGGCCGGGCTTCGGCGAACATGAGATCGCCGATGCGGTCGAGCGCGTCGTCAACGTCTATCTGGCCGAACGCAAGGATGGCGAACGCTTCCTGGACACCTAT
>Ga0310811_10006371_pt1 | contig 15088 bp, 16 predicted proteins | sample YCmetagenome_FD_207642 | JGI IMG/M metagenome (GOLD analysis project Ga0310811, IMG submission 207642) | Soil microbial communities from experimental microcosm in Duke University, North Carolina, United States - YC | ecosystem: Engineered > Artificial ecosystem > Soil microcosm > Unclassified ...
TTGAGCAAACCTGCGGGCACCGTGTAAGCTCTAAGTTTTTCAAACGAATGACTGTCGCCATAGGGCCTTTCATCATTGGTTTTTCCGATCAGCTTTCCATTGAGGTAGGTTTTGTCGAAGTCATCAATTCTACCTACCATGAGAACCAACTCTTGATCTTTGTCCGAAAAATTTTTCGGAAGCGTGAACGTTCTTTTGTACCAGGCATAGCCGTCATATCTTGGGTACCCTTGAGGCTCCCATGGTCCAGGCACTGTGATTTTTTTCCATTCCGCATTCACAGGAGCTGCCTTATCCCAGTCCGTAGCTACGAAATCCCAGAGCCCATCCAAGTCAGCAATCATTCTACTTTTCGGCGCTTCATAAATTCCAAGTTCCCCGTCAATAATCCCACCGCCATGGATAACGTCAAAAACCCGAATAGCTATGGTGTTAGTGCCTTTAAAATTGATTGCCTCATTATTGAGCACGTATTTGCGCTCATTGTTGTAGGCGGTTTTGAATTTCGGCGGCATCGAGCCTGAAACTCCTACCAATTTTCCGTTGAGGTACACCTCGTCACAATCGTCGATGTAGCCCAAGTCCAAATAATATCTTTCCTCTGACGAGAGCACCCGTCCATCAAATTTTTTCCGATACCAGGCGAACCCATCGTAGCCATTGAAACCTTGTTCTTCCCAGGCGAGAGGGGCTTTAATCGATTCCCAATCGCTGTCGTTAAAATCGGCAGCCGCCCAACTCGCCTTGTCGCCAATTTGAAACTTCCAATCGCCACGCAGGTTTACTACTTGCCCAAGGGTTTCTTGGCATATCAGAAAAACGAAAAGCAGAACTATAGAGTTGTTTTTCAAAACCGTCGTTTATTTCAAAAATAATTCTTTAGCACAAGCCGCTCACGGCAATTTACTTTTTCGGACTATTAGACGCGACCACTGGATAATTGTAGGTTTCTTTTTCCAACTGAGCAGACCATTCTTCCATAGTGTTGGCAAACACCCTGTACCTCACAAACGTATCTTCATCGCTCACCTCTACCCAAAAGAAGTCACCAGGCACCCGGTCTACTTTGTACTTTTTAAGGAACCCTTTATCAATGTTCTTGCTCTTTATTTTATCAGAAAGGATGTGTGACCCATCGCTTTCAGTGAACCTCACCGTTACAGCTCCGCTTGGCTTGCCAAAGTACATCACCTTGATCATGTCTTTTGCGTTGCCTGGTAGAACCTTTACGATAGGTTGAGTCTGGGCATTCGCTTGGCCCAATAGAAGTGCGCTGATAGCTACTATCGCTGCACTGCAAACTAAACTTCTTGTTTTCATCTTTACTTTTTTTGTTTATGAGTTCATAAACGCTAGCGAATAAAAGATGATGTAATGATACCGTAAACCTTTGTAACAAGATGTAACAAGATGTCAATTCTTACACAAGGGTCAATGCACCAGTTTATACCCTGTGCCATGAACGGTAAGAATGACTTTCGGTTGGTTGGGGTTTTCCTCGATTTTTTGGCGCAATCGCACAATGAAGTTGTCGACCGTGCGGGTGGTTGGTTGCTCCTGATATCCCCAAACATTTTCCAGCAAATCATAGCGTGTCACTACCGCATTTTTCTTTTGATGCAGGTACGCCAGAATTTCGAATTCTTTGTGCGACAACTTGACCGAAGCTCCATTTTCTTCCGCCCTAAATCCACCAAAATCGATTTTAATGCGACCAATCCCGATTCCCTCCGATGCATTGAGGGGTGTGGGCTTGCTTCTGCGCAAATGTGCCTTCACACGAGCCAGCAACTCTCGAATACTGAAGGGTTTAGTGATATAGTCATCGGCGCCTAGCTCAAGACCGAGCACTTTATCAATTTCTTCGCCACGGGCTGTAAGCATGATGATCGGCATTTCAGCTCCATGGGCGCGCGCTGCCTTGCACACATCAAAGCCCGACAGCTTTGGAAGCATCACGTCCAACAACACGAGGTCATAATTTCCTGCCTTAATTTTTTCCAGCCCTTCTTGCCCGTCACTGGCCACATCTACGGAATAACCGTCTAACTCCAAGTTGTCCTTCAGTCCCAACTGCATGGCGGGCTCATCTTCAACGATTAGAATTCTGTTCATATCGGTTTGTACAACGGAAAGTAAATTCGAAAGGTTGAACCTTTTCCAAGTTCACTGCTTACATAAACTTCTCCTTTTTGATGAAGCACAAGTTGTTTCACGAGCGATAACCCGATGCCTGTGCCCTTGGTCTTCGCCAAATTCCCAGCGGATACCCGATAAAATTTATCGAAAATATACTTCTGGTCTTCTTTGCTTATCCCAATACCGTAATCCTTTACCGCCAGCCAGCCTTGTAGATTATCGATTCCCACGCTTATCTCGATTCTTTTCCTGTCTGCACTGTATTTTATCGCGTTGTCCAAAAGGTTAACCATGATCTCCGCCAGCGCATCTTTGTCGGCCACAACAATGACGGGTGAACCGGCGCTGAATTGGTATTCGAATCCGTTCTTATGAAGGTGGAAATCGTAAGAATGCAGCACTTCCTTTATGATCGAATTGAGATCGATACTTTCCAATTGAATTTTTTTCTTGCCCGCTTCTGTCTGACTGAATGTTAATATTTTATTAACGATCGCCGACAGCCGGTGTGCCTCTTTGCTGATGATGGAGTAGTATTCGTTCTTTTTTTCTTCCGATTTCGCTCGGCCCATCTCGAGCGTTTCAGCAAACATTGTGATGAGCGCAAGCGGAGTCCGCAGTTCGTGTGATACGCTTGAGACGAAATCCGATTTTCTTTGGGCGAGTTGAACTTCCTTCCTCATGGTTCGATACGAGATCACCAATGATGCAATGATTAATACATCCAGCCCCAGCAGAAGAAGTAGATTTGCTCGCGTGCGTTCGCGTGCCAAAAACTCGAGTGAGGCCCCCGTGGTGCGGATTCCAAAAGCATAATTAGGGAATATCCACAGGTCTCTTGTCAGGGAAAGGGAAGGGATTGAGGTGGTGTCGCCGAGTTGCGTTGAGTACACCCGTGTTTTCGTCGCTTTATTGAAGACCGTGATGACGAATTGCTCTTTCACGGTTTGTTGGAGCAGTGGCCCCACTACGTTTTCAACGAAAGACTGCGGGTCAATCACTAACCCCGACACTCGTCGGCGTGCATCCATGTCTTCCGAAATGAACATCAGGGTTTGAAAATTGTGGGTAGGGAAATTAGTGTCACCAAGATTTTCAAGCTTCTGAAATCCACTACGCTTGTATTTTAGCAACTGGTTGATTTGCTCCCTGCTTTTCTCCAAGGCAGCCTGCAGCGATGGCCGCAACTTGGCGGCAGCCAGACTGTCGAGCGAAAAAGTGGATAGAATTCCATGCCACGAAAGGGTGTCCACTTCGAATGCCATAAAAACGGGCGCGCTGAGTGACAGAAAATTCCTCATTCCGTCAGACATCACCGCATTTCTGCCCGATCGATTTCGTTCGGTCTCAAGTTTGGTAGCCCAGTTGGAGGTCGTTGCGTTCGAGATTTGGTTGACAGAAAAAAGGATAGCTTCCAATTGCTTTTGATAGATCTCTTCAATCATCTTTTCCTCGTCGTTCAGCGACGAAATTTCGTAGGCGGAATAGAAAAGAGTAGGGATCAAAAAAGCAATCACCAGGAACAAACCAATTCGCCCCGTGGGAGACAGCCGTGTGTTGAAAGAGGGTTTCATTCCTGTTACAGTAACCTAAAAATAACAAGTCTACCTCTTATACGTAAAAGGAGTGGGGTTGAGTGGCTTTAAACGATCGCGACCCATCCTATCAATTAATTTGTTAAAAAACGCGCTGCGGCAAACTCCAAAGCCCCTCATTCCGTAGATTTCACCAATGGAATTTCTCCCCACCGCCGTCCTAAGACCATATGTAAAGAACTATACGGTCATCAATGTTGATCAAGGTTTCGAAGATCAAGTGTTTTACCCGAGCGGCTATGTTGATTTTGCCGTCAATATTTCAAATGGCACCGCGATTACCATCATCAACGGGCGCCCGATCTATATGCCCAAGGTTGAAATCTTAGGTCAGTTGACGGTGCCAACGCGCCTCACGGTCTCCAAAGGTATGTCTGTCCTGATTGCACGAATTTACCCGTTTGCCAATTCTCTCTTCTTTCCCAATCCGATCTCGCAGTTCACCAATGACTCCATCGATCTCCAAGGTGTTTTGTCTCTCGAAGTCAATGAGCTCTATGATCAGGTCGTTCATACCAACACGATGGAACAAAAAATCAAGGTGCTTGATCTCTTTTTTATCAAGCAGATGAAGAAGAACGAGCATCAACTCAAGAAAACGAATTTCATTGCGCAGCTTTGCCAAGATATCTCTGCCGAAAATTACTTTGACATTCGACGGTTGTCTGCCAACTACGGACTCTCTGAACGATACATTCAAAAACTGTTTGAGAACGTGGTGGGGTTGGCACCCCGTGCTTTCTTCAATACGCAGCGTTTCAACCGCAGTCTGGAACTCATCCGTTCTTCGGATTTGCACTTGACTTCAATCGCTTACGACTGCGGTTATTATGATCAGGCTCACTTCATAAAAGAGTTCAGGAAGTTTACCGGGATTACACCATCCGAGGCAAGGCCACTCCTTTTAGGTATCCAATGAAATCTACTTGCTCCGTGGCTGATTGCTGCTGAACATGTCGCGGTGCATCTTCCATCCCTCGTTTGTCTTCTTCCAAACCACCAGGATTTTCCCTTCATCCATTTTTTTCCAGTTCATATCGAAGAGTTCGTAATTCGATTGTTCTGTCACGAAGCCGTTGCCCTCACCAAATACGTTTACGATGGTGAACTTGCTGTGCACTTGAGGTCCGTTTTTGAAGAAATTCAAAAGGGCGTCGCGTCCACAAAGCAGAGGAGAGTTGGGAGGCAAGAGGCAGGCGTCGTCGGTGTATCGGGTCAGAATTGATCCATCGTTTTTGTTGGCCAAGTCAGAATAAATGGCGTTGCTTGCCTCGATGGCTTTCCGGGCTTCGTCCACGGGCGAATGTTGACTGGACTGACCTGGGCAAACGGTCACGATGCTAAACAACAATGCAGAAATGAAATTTTTTTTCATGGTTTATATTTTGTTTCAGCAAATAACCAAACCACGCGGTTGCCGGAATTGTAAAATAGCGAACAGCCGAAAAGAAGAGGAGATTGGTAAATACCAACCATTTCCTATAACAATAGCGCCAATCCCAACCCTTTCTGCGGGTTCTCTGTACCATTGCGGAATAACTCCAAATCTTATATGAAAAAGATTCTGTCCGTCATGGCGTTCATCGCAATTTTTGCTTTGACGTTATCGTGTCAAAAGGAGGCGGTGACGCCAGCCATCAGAAAAGTGCAGTTTGTATTATACACCAACGAGGATTTTTCATCTTCAGACGGCAACATCACATTCTCTATTGTTATCAAGAGTGGATCAAAAATACTGTTGGATTCAGGGCTCGCCACTATGAAATTAAAAGAGATCCCCAACCAAACGAACCAAATAGTGATCGAAAAGCGCGTACCTGGTAATGATCAGTCGAAATTATTAGTTGGATTTAGGTACGCATTGGAGAACGTTGGCAATTCGTGGTACTATGATTCTTGCTCAGCAGGTCAAACCTTCAAAAAAGTGGAATACGCGTTTAGATGACCGGTTGAATGAGGTGCTAGGATTGTTTTAAGTTCTACTTAAATTCGATCCTCATTTATGAAAACCGCCGTCGCACAGCCTCAATTTAAGATCGTAAACACTACACCCAGGGACTTATCTTTTATCTACGAGCTTTTCGACTTGTCCGTAAAATACCAAGAGGCACGCGGCTATCCTTCCTGGAAAAACTACGACAAAGGAGCGCTGACGCTCGACGTAGAAAACAAGCAACAGTATAAAGTCATCATCGATACACAGATCGGCATCGTATTCAGCGTACGTTATTCTGACAAAGTAATATGGAGAGCGATGGATCAGGGTGACGCCATTTACCTTCATCGCATCGTTGTCAATCCGGCATTCAAAGGACAGAAGCTTTTTGGGCAGATTCTCAATTGGGCGATTCAGCAAGCGAAGCAAAAGAGGCTTGGGTTTGTGCGCATGGACACTTGGGCTGCCAATGAAAAGATCATCGACTATTATAAAGGCTTTGGATTCAAGTTCATTGGCAACTACACCACTCCCGATACTGACGAGTTGCCTAAGCACAATCGGAACTTGGCGTTGGCACTCCTTGAGTTGAAACTCTGAGGCGTTTCCGTCGCAAATAAGTCTTCCGTTCCTGTTGTCGTATTCGTAACTTGGGTGAACAACTCCCACCCCAGTATGAAAACTCAACGGAGAAAATTCCTCGAACAACTCGTCGCTGCTTCTTTCACCGGACTCGCACTTCCGTCTTTCGCCAGAGAATCGTTCCCTGTTTGGGCAGGCGATGGCGATGAAACTTACTGGGAAGGAATAAAGAAGCAATTCGCGCCGGCAGACAAGCTCGTCATGATGAATGCGGCCAACTTATGCCCTAGCCCCACGGTAGTGAACGATCGCGTGGTTGAATTTGTGAAAGCGATGAGCCGCGATGTTTCGTTTCAGTATAGGGCGAAGTTTGTAGTGCATCGAAAGAGGTCGATCGAGTTGCTGTCGCAGTTTGTGGGTGCGGGCGCGGATGAAATCGGGATCACCAGGAACACTAGTGAAAGCAACTGCAACATTGTGCATGGACTCGACTTGAAGGCAGGAGATGAAGTTATTGTATGGGATCAAAACCACCCGTCCAATCGCGAGTCATGGATGAATCAGGCGAAGCGCACGGGCTTCACGGTGGTTAAAGTGAGTGTGCCGGCTCAACCCCAATCCGCAAAAGACCTTATCGAACCCTTCGCGAAGGCCATCACTCCAAACACCCGCTTGATCTCTTTCTCGCATATCTCCAACTTGAGTGGAATCGCCCTTCCCGCGACGGAAATTTGCCAGATGGCCAAAAGCAAGGGAATCATGACGTTGGTGGATGGAGCGCAGTCGCTGGGTGCGGTGAACGTAAATCTGCATGCGATGGGCTGCACGTTCTATACCGCGAGCACACACAAATGGCTGATGGGCCCATTCGAAAACGGAGTCATCTACGTCGATAAGGACTACTTTAATAAGATCTGGCCCAACATCATCGGTGCGGGATGGAAAGAATCCACTACCGTGGACGAGAACCTTTGCGTGCTGGGTCAGCGCAACGAACCATCTCCTGCCGCACTTCCCGAGACGCTTACCTTTCACCAAACGATCGGAGCGGATAGAATCCAGAAACGAGTCGTGCAGTTGAATACGTATTTGAAGAAAAGGATTCAAGAGGCCATTCCAAAGGCGGAGTTTGTCACTCCGTTGGCGCCCGAGCTCAGTGCAGGCATCGTGATCGTTAACTTGCCGGGAAAAGAATTTCATGAAGTGTCCGACAAACTCTATCACTCGTTCGGTGTGGCCGCCGCACCTACCAACGGCGTTCGCTTGTCGCCGCATATTTACAATACGATGAAAGACATCGATTTTGTAGTGAAGAGCTTGGCAACGATTGCCGGCACTTAGTCTATGCTCGTCATCAGCAATCAGCAAGTAGGAGAGATATTATCCCTTCCGGCGGTCATCGCGGCCGTTGAAAAAGCGATCGTTGCCCATGAAGAAAAGCTCGCCACCGTTCCTCCGCGAATGCACATCGACAACGGAAAGAATACGTTGCTGTGCATGCCTTCGTGGGGCAAAGACGTTTTCGGAACTAAGCTTGTCGCTGTAGCACCGGACAATGCCACCAAGAATCTTCCTGTCACCAACGGCGCAATGTTGCTGAACGATGGCGCCACGGGGATGCCCCTGGCACTCATCAACGCTTCTAAGCTGACAGCCATGCGCACCGGCGCTGTGGGCGCCATTGGATTGAAACACATTTCGCCCAGTGACGAATCAACTGTTGGGTTGATTGGCTGCGGCGTGCAAGGAGCACATCAAGTGGTGTTTGCCTGCGCGGTTCGACCGATTAAGACGGTTTATCATTTCGATCCTGTGACCACAAAAGCGGCAGAGATGGTTGCGCTGATGAAACACCATCATCCGAATGTTAAGCTCGTGGCGTGTAGCACGTCGGAAGAAGTTGTCGAGCGCACGAACATTGTTATTGCGGCCACTACTTCCGCCGCTCCCGTATTTGCCAACGATGAACCATTGGTGAGCGGAAAACATTTCGTGAGCGTAGGATCGTACAAACCTGCCATGCAGGAGCTACCCGACGCAGTCTATCGATTGGCGGGTGAGTTGTGCATCGATTCGGAGTTTGCGTGCACTGAAACGGGCGACATCATCAACCCTCTTAAGAAAGGATTCATTAACGAAGAAAACGTGTACACGATCGGGAAGCTTTTGATGGGCAAGCGAAAAATAAATACCGCGAAGACGACGGTGTTCAAGTCGGCGGGGATGGCGTTGTTTGATCTATATGTGGCGCAATTGGTGTATGAGGAAGCGATGGGAAAAAAGAGGGGGACGGAAGTGACTTTCTGAGAGATCTAACCTAACTTAATACTATGAAAATCTTCATTACTGTCGTTCTGTGCATTGGCGCAATGTCGCTCTCCGCGCAAACCTTCGACATCCTCATCAAAAACGGAAAGATCGTCGATGGCTCGGGCAATCCCTGGTATTATGGAGACGTTGGCATCCGTGCCGGCAAGATCGTCTCCATTGGGAAACTGGGCGACGCATCGGCAAAGAAAACAATTGATGCCACCGGTCTTGCTGTCACACCCGGTTTTATTGACGTGCACACGCACATTGAGAGTGGCGAGTTTGCCACGCCTACGGCCGACAATTTTATTTACGATGGCGTGACGTCGGTGGTCACGGGAAACTGTGGAGGTTCCAATCTCAACGTAGGTGCCTACTTCAGAAAAATTGATTCGGCTAAAATATCGATCAACATCGCCACGCTCATTGGGCACAACACCGTTCGACGGGCGGCGATGGGCGACCTACAGCGCGATCCGACCAACGAAGAACAACAAAAGATGGAGCAACTTGTGGCGAAGGCAATGCAAGAAGGTGCCGTCGGGCTGTCGACCGGGTTGATTTACGTTCCAGGCACCTACTCCAAGACCCCCGAAGTGGTGGGCCTTGCCAAGTCGGCCGCTTCGTTTGGGGGCCTTTATGTTTCGCATATCCGCGATGAAGGCGATCACGTGATCGATGCCGTCAACGAAGCGATCAATATCGGCCGGCAAGCGAAAATACCCGTCGAGATTTCTCACTTCAAAGTCACGTACAAGCCCAACTTCGGTCGGTCGAAAGAAACACTCGCGCTGGTTGAAAATGCCAGAACAGAAGGGCTGGACGTGACCATCGATCAGTATCCTTATGTGGCCAGCAGCACGTCGCTGGATACACAGGTGCCGTCATGGGCATTCGGTGGAGGGCGCGACTCGCTGCTTTGGAGGCTAAAAGATCCCGCTACGAAGAAGAGAATCAAGGCGGAAATGGTGAAGGAACTGAAGAGGAAGAAGTTGAAGAATTATTCCTACGCGGTCATCGCGCGTTATCCCCCCGACTCGACACTGAACGGAAAAAATATTTCGGAGGTCAATCTGTTGAAGGGGAAGAAAGCGAATGCATCCGATGAGATCGAAACTATTCTCGACATGGTAGCGGGAGCAAACCGCACGCAAATGGTTTTTTATAGTATGGATGAGGGCGATTTGATGAGGATCATCCAATATCCGTTCAACATGGTGGCGTCGGATGCAGGGGTGGTGAAGTTTGGCTCCGGCGTGCCCCATCCGAGAGCGTATGGCACCAATGCTCGTGTGATTGGTCGGTATGTCAACGAGAAGAAAGTGATTTATCTAGAAGAGGCAATCCGGCGGATGACGTCGCTGCCGGCGCAAAAATTCCAGCTTCGTGATCGCGGGCTGCTGCGCGAAGGAATGGCGGCCGATGTTTTGGTCATTAACATCAACGAAGTCAAGGACGCAGCAACTTTTGCAAAGCCACACGCCTTTTCACAAGGATTTCGAACGGTGATCGTGAACGGAGAGCTGGTGGTAGAAAACGGAAAGCACACCGGAAAGCGGAGCGGGCAGGTGCTCCTTGGCCCTGGTGCCAGAAAGCAATAACGATGCGCAGCTGCCTTCTCCAGAGGTGGCCATTACCATTAACCGCTAGATCCCACTGGGAAACGACACGGGCTTTGTTTCCCCAATAACCGCATTCCTTGATTTTTTGACAATCTATAAGGCTGGCATGCATGCTGGGAACATCTTGACGCGTGCGGGGAAAGGAATGATGCATGCGGGGAACATCCTGACGCGTGCGGGGAAAGGAATGATGCATGCGGGGAACATCCTGATGCGTGCGGGGAAAGGAATGATGCGTGCGGGGAACATCCTGACGCGTGCTGGGAAAGGAATGATGTATGCTGGGAGCATCATGATGCATGCGGGAAAGCCCAGAAGGCATGCTTGGAACACTTTTGTGCGTGCGGGAAAAGAAAGATGGCGTGAAAATAACGTCGTGATGCATGCATTGAGCATCTTGACGCGTATGGATGATGGCTATTCAGCGCCACGAAATGGGCTTCGCAGCTTTCATCAATAACTAACTTAATCGTTTTTCTCAGGACGCTGCGATCTTCATCACCGCATCGATAAAGCGATCAAGATCTCTTGTCGTAGTGTAGACATGCGGCGTTACTCTAACCGCATTGATGCCTTCCCATTTGATCGACACGGTGTGTATCTGATGGTCGCCCATCAATTTGCCGGAAACATCGCCCACGTCCATTCCGTCAATGCTGAACGTGCCAAGTGCGCACGAATATTCGGGCTTCAGAGAGATGTGAAGTTTGATGCGGGGGTTTTTGGTAACGGCATTGCACCAATACAACTTCAAATAGTGAAGGCGCTCCTGCTTTCGTCGGCTGCCGATCGCATTGTGGAAATCAATCGCCTGGCCGATGGCCTGCTCCGGAGCAAAAGACCTGGTGCCTAGCGTTTCAAATTTCTTGATGTCGCCACTTTGTGGTTTCTCTCCAGGGAAAATGGGCCACGTTTTCTCGATACGGTCTTTCTTGATGTACATCATCCCTGTGCCGAAAGGAGCACACAACCACTTGTGCAAGCTCGCACCGAAGTAATCGCAATTGAAGTCGGCGATTTTGTAATCGACATGAGCAAAGGAATGGGCGGCATCCACGATGGAGATGATCCCACGCTTGCGGGCTTCCGCACAAAGCTTCGCGGCGGGCAACATCTGTCCCGTCCACGTCATCATGTGCGTGATGTGCCAGATTTTTGTTTTCGAAGTAGTAGCGTCGATGTATGCTTTCAAGACAACATCGTCGTTGTCGACGGGCAGGCTCAGGTTGATCCAGTTGATCTTTACGCCTTCACGAAGTTCGCGTTGTTTCCAGGCGTTGATCATGTTGGGGTAATCTTGTTTCGTCATCACGATCTCATCTCCCCGTTGCATGTCGATACCCCAGGTGAAGGTGCCGAGGGCCTCGGTGGTATTGCGATTGATTGCAACTTCATCGGCGCCGGCTCCGGCAAGCTCTGCCAACTTTCTCCGCAAAGGCTCACGGCCTTTGTCGAGGATTTGCCACATGTAGTAAGTAGGCGCTTCGTTGCTCAAGTGGTAATAACGATCCACCGCATCCTGCACCACTTTCGGTTGCGGGCTGCATCCGCCATTGTTGAGATTTAAAATGTTGGGCGAAACGGTGTAGGCTTGTGCCATACGCGCCCAAAGGTCTTCCTCGTTGGCGGCTTCCAAGGGGGAGAGCTTGTTCAATTCGACAAGAGCATCCGAAACATCTTCCGCCATCGCCTTGCTCAACATCGGTGTAAGCGACATGGCGCTGGCGAGCCCCAATGATTTTTGAAAGAATGACCTGCGTGATGACATGATTTCTCAGTTTAGTAGTTAAAGTTAATCAAATCTTGTGTTTCCGATTTTGGAATTTCTTCCAATCGTCCGGTGTATCAAGGTCTACTGCACCATTCGGAAAATCAACCGCTTTTACAAGAGCGGGGTTCTGCTCGACGATCCTTTTGGCGCCTTGTTCGTCGGGGATCGTTAGAAGCTGATGAAATAGAGATTGGTGAAACAAAACGGGAACGCCATTGCCACCCGAATAGAACGAAGCGACGATGGGAGCTTTCGTCGCCACGAATTTGTCAACCATCTTTTTTAGATGGTCCGCTTCCAGTAGAGGCTGATCGCAAACCATGAGCAGCACCGCCTCTGCTTCGGGAAATTGAGCGATCACTAGGGTCATTCCACATTTAAGCGAACTGCCCATGCCATTTTCCCATTCAGGGTTGTAAATAAATTCTATGTCCGCTGTCGATGTGCTTTCCCTGACGGCTTCTTGGTTTGCCCCGATGACGACGACCGTTCTCTTGGCCCCTGCCTGCACCGCCGCGTTGATTGTTTTCTGTAGCAGCGTTTCGTCGTCAATGGAAATGAGTTGTTTCGGCCGCCCCATGCGCGATGAAGATCCTGCCGCCAATACTACGGCCGCCCAGTTTAAGGAAGAATTTACACTCATTCATACGAAGCTAGAAAATCAATAGCAATTAGTTGTTCAACTGTTTCTAATTTAGCGGCTGAAAAAAAAGATATGAGTTTTACGATCGAGGTGACCACAGAACCATTGGCGCTGACCGAGTGCGCGGAGATGATGAGCAAGTCGGAGCCGTGGCTTACCTTGGGACGGGGCATCGAGGGATGTCACGAAGCGATGAAAGGCGCTTACAAAGAAGTGTATGTGGCCAGGCGCAACCGCGAACTCTTGGGGTTTATCGTGTTGCAGATGCAAGGAGCGTTCAAAGGATACATTCAAAGTGTATGTGTTTCTCCAGATGCGCGCGAGGCGGGCATTGGCACCGCAATGATTCAAGCCGCCGAGCGGAGGATCTTTCTCGTGTCGCCCAATGTATTTATGCTCGTGTCATCCTTTAATACAAAGGCAGTTGACCTTTATCTTCGGTTGGGCTACGAGAAGATCGGGGTGCTCAAGAACTTCATCGTCGACGGGCACGACGAAATCCTGTTACGAAAAACCACAGGATCGCTAAACCATTTTCAAAGAAATCAGAATTAATAAATGCGCATGTTTGCTTTTGTTTTTGACATGGATGGCGTCATTGTCGACACCAATCCTTATCACAAAATCGCCCTTAAACAATTTGCGGAAAAATATGGCTATCACTTGGACGAAGAGGGGATGGTGAAAAAGATCTACGGCCGCACCAACAAAGAATGGATCCCCAATCTATTCGGCAAAGAACTTACGGCGAAGCAATTGGAACAATACGGAGAGGAGAAAGAGAAAATGTTTCGCGACCTGTATAAGAAAGACATTACCCCGGTGCCTGGATTGCGGGAATTTCTCAACGGGATGGATGAACTCAAAATCCCTCGAGCTATCGGTACATCCGCGCCAAAATCCAATCTCGATTTTATCGTAGACGAACTGGACATCAGGAAATTTTTCTCTGTCACATTGCATGAGGCAGATGTTACTCGCGGCAAGCCAGACCCCGAGGTGTATGTTAAATGTGCCGCGCGCCTGAACATGCCCACTTCTCAGTGCATCGTGTTTGAGGATTCACTCTCGGGTGTTGCCGCCGCCCGAGCAGCGGGCTGTCCTGTGGTCGGTGTAGCAACTACACATACGGCGGAAGAGTTGGGCACAAAGGTGACGATCAAAGACTTTACCGAGAAGACTCCGAGCGAAATAATAAAGGTGTTCGAAAAGGCTTAATTGCCTTCGTCGATAAATCGCTTCGTGATCGGTTGATAAGAGTCGATGCGTCGGTCGCGCATGAAAGGCCAATGCACACGCACACTATCCGTGCGGTCGAGGTCAATTTCCGTCACGGCGACTTCTTCTTTCTCGTGCGAGCCCAAGTAGAGCAACCTTCCCAATGGATTCGAGACAAAAGATCCTCCCCAAAATTTCATGGCGCCGTTTTGTTCAAGACCAACACGGTTCACGCTCACCACATGCACCCCATTGGCGACGGCATGACTGCGTTGAATGGTTTGCCAGGCATTGTATTGCTCGGAGTTGGTGGCCTCGTCTTGTGAGGTGGCCCATCCGATGGCGGTTGGATAAAATAAAATCTCGGCGCCCATCAAAGAAGTGATGCGCGCCGCTTCAGGATACCATTGGTCCCAGCAAATGAGGATCCCAATGGTCGCGAACTTGGTTTTGAACGTCTTATAGCCGAGATCGCCCGGAGTGAAATAGAATTTTTCGTAGTAAGCGGGATCATCGGGGATATGCATCTTGCGGTACTTGCCAAGGTACGTGCCATCGGCATCGATGACGGCGGTGGTGTTGTGATAAATGCCTTGCGCTCGTTTCTCAAACAGCGAGGCAATGACAACCACGCCGAGTTCTTTGGCAACGGCCGCCAAGCGATCGGAAGAAGGGCCGGGGATAGGTTCGGCGAGCTTGAAGTTTTCATAATCTTCTACGTCGCAGAAATAAAGAGACGTGAAGAGTTCTTGAAGGCAAACGATCTGCGCCCCCTTCTGGGCAGCTTCCTTCACTTTAGTGATCGCCTTCGATAGGTTTTCTTCTTTGTTTGACGTGCAGCTCATCTGCACCGTTCCGATTTTTACTGGCTTCGACACGTTATTTTTCGTTTTGAATTTTATTTGAATAATCCAGGATCGAAATCATTTCTTGAACTTTAAAATGATCCAAGGATACTGATCGTCTTCAGGATAGTGAGGTCTTTCCCTCATCGACGCGAACAAGTCCATCATGTCTAGCGCCTGGATTAAACTGTCCGTTGAAGACAGCGGCTTGAACATCTCCCTTTCAAGGATGTTTTTTTCCTCTATGCTGGAATAGATAATCGGTTTGATCGCTTTGCTTGACATCACTCGTCCGCAAAGATAGCAAGGAATAATTCACGGAATTAGTTTCAAGCCACGCACCATCTCTCTTTTGCCGGGCGGACCTGGAAGGGTTTCTAATTTGAGCCCTACTGATTTTAAGTCGCGCTTCACTTGGCCTTTGGCA
>Ga0310811_10006372_pt1 | contig 15087 bp, 18 predicted proteins | sample YCmetagenome_FD_207642 | JGI IMG/M metagenome (GOLD analysis project Ga0310811, IMG submission 207642) | Soil microbial communities from experimental microcosm in Duke University, North Carolina, United States - YC | ecosystem: Engineered > Artificial ecosystem > Soil microcosm > Unclassified ...
AGGCCCGTGCCGAGGACCCATAATCGCAGGACGCTCTGGTCTATCCTGGGACTCGGAGATCATGGGTGGCCCGGTCAAGCCCGGCCATGACGGAAGTAAGGAGGAACTCACGCCGCGGCCTTCGCACGCTTGCCCGTCACGCGCTCCACCACCCTCGCGATGTGGGGGATGGGGGTCTCGGGCAGGATGCCGTGGCCGAGGTTGAAGATGTAGGGCCCCTGCCCCCACTGGGCGAGCAGCTGCTCGACGCGGGCGTCCAGCGCCGGGCCGCCGGCGACGAGCAGCAGGTTGTCGAGGGCGCCCTGGATGGTCTTGCCCTGCGCCTGCAGGCGGCGGCCGAGGGCGGCGCTGGCCTGGGTGTCGAGCGCGACGCCTTCCACCGGGACCGCCTCGCCGTAGCTCTCGACGAGCGCGCCGGCGCCCCGCGGGAAGCCAATGAACGGCGCCGTGACGCCGGCCGCCCGGACTTTCTCGACGATGCGGGCGTGCGGACCCACGACGATGCGCTCGAAGACGTCCTCGGCGAGGCCCTCCGCCCAGCTCTCGAACAGCTTGAGCACCTGGGCGCCCGACCGGGCCTGCATGACCAGGTAGCGGGCCGTCGCCTCGACCAGCACGTCCAGCAGGGCGTCGAGCTTCTCCGGCTCGCGATAGGCGAAGGTGCGCGCCGCTTCGCGGTTCGAGCCGCGGCCTTCGAGCATGTAGGTGGCGACCGTCCAGGGAGCGCCGGCGAAGCCGATCAGGGCGCGATCAGGCTCGAGCTCGGCGCGGACGCGGGCCAGGGTCTCGCCGATGTTGGCCAGGCGGCCGGTCGAGGCCTCCACCTGCTCCGCCAGGGCGGCGATCTCCGGCAGGGCGCCGAGCCGCGGCCCCTCGCCCGCCTCGAACCAGACCTCCTGGCCGAGCGCCTGCGGGATCAGAAGGATGTCGGCGAAGACAATGGCCGCGTCGAGCGGAAAGCGGCGCATCGGCTGCAGGGTCGCCTCGGCGGCCATCTCCGGGTTCATGCAGAACGCGATGAAGTCGGGCGCCTTGGCCCGCAGCTCTAGGTATTCCGGCAGGGAGCGGCCAGCCTGGCGCATGAACCAGACAGGCGGCCGATCCAGGGTTTCGCCGGCCAGCGCACGAAGCAGGCGAGGCGTCGGGTGATCACTCATGGCCGCCATAAAGCGCCCCTGGCGGTCCGGCTCAAGTCCTGGTCCGACCCGGTCAGCCCGTCTGCCCTTCTTCCTTCCTAAAGATCTTTAAAAAGTTTGAAGCAGAAGGCGGTTGGGCCTGTCGAGGGCGTGGAAAACTTAACTCTCCCGGCAGCGTCCCAGGCCTTATCCCCAAACCGTCCCAAGGCCGCCGGAGCCGGTTCTCCCATGCTGTGGATTGCGGGGAGCGGCCGCTTAGGCCCTCTGGCGGCTTTAAGATTCCATTAACTCCTGAGCCCAGGCCGGGCGGTATGACGCCGGTCTGACCAGGTCTGTCGACAACCGGCCGGCGCCCGCGGCGCCCCCGCCCTGGCCTGGGGGTTAAGGAAGTGTAAACGGGGCCTCTTATCCCGGTCATGCAACGGGCGGCCGGAGGGGGGCGAAAACCGCGGCATCTATCCCCAAGGCGGCCCGGCTTCGCTAAGAGTGGGTCCACAGAATTTGTCCCCAGATATTTCGGACGGAAGCGCCTCTTGCCGATCACCGCCGCCCAAAGCCCCAGCCGGCTCGCCACCTATTTCCACGTCCACCTGGTGTCGGACTCCACCGGCGAGACCTTGAACGCCATGGCGCGCGCCGTCTGCGCCCGCTTCGACAACGTCCTACCCATCGAGCACATCTACGCCCTGGTCCGGTCGCAGCGGCAGCTCGATCGGGCGCTCGGCGACATCGAGGAGGCGCCGGGCGTCGTCATCCACACCATCGTCGATGACAAGCTGCGCCACGCGCTCGAGGAAGGCTGCCGGCGGCTCGACATGCCGTGCATCCCGGCGCTCGACCCGCTGGTCTCGGCGCTGTCCCGCTACCTCGGCGCCTCGACCACCACGCGGGTCGGCGCCCACCTGCGGCTCGACACCGACTACTTCAACCGCATGGACGCCCTGAACTACGCCATCGGCCACGACGACGGCCAGGGCGGCCAGGACCTCGACCGCGCCGACGTCGTGCTGGTGGGCGTGTCGCGCACTTCGAAGACGCCGACCTGCATCTATCTCGCCCACCGCGGGGTCAGGGCCGCCAACGTGCCGCTGGTCCCGGGCCGCAATCCGCCGGACCGGCTGTTCCACCTGAACAGCGCCCTGGTGGTCGGCCTGACCATCTCGCCCGACCGGCTGATCCAGATCCGCCGCAACCGGCTCCTGTCGCTGAAGGAGGAGCGGGAGAGCACCTATATCGACGTGGATGCGGTGCGCGACGAGATCGTCCAGGCGCGGCGGCTCTACGAACGGCAGGGCTGGCCGGTGATCGACGTCACCCGGCGCTCGGTGGAGGAGACGGCCGCGGCCATCCTCAACCAGCTGCACGGCGGCCACGGCCAGGTGGAGGTGCTCGGTTGAGCGAGCCTATCGTTCTGGCGTCGAAGAGCGCCGCCCGGCGGGCGGTGCTGGAAGGCGCCGGCGTGCCGTTCGAGGTCTCGGTGGCCGGCGTCGACGAGGATGCGGTCAAGGCCTCGCTGCTCGCCGAGGGGGCGACGCCGCGCGACGTGGCCGACGCGCTGGCCGAGCTGAAGGCGATCCGCGTGTCGCGCGCCCGCGGCGGCTTCGTGGTCGGCTCCGACCAGACCCTGGAGTTCGAGGGCCGGCTCTACGACAAGGCCCCGACCCTCGAGGCGGCGCGCGAGCGGCTGAAGCTGCTGCGCGGCAAGCCGCACAAGCTGCACTCGGCGGTGGTGGTGGCCAAGGAGGGCGCGCCGATCTGGCGCGAGGTGGCGACCGCCACCCTGACCATGCGCGACTTTTCCGACGATTTCCTCGACGCCTATCTCGCCACCGAGGGGCCGGAGGCGCTGGGCTCGGTGGGCTGTTACCGGCTGGAAGGGCCCGGCGCGCAGCTGTTCTCGCGTATCGAGGGCGACTATTTCGCCATCCTGGGCCTGCCGCTGCTGGGCCTGCTGGAGTTGTTGCGTCAGCACGGAGCGCTCGCCTCATGAGCCGGACCATCAGTGGGAAGACCATCGTCGCCGGGGTGGCGGGCCATCCCGTCGGCCATTCGCTGAGCCCGCTGATCCACAATGCGTGGCTGGCCGGGGGCCGGATCGACGGGGTCTATGTGCCGTTCGCGCCGCCGCCGGACGGCTTCGGGCCGTTCGCCGAGGGCCTGCGCGGCGGAGCGGTGCGCGGCATCAACGTCACCCTGCCGTTCAAGGAGGCGGCGCTGTCGGTGGCCCACCGGGCGACGGCGCGGGCCGAGGCCGCCGAGGCCGCCAACCTGCTGATCTTCGAGGCCGACGGCACGATCACCGCCGACAACACCGACGGCGTCGGCCTGCTCAAGGCCTTCCAGCGGCAGGCGCCGGGGTTCGACCCGAAGGCCGGGCCGGTGGTGATCCTCGGGGCGGGCGGGGCGGCGCGCGGCGCGGCCGCCGCCTTCCGGCAAGCCGGCGCGCCCGAGGTGCGGATCGTCAACCGGACGCTGGCCAAGGCCGAGTTCGTGGCCGGCGCGCTGGGCGAAATCGGCCGGCCGTTCGGGCTGGACGAGGCGGAAACGGCGCTGGCCGGCGCCCAGGCGGTGATCAACGCCACGTCGGCCGGCCTGATCAACGGCGGCCGGCTCGACATCCCGCTCGCCGCGACGCCGGCCGAGGCGGTGGTCATGGACATGGTCTACACGCCGCTGGTCACGCCGTTCCTGGCCGAGGCCCAGAAGCTCGGCCGCCGCACGGTGGACGGGCTGGCCATGCTGGTCGGTCAGGCGGAGCCGTCGTTCGAGGCGTTCTATGGGGCCAAGCCGCCCGAGGGCGTCGACGTCCGCGCCCTGGCGCTCGAGACCCTGGGCCAGGCGGCATGATCGTCATCGGCCTGACCGGCTCGATCGGCATGGGCAAGTCGACGACCGCGGCGATGTTCCGCGAGGCCGGCGTGCCGGTCTACGACGCCGACGCGGCAGTGGCCGACCTCTACGCGAAGGGCGGCGCGGCCGTCGGGCCGGTGGGCGAGGCCTTCCCGGGCGTGGTCAGGGACGGGGCCATCGACCGCGAGGCGCTGCGCCAGCGGGTGCTCGGCCAGCCTGACGAGCTGAAGCGGCTGAACGCCATCGTCCACCCGCTGGTCGGCCGCGACCGGGTGACGTTCTTCCAGGCGGCGGAGGCGGCGGGCGCCGACCTGGTGGTGCTCGACATCCCGCTGCTGTTCGAGACCGGCGGCCACGCCAACATGGACGCGGTGGTGGTGGTCAGCGCGCCGGAGGCGCAGCAGCGCGAGCGGGTGCTGGCCCGGCCCGGCATGAGCCCGGAGCGGCTCGACGCCATCCTCGCCCAGCAGATGGCCGACGCCGAGAAGCGGGCCCGCGCCCACTTCGTGGTCGACACCGGCCGCGGCCTGGAGCCCGCCCGGGCGCAGGTGGCCGCGATCATCGCCGTCATGCGCGACCCGGCGCGGCAGCCGGCCGGCCAGGCGCGGTCCGCCCCCAATCTCTAGCGGGTTGTCCACCTCTGCGCGGTTTCGCGTGGTTGAGCCTCGCCGCGAAGCACCGCACTAAAATCCGATGGCCCGCGAGATCGTCCTCGACACCGAAACCACCGGCTTCGAGCCGCAGCAAGGTCACCGGCTGGTGGAGCTCGCCTGCCTGGAGATCGAGGATTTCATCCCGACCGGGCGCAGCTTCCACGTCTACATCGACCCCTGCCGCGACATGCCCATCGAGGCCGAGCGGGTGCACGGGCTGTCGGCGGCCTTCCTGAAGGGCAAGCCGAAGTTCGACCATCCAGAGATCGTCGACGGCTTCCTCGACTTCGTCGGCGACGCGCCGATCGTCGCCCACAACGCCGGCTTCGACCGCGCCTTCGTCAACTGGGAGCTGGCCGCCATCGGCCGGGCGGAGATCCCCGAGCCGCGCTGGGTGGACACCCTGGCGCTGGCCAAGCGCCGCTTCCCGGGGATGCACAATTCGCTGGATGCGCTCTGCAAGCGCTACAAGATCTCGCTGACCGAGCGCGAGAAGCACGGCGCGCTGATCGACGCCAAGCTGTTGGCCGCCGTCTATCTCGAGCTGAAGGGCGGCCGCGAGCGCCGGCTGGAGCTGACCTCGGCGGCGGCGGTGAGCATGGTCTCGGCGGCCACCCAGAACGCCTACGGCGCCCGGCCGCGACCGCTCGAGCCCCGCTCCACCGAGGCGGAACGGGCGCTGCACGCCAGCTTCATCCGCGAGGTCGTGAAGAGCGACGAGCTGTGGAGCAAGTTCGGGCTGTGAATTCCCTCCCCTAGCGGGGAGGGAAGAGAGAGCTAGGCGTTCCCCACCGTGTCGCCCTGCGCCTTGCGCGTCGCGTAGACGCCGGCGAAGTCGATCGGGTCGAGGAGGAAGGGCGGGAAGCCGCCTTCGGACGACAGGTCGGCGATGATCCGCCGGGCGAAGGGGAACAGGAAGCGCGGGCACTCGATGAGCAGCACCGGCTCCATGTCGGCCTCGGCCACGCCGCCGATCTGGAACAGGCCGCCGTAGACCAGCTCGACCATGAATAGGGCGCCGTCCTCGCGCGCCGCCTGGGCCGACAGCTTGAGGTCCACCTCGTAGAGCCCGTCCTCGCGGCCGCGGGCGTTCATCTCGACGCCGAGGTCGATCTGCGGCTGGACCGCGCCCTGGCGCAGGCTCTCCGGCGCGCGCGGGTTTTCGAAGGAAAGGTCGCGGATGAACTGGGCGAGGATGCGAATCCCCGGCCCCTCGGCGCCGTTCTGCAGCGCGGCCTGGCCGGCGTCGATGTCGGTCATAGTTCGGCTTCAAATCCGTGATCTGACGCGAACGAAACGCGCCTTGTGGGCCGAGCGGCTATCACGCGGTCTTGACCGATGCAACGTCGCCCCTGACGGAGACGTTCCCAAGGCATATATAGGTCAAATCACCGTTCGCAGTCCGGAAGCCACGTGCAAGTCTTGGAGCTGATCATCTTCGCGGGCCTCGCGGCCATCGTGCTCTACCAGCTCTATTCGGTGCTGGGCCGGCGCGTGGGACGTCAGCCCGAAGACACCCCGGCCACCGAGGCTGCACGGAGCGGCGCGCCGACGCCGGGGCGTCCGGCGGAGCCGGCCGACGAGGGGGTGGCGTTGTCAGGTCTGGCCGCCGTCAAGGCACGCGATCCCGGGTTTGACGTCAGCAACTTCCTGAACGGCGCGAAGTCCGCCTACCAGATGATCGTCAAGGCGTTCTCCGAGGGCGACCGGGCGACCTTGAAGAACCTGCTGGCCCCGCCGGTGATGGCCAGCTTCGACGCCGCCATCGCCGCCCGCGAGTCCGAGGGCCGCAGCGAGACGGTGGAGTTCCTGCACACCCCGCGCGCCGACCTCGAGAAGGCCGAGGTGCAGGGCCACGACCTGGCGCACATGACGGTGCGCTTCCTGGCCGAGTTCCGCGCCCGCTCGAAGGGGCCGGAGGGCGAGGCGGTGGACGACCGCCGCACCGCCGAGCTGTGGACCTTCGAACGCAATCTTAAGAGCCGCGACCCCAACTGGACCCTGGTCCACGTCGACGCCGCGGAGGCCTGATTCGGTGACATTGCGAGCGGTCGGCGCGGCGTTCGCCGCGCTCTCTCTTGCTGCCTGCGCCAGCGCGCCGCCCGCTGGCGGCTTTCGACCGGCGCCGTCCGCGCCGCCCTCCCCCATTTCGCCCGAGCCCACGGCGCCGGAGCCGGCGGCGCGGTTGCGGCCGCTGGCCAGCCTGCCGGGCTGGGCGGACGAGGACCACGCGGCCGCCTACGCCGCCTTCCTGAAGGGCTGCGGCGCGGCCCGTGACGCCGACCTCGCCCAGGCCTGCCGCTCGGCGCGCGCCATCGGGCCGCTCGACGCCGAGCACGCCAGGGGCTTCTTCGAGGCCCATTTCATGGCCGAGCGCCTGGAGGGCCAGGGCGTGCTCACCGGTTATTTCGCGCCCGAATACCCGGCGCGCCGGCAGCCGGACGCCGAATTCTCCGCGCCCGTGCGCAGGAAACCCGGCGACCTGAAGGTGGTGGACGCCGGCCTGTTCGATCCCACCCAGGCCGGCCGGCCCGGCGCGGCCCTCGACCCGTCGGGCGGCGCGCTGCTGCCCTACCCCGACCGCGCCGCCATCGACGGCCTGCCGGCCGACGACGCGCTCGCCTGGATGCGGCCGGAGGACCTGTTCTTCCTGCAGGTGCAGGGCTCGGGCGTGCTGACCTTCGAGGACGGCCGGCGGATGAAGGCGCTCTACGCCGCCAACAACGGCCGCCCGTTCGTGGCCATCGCCAATCCGATGCGCCAGATGGGCCTGTTGGCCGCCGACAACACCTCCGGCGAGGCGATCCGCGCCTGGCTGGCGGCGCATCGCGGGCCCGAGGCCGACGCCGTCATGCGGCTCAACCCGCGCTACGCCTTCTTCTCCCTGAGCTCCGACGACGGTCGGCCGCCGGTCGGCGCGGCCAACATCCCCCTGCCCGGCGGCCGGGCGCTGGCCGTCGATCCGGCGCGGCATGCCATGGGCGAGCTGTTCTGGGTCGACGCCGAGGCGCCGATCCTCGCCGGCGCCTTCCCGAGCTACCGCCGCCTGGCGCTGGCGCTCGACACCGGCGGGGCGATCAAGGGCGAGGTGCGCGCCGACCTCTATGTGGGCCAGGGCGCGGCCGCCGGCGCCGAGGCCGGCCGCATCCGCCACACGCTCAGGCTCTATCGGCTGGTCCCGAAGTGAAGCGGCCGCTGAAGCCCGAGGAGCTGCGCGTCTGGGGCGTGGTCGCCGCGACGGTGCATCCGCTGCCGGGACGCGAGACGCCGAAGGCGCCGGACGAGGCGCTTCCCTCCCCTTCATGGGGAGGGTCGAGTCGCGAAGCGACCGGGGTGGGGAAGCCACGACCGGGTTCCGCGCTTGAACGTGACTCGCCCACCCGACCGTCGCTTCGCGCCGGCCACCCTCCCCATAAAGGGGAGGGAAAGAAGGTCATCGAGCCGAACCGGCAGCACCGCATCGTCAAGGAGCGCGAGGAGATCGGCGCGCGGCTCGACCTGCACGGGCTCGACCAGGACCGCGCGCGCCTGGTGCTGGAGGACTTCCTGCGGCGGGCCTGGGACGACGGCTATCGGGCGGTGCTGGTGATCACCGGCAAGGGCGTGCAGGGCGACGGCGTGCTGCGCCGGCGGGCCCCCGAGTGGCTGGCGGCGCGGCATCTGACGCCGATCGTCGCGGGGATCTCCGAGGCGCACCGCCGGCATGGCGGCGAAGGCGCGCTCTACGTGGCGCTGAAGCGCAAGCCGCGGGGGTGAACCCCTCTCTCCTCTACGCTGCGCGTGGGGGAGAGGCGGTCAGGTCTTCCGCCCCGCCTTCTCGTCGAGCCCCGAGGTTCCCTCGCGCGCCTCCAGCTTGGCGGCGACGTCGTCCAGGGAGACGCCCGCGGCGGCGAGGACCACCAACCAGTGGTAGACGAGGTCGGCGCTTTCGGCGGCCAGCGCGTCCTTGTCGGGGGAAAGCGCGGCGATCACCGTCTCGATGGCCTCCTCGCCGAGCTTCTTGGCGGCGCGGGCCGGGTCCTTGAGCAGCTGGGCGGTGTAGGAGGCGCCGGCGTCGGCGCTCTTGCGGGCGGCGATGGTGGCCGACAGGCGCTCGAGGACCTCGGCGAAGCGGCTCATGCGGCGATCTCCGTGCGGCGCACCGGCACGCCCTCGGCGGCCATGGCGCTCTTCACCTCGGCGATCGACACCTCGCCGAAGTGGAAGATCGAGGCGGCGAGCACCGCGTCGGCGCCGCCGGCCTTCACCGCGTCGACCATGTGCTGCGCATTGCCGGCCCCGCCCGAGGCGATCACCGGCACGGTGACGGCGCTGGTCACGGCCTTGAGCAGCTCCACATCGTAGCCGCTCTTGGCGCCGTCGCGGTCCATGGAGGTGAGCAGGATCTCGCCGGCCCCGCGCGCCACGGCTTCCACCGCGTAGTCGACGACGTTGAGGCCGGTGTCCTTGCGCCCGCCGTAGGTGAACACATGCCAGCTGTCGCCCCCCATGGCATTAGGGGTGCGTTTGGCGTCGACGGCGACCACCGTCGCCTGGCTGCCGAAGGCGTCGGCGCAGGCGGAGACCAGCTCCGGGTTCTCCACCGCCGCGGTGTTGATCGAGATCTTGTCGGCGCCGGCCAGCAACAGACGGCGCGCGTCCGCCACCGTCCGGATGCCGCCGCCGACCGACAGCGGCATGAAGCAGACGTCGGCCGTGCGCGCGACCACGTCGAGGATCGTGCCGCGGTTCTCGTGGCTGGCGGTGATGTCGAGGAACATCAGCTCGTCGGCGCCCGCCGCGTCATAGGCGCGGGCCTGCTCCACGGGATCGCCGGCGTCGCGCAGGGAGACGAACTGCACGCCCTTGACGACGCGGCCGTCCTTCACGTCGAGGCAGGGGATGACGCGGACCCGCAGCATGGCTTCAGGCCGCCACGTTCAGCGCTTCGGCCGGGGCGATGTCGCCGTTGTAGAGCGCCCGACCGAGCACCGCGCCGGCGATCGGCGTGCCGGGCCGCGCCTTCAGCTTGACGATGTCGTCCACCGAGGCGAGGCCGCCGGCGGCGATCACCGGGATGGCGACCGCGTCGGCGACGGCCCCGAAGGCGTCGACGTTGAAGCCCATGGTGGTGCCGTCGCGATCGATGTCGGTGATGATCAGGGCGCCGACGCCGACGTCCTCGAAGCGCTTGGCGACGGTGATGGCGTCGAGGTCCGAGTCCTCGGTCCAGCCCTGCACGGCGACCTTGCCGGCGCGGACGTCGACGCTGACGGCGATCTGCTCGGGGAAGCGGCGGGCGGCCTGGCGGACGATCTCCGGCTCGCGCACGGCGACGGTGCCGAGGATCACCCGGGAGACGCCGGCTTCGATCCAGCGCTCCACGTCGGCCAGGGTGCGGATGCCGCCGCCGAGCTGCACGGGGATCGACACCGCGCCGAGGATCGCCTCGACGGCGGCGGCGTTGACGGCGGCGCCCTGAACCGCGCCGTTCAGGTCGACCACGTGGATCCAGTGGAAGCCGCCGGTGGCCCAGGCGCGGGCCTGGTCGGCTGGACTGGAATTGAACACCGTCGCCTGACCTAAGTCGCCGCGCACCACGCGCACGCACTGGCCGTCTTTCAGGTCGATGGCCGGGTAGAGGATCACGGGCGCCACTCCAGGAAGCGCTTCAACAGCGCGAGGCCAGGTTTCTGCGACTTTTCGGGGTGGAACTGAACCCCTGCAATGTTGCCGCGCGCCACGGCGGCGGGGAAACGCACACCGTGCTCGGCCCAGGCGCCTACATCTGCGGCATCCGCCGGGTGGATGGCGAAGGAGTGGGTGAAATAGACCGCGTCGCCGTTGCGGAAGGCAGAGAACAGCGGGTGGTCGGCGGCGTCGACCAGCGGGTTCCAGCCCATGTGCGGGATCTTGATGCTCTCGTCGGCGGGCGCGAGCTTCCTCACCTCGCCGGGGATCCAGTCGAGGCCGGGCGTCTCGCCGAACTCCAGGCCGCGGGTGGCGAGGAGCTGCATGCCGACACAGATGCCGAGGAAGGGCGCGCCCCTGCCCTGCACCGCCTCGGTGATCGCCTGGATCACGCCGTCGCGGGCCTGCAGCGCCGACATGCAGGCGGCGAAGGCGCCGACCCCCGGGAGGACGACGCGGTCGGCGCGGGCGATGGCCTCCGGATCGGCGGTGACGACGATCTCGGCCTGGCCCTCGGCGATCCGCGCCAGCGCCTTCTCGGCCGAGCGCAGGTTGCCCGACCCGTAGTCGATCAGGGCGACGCGTTGCATCAGGTCACTCCGACGGGCGCTTCAGACAGGGAGAGGAATCGATGGCGCGAACCGAGCGCATGTCAGCTCAGAGCACGCCCTTGGTGGAGGGAGCGTGGCCCATGGTCTTGGGGTCGAGCTCGACGGCCTGGCGCAGGGCGCGGGCCAGGGCCTTGAAGCCGCTCTCGGCGATGTGGTGCGAATTGGCGCCGTACAGCGTCTCGAGGTGCACGCAGGCGCCGGCGTTCATGGCGAAGGCGTGGTGGAACTCCTTGAAGAGCTCGGTGTCCATGTCGCCGACCTTGGGCGTTTTGAACTCCACCTTCCAGATCAGGTACGGCCGGTTGGACAGGTCGAGGGCGCAGCGCGTCAGGGTCTCGTCCATCGGGATGTAGGCGTGGCCGAAGCGGCGGACGCCCTTGAAGCCGTCCAGCGCCTGCTTGATCGCCTGGCCGATGACGATGCCGGTGTCCTCCACCGTGTGGTGCATGTCGATGTGCAGGTCGCCCTGGGTCTCGACCTTCAGGTCGATGCCGCCGTGGCGGGCGAAGCTCTCCAGCATGTGGTCGAAGAAGCCGATGCCGGTGGCGATCTCGGACACGCCGGTCCCGTCGAGATCCACGACCACGCGGATCTTCGTCTCCTTGGTGTCGCGGGCGATCTCCGCCGTGCGGCTCATGCTCAATTCCCTTGGGGCTCAGTACCCTTTGGAGGCCGCGAGGTCCTTCAGCGAGACCTGCGGCCGCGGCCCGTAATGCGAGATCACTTCGGCGGCGGCGAGCGAGCCCAGCTGGCCGCACTGCTGCAGCGGTCGCCCCCGCGCCAAGCCGAACATGAACCCGGCCGCGTATTGGTCGCCCGCGCCGGTCGTGTCCACGACTTTTTCCACAGGCTCGGCGGCGACGGCGATCGGCTCGCCCTTGGCGAGGATCACCGAACCTTGCTGGGAGCGGGTCACGGCGGCGAGCGGCACGCGGCCGCGCAGCGCGACGACCGCCTCGTCGAAGCTGTCGGTCTGGAAGAGGGCGGTGACCTCGCTCTCGTTGGCGAACAGCACGTCGACCTGCGTCTCGATGAAGCCCAGCAGGGCCTCGCGGTGGCGCTCGACCACGAAGCTGTCGGAGAGGGTGAGCGCGATCTTGCGGCCCGCACCGTGCGCCAGGCCGGCGGCCTTGGCGAAGGCGCGGCGGGCGGCCTCGGCGTCGAACAGATAGCCCTCCAGGTAGACGATCTGGGCGGCTTCGACGATGTCCGGGTCGACGTCGTAGTCGGTGAACAGGACCGAGGCGCCGAGATAGGTGCACATGGTGCGCTGGCCGTCGGGGGTGACGTTGATCATCGACACCGCGGTGGCCGGGCCGCCCGTGAGCGGCGGATTGGCGAAGGTGGCGCCGATGGCCCGCATGTCGTGGGCGAACACCGCCCCCAGCTGGTCGTCGGCGACCTTGCCCATGAAGGCGCCCTTGCCGCCGAAGCTGGCCACGCCCGCGACGGTGTTGGCCGCCGAGCCGCCGGAGGTCTCCACGCCCGGGGCCATCTTCGCATAGAGCGCGGCGCTCTGGTCGGCGTCGACCAGCATCATGGCGCCCTTGGTCAGACCCTGGTTGTCGAGGAAGGCGTCGTTGGCGGGGGCGATCACGTCGACGATGGCGTTGCCGATCGCGGCCACGTCGTAGAGGTCTGGCATCGGGGACTTTCCGGCGAGGGGAGACGGGGCGGGGATAGCAGCGGCGGGCGGCGCGGCCAACCCTATCCCTCTCCGCCGTCATTCCCGGGCTTGTCCCGGGAACCCATGATCGCCGGATGGGCAGGATGAACTGCGGCGGTCGGGCAGATCGAGTTCCGCCTGCTCGCTCAGCTTGGGCCCCGGCTTTCGCCGGGGTGAGCGGAGGGTTCCTACCGCCCGACGAACAGATGCCGGCTCGGGCAGAGGTCGCCGACGGGGCACTCCTCGCACTTCGGGCGGCGAGCGATGCAGATGTAGCGCCCGTGCAGGATCAGCCAGTGGTGGGCGCGGGTGAGGTAGGGCTCGGGCACGATCTGCAGGAGCTCCTGCTCGACGGAGTCGGGGGTCTTGCCGGTGGCCAGGCCCAGCCGGTGGGCGACGCGGAAGACGTGGGTGTCGACGGCGATGGCCGGCTCGACGCGCAGCTCGTTGAGCACCACCGAGGCGGTCTTGCGGCCGACGCCGGGCAGGGCCTGCAGCTTGTCGCGCTCCAGCGGCACCTCGCCGCCGTACTGCTCGACGAGGATGCGCGACAGGGCGATGACGTTCTTGGCCTTGGTGTTGAACAGGCCGATCGAGGAGATGAAGCCCTTCAGCCGCTCCTCGCCGAGGTCCAGCATCTTCTGCGGCGTGTCGGCGACCGCGAACAGCTTGGCGGTCGCCTTGTTGACCGAGACGTCGGTGGCCTGGGCCGAGAGGGCGACGGCGACGACCAGGGTGTAGGGGCTCGAGTAGTCGAGCTCGGTGCGCGGATCGCTCTCCTGCGCCTCGAAGCGGGCGAATATCTCGGCGATGCGCGCCTGTTCGGCGGGCGTCAGGCGCTTCTTCGGCAGGGTCTTGGCGGGCTTGGCCATGGGGGCGGAACATGGCCCGAGCCCCCCGCGGTGTCATCCCGGTTTTGGCCGCCAGGCCAAGGACCGGGATCCTGGACGCTGGAGGCGCGGATGACGGCGCGACGGCGACGCTGCAAGTGTCCGGAAGGATCGACGCCGGGGGTCCCGGTCTTTCGGGCGCCGCGAAAACCGGGATGACAGGTCAGGGAGCGGGGTTATCTTCAGGTCCCGATGCCCTCGCCATTCTACATGGACGCCGAAATCCGGCCGAACCGGTCGCTGTCGGAGCGCGGGTTCATCCTGCTGATTGCGGTGGTCACGGCCGCCAATGTGGCCAGCGCGGCGGTGTTCGTGGCGATGGGCGCGATGTTCGTGCCGATCTTCCTCGGCCTCGACCTGCTGGCGGTGGTCGTGGCCTTCCTGGTCAGCTTCCAGGCGGCCAAGCGGGTCGAGCGGGTGCAGGTCACCTCGCGCGACGTGCGGGTGACGCAGGAGACGCCGCGGGCTTCGTACCTCCTATGGGAGAGCCCGACCGCCTTCACCCGCGTCCAGGTGGAGCGCGACGAGGGCCGCACGGTCGGCCTGAAGCTCGCGCTGTCCGGCCGCGAGCTGGCGGTGGCGACGGCGCTCAGCCCGCGCGAACGCGCCGAGTTCGCGACGGCGCTCGAGCGGGCGATCTGGCAAGCGAAGCGCGAGCGGGCGTGAACCCCTCTCCCCCGTGGGGAGCGGGGTTAGGTCACAGGATGAACTTGCTGAGGTCCGCGTTCTTGGCGAGGTCGCCGATGCGGGCCTGGACGTAGTCCGCGTCGACGGCGATGGTCTCGCCGCAACGGTCGGCTGCGGCGAAGCTGATCTCCTCCAGCACCTTCTCGAGCACCGTCTGCAGGCGCCGCGCGCCGATGTTCTCCACCGCGCCGTTCACCTGCACGGCGGCGTCGGCCAGGGCGTCGACGGCGTCCTCGCTGAAGGTCAGGGTGACGCCTTCGGTGGCCAGCAGCGCCTGGTGCTGGCGGATCAGGTTGGCCTCGGGCTCGGTGAGGATGCGGCGCAGGTCCTCGCGGGTCAGCGCTTTCAGCTCGACGCGGATCGGCAGCCGGCCCTGCAGCTCGGGCAGCAGGTCCGAGGGCTTGGCCACATGGAAGGCGCCCGAGGCGATGAACAGGATGTGGTCGGTCTTCACCGGCCCGTACTTGGTGCCGACCGTGGTGCCCTCGATCAGCGGCAGCAGGTCGCGCTGCACGCCCTCGCGGGAGACGTCGGCGCCGACCCGCTCGCGGTTGGAGGCCACCTTGTCGATCTCGTCGAGGAACACGATGCCCTGGTTCTCGGCGAGCGACAGGGCCTCCTGGGTGAGCGCCTCCTGGTCGACCAGCTTGTCGCTCTCCTCGGCGATCAGCGGGGCCCAGGCGCCGGGGACGGTGGTCTTGTGGGTCTTGGTGCGGCCGCCGAACGCCTTGCCGAACATCTCGCCGAGATTGAGCACGCCCATGGAGGCGCCCGGCTGGCCGGGGATGTCCATCATCGGGAACGACGGGCCGCTGTCGGCGAGCTGCAGCTCGATCTCCTTGTCGTCGAGCTCGCCGCCGCGCAGCTTCTTGCGGAACGACTCGCGGGCGGCGGTGGAGCCGGGGCCGGTGAGGGAATCGAGGA
>Ga0310811_10006373_pt1 | contig 15086 bp, 17 predicted proteins | sample YCmetagenome_FD_207642 | JGI IMG/M metagenome (GOLD analysis project Ga0310811, IMG submission 207642) | Soil microbial communities from experimental microcosm in Duke University, North Carolina, United States - YC | ecosystem: Engineered > Artificial ecosystem > Soil microcosm > Unclassified ...
TCTCCAACCTAAAGCAGCCGAGGCCTATCAGCCACTGCAGATGTCACACGCAAAGAACATAGTTCTTGGTGTTCTTGATGATCCACAAAACTTCCAGCATCATGTGATAACGTAAGTGTTGTCGTCTATGATAGTAACAGTATTTTACTCATGGGTGATTTGAAGTTATGCTGCAACTACAATCATGCAAGTTGCATATGGGAAGAATACGCCCACGACTGCGACTGATCCTGAAGTCGTTGAGATGATTCAAACAAGTCAGATGGTTACTAAAACCCGCCCCGGTGCTTACCTGGTGGACTCGATCCCGTGGCTCAAATACATTCCTTGGTATGGCCGAGACTTGAAACTGGGGTTTGAGAGGAAGAAAAAACTTCATATTGAAAATATGGAACGCGTGAAAGAACACATGGTACGCATTTTCCTTTCGATTTCCACTTCATGACTAAATAATTCCACAGCAGAGTGTTGAGGATATGAATCCTTCGTTTATGAAACATATGCTAGAAAACAGCCAATCCTCTGGTCTGACAGAGACCGAGATTGCCTTTCTTGGTGGTTCCTTCCTTGGAGCTGGATCAATTTCGGTGAGGTGTTCTGTTGCCTCCGAAGATATGCAACTAAAATCAGAGGCGGAAGACATCAGTATCGATATTCACGATTTACATGGCAGCTGCATGTTTTCCCGAGGAACAAGCTAAAGTTCAGGCCGAGCTCGATGCAGTCGTCGGAAGGCACAGAGGTAGCTTCATTGATTTCTGGTATTGCAGCCCTATGGATTCAATAATTTCTTCACTCAAGCGCCGACATTCGCCGACCAAAAGTCTCTTCCTCGCCTGCAAGCATTCATCTCTGAGGCTTCAAGATGGAGACCTATTCCTTCCGGTGGTGGGCATCTCCTTTTCATTTTGTACCTAGGTGTTACAACATTCACACTACAGGATTTCCTCACCGAACAACCGAAGACGTGATTTGGGCAAGTGATATTTGAACATTTAATCGCACAAATGATAATGTGGTCTATCAGAAAAACTATTGTATTCCAGCTGGCACTACAGTATTCGGCGACAATTGGTGAGCATTGTGCTTCAAGAAATCAAAGATCTAACGGTCACCGCCTTAGGTCTATCTCTCGGGATCCAGATGTCTACCCGGAGCCTCATGCGTTCAAGCCTGAACGCTGGTTTGACGAACAAGGTGGCCTGAGAGATGATTTAAAATCCTTTGTCTACGGCTTTGGTCGGCGGTCAGTAGCGTCCCCCAACCACCCATTTTTAAATGACATTCCTTTCAGGGTATGCCCTGGTCAACATGTCGCGGACAGGTAAATCTGTCTCGCATACACTCCGTCTTCCGAACTCATTTGGTTGGTACAGATCGGTGTTCATAGCCACCCTCCTTATCCTTTGGGCCTACAAGCTCACTCTGGATCCTACGAAGCCATTAGAGGACACGGAGTTCATGGCCGGGTCCATTTCAGAGGTTATGCCATGCACATTTGAGTTTCAGAAGAGGATTCCGGAAACGGAGCTCAAGAACATATTGCAACACTATCCTGATGTTGTATGAGAAGCTTTGATGCCCGTATGACTCGGGGAGAAGGACGGGTTCCGGACTCACATAATGTCTTCATTTTGCCTATAAAGCCGATTCTGAATTGTGTAGCACCGTGACATAGTGAAAATGGCATTGATATCCATATGGCCATGTGCATGCGAATACAGATATCCCATTAAACACATAGTTCAAATGTTCATTGGAGGCATGATACAAATTTTAATGCAAGCACAGGTCATGCAGAAGAACATACAAAACGCCCTAACAAAATCCATGAGACGGTGGCTCATTAATCATTTGCGACGGCCCCACCTATTAATCTAGAACAGCTACAAAAATCTTGTAAAGCCTCGAGGAACCAACCTACTTGATGTCAATGTGCGGAATCAAGCAATTACAATATTAATAACATGGTTGAGTGCATCCCTCAAATATATCACTAGCCCACCCAGCACGGGCTTTCGTCGTCAACACAATAATGAACCCTATGAAACCTGTCGGTTTACAGCTACTGCCCTTTGCGATTCCCCATGGAAAGCGTCACTCCAGACGTAGGTACACCTCTCCCTCTACGCACTACTAACGCCTCTTGCGGCCTCTTTGCCTCGAAATCCCACGTAGCGAACATTTGCGCGTCGGGTAATGTGAAAGTTGGAGGTTCGTTGCTGCGTCCGTTTGTTGTACCCTCGTCTTTACCTTTCCCGCCGATAGGCGCCCCTGATGCAGATGAATTCCAAGGGGCGCTGACACCGGTGCCATAATAGAGTTTCTGGTTGCCCCGTTGTAATACGGGTGGATGTGCGAGACGCGTGGTGCGTGCGAGCACTGAGGGCTACAGCGGTGCCATTATGAGACATGAAACGAATGGGCAAAACGACGACTTACAGGTAAGATCTGACGCGCAAGATCTGGTAGACGCGAAGATTGCTGAGATACGAGAAAAACGGGCTTGTCTGCAGAAAAAACAGGGCGGGGTGGTGCAGAGGGAAATATAGGTTTGTTGTTAGATTCTTTGTCATCTTTTCCTGCACGTATGTCGTCCAGAGTCGACTGCGGGACAGGGTAGGAAGGACCGACAACTGCGACGCGAGGTGGGCAGGGTACGATGTTCGCGTATAGCGTATCTGGAGGGTTCCAACGTGGATTATTTTGTACTTGAGACAGGAGCGTCGTCGCAACTTTGTGTTTTAAGGGGTTTGGTGGGCCGGGAGGGGGAACGGGGTGCGTGAGGATGTGGTGGTACGCTTGGAGGAGCGCTTGTGCTGTTTGGGGGGTTGGAAGGTGAGGTGGCTGTTTTTTGGAGAGGGCGCTTGCTGGTGGGCGCGAGGGAAGGTGCCATTCTGGCGTGGAAGCTAGGACAGATTCTGAGTAGTTGACCTGTGTCACGTAGTCGGAAATGGTGTTGGAGGTTATATGCTGTGGGATAAGTGAAGGTGGCTTTTCGAGCTTCACGGTATGAGTTGTAGGCATTGGCGATACGCTTCGCGGGCGAGATGTGTCATCTGGGAGGGGAGGGAGGAAATCTGGGGTAGTTGAGCGGTCGAATAAGTCGTCGTAGTCGTCAAAGTCGCATAACAAAGGTTGAGGGTCAAGAAGAGGTATCGTGTCGTCTTCATGGCCCTCCTGTAAATAACCTGTAATAATGACCGAGATTAACAGATGGTGAATAGGAGAATTTGTGAAAGATACCTCTAAACTCCAAGAGATCGTCGAGCCTCCTGGCACTGCTGCTCGCATACCTCCCCAGGTCCTTCCCTTCAGAAACACAATACTCGTCTAATTCTTCCAGGCTCACGCCTAAATCTCCTAACGAGCTTAACACATCCCACACTGATATTCGTGAGCGTCCTGAATGTTCGGCGTAGTTACCACAGACGGAAGATAGTAGCACAAGATAGCGAGAAACGAGACTGGCAAGAACGACAGATGCCTGTGACGACGACCTCGAGAAATTGTGAGCGTGTAGGATCTTTAGGATGACTGAGTCGAGGATGGTCGCTGCTGCTGCTTGAGATGCCATGTCCGTGCGTGATGGTGGTTGTATGTAGATGTTGACATCTCCAGTTCATCAACGACTTAGGGCTATTTCACGCGTATGTCCTGTAACACCTGACGTCTGACACTCTTGATACTACTGCTTCCTCATCAGAAGATCTAGAATAGTCTCCCTTAAGCAGAGGGACAAAGGAAGGCCTGCTCCCCTACACCTTCATATCTGAACTGGTTACATTAGAGTCAAAATTCACCACTATGACATTTACTCGTCCACTTGGCTCCAGCGTTCCCCGGTTTATGAACTTGCACCTTCCTTTCCACCCTTCAAGACAGATATTGTGCTAGGGGGACAATGATATCCCGAAGTTAGCGCCGCTGGGCAACGTCGATATCCGGCAGAACAGGAGCGGCTCATGGTCATTGGTCGGGCTCATGTGGGTTAGCTTGATATATCAGTTCAGCTTCATCGACACTTCCCCTTCCTCAAGCTGTTCGATTGACTGTCGTCGTGAAAAGCATATCATCCTGGAACTTGAAAACCAAAAGGCCATTGATCATTCTTGTGTTCCGTTATCGTGATAAATTTTATCTAAGACAGAATGTGTTCAATCCGCGTACTGCATCAAACATGGAGAATATGCCTCTAGGAGATCAACTCATGATTCATGATACTATGTCAAGAAGGTTTTATGCAAGTATTTCACGACTGACATCCATCAGTTACGTAACATCTATTGAACATCTTTGGAGAACGCTTGTCGTTACAATTTACATCGCGACCGCTGTCCTGGCTACTAGAATGCTCTAGTCGGTGGCAAAGTCATGCGGGCACCGAGCATTTCTCTATCGAATGTATGGCCGGTGAGTTTGTCTGTCGCATCCCTGCCAAATGCGAATCGGATGGATAAATCACCATAATGGACTGACGTTCGCCAAACCGTATCAGAAGAACTCGTGGAGTGCGTCCGGCACAAAATTCAAGGCCTTCAAGAAAATGATGTCATGTGTTGCATGATGGTAAATTGTTTGGCTGCACATTGTACAATTCGTGTATAAAAGCCAGCGTACTTGACTCAGAAAACACTATCAAGTTTCAGCCATGAAATCACTACCGCAGCGATGGCTGGTGTAGTCATCGCAGCCAGCATCCCAGTCGCCCAAGTCGGCTCTCCCGAGAAAGGGAACCCCCCAGCTGGAGTGCCTAGGGGAGCCTGTCTTCTCTCATTGTGTTCCGAGTCCATGTTGCTGATGTGCTTTCTTTCACTAGTGCCTGAAACAATTAGCATGATAGGTACAGGAAGGTGTGAAGGTGTTATATAAACTAGGGGAGGGTCATGATCGCATTACGTTGTTATCTAAAGAATGAAGTTAGATGTAAGTGTGATGCCGAATAAAGTAGGCGATTGACGATCGACTCGGACGATTCGAGGGTCGCAAAGATTCCTCAGTGAAATTAAATTTGGGATGCGCGAAGACAGCCGAGAGCTTGTCACAATTCTCAAAGGACGCGCTGTGCTTAGCTTAGACCCCTGACAGAAAAATGCTTATCTCCGCGTCAGACAATCGATGGACTTGAGATACGAGATTCGCATCCATCAAAGTGCGCTCCCCAGTCTGTCAAGTGAGTTGACAATGAAGTGTTCGAAAAGAAGGCCAAGTAAAATATACGGTCCATTAACATCAATGGGGGAGAAAACATGATGTGCTAGGTGCTATGCATATATTACACCTGTACCTCAGCGGTCTCGACGTTTACGCTTTTCTTTTCCTCGCCTTCAGTACCGCTCTGCGTTGTTTCTGTGGGAGATTTCTCGTCCTTTTCATACTGCTTATCTATGGACATGACGTCGTCCGCAGAGATTAGGCCATCAACATAGGTATCGTGAGCAGGGAACAAGTACGATGCCACGTAATATACCAGGGATGCAACAACAAACTAGCATAAGGTGAGCAAGACACGTGTGATGAAGATAATCAGGAGTGCCATACCCCATACATCCACGCGATGTCAAATAAATGGGTTGCATACCCTATCTTGATAGCTGGATTGATCGAGTTGATAAGACCTGGCAGCGTGGGGGCAACAGTTACTATCATCGCCAAGACTGCGCGCCAGTTCTATGTAAGCAGTCAAATATTTCATGAGGCGATTCAACATAGCCAGTAGTATCAAAGCTTACAAATCCCCCAGTGTAGCGATATCGTCCTGAAGGGTCATACATAGCGGGAACGTCAACGCAGCCTTTATGCACCAGATAAAACTATTCAATGCAAAATGTTAATCGATGATAAGGCGCGAGCGAGCATGCCTGTAGGCTACACCCACATCAGTGACCATGATGCCAGCAAAAGGGCCAAGGAAAATGGTATATCCATCCATAAAACTCAGAAACCCCGTAGCACTATCGGTGGATGATAAGGGCTCTATGAACGTAACACTTGGCGAAGACTTACTTGGCGAGAATCTCCCATGGACACAGAGCCCAGCCACCAATAATCGCACACAATATTTGTCCGCGCCTGATGTTAATATACTATTTGAAATAAGCGATTGTCTGTGGAGAGAGGATAGAGGATAACCTTGGGACACAAAGCTGTCATATCATTTCCCGCTCCGAGCGAATTAGCGCTGATGTTGGTACCAATAGTCGTCAATGCAAATACGAAGGAGGCGAAAAAGGCTGCGGCTCGATTGTCCCAACGATCAATCAACAGAAGAGGGTCCCATAGAACCTCGCCGTAGAGCTGAATTCCCGCACTAGTAACAGCAATTCCGACAAAGCTGCACAGTGTAAATGCGATGGGAATGATAAACGGTTGGACATATTGACTAAAAGCCCATTAGACAACAACGTGGATGTTAGATTGAAATTCGTACGCTCGTTCATTCTTGGCGTAGCGCTGCAAAATTTTGTGAGCAATTGTGGTAGGAAATGCACAAACCTATCTGACTTACAGTAAAATCGGGAATATTGACTGACAAACTGGCATAGATTCCCAATGCGCTGTTCATCGCGCTGAGCCATGCCCACGAAAAGTAGTTGCCTTCGATAGTTGCATGCTGAGAAAACAAGCCCTGTGAGGCAGGGACTTTAACAAATGCCCATATGATCATTGCCAGCCATGCTATAGGTGTGAGCACACCCTTTGCGAAGAATAACCAACGGATTTTATGAGGAGTTACGAAGAGAAACGGAAGCTGTATCAGCCAATAGAGAATGTAACACATTAATCCTGATAAATTGGTTGGGTAAGCAAATGACAAGGGCAGCAGGGGAAACGACGCACCAGAGCTGGTAATATTCGCGGAGACAGGTAATCGATTGGGTAACCTTGCAATCGAAGGCCAAATGGCTTTGAGCATCTGAATCGTATTTCGAGTCAATGTGGCCAAAGATTAATAGAGTAGGACTCAATGCACCTGATATACGCATTGCGACCCATTGTATGTCTAAATGCATGCATGAGGACTCGTGTCATAAAATGCACACTCATAATCATCACCTGTATACCAAACCAGAACATAGATAATAGGACGCGACTGAACACAGTGAAGTAACTGAACCAGAAGCCGAAAGACGATCGATTTAATACAGGGAATGCAATATGGAGACGAGCGCCTATTGTGCCGGTCAAAACCATCACTACGGAGATAATCGCATATGCAGCCGCAATACATGGCATAGCCTGACGCCTAGCAGTTGATGCAACGTCAGACAAAATGTGCAGTTGGAGCAGAGAACTGGCTCGAGTAGTCATACCATGATAAACCGATGGCAAGCATGGAGCTAGCCAACTCCCAAACTGCAAGATTAGTGGCATCAGAGACCCAATAGGATATCTAAAAACAGGTATTAGTGATTTATGCTGTTATAATCGTCGTGGTATGTCCAACATAATTCCAGGTGCTACGAGACATCATCGAGGTTATGAAAACAGTTAAACGGTGCAACAACTCGATTGTGCTTACGTCCATGTTCTCAGACGAGGAGGTACCGGATCCATGTCCTTGTTGCTCCATCCACGATTCGCGAAAGTCGTTTCTTCACGGTCGAGAGCCCAGCTAGAGGGCTTAAAGAAACTGACTAAACCCCCGCTATGCAGCATGGTTGGCAGCCGAGAACAAGAAAATGTTCCTGATTTCAAGTCAGTGTATTTTATTATATACCTCCACACGCGTGAGCAGGTGATTTCCGCATTTATTTATGTTCAGAGATAAGAGTTGAACGTTCACAGACAATATTGGACACTAGTCACTCAGCTGGCGTCCCGGGCCAGAACAAGTTGGCCGATAACAAAACTGCCAATTCGCAATATTAATGATGCCCAAAAAGGATACCTGCCTGACTAATGGACATATGCACGGCACGTGGAACATATATTCTGTCACAAACGGTCAGCCTGGCCTATGATGCTGGCCTTGCTTCCTGCACCGTAGTTCTCAGTGTGACCCCTTTTCTTCAGACTTCCTTCATTGAACCGCTGTGGACCAGTGGATTTTGTACCTCATGTCCGACCCGTTCGATGTTATACCATTCGAGGTACGTGCTACTCATATAAGTAGCCCTAAACCACACTCACCGATCTTGTCGAAAGGACATCAAGGGGGAATGGAAGAAGCTAGGATCAGGTTCTTTTGGGAATGTTTATAAAGGTATCTTGTTCAAACAAATGCCCATCCAAGCTAACAAATGTAAAGGATCATACCTGGGCATTGATGTCGCAATCAAAGAAGTCTTGCCATCCAGCAGTTACAACGTCGCCAAATATTTTGAGAGGGAATGGAGATTAATGAAGTAAGCTTGCACTACTAGTTACAGACTGGTATTGAGCGTCGCCTCAGAGAAGCTCGTCATCCAAATGTTGTGCTTTACCTTGGCCTGTCGCGTGCCCCGCCTCCAGATGGACGAATATTTATTATTTCAGAGTACATTGAGCACGGTGCGTCCGGTTTGAGAACTTCATCTCCTGCTTCTCTTGATACTGTTCATTCAGGAAATCTCAGAATGTACATATTCGATAAGACGAAGCCTTTCCCGTGGCGTCTCCGGCTTTCTTTTGCTACAGATATTTCCCGTGCTCTCGCATACCTTCATGCACGCAAGTGCATACACCGCGATTTAAAAGGAGAAAATCTCCTTGTTACTGCAAACGGCAGATTAAAGATCACCGATTTTGGTTTCGCTCGAATTGCCGCCCGCAACGAAGAGGAAAGCAAACGTCTCACCTTCTGCGGGACTGACTCCTACATGTCACCCGAAATCCTACTTGGGGAGGAGTTTGATTTGCCGACAGACATCTTCTCTCTCGGCATTATCTTCTGCGAGATTGCGGCGCGGAAGTTAGCGGATGACCGCCATTTCAAACGTACTGGCCCAACGTTTGGCATTGACTCCGAGGAGGTGCACCGATTGGCTAGCCCCGGCTGTCCACCGGCGTTCCTTGCCCTTGCGTTTGACTGTCTTGCTGAGGATCCAAAGGCACGCCCCACCACTCGTGTCATCTTAGACAGGCTAGGGGAAATCGAAACCGAGGTTTTGTCACGTCCAGACACTGATGACTTTCATGTTGGGAGCATCAAGCTCATGACAGGAGGTAGACGCCGGGGTGCCGCTCCCCGCATTCCAAGTTTTGGGGCTGGTGTTGGGAAGGACATCAGGCACAATACAGCCTGCGCCAAAGAGGATGTTCTTGCGGCCCTGTCCAGCGGCGAGGAAAGTAGCGACGAAGAGCCCATAGACGTCATGCAAGGTCTGGTTGTCAGCTTGGGTCCAAACAGCGATTGGAGCACGGCTGCTAACGGTGAGATCATTGCTTTAGAGTTCTGACGACTTCTAGTAACATGCTTCGATTGCAGGACACTCAGGTGATAGCACTCAACCTCTTCTCGTCAGTAACTCTAGCACATTATCAGAGTACAACGCCGTCGTCGACCGGGCCTATGTTTCAACAACTACAGATGATATTCCGACATCTTCGTCTTCCATTCTCACTATTCGACCTGCACTCGATCCAAACGGAACGGCGGAACCCACTACACCAGGTGCCTCCTTGACTGACGATAGTGATACTCCGACTAGCAGCGACTCTATCATGTCTGCACAGAGTTATCAGACCGCTCAATCGTCCATCCAGTGTTCCACCACAGCGACGAAAGGCCACTCCTCCATCAGTTCCCCCCCTATGCTTCACCGCTTTACCTTACTTAGACCTGGCACAAAGCGTACCAGCAGATCGGTATCCCCAACCCGTCATACCGACGGAGGGTGGAACCCCTTAGAGCTAATCTTTTCTAGCGGATTACTCGTGCAAAAGTGTGATATATGCTCAAAGAGGATTGGCTGGAAACCTACTTTAGAGTGTGACGATTGTGGGCTGCGGTAGGTTCCTTCCTGACTTTTGATCATAGCGGATCTGATGCATGACCGCCATAACTCCAGTGCTCATGTCAAATGCGGAGAAGTTGCCCCTCGCGACTGTAATATTCGTTCGGTAATTCAACCAGCCCTGCACACATCATCGCCCTTGTCAAAGGGGAGGAGCCAGCCAAAGAGAGTGTCGTTACCCAATTCGATCACGCGATAGGACTCTGCATGTTCTTGGATTAGTATTCTCGGGCCTGTTACGATCATTGCTGTTTCTGCATTCTTCCTATCAAGCCACACATAGCTTACATTCATGGGACGATAAACCATACTACGTTACTACCGAGTCACTCGGCATCCTTGATTAATTACCTACTTCAATATATTCTCAGACTGTATCCTGTACACATCATTTGATCAGACAATGGAAATAGCTCTGGCCGTCATCATTCGACGTCGCCGACTACACAGCTGTTCTAACGGAGTTTACATACAAGATGTCCTTTCATAGATCTACCCACACTATTTCAATGGCAGATCATGCATTCATGTGCGTCGATTCTTAACCACCAACTTCTCATATAGAACATGTGTAATCGAGGCACGCTGTGCACCGCCATTCCTTGATAAGGACCCGAAGATGACCCGAATCTAGGACCCGTGATATAGTAGCACCATGTACAGCATATTCCTGATGACATTCAGTGAAGTCCCTCTTACATAATCCGCGCTTCTATTACAATCTCAACCAGCGACTTCCTTATTTAAACGCGGACTTCTTTCTGGGAAACTGACCCCTCCAATGCATTCTCCCCAAGTATGACCCGCAAGCCGACACGCACATGTCACGCCTGCGCTAATCGTGACAACAACAACATAGCAGGCTATGGGGATGAGGCATCCACATTACCCAACGATGAAGTCGTTCAAGACGTTGGGGGTAAGAACACCCACCTGTAGCTCAACGTCATCCACAATATTCATAATATCCGCGAGTGGGGGGTAATAAGCCCACATAATAACGACTTCGGTGTTGCAGTCCCCACGTCGTCAGACAACAAGCGCCAGGGGCGTCCTTATCGAAAACCTTCCTGATATGATCTCAAGGAACGAGGAGGTCTCGTCACAGATTTGCCCGCTATGCCAAGGCCGGGCGGAGAGCAAAAATGTAGCATGTGCTATCAAACGCATCACAACCAAAATATGATACCAAGGCGGCGTATCGCGAAAACGATGATGGGCCGCATCTGTGCGGTGTCAAGTTGCGATGATTGGGCGTATAAGTGTACGGCAGAGAATGAACTCGCCAAACTGTATGGATCGTTTGACCCGACTGATACGCGGTCACGCCATCAGCTAAAAACATGTAAGCTTGAAGCCCCAACAGTGATCAACTGTTTGAGTGTGCCAATTGGGGATGAAGACGATACATATGGTGCACGAATTGAACCGCAAATAACTGACCCATATCTTGAGCTGAAACTTTAATGATAACCAAGGTTTCGGTCGACACATGCGGCATTTCATGAGTGATGATATGGTTTCTGTGTACGTATCATCATCATGATAGCGTGAGTTGAGGGACTTTATAACACTAAGTACTATTAGGAGGTCGGCTTCCTTGATATGTTTGATATGGAAATGAGACGCTTGGCAAGATCCGCGTTAACCTTTGCTTGATGACGCTGGGCTGGACAGGAATATATTCGCAACGTTGAACAGTTTCAAGTTTGCCTCAGACTAGATGTGGATGGGAAGGATATGAGCTCGAAAGGTGCAGGAGAAGATTCGACTGGAGGGGCCCGGGTTTGCAGTACTGAGACAGAGTATGCCAATATGGACACGAATGATCATTGATGATGATGCAAACGTTCGACGATGGGACTTGTAATTCGGAAAATCAACTGGCTGTTATTATCTAGCGATTTTCGATCCATGTAGACACCAAGGAACAAGACTTCAGAGGAGGCGTGGGATATCAATTGACAGAACTAACAAATCGGTTCGAGGCTCTTCGGGTCTTGCAATATTAATACTCGTACCTCTTTACTGCAACTTCTGGAAGCCAAGAATTTTCGGTCACTCGTCTCCATACTTACTTCATATATCACCTGAGGCCCATTTAGGACCGCGTTTTAGCGCTACATATCTGGTTTTGAGTGGACCTACGTAGTACAGCACGTGTGTAACGCCTGTATGATACTTTAGGAGATACAACCAAGTAAGTACGAACTCTACTAATGTTTCACTAAGTGAATTTAAACCATCTTTTCAAGGTTTGCCTCGTTACACCAAAGTTGGACGCGCGCTCAAGCAATACAAATGGCAGGTTGCAAAACAATGTCAATCAATATGCCACCTGTGTGTTATGTATTTCGGTACCAGCAAATTCAATGCTTTGATACGACGCCCCATGTCATTTCAGGAGAAGTACTAATAAGCTCCACTTCCCGAATGTGATGGTTGGTTTTCTGAATAACGCACCCCAACACCATACAGCGTGAAGATGTCGTTCCCCTATATCCTCGTCGTAACTGTTACGGTCTTCTTGCTACTATATTGCTGGTCTTGGTCAAGGAAGTCAGCTGGCCTGCCCCTTCCGCCGGGACCGCGATCACTGCCATTCCTTGGCAATGTTACCGACATTGACACAGTGAGTCCATGGCGTACATATAGTGAATGGAAGGAGAAATACGGCCAGTACTGCAATTTTGAATACTTACCCCTCTCACATCTCCAGTAGGTCCCATTGTATCATGTCGTCTGATCGGCCAGACCGTCGTCATAATCAACTCTGAGAAAGTCGCACGGCAACTCCTTGATCAACGCTCAGCGATATACTCTGGCCGTCCTGCAGGTCCTGTACCCAAACTGTGAGGTCGCACTTTCCCCTTGTTGTTTGCTCTGATCGTGATAAATTATTAGTTTTGGCATAGATTTTATCACTGCGTTTCTTCCGTATGGAGATACGCTTCGGCTTCATCGACGATTGTTTCACCAAGCATTGCGGTCTGATGCAGCAGATTCTTATCGGGATCTGTATTTGAACAGAGCTCGCCAGCTGTTGTTTAACCTTCTTGACTCTCCTGAGGCGTTCGAGAAGCACCTTTTCCTGTAAGTTCGCCATTCCTCGCCTGCTGACGCTTATAATAACTAAGATGGGATCAGGTACACAGCTTCGATTATCATGTCAGTAACGTACGGACACGATAAAGTCTCTTGGGATGCTCCTCCGATTAAATCTGTCGCCGAACTTGTGGAACTAATAAATGTTGGCCTTTTACCTGAAAGGAGTGCAATACTCACGGCATTCCCTATACGTACGCAACTTTATTCAAGATAGAACTTCTGATGCTACCTCGTTGCAGTCACGCGACTACCTGCCTGGTTTCCAGGTGCATCATTCCAGCGTATCGCGCAGCGTACGCGAAAGCTCGCACTGGAGTCCATGAACGAACCATTTGAATATGTAAAAAGGAATATGGTGAGCACGCGACATAGTAATTTCGTGGACGCCGATACTTATGGGGGTTAAGGCCGCCGGAAATGCACCAAAGTCAATGGTGTCGGATCTTTTGGCTGAAATGGACGAGGGAAAACAGACTTTCCCAGAACAGGCAGTGAAAGAAATCGCCTTGACTGTCTTTGTTGGTGAGTGTGCTCGCGTTCTATTACGTTACAGGAAAAGCCAACATAATACGCTCATATAATAGCTGGGTTTGATACGGTGGGTCCACCACGCTCCATCAGGACATAGACTGTAGTCAGATCAGCTGATGGATTACACAGAGCTCTTCCACTTTATCCTCTTTTATACTAGCGATGATTTTGCACCCTGAAGCTCAGCGGCTCGCTCAACAAGAGATTGATTCCGTCGTTGGCACTGATAGGCTGCCGGATTTTTATGACCGACCATCTTTGAAGTACGTGGAGGCAGTTTTTCGGGAAACCATTCGTTGGCATATCGTTGCACCACTTGGTGAGGGACTTGATGTGTTAACCATGCCGTTCTCATTGTTCTGACAGGTCTTCCTCATGCAACATCAAGTGATGACGTCTTCGGAGGCTATTTCATTCCAAAAGGTTAGTTGGCTGATTCTGTCTGTCGGCGGATTTATTCTCTATGTCTGCATCCCTATTAATGTGACGTGTTTCTTGTAGGCTCTCTCATTCTGCCCAATATATGGTATGTGTCAATTTTTTGACGAGTCTTGCGCTTTGTAACTTGATCGCCTTTTCAGGGACATGTCCAGAGAAGGATGCGATGATCCTGATGTTTTCAAACCAGAAAGGCACCTCGCAAGTGACGGGACACTTTTGCCAGACACGATAGCGGCCAAACCTATGTGGGGTTTTGGAAGAAGAGGGTGAGTGGGAGGACGACCTCATTCAGGGATCGATCTTCTCATAATCTAGTTAGGTGTCCGGGGCGTTTCGTTGCCGAAGCTGCGACGTGGAGTGCGGCGGTGCATCTCCTTGCAGCGTTCCGGATTACAAAGGCAAAAGATGAAGCAGGGAAGGAAATTGAAGTGAAAGAAGAGTTCACATCTGGAGTTGTCTGGTGCGTCCCTGTGTGTTTGAAGGATGAAGGATCGACATCCTCACTGCTGCTAATTTTGTAGCCGACCCGTGCCCTTTCAGTGTTCTTTTGTCCTCCGATCAACGAGCAGGGAGAAGTCAATTCGCTTGGGCGATTAATCTTGTATGGCGGTTCTGATGTGATGTGATGTGATTATTCTATCTGTACGACTCGGAGGCGAGTTAGTTAACTTGTAACACCAGGTCACCGCGATTATGTGTTGACGTATTGTACTTAATTACTATTCGTAGTTGATTGGATCTAAATGGTTATCTAAGCAAACCGAGGTACGACTCGGTAGTGTTGTTGGCAGAATGCTGCCATTCTGCCAGTGGCAATTGCCGGGTCGAGGGTGGTTGGCAGAAGTCGGCAGAACTACGATAGCCTAGTACTTTTTCTGTTAATAAATAATAAAAATTTGACATACATTTGAATGTATCTCGGTGTGTTGGTAATTACCATGCATCAGTGGAATATTTCGAGCTATATAGTGCTTCGTAGCAAGGAGAAGCGCAGTAGCAAAACTCCGCTACAGTAATTGCTGCGTGCTACAGTAGCTCGGGTAGCACGTCGTAGCTAACCAGACTAAA
>Ga0310811_10006374_pt1 | contig 15086 bp, 13 predicted proteins | sample YCmetagenome_FD_207642 | JGI IMG/M metagenome (GOLD analysis project Ga0310811, IMG submission 207642) | Soil microbial communities from experimental microcosm in Duke University, North Carolina, United States - YC | ecosystem: Engineered > Artificial ecosystem > Soil microcosm > Unclassified ...
GCCCGCGCCAACCATGCATTTGGCCGAGCATCAGGCCATAGGCAAGCGCGTCGGCCAGCACCGTGCGTTTGATGCGAGGGCCTATATGCCGGCCGCGGCGCCGACTGGCATGCCGGTGACGACACCAGCTGGTGAGTTTCCGGATTTCGGAATTGGCAGTCAGAGCTGAATATCTCCCCTCCCGAGCAAGCCTGATTGTCATGAGGCCGCCTGCAATGGCGGCCTCTTCAATTCTCTAAGCAATTCTCAAATGCGTCCTCCGAACGGATGACGCGAAATTGCACGACAAATGTGATGTCCGTCACACTCGCTATTGATTCGCAATGTTAGGTCGAGGCGTGCTGCGGGGTGCACGCCATGCGAGGAATACCGTGGATTTTCGTTTTGCCGGAATCGAAATCGATATCCCGCGACGCGAGTTGCGACGCGCAAGCGAGCTTGTGTCTATGGAGCCGCAGGTTTTCGACCTGCTCGTTCATCTCGTTCGCAATCACGACCGGATCGTCACCAAGGACGAACTGATAGAAACCGTGTGGAAAGGCCGCGCCATTTCGGAGGCGGCCTTGAGCTCCCGCATCAGCGCCGCCCGGCGGGCCATTGGCGATAGCGGTGCCGAACAAAAACTCATCCGAACGCTGAATAAGCGCGGTTTCCGCTTTGTCGGGGCCGTTCATGCGGCCGCTAAAACGACCGAGCCGGCGGTCCAACCGGACTCCCGTAGAAAGCCTGAATCGTCGGCCTTCAACTGGTCCGACAAGGCATCGATTGCGGTGCTGCCGTTCCACAATATCAGCGGCGATCCCGAGCAGGAGTATCTTGCCGACGGGGTCACCGAAGACATCATTACGGGTCTGTCACGCCAGCAATGGTTTTCGGTCGTTGATCGTAACTCGACCTTTGCTTGCAAAGGCGGGGCGGTCGATATTCGGAAACTCGCCTGTGACGTGGGCGCACGCTACGTCCTCGAAGGCAGCGTACGTAAAGCGGGGGGACGCATACGGGTCACCGCGCAGCTGATCGATGCCACCAAGCGCATTCACGTCTGGGCCGACCGGTACGATAGCGCTGCTGCAGATATCTTCAGGCGGCAGGATGACATCATCAATCGCATCGTTGATTCGGTCAGGTCGCAACTTGTCATGGCTGAAGCGATGCGTCTGCGGGGCAGGCGATCGGTTGACGTTGACGCCCACGACCTGATGACGCAGGCGCTTCCGCATTTGTGGCGCATGAGCGTAAGCGAGCAGCTCATTGCGCAGAAATTGTTGCAGCAAGCCACCACGCTTGAAGCGCCGCAAGGGCACGCGCATGTCCATGCATTGCTGGGCTGGACGTACATGAACATGTTCAATCTGGATTCGCACGCGCCGATCAGCGAGCTGACCGAAAAGGCCCTTGAAGCAGGCGCAACCGCGCTGGCGCTGGATGAGCAGGACTACTGGGGACACCTCGTGCTCGGGCTTGGTCACGCGCGCCAGCGTCGCCCCGAAGATGCCGTGCGGCATCTCACGTCATCGGTCGAGATCAATCCGAATTTTGCGCTTGGATACGCAGGCCTTGGCTACGCACTCGCATGCGGCGGTCAGCCTCAGCGAGGTCTGGATGCGCTATCGCGGGCGTGGCAGCTCGGTCCGCTCGATCCGTTTCTTGCGATGTACGCGCCTATCGCGAGATACATGGCGCTCTTTGCACTCGAACGGTACGACGAAGCGATTACGGTGTGCCGCTCGACGGCAGCCCGCCATCCCAACCATGCCGGCGCGCGGCGGCTGATGACCGTGTCGCTGGGATTGCTCGGCCGCATCGACGAAGCCAAGGAATCCCTGGCCAATACGCTCGCCCTGCAGCCCGATTTCTCCACCGATCACGTTGCGTATAACACCGTGTTTGCCCAGGCCTCGGATCGTTCACGCTTCCTGCGCGGCCTGCAGAAAGCGGGCTTGCGAAACTAGCCGTTTCGTCGGTCACTCCCGGCGCGAGCACACACCCGGAATGACAAAGGGCATTGAACCATAAGCTCTCCAGCCGGTTCTTTAAATAACTGGAGATTGAACCATGACCCTGAAAACACTTGCGGCAGCATCCGCGATCTTGTTGAGCGCAACGACGCTCTCGTTTGCACAAAGCATGCCGAACTACGGGCCAAACGCGCCCTCAACCGGTGACAGTTTCGGCAAACCGCCGAGTGGGACGCGCCCGCCGGGGGTGACGCGATCGCAGCGCAGCAACTATGCAAAGCGTGCGCACCGCCACTATCACCGGAACCACTACGTCCGCTACGAATAGCCCAGGTAGCGATAGGCCTGTTGTTCGGGGGCGGCGTGCTAGCGTCGGCTCCGAAACGCTATTCCTGGATCGGGGTTTGCGCTTTTCAGCGGGGCCCGGATTGGTGGCCAAAGGCGGGGTTGACAAACTCGGACTGATGAATTATAAGTTTCATCAGTCGTCATAAAAGCCCCCGGCGAAGTGCCATGAACGCCCTGCCGAAGACCAAGCCAGACGATACCCGGGACCGCATCATGGATGTGGCCGATCGGCTATTCCGGCAGTTGGGCTTCGCCAAGACCACGGTCGCCGACATTGCCGCGGAACTCGATATGTCGCCGGCCAACGTCTACCGGTTCTTCGCCTCCAAGAATGCGATCGTCGAAGCGATCTGCCGGCGCTGCCTGGCCGAGCTGGACGAGCGGGCGTGGGAAATTGCCCGGTCGCGCGGCTCGGCTGTGAGTCGCATTGAGCGCCTGATCCTCGAGATCCTTGCCTATCACAAGGCGAATTTGCTCACGGACAAGCGCGTAAACGACATCGTGCTGGTCGCGATCGAGGACAGCTGGGATGCCATCGAGGCGCATAAGGAAGTCATTCGCAATGTCGTCGAGCTCATCATCCGTGACGGCATCGCCGCCGGAGAGTTCGAAAAGGTCGATCCGGCCGAGACGTCACAGCTTCTGATGCGTTCGCTTGTGGCCTTCGTGCACCCGGTTCTAATCAGCCAGTGCCTGACCGACGAGGAAGACGTCGACGCCCAGGCCAAGGCCAGCATTCGCTTCTCCCTCCGCGCCATAACTCCCCGGACCTGAACCCATGCCGTTCCCCAACGCGAATTCGCTCGCCTCAATTGTGACGAAAAATGGAATTCATCACTCGTCACAATTTAGTGAAAGGAGTCCCGCCATGCCAAAGCATTCAAATCTTGTGAGACCACTCGCGGCATTGGCGGCGGCGTTGCTTTTGGCGGCGTGCTCGGCCGAGACGGCGCCAGCCCCGAAGGCGGAGCGCCCGGTGCAGGTGCAAAGCGTGGCCTTCCAGGCCGAAGATGCCGCGCGCGATTTTGTCGGCGTGGTGCGGGCGCGCTACGAGACCGATCTCGGCTTCCGGGTCGGCGGCAAGATGGTCGCGCGGCTGGTGAACGTGGGCGATCGCGTACACGCCGGCGATGTCATCGCGCGTCTCGATCCCGAGGATCTCCGGCTGCAGGTCGAAAGCGCGGAAGCGGAGCTTGCCGCGGCTAGCACCAATCTCACTCAGACCTCCGCAGATTTCGAACGGTACGAAACGCTGAAGACGCGCGGCTATGCTTCGATCGCGGACTATGATCGCAAGACCGCCGCAAAAGGCGAGGCGGAAAGCCGGCTTGCACGCGCCAAGCGCGCGCTCGATCTGGCGCGCAACCAGCTTGACTATGCCGAGCTCAAGGCGGGAGCGGACGGTGTTATCACAGCGACGCTCGCCGAGCCGGGGCAGGTGGTTGCGCTCGGGCAGCCGGTCGTGAAGCTAGCCCATCGCGGCGAGAAGGAAGCCGTCGTCGCGCTGCCGGAAAATTGGCTCTCCAAGGCCCGGGAGGCAAAGGCGACTGTCACACTCTGGTCCGACAACGGTCATCATTATGCGGCGCGGCTGCGCGAGCTCTCACCGCAAGCCGACCAAGCCACCCGAACTTATGCCGCCAAGTTCACCATCCTCGATCCCGATGACAGTGTTGCGCTCGGAATGACGGCGACGGTCTCGCTGAAGCCCGCCGGCGATGCGCTGGTCGCGAAGCTGCCGCTGTCCGCCGTGCTTAGCCGCGGCTCGGGCGCCTCGGTCTATGTCGTCAGCCAGGCCGGCGAGCTGACACTGCGGCCCGTCACCGTGGCCTCGTTCAACGAAGACGATGCGCTCATCACCGGCGGCATTTCTGCCGGGGAAAAGGTGGTGACGCTTGGCGTACAAAAGCTTGAGCCAGGGCTGAAAGTCCGGAGCATCGAGGCAAAATAATTTTGCCATGCTTCGCGGACATTCTGCCCGCGGAGCCAGGTTGCAGTCCTACCTGACGGAGTAACGGCGCCATGCAACGTTTCAATTTGTCCGCCTGGGCCATCACACACCGCGCGCTCATCCTCTTCATGATGATCGTCCTGGCAGGCGCCGGTATCTACTCGTACCTCAATCTCGGCCGTGCCGAAGACCCGTCGTTCACGATCAAGGTGATGATTGTGAATGTGTCATGGCCGGGCGCTACGGCGGCAGAGATGGAGAAGCAGGTCGCCGACAAGATCGAGAAGAAGCTGCAGGAGCTGCCGCATCTCGACCGCGTCGAAAGCTACTCGCGGCCGGGCGTTTCCTACATCCGCATTATTCTCAGCGACACGACGCCGCCCTCGCAGGTGAAGGAACTCTGGTACCAGGTCCGCAAGAAGGTCGGCGACATCCGCAACGACCTGCCGCCGGACATCCAGGGGCCCAATTTCAACGACGAGTTTGGCGACGTCTACTCGGCACTTTATATGCTGACGGGCGACGGTCAGAGCTACGCCGACCTCAAGGCGCGCGCCGAAGATATCCGTCAACGCCTGCTGCGCGTGCCGAACGTGAACAAGGCCGACATTATCGGCGAGCAGCCGCAGCGGATTTACATCGAATTCAGTCACGCCAAGCTGGCAAATCTCGGCATCACACCGCAACAGATCTTCGACAGCGTTGCCAGGCAGAATGCCGTCACCTCGGGCGGGGCGATCGACACCTCCGCCGATCGCATTAATCTGCGCGTGACCGGGGCCTTTTCGGGCGTTGAAGCCATTGCCGCTGTGCCGGTGCAGGCCGACGGCCGCATTTTCCGGCTCGGCGATATCGCCACCGTGAAACGGGGATATGAAGACCCGTCAACGTTCCTCGTACGCAGCAATGGCAGGCCGGCGCTCGCCATAGGCGTGTCTATGCTCGAGGGTGCCAACATCATCACGCTCGGCGAAGACCTCAAGCGGGCGATGAAATCAATCGTCGCTGAGCTGCCGGTCGGCGTGGAGATCACGCAGGTGGCCGATCAGCCGCACGTGGTCGACGAGTCGGTCTCGGAATTCTTCCATGTCTTCACCGAAGCGCTCGCAATCGTTCTGATCGTGGGCTTCATCTCGCTCGGCCTGCGCACGGGCGTGGTCGTGGCGCTGTCGGTGCCTTTGGTCTTGGCAATCGTCTTCGTCGTGATGTTCGCGACGGGATTTGATTTGCACCGTATTACCTTGGGCGCGCTCATCATCGCGCTTGGACTGCTGGTCGACGATGCGATCATCGCTATCGAAATGATGGTGGTAAAGATGGAGCAGGGGTTCGACCGGGTGAAGGCCGCGACCTTCGCATGGACCTCGACCGCGTTCCCGATGCTGACCGGGACGCTGGTGACCGCGGCAGGCTTCCTACCGGTGGGTTTCGCCAAGTCGAGCGCCGGCGAATATGCGGGCGGCATTTTCTGGGTGGTCGGCATCGCGCTGATCGCGTCGTGGTTCGTGGCCGTGCTGTTCACGCCCTATCTCGGGATCAAGCTGTTGCCTGATCTCAAGAAGCACGGCACAGAGCACGACCCGGACGTGATCTACCAGACGCGCATCTATCGGGCGCTGCGATCTGTGATCGAGTTCGTCCTGCGCTGGCGAAAGTCGGTGGTTGCGGCAACGGTCTTCATGTTCCTTGCCAGCATTGCCTGCTTCGGGCTGGTACAGCAGCAATTCTTCCCAACCTCGACCCGCACCGAGCTTTTCTTCGAGATGCGGCTGCCCGAGGGGACCGCGATCGGCGTCACCGAGGCGACGGCCAAGAAGGCGGAGCAGCTCATCGGCAACGATCCGGACGCTGAGAGCTACACGACCTATGTCGGCGCGGGCGCCCCGCGCTTCTGGCTCGGCCTCAACCCGGAACTGCCCAACCCCAACTTTGCGCAGGTCGTGATCGTCGCAAAGACGCTCCAAGGCCGCGAGCGGCTCAAGGCGCGGCTGGAGAAGGCGATCACCGACGGCGCGCTGCCGCAGGCGCGCGCGCGGGTCGACCGCTTCGTGTTTGGCCCGCCGGTCGGGTTCCCCGTGCAATTCCGCGTCATCGGACCTGATCCAATGAAAGTGCGCGCGATTGCGGAAGACGTCCGCAAGGTGATGACGGAAAACCACAAGCTCATCGATCCGCATCTCGACTGGAACGAACAGGTGAAGTCGATCCGGCTCGATATCGACCAGGATCGCGCGCGGGCCCTGGGGCTGACGCCGCAGGAGGTCGCGCAGACCCTGCAGACGCTGGTCTCGGGCTTTACGATCACGCAATACCGCGAAGGCATCGAGCGGATCGGCGTCGTGGCGCGCGCCATTCCGTCCGAGCGGCTCGATCTGGACCGCCTGCCGGACCTCACCATCGCGACTCGCAATGGCGTTGCGGTGCCGCTCTCGCAGGTTGCCAAGCTTTCCTACGAGTTCGAGGAGCCGATCCTGTGGCGGCGCAACCGCGACCTGGTGCTGACGGTCCGCGGTGACGTCATCGATGGCGTACAGGCGCCCGACGTGAGCAATGAGGTCGCGCCGAAGCTCAAGGCGATCAAGGACGCGCTGCCCTTCGGCTACAGGATTGAAACTGGCGGATCGATCGAAGAAAGCGTCAAGGCGAATGTCGCCTTGGTCGCCGTCTTTCCGGTGATGATTATCGCGATGCTGGTGCTATTGATGATCCAACTGCAGAGTTTCTCGCGTCTTGCGCTGGTCGTCGTGACCGCACCGCTTGGCCTGATCGGCGCAACCGGGGCCCTGCTAGTCTCTAACCGGCCCTTTGGCTTCGTGGCGCTGCTCGGCCTGATCGCGCTCGCTGGCATGATCATGCGCAACACCGTGATCCTGGTCGATCAGATCGATCGCGATATCGCCGAAGGCCACGCGCGCTATCGCGCGATCATCGATGCCACTATCCGGCGCGCGCGGCCGGTGACGCTCACGGCGCTCGCTGCGATCCTTGGCATGATCCCACTTTCACGGAGTGTGTTCTGGGGCCCGATGGCGATCACCATCATGGGCGGGCTGCTGGTTGCGACCATCTTGACGCTTCTGGTCGTGCCGGCGCTCTACGCACTGTGGTTCCGTGTCAGCATGGACGAGCCGGCACGTGCGGGTCGCAGCAATCACCCCGATGCGGCGGATGGTGCCGTCAAGCACGCGCGCATTGCCGCCTAGCGCACACGGCCAATCCTTACCCGCTGCGCCTGCGAAAGCGGGGATTCAGAACAAAACACTCGCTAAGTCATCAGGAGTCGATTCATGAAATGCTGGCGCGAACCATCGCTCGAAGACATCCTGTCGGACCCCATCACGCAGGCTGTAATCAGTGCCGACCGCGTTGATGCGAGCGAGTTGGATGCCATGCTGCGTCGGGTCGCTCAAAGCCGGCGGTTGGTGGGGGATTCAATCGGCCAGGGGCGGTAAAGGAGGTAGTCTCCCGATACCGTCAAATCGTTTTTCGAACCTGTTTTAATTGCAAAAGGGCGGGAACCTGTCGGCGGAATTCTCATTGGCCTGAGGTGCAAGGGGGCGTTGCCAGGGGAGGCTACTCGTGCGCTCGCGCGTCATTCATCTCATCAATCCCAAGACCGATTCACTCACGACCCGGCCGCTTTATCTCAATCGCGCTCTGTATTCGCCGCTTGCGGGCCTGCTGGCGGTGGCGGCCTGCATTCCGCGCGACCAGTATGAAGTGGTGCTGACGGATGAGAACATCGAAACCATCGACTTCGACCTGAAAGCTGATCTCGTCGGCATTTCCGCGATGACGAGCTACGTCAATCGCGGCTACGAAATTGCCGATCATTTCCGCGCCAAAGGCATCCCGGTGATGATGGGAGGCGTGCATCCGAGCTTCATGCCGCAGGAAGCGCTCAGCCATTGTGACGCCGTGGTCATCGGCGAAGTCGAGCTGGTGATCGACCGGCTGCTTGACGACCTGGAATGCGGCGAGATGCGGGGCACCTACAAGTCCGACAAGCTGCATCCGATGACCGGACTGTCGATGCCGCGCTACGATCTTCTGAAGAAGCATCGCTACGTCAATAAGACCTTTGTTCAGACATCACGCGGCTGCCACCAAGGCTGCACGTTCTGTGCCGAGCCGCTGATGAACGGTCTCAGATTCCGCTACCGTCCGGTGGACGAAGTCATCCATGAAATGGAAAATTGCGGCGCCCGCACAATCTCGATTAACGACGCCGACTTTTTCGGCACACCGGAGCGCCCGAAAGAGGTCATGCGCGCGCTCAAGGGCCGCAACATTCACTGGCAGGCCGGCGTGACGTCAAAACTGGCGCAGGACGATCGCATGCTGGAGCTTGCGGCGGAAAGCGGCTGCACGCTGCTGAGTATCGGTTTTGAATCGATATCGCGGGCCACGCTCACCAGCGTGCATAAGCACGTCAACCGGCCCGAGACCTTCGCGGCCCTGGTCGAGAAGGTGCACTCCTACGGGATCATGGTGTTCGGCCTGTTCATGTACGGATTCGATGGCGATGATCTCTCGGTATTCGACGATACCGTCAAGTTCAACCGCGACGCCGGCTACGATGCGTGCGCCTATTCGACCCTGACGCCTTATCCCGGCACGCTGACATGGTATGAGATGAAGAAGGCGAACCGCATCGTTTCCTTTGACTGGACGATGTACGATCAGGGGCATGTGGTCTATCGGCCGGCCCAGATGTCGCCCGATGAGCTGCGGATTGGGGTTGGCCGCGCCTACGAGAACTTTTATTCGGCCTCATCGATCGCCCAGAGATTCCCGCTGGGCGGCAAGCGGCATCGCGCACAATGGGTGATCTATAATCTTTTCATGCGTAGGGGATCGCAGACCGAGAATATCGAATCGATCGCGGAGGCTACAGCAGAGCCCAATTTTGCTCCGATGCCGCCAATTCTGCCGGTCAAGCGCGAATGGCGCGCCGCAGTGCTCGAGGCTGCCGGAGGGCCTGGGCCCCACATGAGCTGACAGCACTGGGCGGCGCTAGTTGCCCTTGACGCCTGCCGCCTTGATGACCGTGTCCCACCGTTTCACCTCGGCAACGAGATGCGTTCTTAAGGCATCGGGCGTTGTGAGCGCCGCAGCAACCGGTTCGGTGCCAAGATCGGCGAACCGTTCGATCACTTTCGAATCTTTGGTGGCGGTCTGCAGCGCGGCCACGAGCTTCGCTGAAACTTCCTTGGGCAGACCCTTGGGTGCCCACATCGCGTGCCACGCCGATACCTCGAAACCCGGAATCGCGCCGCTGTCGAGCGTGGGCAAGTCGGGAACCGACGGGACCTTGGCCTTCGTCGTGACGGCGTAACCTTTGATCTTGCCGGCCTTGATCGGGTTGGTGGTGTTCGTCGTCTGGTCGCACATGAAATCGAATTGGCCGCCCATCAGATCGTTCATGGCCGGACCTGTGCCGCGATAGGCGACGCCCGACAGCTGCACGCCAAGCTCCTTCATCAGCAAAAGCATGCATAGGTGCGAGGCGGAGCCGACGCCGGCGTGGCCGTAGGTTGCCTTGGCTTTTTCGGCCCGTATCCAATCCAGAAGCTCCGTTACGTTTTTGGCAGGAAGCGCCGTCTTGGACACCAGCGTCATCGGCACATCGGTGATCCGGCCGAGAGGATCGAAGTCGTTCACGACATCGTACTTGAGGCCATCATAGAGTGCTGGCGCCGTTGCCTGCGCAATGTGCCAGACCGCAATGGTGTAGCCGTCGGGGGAGGCCTTGGCGACGCGCGCCATTGCGATCGTACCGCCTGCGCCCCCAACGTTCTCGACGACCACGGTCTGACCGAGCGTCCGGCTCATCGATTCAGCGATGAGACGTGCAACCGTATCCGTGGGACCTCCCGCTGCCGCGGGGACCACCAGCGTAATTGATCTCGCCGGAAACGTCGCTTGCGCTGATGCTGTCTCTGGTACACCCGCAGCCATGAAGGCGAGTGAGCCAAGCAAGATCGCGCGCGAAAACAAACTCATCGGCAGCTCCCTAAGTTGGTCGTGATGCGTTTTTTGCCACAAATGTCCGAAGCCAAATCACCGAGCTTTACATTCCGTCGACTGCCTGCCGCGCTTAAGCGTGGTGGCAGTTTTCATAATCCTCAATGTAATGTCGCCTTTCGCGTAGCGTGACCCTGACACGGACATACGCTTTGACAGGGTCATGGCCTTTCCGTCGAGCTGCAGATGCGCGCGGCTGTCCCCCTCATAGAAAGCAGCAATAAATTCAGAACCGTCGCTACAGCGATACGTGGAGAATGTTTGCGCGCCCGCGGGAAGCTGACCGGCCAAAATACCGGTGGCGGCAAGAAAGGTTATGACTATGCGCCGTCGCATTTGGGCCCCTCGTACCGATTTTTTGGCTCTTGCGCCAGCGCATCGGCTGGCGAAGCGAGTGTACCGGGCGCAACCATACGGCGCTTTGCAAAAGGCATCTAAATCAACACAATACGCTTCATCGGTAATAGTGGAATCTGACCATGCCCCTCTCCATCTGCACCGCCTGCGGTACGCAATTTCCTGAAAGCGCGCAGCCGCCCGCCCAATGCCCAATCTGCGAGGAGGAACGGCAATATGTCCCGCCGCGCGGCCAGACCTGGACGACCCTTCCGGCGCTGCAGCAGAGCCACATGAATGCATTTCACGAATACGACAAAGGCATCATTGGCATCGGTGCCGGCTTTGCCATCGGCCAACGCGCGCTGCTGCTGCAAACCGAGGGCGGGAACCTGCTCTGGGACTGCGTAGCGACGTTCGATCCGGCGACGGTCAGTCTCATTAAGGGGATGGGCGGCCTCAAAGCGATCGCTATCTCGCATCCGCATTTCTATACAACGATGAATGAATGGGCGCAGGCCTTCGGTTGCCCGATCCATCTTCACGCGGCCGATCAGGACTGGATCATGCGGAAAGGTCCAGCCATAAAGTTGTGGCAGGGTGACACCTTTAAGCTTTGGGATGGCGTGACGCTTGTGCGCTGTGGCGGGCATTTCCCAGGCGGTACCGTTGTCCACTGGGCCGGAGGCGCCGGCGGGCGCGGCGTCGTTTGCGCGGGAGATATTCTGACCATCGCGCAGGACCGGAAATGGTTTTCCTTCATGCGCAGCTATCCAAACTTTCTTCCGCTGTCGAAACGCGAGGTCGAACACATTGGCAAGGCCATGGCACCGTTCAAGTTCGACGTCGTCTACGGGCACTATTTCGATCGCGTCATCGCAAAAGATGCCAAAGGTGTGCTGGAAAAATCGGTCGCGCGCTACGTTGCGGCGATCGAAGGCACACGCGGATACTGAGCCCAAAAACTAACCGGCCGCGCGTCCGCCGGGTGGGAGTTCGGCGGTCCGCGCGGTCGGGTGAGTGACGCTCTCTGTGAAGCGCCTATCACAGCCACATGTTCGAGCAAATGTCGCGGTAGGTCGCGTGATGCCCGTGGCGCGACCGTGCGCCCCACGAATGAATCCCGACTTAATTTCGAATTCGCAAATAATTCTAGTTCGGAACTTAGCCGCGATTCTGCTGCAGCCGGATACCAGAAGCGATCAACTCCTCGCGATTGGTGCGTGTACTGGCAATCGCCCAGTCGCACAAATATTGCATCGAATTTTTCGCAAGAAGGGCGAAAACTCGCGCGGGCGGTCACTCGCCTTCTTTGTCGCCTTTGCCGCCGAGCTGCTTGAGCTTGGCGAAGACCGCGCTGACATCGAGCTCGCCACCTTTTTTCTCGGGTTCCGCAGCGGCAGCCACCTCGGCCTCCTTGCGCGCCGTGGTTTCGGCGGCCGGCAACAGCGTCGCGCCAGTGTCGGCGGGCGCGGGCTTTTCCTTGTTGGCGCGCGAAACTTCGAGATCGAGATCGATTTGTGAAGCAAGCCCGAGCGTCACCGGATCCATCGGCGCCAGGTTCGCGGAATTCCAGTGCGTACGGTCACGGATCGAGGCGATCGTGGACTTGGTCGTGCCGACGAGGCGCATGATCGCGCTGTCCTTGAGCTCCGGATGATTGCGCACCAGCCATAGGATGGCGTTTGGGCGGTCCTGGCGGCGCGAAACAGGGGTGTAACGCGGTCCCTTCTTGCCTCGGTCCGGCGAGGGGACTGCGACTTTCGGGTCTGTCAACTTGAGGCGCGATTCCGGGTTTTTCTCGGCTTCGGCAATCTGCTCGCGGGTCAGCTGGCCCGTCAAAATCGGGTCGAGGCCTTTGATTCCCTGCGCCGCGTCGCCGTCCGCGATGGCTTTTATTTCAAGGGGGTGCAGCTTGCAGAACTCGGCGATCTGGTCGAACGACAGCGCGGTGTTGTCCAAAAGCCAGACAGCGGTCGCCTTCGGCATCAAGGGTGCTGCGGTCGCCATGGCAAAATCTCCTCTAAGCTTCGCCCGCCATCCGGGCGAAGCACCAGATCATCGATGATGATCGGAAAGTGGCCGGAATATAGGTAAAGAGGCTCCTTCATGCAACCGTTCCGCTTGACAGAGGTGGCCCGCGCACCCCATGTCGGGGGTTGAAATGCGTGCAGAAAATGCGCGGTTTCGAGGAATTAAATGTCAGCCGACCCGCTAAAACCTACTTTGAAAGTCCTGCTCTGCTCGCCGCGCGGGTTCTGTGCTGGCGTGGTGCGTGCGATTGAATCGGTTGAGCGGGCGCTCACGATCTATGGGGCACCGGTGTATGTGCGACATGAGATCGTGCACAACAAATATGTCGTCGACAGTCTGCGCAAGAAAGGTGCGATTTTCGTCGAGGAGCTGAGTGAGATTCCTGATGACAACGTGCCGGTGATTTTCTCGGCGCACGGAGTCCCCCGCTCGGTGCCGGAAGAGGCGTCGCGGCGCAATCTGATCTCGCTCGACGCGACCTGTCCGCTTGTGACGAAGGTTCATCGCGAGGCTGAAATCCACTATCGGCGCGGCCGCGAGATCCTGCTCATCGGGCATGCCGGACACCCTGAAGTCGTCGGAACAATGGGCCAGCTTCCGGCCGGAAGCATTACTTTGGTGCAGACAACCGACGACATCGACCGGTATACGCCGCGCGATGAGAGCAAGCTTGCTTATGTGACCCAGACCACGTTGTCGGTCGACGACACCGCCGAGATGGTTGATCACCTCAAGAAACGATTTCCAAACATTGTCGGCCCGCACAAGGAAGACATTTGCTATGCGACCACAAACCGACAGGACGCCGTCAAGCGCGTGGCACCGGTCGTGGACGCTATGATCGTCGTCGGGGCGCCGAATTCGTCGAATTCGCAAAGGCTGAAAGAGGTGGCTGAGCGATCAGGCTGCCCGCGCGCCGTTTTGGTGCAGCGCGCCGCCGATCTCAACTGGAGTTATTTCGACGGCGTCAGCAAGATCGGCGTCACAGCGGGCGCTTCTGCTCCGGAAATTCTTGTCGAGGAAATACTCGGTGCGCTCTCCGAGCGCTTTGCGATCGAGCTTGAGACCGTAACTGCGACCGAGGAGGGAGTGTTCTTTCCGCTGCCCCGCCCGTTGCGGGAGCACGAGCCGGCGGAGTAGCGCTTAAATGGCGGTCTACACCGACGTGCCGGCGGAAGACCTTACCCGCTTCCTCTCAGGTTATGATATCGGCGAACTCCTCTCCTACAAAGGCATCGCGGAGGGCGTCGAGAACTCGAATTTCCTGGTGCACACCGGTGCCGGGAATTTCATTCTCACCCTGTACGAAAAACGCGTCGCGGAAGGCGACTTGCCGTTTTTTCTGGGCCTGATGGAGCATCTCGCCGCGCGCGGGATCACATGCCCGCAACCGGTCAAGAACAAGCAGGGCGGAATGCTCGGCAAGATTGCCGGCCGGCCCGCGGCGATCGTGACATTTCTCGACGGGCTCTGGATCCGGCGCCCAAATCCCGGTCACTGCGCCGCGGTCGGCGAAGCGCTGGCGCAACTGCATCTAGCGGGGGCGGATTTCAGGCTCAAGCGCGCGAACGCCTTGTCGATCGAAAGCTGGCGTCCGCTGTATGAGCACGCGAAGCCGCGTGGCGATAGCGTGCGGCCAGGCCTTTGTGGCGAAATCGCCAAGGAGCTCGATTCGCTGGAAAAATCATGGCCGCGCCAATTGCCGCAAGGCGTGATCCATGCCGATCTCTTTCCTGACAACGTGTTTTTTCTCGGCAACAAATTGTCGGGGCTGATCGATTTCTATTTTGCCTGCACCGATACGCTGTTTTACGACGTCGCGGTTTGCCTCAACGCGTGGTGCTTTGAGGCCGATCATTCCTACAATGTGACGAAGGGGCGCGCGCTGCTGAACGCGTACAACAAGGTCCGCGCACTGTCCGCGACCGAACGGACCGCGCTGCCGATTCTCGCGCGCGGAGCTGCCATTCGTTTTCTTCTCACACGGCTCGTCGACTGGCTGGCTGTGCCCGACGGCGCGTTGGTGCGTCCGAAGGATCCGCTCGAGTATTACCGCAAACTGCGCTTCCATCAGTCGGTGAAAAGCATCGAGGATTACGGGCTCTGATGGCCGACCAGCGCGTGACCATTCACACGGATGGAGCCTGCTCGGGTAATCCGGGTCCTGGCGGCTGGGGCGCCATTCTCTCATTCGGCGATCATGAGAAGGAGCTGATGGGCGGCGAGCCGCACACGACGAACAACCGCATGGAATTAATGGCGGCGATTTCTGCGCTGGAAGCGCTGACGCGGCCGTGCACGGTCGACCTTCATACCGACAGTGAATACCTCAAGAACGGAATGACATCCTGGATTCGCGGCTGGAAAAAGAACGGCTGGCGCACCTCGGACAAGAAGCCCGTCAAGAACATCGACCTGTGGAAGCGGCTTGA
>Ga0310811_10006375_pt1 | contig 15085 bp, 14 predicted proteins | sample YCmetagenome_FD_207642 | JGI IMG/M metagenome (GOLD analysis project Ga0310811, IMG submission 207642) | Soil microbial communities from experimental microcosm in Duke University, North Carolina, United States - YC | ecosystem: Engineered > Artificial ecosystem > Soil microcosm > Unclassified ...
GCATGACCTTCCTCCGGCTCGTGATCTCGGCGTGGCGTGTCGCAAAATTGACCAGCGAACGCTGACCGAGCCGGATGGGAACGCGCGGACCCGTCCATCAGTTGCAGGCTGGACGGGCGTCTGGCGCTAGCCGCCGGCTATCTCCTTGAATCGCTTCAAGGTTTCGATCTGCACCTCGAACGTCGGCAAGCGGTACATCGGATGGAGCATCGCCATCTGGGCGCCGAGCCGCTTCCAGCCCTGGGCGGCGGCGGCCCATCGGTCGTAGTCCGGCTCATCCATGCGGATCCAGGCTTCGAGCCCGAACGTGGCGGGATCACGGCCGAATGCCTTCAGGTGCTCGCGCAGTTGCGCGAGTTTGGCTTCGCCGTTCGCATCGGGCGCCAGGATCGGCATCCAGCCGTCGCCGATGCGCGCGCAGCGCTTGATGACGGCATCCGACGAGCCGCCGAACCAGATCGGGATCGGGCGCTGCACCGGAACCGGCAGCTGGTTGACGTCGACCAGCTTGTGGAAGCGGCCTTCGAAGGTGACGAAATCCTCGGTCCACAATTTCCGCATCACCGTGATCTGCTCGGCCTGGCGCGCGCCGCGCGTCTTCCAATCCTCGTTGAGCGCCTCGTACTCGACGTGATTCCAGCCGACGCCGACACCCAGCCTGACCCGGCCGCCGCTCAGGATGTCGACCTGGGCCGCCTGCTTGGCGACCAGCCCGGTCTGGCGCTGAGGCAGGATGAGCACGCCGCTGCACAGCTGGATTCTCTTGGTGACGGCGGCGATGAAAGCCATCGTCGTGAAGGTCTCGTGGAACGGATCGAACTCGCTGTAGGTCGGCTTCCAGTCGCCGCGCGGTGCGGCGCCGTAGACGTGATCGGCGACCTCGATGCAGTGGAAGCCCATGTCCTCCGCGGCCTGCGCCCAATCCCGGATCTTCGCCGGGTCGGTGCCGATGTCACGGGAGGGAAAAAGAGCATTCAACAGCATCGCGATCTCCTTGGTGTTGCCGACCTTACGACGTTCGGTTGGCGAACCCAATCCCCGAGCCGTTGACGATGCTTGCGCATATTCTAACGAATGTTAGAAGTGTGGATCGCTTTTCATTTCATCGGGGATGGGCATGACACTGCAATTGACGGGTCGGGTTGCGATCGTGACCGGTGCAGGCGCGGGGCTTGGCCGTGAGCATGCGATGCTGATCGCGGCGCGCGGCGCGAAGGTAGTGGTCAACGACCCTGGAGGTGCCGTCGACGGCCAGGGCGGCGACAACTCGGCCGCCGACAAGGTCGTCGCCGAGATCAGGCAGCGCGGCGGTGATGCCGTCGCCAGCTACGACAGCGTCGCCGACGCCCAGTCGGCCAAGCGGATCATCGATACGGCGGTGAAGAATTTCGGCCGCCTCGACATCCTGGTGAACAACGCCGGAATCCTGCGCGACAAGAGCTTCGCCAAGATGGACCTCGGCGATTACCGGACCGTCATCGACGTGCATCTCATGGGGGCGGTCCATTGCTCGCATGCCGCCTGGCCACTTATGACGGCGCAGCGCTATGGCCGCATCGTCATGACGACGTCGGTCGCCGGCACCAACGGCAATTTCGGCCAATCGAACTACGGCGCGGCCAAGATGGCGGTGCTGGGCCTGATGAATTGCCTTGCGATCGAGGGCCGCAAGAACAACATCCTGGTGAATGCCATATCGCCCGGCGCCGTGACGCGCATGACGGAAGCACTGATTCCCGAGACCATCGCCCGGTACCAGGGGCCTCATCTCGTATCACCCGCCGTCGCCTGGCTGTGCAGCGAGCGCTGCGCCGAGACGGCAACGATCATTGCCGCCAGTGCCGGCGGCTTCTCGCGCGTGCAGTTCTTTCAGACCAGGAGCGTGCAGTTCGATCCAGCTCAGCCTGTCACGGTCGAGATGTTCGACCAGGCGTATGGCGAGATCGCCGATCTGGCGACGGCAAAGCCTTCGCCTCTCGGCTTCCTGAGCGACGCGGCAGAGCGGTTGAAGGCCATCGGCAAGCTGTGATGGCGGTCCGGTGCCGCGGTCTTACGGCACCAGCACCAGCCGGCCGATGACGTCGCGGCTCTCGAGCGCCCTCAACGCCTGCGGCACGGAGTCGAGCGCCACCGTTCGCGCGATGGCGGGCTGGATCTGCCGGCGTTCGTACAGATCTAGAATGTGCCGGTGCGCGGCATCGACGGTCGCGCGAGCGTGCTTGGTGTATGCCGACCAGTGGACGCCCAGCACGGTGTAGTTCTTCACCAGGACATGATTGGCGGGAAAATCCGGAATCGGGCCGGCGGCGAAGCCGACGACGAGGTGCCTGCCCTCCCACGCCAGCCGGCGTCGCGCGGCCTCGGTCAACGGACCGCCGACCGGATCGAACACGACGTCGATGCCGTGACCCGCGGTGATCTCGGCCAGGCGCCGGCCGACATCCTCGTGGCGATGATCGATGACATGGCTGGCGCCGATCTGGCGGCAGAACTCGAGTTTCGCCGGTGAACCCGCCGTCGCGATCACGCGCGCGCCGGCGGCGACGCCGAGCTGGATGGCCGCCGAGCCGACGCCGCTCGCGCCGGCCAGCACCAGCAGCCAGTCGCCGGCACTGAGGCGGCCGCGGTGGTGCAGGGCGACATGCGCCGTCTGGTAGGTCGAATAGAGGAGGGTGACGTCGGTGAACGGAATGTGACGGGGAAAGGCGAGCGCGGCAGGCGCCCGCACCAGCGCCTGCTCGGCGAAGCCTCCCGCCGGCAAAGCGGACATGGCGGCGACGTGGTCGCCCACCGCGAGAGCGACACCAGGTCCGACGGCTTCGACGACTCCCGAGGTTTCCAGTCCCGGCGTGAAGGGAACCGGCGGACGATCCTGGTACGAACCCTGGCAGAGCAGGATGTCGGCGAAATTGACGGTGCCGGCCCTGACGCGAATGCGGGCCTCTCCGGGGCCCGGTTCGGGGGACGGGATGTCCTCGAGGGCCAAGACCTCTGCGTAGTGGCCCTTCTGATGGACGCGCCAAGCTTTCATGAGCGTCGTCAGGCCTTTGCCGCGAGGAATCGGGCGATCTCGGCCACCGCGCTTCTTCCTTCCGGCAGCATTGGCCAATAGAGATGCCACACGTGGAACATCTCCTTCCACACTGCGAGTTCCGAGTCGACGCCGGCGGCGAGGAGCCGCTGGTGCATGCCGACGACATCGCCCAGGAAGCATTCGCGATCGGCGACCTGGATCAACGTGCGCGGCAGCCCGTCGAGGCGGGCGAACAGCGGCGAAGCCAGCGGCTCGCGCGTCGACTTGCCCGCGAGATAGCGCTTTGCGAAGTAGGCGGCGATATCACGCGAGGTCAGCGGATCGAAGCGCGCCAGGAGATCGTACGATTCGCTCTCGGTGCCGAGATTGACCCAGGGGCTGATGGCAACCAGGGCCGATGGCGCGGGCAGCCCCTCGTCGCGGGCGCGCACGGCCAGCGCAAACGTGAGGCCACCGCCTGCCGAATCGCCGGCAATGGCTGGCGTGCGGGGCGCGAGTTGCGCCACGAGATCGCGGTAGGCCGCCGTCGCATCGTCGAGCGCTGCGGGGAAGGGGCTTTCGGGCGCCCGTCGATAGTCGAGCAGCCAGACCGTGCCGCCGGTCTCCTTGGCCACCAGGCCGGAAAGATGGCGATGCGACTGCGGCGAGCCGACGGCATATCCGCCGCCATGAAGATAGAGGACGGCCGGTCCGCTGCCCGCAGTCAGGCGCTCGGCCGGCACGCCGCCCAGGGTCACCGCCTCGCGCGTGATCCCGTCGGGCGGCGCGAACGCCTTGCCGAGGCGATCCAGGCCCACGCGCAACTCCTCCTCGCCGGCATCGAGCTGGAAAGGATGCTTGCGCAGCAGTCCGAGAACAGCGTCCAGCTCCGGGCTTGCCATGGGGGCTCCTTACGATGTCGGGGGATATCGCCCGCGGTGGCGTCAATTTCTATAAGTGATTAGAAAGTCGTGCAAGGCAGCAGGCGCAATGGCGCTTCCAGCTGGATCAGCCCGCGCATCATGGTCGACACGACCTCATCGCGAGGGTCTTCTCGCGGTCTGGTGCATGCCGGGGGCAAGAGAGGCAAAGATCCCTGGCTGAGCTCGGGATGACAGCATTGTTGTCGCGGGCAACAGCAAGACTGTCATCCCGAGCACAGCCAGGGATCTTTGCCTGCCATGGGCGGTCTCGAGGTGCTCCAAAAAGCCGTCCGTGATCCTGCGATTTGACACTGGATTCTAATATAATTTAGAATTACACATCGACCTTCGATCCAACGGAGCGCGCATATGCATGTCGGCCTCGGGCTCAGCTTCCAGAACCTCATCCCCGGTCAGACGGACACCGAGGTCTATCGCAACGAGCTCAAGCTGGCGGCCCGGGCGGAGCAGTGCGGGTTCGATTCGGTGTGGACGCCGGAGCATCACTTCACCGACTACATGCTGACGCCCAATGTGCCGCAGTTCCTGTCGTGGGTCGCCGGGCGCACGACCCGGGTCAAGCTCGGCACGATGGTCACCGTGCTGCCGTGGCACGATCCGCTGCGCGTCGCGGAGAATTTCTGCCTGCTCGATCACCTGTCGGAAGGCCGGGCGATCCTCGGCATCGGCCGCGGGCTGGGCAAGGTTGAGTTCGAGGCGTTCCGTACGCCAATGGGCGAGTCGCGCCGCCGCTTCACCGAGTACACCGAGGCCATCCTGAAAGGGCTGGAAAGCGGCGTGATGGAATATGAGGGCGAACTCTACAAGCAGCCGCCCGCGCACATCCGCCCGGGCCCCTATGCCAGCTTCAAGGGCCGCACTTTCGCCTCGGCGATCTCGCCCTATTCGATCGACCTCATGGCCAAGCTCGGGGTCGGCCTGATGATCATCGCGCAGAAGCCGTGGGAGATGGTCAAGACGGAAGTCGACGGTTACCGGCAACGCTACCTGGCGATCAACGGCATGCCGGCGCCCAAGCCGATCCTCAACGTGTTCGTCGCCGTCAGCGAGGATCCGCAGGAGGCGCAGCGCATGCGGCAGGTCTATCTGCAGCGCTATGCCCGCTCGACCGTCGAGCATTACGAATTCGGCAATGTCGCTTTCGCTTCGATCGAAGGCTACGAGTACTACGCCGGCCTGGCGCGCAACATCGCGAAGCACGGGCTGGAGAAGTTCAACGGCTTCCTGGCCGACCTCCAGGTCTGGGGCACGCCCGAGCAGGTGGCGGAGAAGCTGCTCGGATACGTCGATTACATCGATGCCGGCGCGCTGCTGGTCATGTTGAGCTACGGCGGCATGCCGGCCGACGTCGCCGCCAGCAACTACGATCTCTTCGTCTCGAAGGTGATGCCGCGCCTGAAACAGTACGATGTCGGCGGCGACCTCGGCGTTCGGCATGTGATGCCGGCTCACGCCGCCGAGTAGCGTCCCTCCGGTTTCTCGTCGTCGAGCAGCGCCTCGACCCGGCGCAGGGCGACGTTGTCCTTGAGCAGGCGATGGCCCTTGCGCAAGGCGCCGCGGGCGATGGCGACGCGCAGGTGGCGTTCCATGAGGACTGCCATCCTGAGCGCGGCATACTGTCGGTACCAGGTGAGGTCGGCGAGCTTGCGGCCGCTCAGCCGCTGATAGCAGGCGACGGTCTCGTCATCCGGCAGGAAGCCGGGCAGCGGCGCGCCCGCCATGCGCATGCGGTTCATCTCGAGGAACCAGGCGATATCCAATTCAGGCGGCCCGATGCTCGCGAGCTCCCAGTCCAGCAGCGCCGCCGGCATGAACGCCGACTCCACGACATTGGCAGGCCGCGCGTCACCCCACAGCAGGCATGGTGACGACGAGAGGGGCAGGCTGTGCGCGAGCCGCTCGAAGCCGCGCTCGATCGTGGCATGCCGGTCGCTTCCCGCGCCCCATCGGTGCAACGTGCGCAGCCAGTCGATCTCGGCCCGCAGGGTAGGATCCCCTGCGCGCGCGAGGCTGGCGAGCCTGGACCGCCAATCGACGGCATGGACCTCGGCGATGGCCGCGAGCAGGCTGATATAGAAGGTGCGCTGCTCCTCGAACGACGCCTCGAACAGCCAGCCTGCCTCGGCGAAGCTCGGGCGATCGTCGCTCGGCACGCGGCCCGGCACGTAGCTCATGACGAACAGCGGGCGGCCGGCGACCTCGCCGTGCGGATCGAAGGCGAGGGGCTTCGGCACCTTGGGCCGCCCGAGCGCGCTCAGGGTCTCCAGGATCGTGTACTCGCGCGCGAGCTCATAGGTGCGGAACATCGACGGACCATCGGGCCGCAACCGGACCACCACGCGGCCAAGGCGGGTCAGGTCGAGAATCAGCGTCTCGTTCGACCAGCCCCCGCCCGTGCCGGGCGTCGAAGCGCGCTCGATCGAGACATCGGCGCCGACGCGCTTGGAGAACCATCGCGTGAAGCGCAGCGTGGTTGCGGCGTCGACGATCATGTTCAGAGCGTTTGTGCCGGCTGCCACAGGCCAGCCGCTTCCTTGGAGTTCCAGATCTCGACGATCCTGCCGTCGATCACCCGGAAGATCTCGATGCCGCTCAGCTCGTACGACTTGCCATTGGTGAGCGTGCTCCAGCCGTTCCAGGCGACGGTGACCATGGCGCCTTCGACGACCCGGACCGATGTCTCGAAGCGCAGGACCGGGCAGCGTTCGAGCAGCTCGGTCAGCCGCTGGATCGATTCCCGTAGCGTCAGCGTCGAGATCTTGCCCGGCGCATGTCGCCAGGTCGGGTCGGCGATGAGATCGGGGATGAGGTCGAGTCGGCGCTGGTTGTAGAGAACGTCGAGGTAGGTATCGACGACCTCGACCGGCGTCCTCACCCTGGGCTTGTTCATGATGCGCCTCGCATGCGTCAGCGGTTTCTTTGATCGCGTTGCTTTCCGGCTTCCTTGGGATGGGCGTAGGGATGCCACGCGATGGCGGCGGCGTCCTCGGCCACCGAGCGCAGCAGCTCCTGGCCCTGGCGATAGAGCGCGATCAGCCGGTCCTCGGCCGGATAGTCGAAAGTGTCGCCAAGCGCACGCTCGATGTCGCCGCCGGGGCTGGGTCGGTGCGCGAGATACCAGTCGACGGTCCGCGCCAACGCCTCGCGCACGCCCAGCACATCGCGATAGCCGAGCTCGGTCCGGATGCGGGTGAGGTCGAGCAGCTGATGGCCGAGCGGGCTCAGCACTCGCGCCCGATGAGGGCCCGCCAACTCGTAGGACAGAGGGATGATCTCGACCTCGCGGCCGAGCGCCTCGGCGATCACCGTGACCACCTGGGCCAAGGTCAGTTGCTCGAGATCGCCGCAATTGTAGATCTTGCCGGCTGCAATGTCCGGCTGGTCGACGGCCAGCAGCACGGCGTGGCCGAGATTGCCTGCCCAGCCATGGGTGGAAAGGCTCAACCCATAATGCGGCAGGATGATCTCGCGCCGTCCATCGAGCAGGCGGCGGATGAACGACCATTCGCGCGGCCGGATCTGGTAGGGTCCGTAGACATAGGGATAGCGGAACACGGTTCCCGTCGGATGCAGCGACAGGGCGATCTGCTCGGACTGCGCGATCAGCCAGCCGAAGCGCTGCTCTTCCTCGCTGGCAACGACCGGTGCGGTCTCGGGCACCGGGCTTGTCATCCCGGGTGGGTCGAGTCGGTAAGGATCGATCCAGCCGCGGTAGGCGGCATAGCCGCCGATGCCGATGAATCGCCCGGTGCGTCCTTGCAGGCCGGCCGCCAGCAGCCGCAGCCGGCCGTAGCTTGCGATGGTGAGGTCGAACGTGCGGCCGGCCAGCGCCTGGTCGATCGTCTCGGCGAAATGCGGATCGCCGTGGATGTGCTCGACGTCGTCCGGGATCTCGGAGATCTCGTGCGTGCCGCGATGGAAGATCGCGACCTTGTAGCCGCGCTGGCGCAGCCCGTTGACGATGAACGGACCGGTCGGACCAGTGCCGCCGACGACCAGCGCGCGGGTCATTGGGCTGCCACCGCGTCGGTACCCGTCCACCAGCTGTCTCCGAACATGGTCAGCATGTTCGGATGTCCGGTGCCGGCGGTGAGGCCGCCGTCGACGGCGAGGTTCGCGCCGATCACGAAACTCGACTCGTCGGCGGCAAGGAAGGCAATGGCGGCGGCGATCTCCTCGGGGCGACCAAAGCGGCCGACCGGGATGGCGGTGCGGAAGGCGCCGGCGATGACCGGTGTGCCGGAGGTCGCCGCGGCCAGCGGCGTGTCGACCGCGCCGGGCGAGATCGCGTTGACGCGGATGCGGCGCGGCGCCAGCTCGAGCGCCAGGCTGCGCGTGAAATTGAGCGCTCCGGCCTTGGCGGCATTGTAGGCGGCAAGCCCATGGTCGCCGGCCATGCCCGAGACCGACGACACGTTCACGATCGCCGCCGATGCGCTTTCGTCGTCGGCGATGGTGGCCAGCAGGTGGGGCAGGCAGGCTTGGCAGGATTCGAACAGGGCGTGCAGGTTGACGGCCTGGATGCGATGCCAGTGCTTGGACTGCAGCGTGGCGACCGGCCCGAAGCCCGCGGCGCCTGCGTTGTTGACGACGATGTCGAGCCGGCCGAACTGTTGCACGGCATGGCGATAGAGCGCGTCGAGCTGCGGACGCTGTGTGACGTCGGTCTGCTTGAAGACAGCCCGATCCGAAGCAATCGCTGCCACTGCGGCCTTGCCCTCCTGCGTCCGTCGTCCTGCCATCACCACCGCGGCGCCCTCGGCATGGAGTCGCCGGCTGGCCGCGAAGCCGATGCCCGTCGCGCCGCCGGTGATGACGGCGACCTTGCCGACGAAGCGCCCCACGGTCAGCGGCCCGCCGGGGCGTCGACCGCCGCGTTGATCGAGGCATGCAGATGAACAAGCGCCGGCTCGATCCGGCCATAGACCACTTCCGGCAGCGCGCCGGAGGCGAGATTGGCCTGCACCCTCTCCTGCAGCGGGAAGTCCTCCTTGCCGGTGACGTCGAGCAGGATGTCGAGATTGCGCTTCCAGTAGTTGCGCGCCTTGTCGGTGGTGGGCGGGCTCGGCGCGAACAGGCTGGTTTCGACCCGGCACGATCCGACATCGATCGGCGTCACCCGCCAGACCTCGATGTGGTCGAGCTGATAGACCAGCAGGCCGTTGGGCACGAGGAAGTACTGGGTGGTCGAGAACGGCAGCAGACGCCATTCCTCGCGCGGCTTGTCCTTGAACTGGTCGACGACATCCTTGCGCAAACCGATGGTGCGTGGATGCGGCCCGAAGGCATCGAAGATCAGGTCGCACAGGAAGTAGGGCGCGATCGAATTCTTGTGCAGCCAGCGGATGTGATACGACTCGGTGAAGGTGTCGAGGAACAGCTTCCAGTTCATCTTCCACGTATTGACGCGCGTCTCGACCTGCACGTAGTCGGCCAGGCCATAGTCAGCCAACTCGTCCTCGGCGCCGCTCAGGATGTCGTCGACATCGAAGCTCTGGTTGCTGGTGGGATGGACGAAGATCATCCCGTACTTCTCGGCCACCGCCCGCTGATGCAAATGAAGGTCGCAGGTCGCGGCGAGATCGTCGAAGCCGCCGGCCGAGGCCGGTCGATTGACCAGCGTGCCGTCGGTCTCATAGGTCCAGCCGTGATAGGGGCAGACGATGCGCCGCATGCCGCCCTTGCCGTTGCCTTCCAGCAGCGCGGCGCCGCGATGACGGCAGGCATTGACGATCGCGCGCAGGCTGCCGTCGGCCTGGCGGACGACCGCGATCGGCACGCCGCCCAGGTTCTGGGCGATGAAGGCGCCAGGCTCGCGGCACTCGCCGGTCAGGCCGACGAACTGCGGCCGCTCGCGGAACAGCACCTTGAGCTCGCGCGCGAAGCGATCGGCATCGGTGTAGGCGGCCGCCGGATTGCGCATGCTCGCCGGCGCGAAGTTCCAGGGCTGGTTGACGTCGGCGCCGACCAGCCGATCGAGCAGCTCGAGTTGCCGTGATACGCGCATGTGCTCTCTCCAACTCCGTTCGTGGCATCCAAAGAATCAACGAGGCATCTGAAAGCCGCCCGAGACGCTCAACACCTGCCCGGTGAGCTGACGCGCCCGGTCGGACGACAGGAACACGACGGACCAGGCGATATCGACTGCCTCCGATCGTCGGCGCAGCGGAATGCCGGACTCGATGTTCTGGATCTCCTTGGGGCCCATGCCGATGTCGGTCTTCCACAGGCTGCCGTCGCCGATATCCTCGGGCGGCGGAATGACCAGGCCCGGCGCCACGCTGTTGGCGCGAATGCCATAGCGGCCGTACTCCTTGGCGATGGTGCGCGTGAAGGCCAGCACGCCGGCCTTCATCGCGCCGTAGTCGGCCATGCGGAACTCGCCGAATCCGGCGTCGCTGGCGATCGACACGATCGAGCCGGCGCGGCGCTCGACCATGCGCGCCAGCACCGGATGGGTGACGTTGAAGGTCGAAAAGAGATTGAGCTGGAACGCCTTCTGCCAGCGCTCCGGGCTGAGGCCGAGGAAGAACTCCGCCTTGCCGTTCCAGCCGACATTGTTCACCAGCGCGGCGATCGGGCCGAGGTCGGTCTCGACCTGCTGCACGACCGCGCCCGTCGCCTCGACGTCCGTCACGTCCAGCTGGTAGGCCGTGGCCTTGCCGCGCGCCGCCGTGATCTCGGCGCTGGTCTTGCGGGCCTGCTCGATGTCGCGATCGAGTATGGCCACGACGGCGCCTTCGCGCGCGAATTCATAAGCGATCGCGCGGCCGATGTTGGAGGCGCCGCCGGTGACCACTGCCACCTTGCCGGTAAGTCCGAAATCCATTCGTCATCCTCCTGAGCGCTGTGCGCCCTGCAACCGTGCCTTGGCAATGTCGACCAGCTGGAATTTCTGGACCTTGCCGGTGGCGGTCGTCGGCAACTGCGCGGCCTCGAGAAAGAGCACGTGCTTGGGCACCTTGAAGCGGGCGAGGCGCTGGCGCGCCAGGTCCATCAGCTCGGCTGCCTCGACCTCGGCTCCGGGCGCGCGGACGATCCAGGCGCAGCCGATCTCGCCCCAGCGCTCGTCCGGCACCCCGACCACATAGGCCTGGGCCACGGCGGCGTGGGCCGTAAGGAGCTCTTCGATCTCCTTGGGAGAAACCAGCTCTCCGCCGGACTTGTAGAGTTCCTTGGAGCGGCCGGTGAGCTCGACATAACCGTCGGGGCGAAGGCGACCGAGATCACCGGAGCGCACCCAGCCGTCCGCCATCACCAGCTCGGCGGTCTCCTTGGGCTTGGCATAGTAGCCCGTGGTTGCGATCGGTCCGCGGGCACAGAGTTCCCCTTCGACGCCGGATGGCAAATCGGCGCCGGTCATGGGATCGATCGTCTTGTACTCCGCGACGATGCCGGCCAGGCGATCGATTCCCGCGGCGCCGGCATCCAGAGGCCGTCCAACCGTCGTGGCGACTCGCTCCAGCGGATCGTCCGGCGTCGTGAAGGTGGTGGCCGAGGTCAGCTCGGTCATGCCGTAACCGGTGAACACTTCCTGCAGGCCGAGACGGTCCTTCAATTCCTGCCAGACCCACACCGGCGTCGGTGCCGCGCCCATCAGGACGGCGGCCAGCGAGGACAGGTCGTAGCGGCCGATGTCGGGATGCTCCATCAGGGCGACGCCCATCGTCGGCACGAGCATGAGATAGCTCGCGCGATGCCGCTCGACGGCGGCGAAAGTTGCGGTCGCGTCGAACGTGAGCTGCGGGATCATGGCGCCGCCGACGAACAGCGCCGCCACCAGGCCCTGCACCAGGGCGAAGGCGTGATAGAGCGGCAGCGCCGTCAGGATCCGGCGCCCATCCTCGAATGCCAGATGATGGGCGCCGCCGAAGCCTGAGCGGGCCAGATTGTCGTGGGTCTGGATCACGCCCTTGGGCAGCCCGGTCGTGCCCGAGGTGTACATGACGACGGCGGCATCGTCAGGGTTCGCCGGGTTTGCCCGAAGCGACGTCGGATCCGCCGCGCCGCGGGCCTCGATGTCGCCGAGCGTCAGGACGCCGGGCCTCGCTTCATCGAGCACGGCGATGGCGGACAGGTTGGCGAAGGGCGAGAAATCTCCGCGCTGCCAACCGGGAACGATCTCGTCGAAGGCTGCGAGATAGTCCAGTCCCCGGAACGACGACATGCTGACGACAAGCCGGCAATCCGACTGGCCGATGACGTAGGCGAGTTCCTTGGCGCGGAAGAGGTAGTTGACCGGGATCGCGGCCGCACCCAGCCGCCAGATCGCGAAGGCAAGCGGCGCAAACTCCGGAACGTTCGCCAGCACCAGCGCGACGCGGTCGCCGGCGCGCACGCCTAGCCGGCGCAGTCCCTTGGCGATGTGTTCCGAACGCTCGACGACATCGGCGTAGGAAAGCGTCACGTCGTCGGTCAGGATCAGGGGGCGGTCGGGATGCCTCGCCGCGACGTCTGCCAGATGGACATCCATGGTCCTGGCAACCCAGCGTGGATAGCGCGCGGACAACAGGGCCCGCCGTTCGCGATAGGGGGCCAGCTGCTCGGCTGGCGAGGCCATGTCCGGCATCGCGTCTGCTCCCGTGGCTTTTCATGATTCTACGTTGGTTTAGAAAATGAAGGCAACAAGGCGTTTTGGCAAGGCGCTTCGCGGGCGAGATGCTATACCGGCGTGGTACAGTTTTCGGACCAGCCAGGGAGCGGGTGTTGGCAGCAGGGCAGACAGGCAAGATCGCGCGGTTCAAGCCGAAGGAGAGCCGTGCCGGACGGGCCGTCGTTCGTCTGTCGAAGCAGAGGCCGGTGCCATCGGCCAACCCGCGCAAGTCGGATCTCACGCGGCAACGAATCCTGCAGGCGGCGGCCCGCGTGTTCCGGGAGCGCGGCTACTCGGGAACCCGGCTGACCGACATCGCCGATGCCGCCGACATGAAGGCCGGCAGCCTCTACTACCACTTCGACTCGCGCGAGGCTCTAGTCGAGGAAGTGGTTCTGGAAGGCGTGCGCCGGACCAAGGACGCCGTCCAGGATCGCCTGCACGAGCTGCCGGCCGATGCGAGCTTCCTGCGCAGGCTCGAGGTGATGATCGAGACCCACCTGACGTTCGTGCTTCTGCAGGGGGACATCGCCTCCGCGAGCATCCAGCTGATCTGGCAGATTCCCCAGGAAGTCCGCGAACGCACGCTCGCCGTCCAGCGCGCCTATGGTGCAACCTGGCGGCAGGTTCTTGAAGCGGCGCGCGACGCCGGCGAGATCCGGCCGGACGTCAATCTCTCGGCCATCCGCATGTCGATCCTGGGAGCCTTGAACTGGGCCGCCGACTGGTATCACCCGACCGGTGCGCCGCCCAAGCAGATCGCACGCGACATCGTGCTGATGGTCCTGCACGGCCTCGCGGCCCGGTAGACCCGGTCCGTTCATTCTCCTCCCCCCTTCGGTGGGGAGACCCCCAGCACGCCCGGCGCGCACCACGATGCCGGGAAAATGGGCCGGTTTCCGCCCCATTTTCATAGGTGGTGCCCCGTCATACGGGGCGGAGGGTCATGAGTCAGGGATCTATCAGGTTGCGCAGCCACATGGACAGCGGTGCCATGACTCATGACCCCTCCGTCGCCGTATGACGGCGACACCTCCCCAGCGGAGCTGGGGAGGAGAATGAAGAGCGCTCCCTGTGCGAAGGGGGCGATGGGGGGAGGAACATAAGTGAGAAATCACATCCACGATTTCTCTAACACGTTTTAGAATTATATTGACGGATCGCTGCCAGTATGGAGACTTCGCCGCCAAGGACGGGAGGAACAAGGACGGGCGATTCACGATGAATCCGCGCGCCTGTCCCTTTCCACAAAAGTGAATGGGAGTGGGATGCGGGCAGCGCTGCAAGAGTCCGGTGATCCAGGCGGCCGGGTTGCGTCCCCGCCTGTCTACGAGGCCCGAGGGGTGACACTGCGCTTCGGCGGCGTGGTGGCGCTCTCCGAGGTCGACGTGGCGATCCGTCCCGACGAGACGCTCGCCGTCATCGGGCCGAACGGCGCCGGCAAGACGTCGCTGCTCAATACGCTGAGCGGCTTCTACCGGCCGCAGGCCGGCCGATTGAACCTGCTTGGCCGCAACGTCACCGGATCGCCGACGCACGCGCTCGCGCGGCTCGGCGTCGCGCGCACGTTCCAGGGTGCCCACCTGTTCCAGGGCCTGACGGTGCTCGACAACATCCTGGTCGGCCGGCACGCGCGCATGCGTTACGGCATCCTCGGCGCGGCGGCCTTCTATCCTTTCGCCAGCCGCGAGGAAGTGCGCCACCGCGAAGCGGTCGAGGAGATCATCGAGTTCCTCGAGATCGAATCCATCCGGCATCGGCTGGTCGGCACGCTGGGCTATGGCCTGCGCAAGCGCGTCGACCTGGCGCGCGCGCTCGCCATGGAACCCAAGGTCCTGCTGATGGACGAGCCGATGGCGGGCATGAACCTCGAGGAGAAGGAGGATCTCGCCCGCTTCATCCTGGACCTCCGGGAAGCGCGCAAGATCCCGATCGTTCTCGTCGAGCACGACATGTCGGTCGTCATGGATCTGGCCGACCGCGTCGTCGTGCTCGATTTCGGCCGCAAGATTGCCGAGGGGCCGCCAGCCGACATCCAGCGCAACCCCGACGTCATCTCCGCCTATCTCGGCGCGGGGTCCTCATGAGGAGGCCCCTCATGAAACGTGACCTGCGACCGCTCGATCCACGCGGCAAGACGCTGCCGCAGCTCCTGGTCGCGCGCGCCGAGCTCGATGGCGATGCGCTGGCGCTGCGTCAGAAGGCCCTCGGCATCTGGCAGACCTTCAGCTGGCGCGACGTGCGGGAGAAGGTGGCAGGGCTGTCTGAGGGACTGCTCGAGTTCGGCGTGTCGCGCGGCGAGACCGTCGCCGTCATCGGCGAGAACGAGCCCGAGCATTTCTTCGCCGAGTATGCCGCGCAGGCCTGCGGCGCGGTGTCGGTCTCGATGTACCCCGATCTCACTGCCGAGGAGATGCAGTACATCCTGGCGGATTGCGCGGCGGTCGTGCTGTTCGCCCAGGACCAGGAACAGGTCGACAAGGCGCTCGAGATCGCCGACCGCCTGCCGGCGCTCCGTCACATCGTCTACTGGGA
>Ga0310811_10006376_pt1 | contig 15082 bp, 25 predicted proteins | sample YCmetagenome_FD_207642 | JGI IMG/M metagenome (GOLD analysis project Ga0310811, IMG submission 207642) | Soil microbial communities from experimental microcosm in Duke University, North Carolina, United States - YC | ecosystem: Engineered > Artificial ecosystem > Soil microcosm > Unclassified ...
GGCGCCGAACGGCGTGCACATCAACTGGGTCCGCAACGAGGTGCCGAAGTGGGCGTGGCAGGAGTCGGACGCGCTGGCGTTCGCATGGGAGATGACCAAGCGCGCCGACTTCGACAACATGGCGGCACTCGATCGGCTGCTCAACCACAAGGGGCTCAAGGTCTTCGCGCTCAACATGGAAGCGCTGCGCTACGAGGACACGATCAAGGCCATTCAGCAATTCCAGCTTGCATGCGACAACCGTTTCATGCTGGTGCTTTCCGAAGCGCATCACTTCGGCCGGGCCGGCGCGCGGCGCACGCGGCTGGCGCGCAACCTCTCGCGCAAGGCGGCCTTCGTCACCATCGAGACCGGCACGCCGATCCTCAACTCGCCGCTGCGCGCCTATTCACTCTTCCACATCCTGATGGGTGGCTTATCGGTCCCGCCGACGAAAGGCGTCTCGCCCGGCACCTACGAGGAGTTTGTCCGGTACTTCGCCGAGTACGAGGCTGATAAGGCGGCGCTCTCGAAGCCGAAGTCGCAGCGTCGCAAGGCGTATAAGAAGCTGAAGTGCTACAAGAACCTCGACGAGCTGCGCGAGAAGATGGCGCCGTATACCTCGGTCGTGCTGCGCGACGAGGTCGAGGACATGCCCGAGCTGATCCGCGTCGATCGTCCGGTCGTCATGAGCGAGCTACAGCGCCGCGCCTATCTGGAGATGACGGCTCGGCATCTGGTTGAGATCGGCGAAGACATGGTGGCGGCGGCCGACGGCGGCCCGCGCGTGATGAAGCTCCAGCAAATCCTCAACGGCTACGTAATGGACACGGAGCTGAATAAGATCATCGAGATCGACCCCGAGGCGCCAATCTACACCGCACTCCGCGAGCAGGTTGAGGGCTCGCTGCCGGGCAAGACATTGGTTTGGGCGCGTTACCGCGAGGACATCCGCCGTTGCGTCGAGGTACTGAAGCCATTCGGCGTGCTAGAGTATCACGGCGGCGTACCGAACACGAAGCGCGAAGGCATCCGGCTGGAGTTTAATGATCCCAACTCGGGCAAGCACGTGCTGGTGGGACAGCCCGGGGCCGGCGGCGAAGGTAAGGACTTCTCAGGCGCCGACACCATCCTGTATTTTTCCTCGACGCCGAACGCGATCCATATCAAGCAGAGCGAGGAGCGCGCGACCGTCAAGGGCGGCAAGAAAGTATCGATCGTCCGGCTCCGCACCTACGGCACGGTAGACGACCGCAACTGGGACATCTGCGAAGGAAAATTTACGCTCGCCGATTCAGTGTCTGGACAAGGTCTTCGCGAGCTGCTACTGGCAACGAATGTCTAAGCGAATCGATAAGCTCGTGACCGCGTACTGTGATCACTTCATCAAGACCGGCGAGCTGCATCAAGGCATGCTTGCGCAACTGCAAGCCTATGCAAAGGAGCACGGCGCCGAGCCGCGTGTCGATGGTCGCACGCTCCGCACCCGCGACGCTCGTGGCCGAATCAAGTCGATTGATCCGGGCAAGCTCCGACGTGCGATCCTCCCGAGCCCGCGAGGTGCTGGTCGAAGGCCGGGCTCGAAGATCGTTGTCATCAACGGCGTGCGCAAATGCCTTTCGCCTCACCAACTTGAAAGACTGAGATATGAGCAAGCATCTCCCGCTCCTCACCCGACTGACACGCCAACTTGCCGCCTCGGACACCCCGGATGCACGCGACGAAGCCATTCGTATCCTCCGGGAACGGGGTCACATGCACCAACGCAGCGAGAAGCTGACGAAGGCGGGCGAGGCACGGGAGAAACTGGGGCCAGCGGGGCGGGCGATCGACCGAGCCTCGAAGGCGTCGGGGCGGCCGGCGAGTGACTACAAATACACACGCGGCCGGGCGGTGCTGAAGTGAGCGACGGCGTGTGGCGCATCTTCTACGGCGGCGAGTGGCGAACGGTCACGCATCTGTTGCGGATACCGGGCGAACACATAGTGCGCCACCCCGAACAAGCAAACGCGGTCGTGATCGAGATCGATGGCGAGTATCTGCCGCTGGCGGTCACGCCCGGCGAGATATTCTCCGAGTGGTTCCCAAGGCTCCCCGCCCCGGATGATTGGAAGCCAGTTTAGTCGGTATTAACCAATTACTGATTCGGCGCTTGCTCCGCGCGCCGGGGCCGATTAGCTTCGGCACAAACAAAAAGGAGCTGACCGAATGCCTGAGTATATTCTCCCGATCGACGACCGAAAGAACTGGAACAGTCTCGACGCCTTCACGCAAGGCTATATCGAGGCTATCTTCTTCACGAACGTCGAGCCCGGCACGACTGCCGAGACACATGAGCCCGAAACCCAATCGTCGTTGCCCGGCGACGCATCTTTCGATGACTTGTCGGAGGAGGCTGTTGCCGAGATCAAGCGCGAGTGCGCGGAGTTTCAAGCGCGGTATGCCGCTGAGATCGCGAAAGCGATTGAGATCGGCAAGGACTATGACGATGCCGCTGCTGGCCGAGACTTTTGGTATACTCGCTGCGGCCACGGCGTCGGCTTCTGGGGTCGCGATCTCGGCGAGATCGGTGACAAGCTGACGGCGGCGTGCGGGTTTAGGACCGAGTTTCCGGACCGCAGCGTCTATCTTGGCGACGACGGTCGCATCTACTATGGGCAAGGATAGAACGATGAACATCGAGATCAAGAAAGTCACTGCCTCTGGGTCGATCGACGTGCTCGTGGATGGCGAGGTATGGGCCAAAGGCTTCAAGTACAGCCGGGGCTTGCATGGGTACCTCTACGAGTTTGTGGATACGAGCCATTACACGGTGCGCAGCCCGAATACGAAGCATACCGCGTGGCAAGTCTGGAGTGACAAACAGGCCGCGCGTCTTTCCGAGGTTGCGCGCGAGAAGGTCGAACCGATCGAGGGGCGGCTGCCGAAAGAGATCAAAGCCATGATCGAGGCCGGCGCGCTCCGGAGCCCGGCGCAGTGTCGAGCGGACGCAGAGGCGCGGCGCAAACGATACGAGGAGAGCGAGCGCAAGGCGGCAGAGGCGAAGGACCGGCTCTTCGAGGTGAGGGCGCGCGAGGCGCTGCCCGACGGCTCCGACGAGCTGATCTCGCGCGTGGTCGAGGCGATGAAGTGGGCACAATCACAATGAGCGAGCAAACGCACTTCGTCACCTACATCGGTAAACACACGGCGTTCGTTGATCGGTTCATGAGCGAGCTTGCCGCGCGGTCGCACTATGAGAGCGTCAAGCGCAACATGCGCCCGCAATTCGCTTCGCTCCATATTAACCAGAAACTGGCCGAGGTCTATGCAAACGCTGAGACCGCCGCTAAGATCGTCGAATCATCAATAGAGGAGAACTGAGACCAATGGCTTTCAAACTGAGCAAGGACGAACTGAAGCGCCGCGACGACTACGTCAAGGACCTCAACTATAAATGGCTCGCGGTGCAAGAGGCGATCGAGCAATACAACGAGCGCACTGCTGCTCTTCAGGCCGACGTGGACAAGGCAGTCGAGGAGTACAACGAAACGCTGAACGAGGCGCGCGGGTTCGTCGAGGACATCGCCAGCGAAGCTTCTGACGAGATCGACGACAAGAGCGAGAAGTGGCAGGAGAGCGAGAAGGCCGAGGCTGCGATCGAATGGAAAGACGCGTGGGAGATGATCGACCTCGAAGAGATCACGATCAATTATCCTAACGATCTTGAGATCGAAAGCGTCAGCCACGCCGACGATTTGGAGGCGCTGCCCGAGGCGGCAGACTAAAACAGCTCCGGGGTTGCGGGCCGTACCCGCTCCCCATGCCTTCGGTTTTGGTCATATTCCCCGAAAGGCTAACTGGGCCGGCTCCAATGCACTGGGGCCGGCCTTCTTTTTGTTAACGATTCATTAACCACTCCGATATCTCTTGCTTGCGTACGTCAGCCGGCGGGGCTAGGTTCTGGTCGTTACCTGCACAACACAAAGGAGATGCTTTTATGTCTGAAGTCATTACCAAGAGCGCGAAGACCGCTGCCGACGTTTCGGCGCTGCTCCGCGCTCGCAACCCGCTGCTCTGGATCAAGACCGCTGAAGAGGCGCGCGTCGAGGGTTTCCTCGCCGAGGCAGCCGCTGCGGCTTCTTACGAAATTCGTTTCTGGGACGTTGGTGCTGGCGTGTCGTTGCTGAACGGCAAGGCCGAGAACGTATCGCTCGCGGACATCGCCGATCTATTGCCGGCTATTCAGGCCCGCGCCGAGACTGGCATCCCGGGTAAGAAGGAATGCCGCACGGTTTGGGTACTGCGTGATCCGGGCATCTGGCTCGACGGTCTTTCTGGCGCCCGGCCGACACGTCAGCTCCGCAACCTAGCTCGCTTCCTGCCCGGCTCCCCTCCGGAAACCTCGCAGTTGATTATCGTGCTATCTGGTGACGGCGGCGCTGTGCCGAAGTCGCTTGCCTCACAAACGACTGTGATCGACTGGCCGCTCCCTGAGCGCTCGGAAATCGCTGACACGTTGGACGCTGCGATCCGTGCGCTGCCTGAGAAGACCAAGAAGGGTGAGCCGCTGCGCGAGGCTGCTACTCCGGACGCTGCCACCCGGGACGCAGCGATCGATGCTGCGGTCGGCCTGACGCAGGAAGAAGCCGCCTCGTGCTTCGCCAAGTCGCTCGTGCAGTTGCGCAAGATCGACGTGAAGGTCATTTCGGACGAAAAGAAGCGCGTGATCGCCCGCGACGGTGCGCTGGAGTGGTTGGACCCGCTGCCGGACGGTCTCGACGGTGTCGGCGGTCTCGACGGCCTGAAGGAATGGCTTGCCGAGCGACAGCTTGCCTATAGTCCGAAGGCCCGCAAGTATGGACTCCGTTCGCCCAAGGGTGTCTTTCTGTTCGGCATCTCGGGTTGCGGTAAGACCCTGACCGCCAAGGCGCTCGCGACTGGCTGGAATGTTCCGCTGATCAAGCTCGACTTGGGTGCGCTCAAGGGCAAGTTTGTGGGCGAGAGCGAGGGCAATATCCGCAAGAATTTGAAGGTCATCGAAGCCATGGGGCGGTGCGTCGTCCTGATCGACGAAGTCGAGAAGGCTTTGCAGGGCGCGACCGGCGGCGCGGCAGATGGTGGCGTTTCGGCCGACGCTCTGAGTGTATTGCTCGGATGGATGCAGGACCGCACCAGTGAGGCTTTCGTTGTGGCAACTGCCAACGACGTGGAGCAGATCACCCGGGCCAATCCTGAGTTTATCCGGAAGGGCCGTTGGGATGAAGTGTTCTTCATCGACTTGCCGAACAGCGCGGAACGCGAGGGTGTGTTGCGTGCGGCGCTGAGGGCCAATAACCGAGATGCCGATTTGATCGATGTCGATGTTGAGGCGGTCGCCAAGGCTTGCGCTGATTTCTCGGGCGCCGAGATTGCGGAGATCGTGCCGGCGGCGATGTTCAAGGCGTTCGCCGACGGTGAGCGCGAGATCGCCACGGACGACTTGCTGAAGGTCGCGGACGATGTGATCCCCCTCTCCAAGACGGCCGAGGCCAAGCTAAAGGCCCTCCGGGACTTCGCCTCGACCAACGCCCGCAAGGCGACCAAGGCCGAGGTTCTGGTCGAGAGCCGCACCAAGGGCAGGCAGATCGAGGTCGCTTAACCCTTTGTTAACCACTTCTACGGGAGTTGTTTGACCTTCTCCCGTAGAGACGCTAAATACGAAACATCAATCCACTGCACATGGGAGATGCCTAAATGTCTGCTGTTACCACTCTTCGCCCCGGCTACCTCGTCGCCCTCAAGACTTCGATCAAGGGCAACGTGAGCTATTCCAAGCAAGACCTCGACTTCCTCCGTCTCGATGACGGTGCGTCGAAGACCAAGTGGGAGACCGAGCGTACTGTCAAGAACGAGAGGGAGCAGGAGGAGGCGAGCGAAATTCGCTCGAAGGCCCGCTCGCTGATCGGCTCCGTTTGCTCGGCAACCGACTTCGGCTACCTCTGCCCGCTGAGCCGCAAGGGCGACCTCGATGCCGCCGTGGCGGAGGCGCGCAAGCTCTGCACTGAATTTAATGGTCGCTCGACTGTCACTCGGCTGCGCTTCCGGTTCTTCACCGGCTACGTGGCGGACAACGATAAGGAAGCGATCAACGCGATCAACTCCGAGGTTCGTGATCTCCTCGACGAGATGAAGGCCGGCCTTCAGGCCCTCGACGTAGACAAGGTCCGCAACGCCGCGAATAAGCTGACGCAAGTCGGCCAGATGCTCACGGACGACGCCGAGGCGGCGATCCAGCTCGCGGTCAAAGACGCCCGCTCCCTCGCTCGGAAGATCGTAAAGGCTGGTGAGGCTGCCGCGATCGAGATCGATAAGGCAACCATCCGCCGGCTGACCGAGACCCGGACCGCGTTCCTCGACGTAGATATGGAGGATCGCGAGATCGTCACGCCCGGGGCGACCGCCCGCGCGATCGACCTCGCGCCCGAGGCGGAAACCATCTCCGGCCCGGCCCCGGTCGCTCATGCGGTGGAGGTCGATTAACCAATCCGGGAGATCGCCCTAGTCGGCGGTCTCCCTCCCTGCTACAACCGTATCACCTACTGCACATAGGAGATCGAAATGCCTTGCGATACCAGATTGAAGCGCGGTCAATCCATTTCTCAGCGGGCCGCCGAAGTGAAGAAGGTCGTCAACGACGTGAACAGCCTGCTCTCGGTCGGCAAGATCAAGCCGGTAGTCGATAAGAAGACCGGCGCGATTGCGTTCCAAGGCTTGTCCGACGAACAGCGCGACGGAGTTACCGACGCTTGCGTGTACCGCCGGCTGATGGTTTCGGGATCGTCGCTTGCCAAGGCTGCGATCCAACGCGCCGAGGCACTCGCCGGGCGTTCGGTCAACAAACAGGCGCTTGCACATGGCGTGCATTCTCACGATGGAGGCAACAGTTGGCACAATGGTCACTAGTGACCCACTGGCACCCGTTCAATCCTTGGGCTGAGTACGCGGTCTATGTGCCGGCCGAGGAGCTGGCCGAAGCTATCGCGGGAGGTACGGTTCGTATCGGGCTCAACGGCCCAACGGTGGATAATGACGCGGCGTTCATCCTTGAACGCTGGCGGCGCCACCCGGCGATCGACGCCTACATCCTGCCTCAGCCGGAGGGCCGCCATTCGGTCGGCGTGCGCTATGGGCGTGAGGGCTCGCAATATTACTCGCCGCACAATCAGAACCCGGAGAAGGTAGAGGAGCTGCTACAGCGCTACCGCATAATGGAGAAAACAGCGTGACGCAACGGATACTAAGCGACAGAGAGGGACGCCCCTACGCTCGCCTGACTGAGCTGAAGGCTGGCCAGCATGTGGAGCTTGATGACGGTTTCGCCTGTTGCAAGCCGCACGTGACCGTGATCAAGGCCGACGGGCAGGGTCGTCTATATTTCGACTGCACTGAGGGCCGCCACTATGTGAGCAGTCAGTTAGAGAGCGGCAGCCTGATCGGGATTTACGCGGCGACCAACGGTCACGAGCACGTCTAGCTTTAGAAGAGTTATCGGAGCCGGTTATTGGCATCTCCGCCGGCTTTGATCCGCCCCGGGTTCGTGCAGGGACCCGGGGCACCTTTTTGCGAGGTTGGTCGGCCGGGTCCCGAGTGCCCCCTCACCCGGCGGATCGACAGGGGACGGCGGCGCCCACCGCCGTCCCCACCCTTTCTGATTCGTTAACCATCTTGACATCGGCAACTGGCCGGGCTAGTGGGACGACATTCAATGGTCGTTAACCATCCCCTCTGGAGCCGATTCGAATGTCAAACCACCCCGAAGCGCCCGTGACACCGCTCGACGAGATGTCAACCCGACAGCTCATCGATTCGCCGTTTAAGGGCAACCCCGAGGCTGCCTTTAAGAAGGCGACCGAGATCGTTCTGTCCGAGCTTGGCGTGCAGATGCGCATGTGGGGCACGCAGAACGAGCGTGCCGATGCATCCGATCGCGAGATGATGTGTGCCGCGATGGCGCAGCTCGATCTCGTTGCCCTGAAGGGCATCGGCGGGCTGCGCTCGCGCGAGGCGGTCAAGGTCGCTCATGCCGACTTCTATCCCAAGAATTGGGACGGCTTCCGCGACTACGGCACCGACGTGGCAAACCTCGGTGTGGCCGGCGCCTACCTGATCAGCGAGATCGCGCGCAAGCTGATCGCTGGCGAGGACTTCGAGCGCGCTCCGCGCCCGACGGAGCAGAGCTACCCGGCGCATCGGAACAACCCGAACGTCAGCTCCGCCGAAGCCATTGCGGAGCAGGCCCGTGTCTAAGAAGCTCGACGCTTTCGCCTTCGTGGAAGGCCGCGACGCCTACGTCAAAAAGCTGCCGATGCTCGAAGTGCTCCATCGTATCGACGAGATCGACGCTGAGGGAGTAGAGGACAAGGCCGAGTGCTTCCTGCTCGGCTTCCTCGACGGCGTCATCAGTGATATCCGCGACAGCGCGCAGAACGCCCGCGAAGAGATGGCCGAGCGTAGGCTGCCGCCCGACGTTCCATTGTAAAAGGCACCGTAGAGCGCTCGCGATCCCGCGAGCGCTCTTTTCGTATCCGCACCCACAATCTGAAAGCGAGACATGAAACACAATCCCGTTCTCCCGACCGATAGCGCCATGCGCAAGGAGTCGCCGATCTGTACCGGCTTCCTCCGCTACTTCCCGCGCGCCGCTGCCTACACCTCTCGCATCTCCGTGCTCGGCAACGAGAAGCACAATCCGGGTGAGCCGCTGCATTGGGCCGAAGGCAAATCGATGGATCACCCCGACTGCATCGCCCGCCACCTGATCGAAGCTGACACGTTCGACGAAGACGATGGCGCGCTGCACGCCGGCAAGCTGGCGTGGCGTGCGCTGGCCAATCTGGAAACCGTGCTGAAGCAGCGCGAGCGCGACGGACTGCCGGTGTGGGATGAACAGATCATCGCCGCCAATCGCGCGAAGCAGAAAGCTGCGCTTGCGGCGAAGTCGTCGAGCGAGACGACGGTGCTGCCGCCGGAGAGGCAGAAGTCGTCTAGCGCGACGACGCTGCTCGACCCTAACCGGCCGCCGGTCTCGCGTTAGATCGAATGGCTTACGAGGCGGCACTGTGGAAACGTGTCAAGGCGGCGGGCACGCACCTGAAGCAGTGCGGGTTCGGAGTGCACCTCAAGCGAATCGAGAACAGCGTCGGGTCTGGGCACCCCGACGTGGAAGGTTGCATCGACGGAGTCCAGATATGGATAGAGCTGAAGAGCGAGGAACGGCCCAAACGACTGACGACGCCGATCAGGTTCAAGGTCCGTCCGTCACAAGATATCTGGCTGCAAGAGCGTGTCCGGGCCGGCTGCCGACATTGTTTCGCTCTCTTGCAAGTCGGGCAAGACCGGGCGTCCAAGTTGTATTTGGTCCCGGGGCACCTGTATCCGAATATCACTACGCCGGAGCCGGAGCTGGAGCGCCTCAGCATCCTGCGAAGTCCGACGTTGAGCCTGCCTGAGATTCTGTTGCGGGCCGCCGAGGGTTTCGAGCTGTGACGCGTTACAAAACCATCAAGGAATATGCGCAGCATCTTTTGCTGTTCACCGACTTCGTCGATTGCTATGGCCGGCGGGTCGGACTGCATTACGACGTGATCCTCGAACGTATCAGGCGCGAGTTTCCGAGATCGCGGACGACCAAGCGGGCGCTGCGCTATATCCTGCACTATCAGCTCGATCGTGCGGCCCGCTTGCCAGCACGCCACCGATCGCGTAGAATCCTGTCTCGGGAGTACGCTCGCTCGCTGCTCGTCTACTGCGATTCGCAGGGCGTCGGCTTGAGCCTCTCGCGTATCAGCCGGAAGAAGCGAGACAAGTTTCCGTTCACCCCCTCGATCTCAGCTCGGACTCTCCAGAGCTGGGAAGACGCGCTGAAGCGCGAGAACATCGCTATGCCGGAGCGCCGCGCATGACGTGGGCGAAAAAGAAGCATCAACAGCCCTATGACGCGACCGAGAAGGGCCGCGCCCGCTACCTGCGATACAACAAGTCCCCGAAAGGAAGGGAGCGCAAACTAGCTTATCAGCCATCACCAAAAGGCAAGCTGGCGAAGCAGAAGTATATAGCTTCGCCGAAAGGCATCGAGGCTGACCAACGCCGCAATGCAGTTAAGCGTAAAAGAAGGAAGTTGAGACATGGCACCGCAAAAGAAGACTGACGCAGATCGATTGCTCGATGCGAACGACATTATCCGCCAGAAGAACGAACGCATCCGCAAGCTGGAGCGCGAGCTGCGCGAGCGCGTGCAGATCAACGACAACGCTGAGAAAATCCGCAAGGAGATTCTCGGGCTCGAAGCCTATTCGCCGGAGCCGCCGAAGTGGCTCAACGTCAAGCCCTCGGGCAAGACGACCGGCGTACCCCTCCTGCTCCTCTCGGACTGGCACTGGGGCGAGATGGTCGATCCCGATCAGACAGCCGGCATGAACGCCTTCAACCGTCGAATCGCCAAGCAGCGCGTCAAGATTCTTCGCGATGCCACGCACGATCTCTGTCTCCATCATATGACCAATCCCGTATACCCCGGCATTGTCGTCTGTCTCGGTGGCGACATGATCACGGGCGCGATCCACGACGATCTTCGCGAGACTAACGACGGCCCGGTGCTGCTCGCCGTGATGGAGGTCGAAGAGCAGTTGATAGCCCTGATCTCCGATCTCGCCGATCAGTTTGGCAAGGTGTTCGTGCCGTGTGTGCCGGGCAACCATGGTCGCAATACCGAAAAGCCGCGCAAGAAGAACTACGTGTTCAACTCCTATGAATGGCTTGTATACTGCCATATCGAGCGGTACTTCAAGAACGATCCGCGCGTGCAGGTATTTGTCCCCAACGAAGTTGACGCGCACTTCTCGATCTTCGATCACCGGTTCATGCTGACGCACGGCGACAACATGGGTGTCAAGGGCGGCGACGGCATCATCGGCGCCCTCGGTCCGATCGCCCGAGGCGCGATCAAGGTCGGCCGCTCCGAAGCCACTTGCGGCCGGGACTTCGACACCCTGCTGATCGGACACTACCACACGTACATCCCGCGCGGCGACGCCGTGCCGGTGCTTGCCAACGGTTCGTTGATCGGTTACAACGAATACGCCCGACTCGCTTTGCGCGCGTCCCCGACGCGCCCAACGCAGGCTCTGGCGTTCATCCACCCCAAGCGGGGCTTTACGGCACAATGGCCGATCTACCTCGACGCCAAGGAGCGCGCGGCAGTGAAGCAACCGTGGGTCTCGGTCTTCGGAGAGGACAAGAAATGAGCCATCCGCTGCTGGATCGCAAGTACAGCCGATTTTTCCTCACCTATTGCGGGCTGGTGTCCGACTTCGATCCCAACAAGGCGCCGCCTGAGACCGTCAACGTCGATATGCTGCGCTATGCCCGGCTCTCTGACATCGCACGCTGCGCCTATCTCGCCGACTTGGTGTGGCGCGGCGATGCATCGCGCGTCTACGGCGACCAAGTATTCGGCATGTTCCGATCCAGCAATCGAAGTGACGGAGTCCTCTACTTCGTCACCGAGAATGGTCCCGAGCTGACCGGCTTCGCAGGCGTGCGCAAGAGCTGGATGCACCGGGATGCATGGGAGTTGACCGGCATCGTCGTGCATCCGAAATGGCAGGCCAGAGGCATCGGCCGCGCCCTCACGGACGCCCGGCTCGAACTAATTCGCGCCCTCGGTGGCAAATACGTGCTGATCTCCACCATCCGACCCGACTATTTCGAGAGGTTCGACTTCGAGGCTATTGACTCGACCGGGGACGGTTGGGTAACAATGCGCCACCATATCGATTCGAAAAGGACCTACTTCCATGGATGACAAACTGCACGGCGGCGTCTCTGAAGCCGCCGTCATCTCGCAACAGATGTTTCGAGCGCTGAAGGAGAAATTCGGCGAAGCCTTCGATGTGGCCAAAGAGGAGGGCCGCGTCATCGTGCAGCAAGGCGGCGACATCCTCCACCCGAAGGCCGGCCGGCGACACAGCGGACCGCACCCATGGCTTCATCCGACCAAAGGCTGGCGGGACAACGCCCGGCCGCGCAAGACGAATCGGCGGCGCCGGCTGAGTGACGAGGCTCGGCGGTCCCTGACCGGTTAACCTCCCGTTAACCACTCCCCATACTTCCGCTTGCTCCGTTCCGAGGTCCGGCATATGTTCGGATCAAAAGAACGGAGCAATTTTATGACCATCGAAGCCACCCACTGTTTTGAGAAGTCCGGCCTTGGCAAGGCGCCCTTCCATTGCGTCGGGCTCTACAGCTTGCCGAGCACTTCTCTGGCCGCGTCGAATCCGACCGCCTACAACAACGCGCTCGCTGAAGCGCCGCGCAACATAGGCTGCGGTGCGTGCTGCTACTGTGGCACCCCGATCGTTCACAATTTCATCATCGAGAGCGCGGACAAGCGTCGCTTCGTTGTCGGTTCGGATTGTGTCGCCAAGACTGGCGATGCCGGCCTGTTGAAGGCGGTCCGTGCCGAACGGCTGAAGGTCGTGCGCGAGGCTCGCGAGATCGGCCGCCGGGCGAAGCGCGAGGAACGCGAAGCGGCTTGGAAGCGCGAGCGCGAGGAACGCGCCGAAGTGTTCAAGGTCGAGCACGCCGCGCTGATCAAGTCGGCCGAGGCTTTCAACCATATCGATTTCGTCCGTGACGTAATCGGTCGCGGGCTGGAGGGTCGTTGGGTCTCCGACAAGGCGCTTGCGGCGGTTGCCAAGTGCATCGCCGAGAACGTCGATAACGCCGCGTTCGCAGGCAAGTCGGAGTACGTCGGCAAGATCGGCGAGCGCCTGACCATCAAGGGCAAGGTCGTGCGGGTCGCCTCTTTCGTCCGTCCGTGCTTCGGCAGCTATGGCAACGAGACCGTGTGGGTCGTCTCGATCCGTGACGAGGTCGGCAACGTGTTTGTCACCAAGACGCCGAGCTTTGGACATTCCACCCAGAAAGGTGACATCGTCGCATTGAAGGGCACCGTCAAGGAGCACAGCGAATGGAAAGGCGAAAAGCAAACCGTACTTCAGCGGGTGAAGGAGCTGGAGGTCGCGGCGTAAAGCTCCGCGATCGGCTCTATGGCTTCCCGACCATCATCGCCAGCGGTTTGATCGCTGGCGCCCTGTGGGGCGGCCTTGCGCACTACCTGATTCGGTTAACCCTTCCTTAACCATCCGGGATAGTTCCGCTTGCGCCCGGGCGCGGCCGGCGTATGCTGCTCTCAACGAAATGGAGATGCAGATGAAGACGATTTCAGGCGCAGAGTTTCACAAGTTGGAGAACGGCCCGTGCGGCAAGTTTCCCCATAGCGGCCCGGTCAACTTCGAGATCGGCTTACTTCCCTACGGCGCCGCGCTGAAGGGCGATTTGCTCAAGCGCGCCGACGGCAAGAGCCGGCTCTTCAAGACGCCCGAGGCTGCCAAGCAGGCGGTCGAGAACGCCGCCGCTGGCACGGCCGACGAGCTGGGAGATTTCAACTACCCCGGTTCCCGACATCACTACTGAGGAGGTGCAGATGACTGAGAAAGTTTGGAAGGACTACGAAGCCGTCGCCGCGTGCGAGGGCTTCGACGGGATCGAGCACAGCGAGGAGGAGCTGATCTCCGCGTGGCAGCACCTGATCGATACCGGGCTGGCGTGGCGGTTGCAGGGCTGGTTTGGCCGCACCGCCATGGCGCTGATCTCGGCGGGCGAATGTTCGGAGCCTGAGACGGTCTAATTAGGACCCAAAGGAAATGAAAAAGCCCGGCCGATCGGCCGGGCTTTTTGCATGCGCCACCCCAGAAAGTCCGGGGGTGGAACCGGTTTAGGCAGACTGCGGCGGGGTAGCCGCAGGGGCCGAGCCGTCGGAAGCCGGCGCGGGGGTACTGGCATCGGCAGCCGGGGCGGCCGGTGCGCTGGAATCGGCAGCCGGCGCCGTGGCAGGGGCCGGATCGGAAGCATCTCCAGCGCCCGCGCTGGCCGTCTGAGGGGCCGGCGCCGGGGCCAGCGAGGCTTGGGCCGCCGCGAGAGCCGCCGCAGCGCCGTCGGTTCCGGCCTTCAGGTTCCCGATCAGGGTTTCGATCGCCGCCGTGTTATTGGCGGAGGCCGCAGCTTCGAGGGCAGACACGTCGGACTGCACAGCCGCCACGAGGCTCTGGAGCGTGCCGAGAGTCGCGTTGACTTGTGCAGTGAGGTCGGCAACGACATCTGTCATGGCTTGGGTTTCCTTTTTAATGAGGGTTTGCAGGATTCTCGCGAGGCGCGATGTTATCTGCCCGGCGAGGTAGTCGAGTTGGACTTGGAGCAGCATCAGTGTCCCTTTCTGCGAGCGTGATCACACTAGCAGAGCGGCGCACTCGACTCAACTGGCAACGACGCTTTCGCGGATCGCCAGTTTACTTTTGAAGGTGCTGTAGCACGAAGAACACAGTCGCCGCCGATGCAGCGATGACAAACGCCGCGCGGATGCAGGCGTAGCAAATATGCTTCGTTCGGTTGCTCATGTGTGGGTGCTTCTCACGAAGAGGTTGGCAAGCCATCCTAGAATGCCGCCAACAACGACCATGAGCGCAGTAGCGCCCTTCCATCGGTTGACGGTGCCGACTACGCTCTTGAGGTCACTCTCCACCGCGCGGAGCCGCGTGTCAATGCTGATCAGCGAGGTGTTGATCGAGCCGAGTGCGGTTGCGACTTCGATGTCACGGTCATGCTGCTGTTTGTCGGTCATCTCTGCGCCCCACCACTTTTACTTTTTCTTGAAGAAGGTCGCAGCTTCGGACAGGAAGTAGAACCCGATCACAACCATGACGACGTGCCAGAGATTGTCGTCGAGCGGATCGGTCACGAACATATGGCAGGCCGCAGCCGCCTCGGCACTGAGCCGGCCGACGCAGCCGAAGAACGGGCCGACTGCTTTATCCCATACGAAAATCTTGGCGATAATGACGAGCACGCACGCTGCCAGCGCGAAGCGCATGCGGATGTTGAGCTTCGAGGTCGCCTCCTCGGCGATCATGAGGTCGCGCTTGAGCGTCAGCGAGTTGACGCGCTCTTGCGCCGCGATCTTGTCTTCCTCGGTCTGCGCCTTCAGGACCGCGATCTTCTCATTGCCGATCGCGTCCGTGATGTG
>Ga0310811_10006377_pt1 | contig 15075 bp, 17 predicted proteins | sample YCmetagenome_FD_207642 | JGI IMG/M metagenome (GOLD analysis project Ga0310811, IMG submission 207642) | Soil microbial communities from experimental microcosm in Duke University, North Carolina, United States - YC | ecosystem: Engineered > Artificial ecosystem > Soil microcosm > Unclassified ...
TTGCCGGGTCCGCCGACGAAGTCGAGGCCGATCGCCTCAACCGGGCTTGCCGCCAGCACTGGCAGTGCGTCGCCGATCTCCCCGAAGGAGGTGCTCACCAGCATGATCGGCCGGCGGAGGAGCGACCCGAGCCGGTGGTACGCGTGGCGCAGCGCCGCGAGCTCCTCTCCCGTCCGGTCTGCCGCGAGCACGGGTTCGTCCAGCTGAACCCACTCGGCTCCTGCGTCATGCAGCTTCTTCAGCAGGTGCTCGTAGGCGTCAAGCAGCGGATCGAGCAGGGCAAGCGGCGAGAACCCCGGCTCGGCGGGCTTGGACAGCAGCAGGAACGACAGCGGCCCAAGCAGGACCGGCCGCGTCTCGATGCCGTATGACCTGGCCTGGAGGTACTCCAGGAGCGGCTTGTTCCCGGCCAGCCGCAGGTCAGTTCCGGGCCCGAGCTCAGGCACCAGGTAGTGGTAGTTCGTGTCGAACCACTTCGTCAGCTCCAGCGGCGCGATTCCGTCGGTGCCGCGCGCCATCGCGAAGTAGGCGTCCAGTCCCTCCAGGCCCGCGTACCGCTCGGGGATGGCATTGAACAGCACGGCAGTGTCGAGCACGTGGTCATACAGCGAGAAGGTGTTGGACGGGATGCTGGAGAGGCCCGCGTCGCGCAGCGTCTCCCAGGTTTGGCGGCGCAGCGCGGCGGCGGTCTCCGTCAAGCCGGCCATCGTCTCCCGGCCCGCCCAGAACGCCTCTGTCGCCTTCTTCAGCTCGCGCCGCGCGCCGATCCGCGGGTACCCGAGAACGGTCGTTTCCATGCCTTTGTCTCCCTCGCAGCCGCGCCAAACCATCCGCATCGGCAGTCTAGGCACCAGCAACTGTGATATCAACCAATTTCGAGGGGGTGTTTTCTGTGTCCTCACACAAACGACCGCTCAGGCTCCACCGAACCATGCCGGCGCGGACCAGGGACCCGAGCACTCCTAAACTGACGCCTATGCGGCTGGTGTCCCTGTTGCCGTCGGCGACCGAGATCGTCTATGCCCTCGGCCTGGGCGACCAACTCGTCGGGGTGACGTTCGAGTGCGATGAACCCGCTTCCGCCCGGCGGGATAAGACTGTGGTCGTCGGTGGGCGGGACACCTCGGGGATGAGCCCGGCCGCGATCGACGGCTATGTCCGCGACCGGCTCGCTGCGGGCGAGGACCTGTACACCCTGCATGCCGATGCCCTCGCCGCGCTAGCCCCGGAGCTGATCCTCACCCAGGACCTGTGCCGGGTGTGCGCACTGCCCACCGGGCACGTGGAAGAGGCGCTTGATTACCTGGGCTGCGCCGCCGAGGTCGTCTCCCTCGACCCGCACCGCCTTGACGACGTGTTCGCGACGATCCTGACCGTCGGCCAGTACACAGGCACCCTGCCGCAAGCGCAGCACCTTGTCGCAGCGCTCAGGCAGCGGCTCGCAGCGGTCGCCCAGCGGGTCGCGGGACAGCCGCGGCCCGCCGTGGCTGTGATCGAGTGGACCGACCCGCCCTTCACCGCGGGCCACTGGATCCCCGACCTCGTCACCGCAGCAGGAGGACAGCCGGTCGCGGCTTCACCCGGCGAACGCTCCGTGCAGACCACCTGGAAGCAGATCAGAGCGGCGGGGCCGGAGGTGGCCGTGGTGGCGCCCTGCGGGTTCCACTTGGACGGCGCTGCGGCCCAGGCCGGAGCAGTCGCCAAGCACCTGCCCGGCATCCCAGTGTGGGCGATTGACGCCGACGGACTCGTCGTCCGTCCAGGGCCTCGCTTGGTCGACGGCGTCGAGGCTCTCGCCGCCCTGCTGCATCCCGGCCACGCTGACGCCGTGCCCGCCGACCGCATCCGCCGCGTCGCCTAACCCTGGCGCGGCGCCCGACGGCCTATTGGTTTGCCAATGCTGTGTGCAGGTGACGACATTGTTGGCAACGTAGTCAGGCGCCCGTGCTACTTCCTACTTCAGCGAAGACGTGAATTTCGCCCATGCGTCAGTGGGAACGCTCAGTGTGAATCCGTTGCGGTCAGTAGTGTCCCTGACCAGGATCACGCTGTTTTCGCTGGCAGTCTCTACACAGGACCCGCTAGACCCGCTGTAACTGGACTTTCGCCAGCCCATATCTGTTCTGCCTTCCTGATGATCGCGGCGCTGTCGGAAGCTCGATAGCACTCGGCACGAATCGTAGCGAACAGCCGTTCAAGGTGGACCACAGTTTCAGCTTCGGTGTAGACGCCGCCGGCGGCCACGTGCTCACTGTACGCCGCATTGTTGTCCGCGATGATTAGTTCGCTTGCCGTAGCCGGGTGAGCGACAGCGGGAAGCACCTGGAGCGTGACGTTCGGCAGGCTGGCCACTTCGACCAGGTAGTGCATCTGGGCGGCCATGATCTCGGGCGACCCGACGATGCGGTACAGGGCCGCGTGGTCGACGATGCAGCTGACTGCGGGCGGGTCATCCTTCCGGAATAGGACGCGGCGCTGACGTTCCATGCGGCTGGCCAATCTTGCTGCTATCAACTCGTCGGTGACACCGGGCAGCAAAGCGATGAAAGTACGCGCGTAATCCTCAGTCTGAAACAGGCCGTGGACGATGGCAGGTGCCCAGACGCTTAGGCGGACTGCCTTGTCCTCGTACTCAGCCCACGACCGCAAGCCTGGCGGCATCCACGACTTCGATTCCTCGTAGTACTCACGGAACCATCCCCTGCGCTCGGGGAAGACGCGATCGCACACAACGGCTATCGCCTCGGTCGGCGGCCGGTGCCCGTTCTCGATCCGTCCCAGGTGGCTGAAGTTGATCCCGGTACGGGCACTCAACTCACGGAGGGACCACCCGCGCGCCAGTCGCTCCTTTTTCATCTGGCGCCCGAAGTGAGTGGCCGGGTTCCCGTTGTTGTGTGCAGCCATGACAATTATGTTGTCACGCCGCTTTCCCAATCGTCACCCTCTGCGCAAGGATGATCACATGCTCCGCTGGCTGCGGGAGCCTACCAAGTCTCCATAGTCCGGCCAGCGGGGCGCTCAACGGGGCGGAATGAATGAATAGGGCTAACGAGGGACAGCGATGGACGATCTTCGCGATGACGTCACCCTGCTCAATGACTTCCAAGTGATCGCGGAACGGTTCCGGGTCATGACGGCGCTGGCCAGGCTCATGGATAAGTACAAGGAGCTCAACGCCGAGATTAACAAGCGCGAGACCCTGCGATGGATGGTGGCGCCGTGAACAACACAGGAAACTAGCCGACGCGCAACAGGGACCTGACCCGTTCCAGGGATATCTTGTTGGCTGGTACTTGCGCGACCATGGTGAGACGGGGTTGGTCCACTAGCTTGAGCTGGAACATCTCCAGGCAGATCAGCCCGGCATCGGGGTGCCGGATGGCAATGGTCGCGGGCCGGAACGAGCGGACCGAATACTCGGCCCACCAGTCCCGGAACTGAGGGCTGGCCGCGGCCAGGGCCGCGGTCAGCTCAGCGAAGCGCGGGTCTGCCGGGCTGCGCCCGGCGGCAGCGCGGAACTGGCTCAGCACGGCCCGTGCAGCCGACTCCCAGCGGAACATGCGGACGCGGTTGTCCGGGTCGGTGAACATCATCCAGAGCATGTTGCGCCGGTCAGCGGGAAGCGCGCCGGGATCATTCCTGACCCGGCTGTAGGAGTGGTTCCAGACCAGGTAGTCGAAATGCTCGTCGTAGACCGAGGCGGGGCTGGGCAACTGGGCGTCGACCAGGAGCTGCAGCCGGGGCAGCATGTCACCCTCTGGCGCCGGGGGCTCGGTCGGCGGCAGCCCCGCCAGCTCACGAAGGTGCAGATGCCGGTCGTCGGTTAGCAGCAGCGCTCGGGCTAGCGCATCGATGACCTGGCTTGAGGCGGAAATATCCCGCCCCTGCTCCAGCCAGGTGTACCAGGTGACCCCAACGCCGGAAAGCTCGGCGACCTCCTCCCGGCGTAGCCCGGGGGTCCGCCGCCGGCCGGAGGCACTGCCGTCCGGCAGCCCGACGTCGGCTGGAGTCAGCTGGGCCCGGCAGGCACGCAGGAACGCACCAAGCTCGGTGCGCCTGGTTGGTTGAGTGCGCAGGTCGCCACTGGTCACTCTGCCGTCCTCGCTGCCGGGTGGTTGCCCCGCCGTGCCTAGCAGGATCACTACCAGGATAGGTTCCGTCGCTCCGGTTAGCCTGCCGGTGATGGCGTCGAAGACGCGGCACGCCTCCTGGAGACGAGGGAGAGATGATGACCAACGGACTAGTGCTCCCAACGGGAGCAGGACGCATGATCCGCGGGGCGGGCATGACCCTCAAAGTAGGCGCGGACCAGTCATCAGCCTGGTCCGCGTTCGAAGCGGAGGTCACGCCGGGCTTCGACGTCGGCGCCCACCTGCACCACAATGCCGAAGAGTTCTTTTACATCATCGACGGCGAACTCGACCTGCTTGCCTTCGAGCCGACCGCCAGGACCACGGACGGCTGGCGTAACTGGCAGTCAGCCTCCGGCACGCGCGTCATGCGCGGCGGCCCAGGCGCCGCCATGTTTGTGCCAGCGGGATGCCCGCACGCCTTCGCCAATCCCGGCACGGTCCCGGCCCGCATGCTGTTCCTGGTCTCTCCGCCAGGCCACGAGCTCTACCTAGACGAGATAGGCAAGGCAATCGGCCAAGGCGGCGCACCTGACCCGGCGGTGATCGCCGAAATCCGCGCGCGGAACGACATACAGCAACTCACCCCAATGGCCGTAACGCCACCCCGCTAGCCCCTCCTGAAGGCCGGTACCGCACGTTGACGACCGATGCCGGGTCGTCGGCGCCGACGCGGTCCAGCCGGACCGCTTGCCCGCCCGGGTTGTCGTAAAGCCGGATGCCCTGGCCGAGCAGGACCGGGACGATGTGCAGGTCGATCTCGTCAATTAGCCCGAGGTTGAGAAGCTGGCGGCCGATGGTAGGCGAGAACACTTCGAGGTTCTTGCCGCCGGCCGCCGCAAGCCCGATGCGGACCGCCTCGGCCGGGTCACAGTTCAGGAATGTCACACCTTCGGCGGGGCTGGCATCCTCTGGGTGATGGGTGAGCACGAAGATCGGCCCGTCCCAGCTGCCCCCGTATGGGCGGCCGCCGTCGATCGCGCCGTCCCATCCGTCCCGGCCGGCCAGCATGGCACCGGTGGTCTCGACATACTCCTGGACAAGACCAGGACGGAACGAGATCCCGGCAGACATCCAGTCCATCGAGTGGTTCGGGCCTGCCACGAAGCCGTCAAGTGACATCGCGAAATGCCAGAGGACCTTTCCGCTGGCGGTCTGCGGCTCTGTGTCGTTCATTGGCCTCTCCTCATGTGATTGTGATTTGCAACCGGTAGGGGACACGCTAGACCGACTGGTGGTAGATTGCAACCAGTAAGGCGGGGCTAGGGCTAGCCCGGAGAGGACGACCGATGGAAGAAGCGCGTTCGGGCTGCCCGATTAACGCAGCGGTCGAGGCATTCGGTGATAGCTGGAGCCTGCTCGTCCTGCGGGACGTCATGTTCGGCAACCGGCGCTACTTCCGGGAACTGCTCTCCGGCTCCGAAGAGGGAATCGCGTCCAACATCCTCGCCGACCGGCTCAAGCGGCTAGTGAACGCCGGCTTGCTGACTCGCGAGGACGCCGGGCCTGGACGGCGGGCCGCTTACAGCCTGACTGAGGCATCGATCCAGCTGGTGCCGGTCTTCGCGCAACTCGGCGAGTGGGGCGTGCGCCACCGCCCGACCACCAAGCGGCTGCGGGTGCGCGCGGAACTGCTCGCCGCAGGCGGCCCGGCGCTGTGGGCCGAGTTCATGGCCGAGCTGCGGACGACTCACCTCGGCGAGCCGGCTCAGGAACGCAACGGTCCTAGCGTCATGGAGCGCCTGGCCAAGGCCAAGGCGGACGCGAGCTAACGGTCCGCGTCGGCACGAGGACCCACCCCGCAAACCTGCCGATTCAGGGAGACGCACACTCGCCGTCACCTGTGTGGGCAAGGTCTCGTTGATTCGTTAGCGCGCTAATTGATAGCGTCCTAATAGTTAGGGCGTTCATCCGCTTTACTAACGATTGGGCACCATGGAAACCACCGCAGACCTGGACGGCAGCGTGGAGCTGCCGTCGATACCGGGCGATCCGCTGGCCCTGGAGCGCCAGGTGTGCTTCGCCCTGTCGATCGCGGCGCGCAGCGTGCTGAGCATCTACCGGCCGATCCTTGAGCCGATGGGGCTGACCCACCCCCAGTACCTGGTGATGCTGGCCCTGTGGGGGCAGTCACCGCTGGCGGTGAAGGAACTCATCGAGATGCTCCAGCTCGACGGCCCGACGCTGTCGCCGATGCTGAAGCGCCTGGAGGCCGCCGGCCTGGTCAGCAGGACCCGCGACCCCCAAGATGAGCGGCAGCTGCGCATCGACCTGACGGGAAAAGGCCGCGCCCTGCGCCAGCAGGCGCTGAACGTCCCGCCCACGGTCGTAGCGAAACTCGGCATGAGCCTCGGCGAACTTGAAGAGCTGCACGCGGGCCTCACCGCACTCAACGACGCAGCCCGCCGAGCCGGCGTCCAACCCCTGCCCGCCCCCGCGAAGGACAGCATCTAGCGCGATGAGCACCAACCTGACTCTGATCACCGTGCTGGTGACGGTGATTCACGTGGCCGCACTCGCGGTCATGATCTGGATCCGGGTCCGGCGGACCGAGGGCGATGGCATCCATGTCCCAAGCCCGAAGGTCATCCCCTGCGTCGTGTGCGGCGAGCCGTCTACCGACTGGAGCTACGACGGGCTCGACCCGAACGAGCAACTCGACTCGCACACCGGTAAGGCATGGTCCCCCGACGTAACCCACTACCTGCCGGTCTGCGCGGCCCACAAGGACTCAGCTGAGGTAGTGCGCAGGCCACAAGCCGCACCGCGCCTGGCTGAGTGCCAGGCCGGCGGCGCGGATGGCGGGCAGCAGTAGCACGAACCCCTCAGCGCGGTTTGCCGGCGTCGACCCAGCTTTGGAAGTCATCCACTTGTTCCGCGGACCACGCGCCGTCACACGGCATCGTCCCGGCCCGGAGCCGGCCGAGGATGGCGTCGGCGTTGGCGGCGACGTCGTCGTATGACCAGAGGTCGAACGCGAACTCCATCGCCTGGCGGTCCTTAAGCCGGAACATTGCCTTGACGTGCTCTTCAAAGCCGATCGGCGGCATGCACGCAACTCCTTTTTGTATCGGATTCTGTGTCGGACTTCGCAGTGGAAGGCACGAGTGCGGCGGTGAAGCGACTGACGGCACCCCATTCGCCGAAATGCCCGGCGAGGGAGTCTGCCACGCCGGCCCCAATCGCCAACAGCAAGTTCTGCACCAGCGCGAGGTGGAGCATCTCCTCGCCCGCGATGCGGAAGATAACCTGCCGCTACCTGAGGACCGCCTCGAGTTCCTCAGCGGTGAGTCCTTCGGCTTGGCTCCGCTTGAGCGAGAAGGCAGCGAAGAGGTACTGGCACATGATGCCGTGCTCAAGCTCCGCCGTCTCGCACAGCAGGTAGATCAACGCCTCGCGGTGCTCGATGACAAACGGGCTTCAGGTGAGGCGAGCCCGCCGCGTGAAGCTATGAACTCAGCGAGCCTTCCCCGTCCGGCGGGCGCTGTCTTCTCGTTGGCGTCCAACATCAGTCTCGTCCTCCACTCGCCGCAGGCCGATCCGATGCGCACGCACCGGCGCCTACGGCCCGGATCACGCCGGGCCGGCGGCCTTGCATGACGAGACTCTCGCGAACCCGCTTGCTATCGAGTCCGCCAACTCGCTAGTCCAACACCGCGTCCCTAGTGCGAAGAGCGGCTTACGCACGGTGTCAAGATGGGCAAGAGCGAATCGAGGTCAGATGACGCGGGAGAGGAAAGACTCGTTCGGGGAGGCGGGCCGGGCTGCGCTAAGCGCGGGCTGGTCGCACCGGCATCGTGATGTCTCCGGTGGCTGGCTGCGGCCCACGGTGTTCGGCGCGGTGGACGGCCTGGTGACCAATGCATCGCTGATCTCAGGGCTCGGCGGCGGTGGCGTGTCGGCGCACACGGTGGTGCTGACGGGTGTGGCATCGCTCGTGGCGGGGGCGTTCTCGATGGGGACGGGTGAGTACATCTCGGTGACGAACCAGAACGAACTGGTCGGCGCCGAGGTGACGCTGGAACGGCAGATGCTCAGCCGGTTCCCTGAGGCCGAGGAAGAGGAGCTGGCGGGCTATTTCCGCGAGTACGGGGCCGACGCGGAGACCGCCGCGCGGATGGCGGCCGCAGTTTCGGCTGACCCCGATACCGCGCTGCAGGTGCACACCCGCCGGGAACTCGGCGTCGACCCCCAGGACCTGCCGTCCCCTCTGCTAGCGGGCGTCTCGTCGCTGTTCGCTTTCTCGGCCGGCGCGCTGGTACCGCTGCTGCCCTACCTGTTCGGCGCGTCAGCGCTCTGGGCAACGCTGGTGCTGACCGTGGCGGCGCTGTTCGCCGGCGGGATGGCGGTCGGCAAGCTGACCGGGCGGCCTGTGCTGCGCTCCGGCCTGCGCCAGCTCGCCTTCGGCGCCCTGGCCATCGTGGTCACCTACTTCGTCGGCCACCTGATCGGCGGCAGCCCCGCCTGAGGAACCACAGCGCCGCGGCGGCGAAGGCGGGCCGGGAGATCATCATCGACATCCATGATGCAGCGGTGTGCGCGACCGTGACGACCAAGCCGTGGGCGGTGTCGGAGTCGGCGCTGACCAGCTTGATGGTGACCCGCAAATGAGTCCCAGCAGTGGTCCTATGGGCGGACGGCGCCGTCGTAGTTTGACACGTACCAGTCAGTGTCCAGCGGGAGCAGCCGGACCTGCTCCCCGGTGCGCGGCGCGTCGATCATGAGGCCGTTGCCGACGTAGATCGACACGTGCCCCAGGCTGTTGAAGAACACCAGGTCGCCGGGCTGCAGCTCGGACTTGGGGACGTGCGGCAGGGACCACTGGTCGTACGTCACGCGGGGGATCGACACTCCGCCGGCCGCCCAGGCGGCCTGGGTGAGTCCGGAGCAGTCGTACTGCGGGCCGGTGCCGCCCCACAGGTACCACGTGCCGAGCTTGGTGTAGGCGAACGCCACCGCCTTCTCGCCGGGGGTGTCGGTCGGGCCGGTGTAGGTGGCGCTGGTGACGAAACTGCCACCGCCGACCGCGGCCGCCGCTACCTCCTGCTGCTGCTGCAGGTTCAGGCTGTCCAGGGTGGCCTGGCTGGCGGCCAACAGCTTGGTCAGGCTCGCCTTCTTGGTCTTGAGCTGGGACTGGAGCTGGGTGACGCCCGCCTCGGTCCGCTTCACGTGGTCACGGGCGGCGGCCACCTGCTGGGCCGCGTTGACGAACTTGGCGACCTGGGCGCTGCGGATGTTGCCGAGTTGCGTTAGCAGGGATGCCTGCCGCAAGAGCGCCGCCGGGTCGCTGGTGCTGAACAAGCCCGCCATCGAGGACTGGCCGGGGTTCTCGTACTGCGCGACGGCAATCTGCTGCAGCTGCGCCCGCGCGGCGTTGAACTGCGCCTCCGCCCGGCCGTCCTGCCGCTGCACAGCGGCGAGCTGGCCCTTGGCCGTTATGAGCTGCTGCCCGACCTTGCTGTACTGCTGGCCGACCTGGTCGACCTGCGCCTGCAGGCTGTTGACCTTGGCCTGGACCTGGGCCATGGTCGGCTTCGGCGCCGCGCCGGCCGCCGTCCCGCCGTAGGCGGCGAGTCCGGCGGCCACCAGGGCCACTACCGCCAGCGCGGTTGCGCGCCCGCCCTTGCCTGCCAGTCGTGGGCTCATCCGCTTAACGCTCCTTCTTCGGGATTCCCCGGATCGCCATCACCGTAGTGACTTAGGAGATGAGTGTTCAACCGCTTCACGCAAACCTCACGGGTTTATTACGGATTGGCCGCTCGCCGGACACAGGCCTTACGGAACTGCGCTTCGCCCGACGGCAGATCCTGGCCTTCTTCCATCTCCGCCCAGGTAGGAACGCCCACAGAGATCGCTGACCGCCCGCCAGACGGTAACCTGTCCTCCTAAGTTCTTTAAGTGCTAGACGGGAGCCCTCCGTGCCGAACGCCAAGAAGCAGGCCGCCCGCCGCGAGCGGGTCGCCGCGGCACGCGCCGCGCAGCAGCGCGCCGAGCGACGCCGCAACCTGCTCACGATCGGCGCCAGCGCGGCGGCAGCGGTGATCGTCATCGGCGGGGTCGCGGGATATCTCGCCACCCGGGGCGGCGGCAGCAGCGAGGTCGTACCGCCGGCCGTGAGCGGCGGCGCAGCTGTTTCCCAGGGACCCGCGCACGTGGTGGGCAACACCTCGGGCATCTCCGGCGTCACCGAATACGTCACCACCGGGTGGCCGCAGGCCAGCAGCAACGGCCAGGCTGCCGACGCGCTGTCGCACGATCACGTGGCGGGCCCGGTCACCTACTCGGTCTCCCCTCCGGTAGGAGGCAACCACAACGCGGAGTGGATGAACTGCGGCATCTACGACCAGCCCGTCCCGAACGAGCGCGCGGTGCACAACCTGGAGCACGGGGCGGTCTGGATCACCTACCAGCCGTCGCTGTCCCAGCAAGAGGTCAGCGCGCTGCGGGCGTTCGTGGAGAAGCAGACCATGGTGTCATCCGGCGAGGGGGCCGCCTCCCGCTACATGGACCTGTCTCCGTACCCTGGCCTGTCGTCGCCGATCGTCGTCTCCTCCTGGGGATTCCAGCTGAAGGTCACCTCGCCGTCCGACCCGCGGCTGCAGCAGTTCGTGAACAAGTTCCGGGCCTCCCAGCAGTACACCCCTGAGTACGGCGGCGCCTGCACCGGCGGCCTCGGAACCCCACTGCAGACGTAACGCCACGCCTGCCAGGCACCGGCCTGGCCAAGGCCGGAGCGCCACCAGGCGGCTGTCAGTGGGGAATCGGGCACTGTCCTGCCGCCACAACGACGGCCGGACCGAGCAGCAGGATGAGCGGGGAGGCGGCGAGCGCCGTGACGGTTAGTGCCCAGCCTGCGGTCGCCGTGCGGCCCAGCGGGTTCGGCGGGGCGATCAGCCGCCGAACCCGGGCGGCCGCCGATGACCCGCCCGCCCCTAGGACCGCCGCGCCCGCCGGGGCCGCGCCCAGCGTCAGCAGCGCCTCGGCCACCGCCAGCCGGGGCGAGCACGCCGCAGCGGCGTCGTCCGCGGCCAGTTCCGCGAGCCTGGCGACCTCGTCCCTGACGATCCGGAAGGCCGGCATCCAGGGGAACGCGGCCGCGAACGCCGCCCCCAGCGATACCAGCAGGTGGTGGCGGCCCGCCTGATGGGCCCGCTCGTGCGCCAGCACGGCGGCGAGCTGGGCCTCGTCAAGCGCGCGGAGGGCGGCGGTCGTCACCACGACCGGCCGCCCGGCACCGGGCAGGCAGTAGGCAGCCGGCTCGCCGTGGTCGACCACGACGGCGCCGAGCCGCGCATCGGCCCGCCCGGTCAGCCGCAGGCCGCGTCGGTGCCTGCGCCCGGTCCTGGCATCCGCGACGAGGGTGGCCGCCGTGCACCAGACCAGCCGGCCGACCACCACGGCGGCCAGCACGACCCCGGCCCCCGCCAGGGCGGCCCCGCCCGGGTGGGCGTACCGTGCGCGCAGCGCGTCGTCGCAAGCCTCAAGCAGTGCACCGAGGCCGCTGCTCACCTGAGTGGTCGGCACCGTAAGCGCCAGGCCGCCGAGCGCCACCGACGCGGCCGACGACCCGGCCAGCGCCAGCCAGGCGAAGATCGCCAGCTGCGGTGCCCGGCCCGGCCAGGCGGCACGGGCCAGCGCAGGCACCCCGGCAGCGAGCAGCAGCACCGCGTAGCACGCGAGCCCGGCCGCGATCACCGCCGCTCCACGCCGTGCCGGACCTGCTCCAGCGCCTCGCGCAGCTGCTCGGCTTCCTCTGGGCTAATCCGCGCCGCGAACCGGCGGAACGCCGCAGCGTGATCGCTGCTGGCCGCCAGCGCCTCACCCATCAAATCACCGGTGTACTCGTCCCGGGAAACCGTGGCGACGTACCTGTAGGCGCGGCCGTCCTTCTCCCGGGCGAGCCACCCCTTGCGGTATAGCACCTCCGTCACCGTCCACACCGTGTTGTAGGCGCGCCCCGGCCCCAGTGCCTCCAGGATCTCCCGCACGAGAAGCGGCCGCCCCTGCAACCACACCTGCTCCATGATGGCGCCTTCCAGCTCGCCGAAACCCCGCATCATCATCCCTTCCACGGGAAGTCGCCTACGCTCGGGTAATTATCACCTAAGAACGGTAGGTGGCGTGGCGATCCGCCCGGTGCCGCCGCGCGTTCGGGCAACGGCGGCACCGGGCGGGCAGGGCGGCTCAGGCCTGGTAGCCGAGGACGGCCATCATGCCCGATTCCGGCGCGTGGTAGAGGTTGTGGCAGTGTGCCATCCACTGGCCGGGGTTGCCCGCATCGAAGTCGCAGGCCACCTGCTGCCCGGGCAGGACAATGACGGTGTCCTTGCGGGTCCCGGTCCCACCGAGGGCGAAGGTATGCCCGTGGATGTGCATCGGGTGGTACATCGTGGTGGTGTTGGCGAAGACCACCCGCACCCGCTGGCCCTGCCGCATCAGGAACCGCAGCGCACCTGGACGGCCCATGTCCAGGGATATGCCGTTGATGCCCCAGTCGTACTTCATCATGCCGCCGGTCAACTCCAGCCGGTGCGTTACATCGGGCTTGCGGGAAGGCAGCGCCACGGACGCCGTCGGGCGAAGCTTGCTGTACCCACCCAGCACCATGCCCAACTCGGTCGGCCGGACGGTCGCGGGCGGCGCTGACCCCGCGCCGGTGCGGACCAGGGCAAGGCCGGTGGAGTCCTTGCCCTCGGCGAGTGCGACGAGCGGGAAGACGCCGTCGCCGAGGGTGACCTGGACGTCGTACCGCTCGCCCATCCCGAGCAGCAGTGCCCCAGCCTGCACCGGCTCCACCGGGTACCCGTCGGTGTGGGTGACGGTCATCGTGTGCCCGCCGAGGGCCACCCGGAAGGCGGTGTCGGCGCCGGCATTGATGAACCGGATGCGCACCCGTTGCCCGGGCCGGGCGGTGAACGTGCGCGGCGCCGTCCGGACCCGGCCGTTGATCAGGTAGTAGGGGTAGCGGACGTCGCCCGCGTCGCCGCCGAGCAGCGGGCTGGTTGCACTCGACATCATCGCCCCGGACATGCCGGCACCAGTCGTCGGGGACATGCTCGGCGCGGGGGAACTCCCCGTGCCGCCCATCCCGGACATTGAGGGAGACGGCGAGTCACCCGCCATGCTCATCCCGCTCATGCCGCCCATAGCGCTCATGCTGGGCGAGGGAGACGCGGATGCCGGGCCCATACCGCTCATCCCGTCACGCAGGGCGGCTAGGACCTGGTCGGGGGTGTAGCCGGTGCCGTCGATCCAGTCATCCAGCACCACGGTCCACTCGTGGTCATAAGCGCCGGGCTCGGCGGGGTCCTCGATGATCAGCGGCCCGTACAGACCCCGGTCGAGTTGCACCCCGACGTGCGGGTGGTACCAGTACGTGCCAGGATCGGCGGCGATGAACCGGTAGATGAAGTCATCGCCCGCCGGCACCGGGTTCTGGGTGATCATCGGGACGCCGTCCATGTTGTCGCGCAGCGCCACCCCGTGCCAGTGCACGGTCGTTGGGTCTGGGAGCCGGCTCGCCAGCGCCGCCTGGACGGTATCGCCTTTGCGGACCCGGATCTCCGGCCCCGGGATCTCGCCCTGGTAGCTCCAGGTGTTCACTGTGACGCCGCCGAGGTCTACCGGCCCCGGCACCGGCCCCAATACGGCGGGGACGATGCGGCCGGTGCTGTGGCGGGCGGCCTCAGCCGCCGCCACCTGAGGGCTGCCCGGGCCGACCAGCCCGCCGTCAGACGGAGACGATGCGGCGACGGAGCCGCTGCAGGCGGTAGAAGCGCCGGCTGTCGCCAGGGCAGCGACGGTCAGCCCGCCGCGCAGGAAAGAGCGACGATCGATACTGCTCATCAGGAGAATCCATTCCAGGAGCGCAAGCCCGCACGCACGGAAGCGCCGGGCACCACGGATCAGGACATGACGCCAGAACCCGCCCGGGAGGGACCTGCGCCGCTGGCAGCGCGGCGCGGGCTCCCCTCGGGGGGAGCGCCTGTCATGTCCGGGACACGCCCAGGAACAAGGGCAGCGGCAGGCCCGGTCTACCCGGCGGCCGGGCCCTGCGGGCACCAGCGGCAGGGAAGCGTACGCCCAGACCCGCCATGAACGCATAGGGAAGGAGCGCGGCAGCCCCGCCAGCGGCGGACACGCCGTCCGAACCCTGGCGGGGCTGCCGCGAGGAACACAGCCCGCTGCCGCAGCAGGAACCGTGCCCTGCCGCCGTTACCCGCGAGGATGAAGGCACAGACGCCGCGAGATGCCCGGCGGCGGTCACGCGGACCATGCCAGTGACGTCACGGTACGGCTCTGCCGTGGGAAGCACCGGCGCGGCCGCCGAAACGACCGAGGTCCTTGGCGGGCCATCTTGACAGTCGGCCGCCGACGCCGCCCCGTGCATGAAGAACAGCCCTGCCAGGACAGCCCATGCCACCACCACCCGGACCGCCCAGGGCCGCGCATCCGACCGCCCACGATGATGTGATGACAGCAGCGACCCCACGCGGCGCAGGCACGGAAGGAAGCCGACCGCCTGGCGCACGGGACGAGAGCATACCCCGGACAGCGCTACCTTGCCTCCACACGGAACTATCCGGCATGAGATGCGCGCTGCCGGGTCATGTGACCCAGCAGCCTGTCTGTGGCGATGGCGACGATTTCTCTGTCGGGTCGGCGCGGCGATCAGCGCCGCCCAGCCCATGCCTGCCCCGAACAAGACCAGGCCGACGATCAGGATGTACTTTCCGCCGATGAAGCCGTGCCGAGCGTCAGGCCAGCCTTCAGGGCCGAGAAACCGAGCACCAACTGGAGGTCTGCCTTGTATTCGGCACAGACAGCTGTAAGAGACGGGATACATCCGTAGACAGCCGGAGAAGCAAGAACGCCACTCCTCAGGTTCTTAGCCTGGTGGAGTGGCGTTTCGTGCTTCTGAGCGTGAGCCCCGTAACAGAATCGA
>Ga0310811_10006379_pt1 | contig 15070 bp, 15 predicted proteins | sample YCmetagenome_FD_207642 | JGI IMG/M metagenome (GOLD analysis project Ga0310811, IMG submission 207642) | Soil microbial communities from experimental microcosm in Duke University, North Carolina, United States - YC | ecosystem: Engineered > Artificial ecosystem > Soil microcosm > Unclassified ...
ATCCGCCGATGCCGGCGAGCTGCCAGCCGACCAGGCTCACCATGATGATGTTGGGGCCGGGCGCGGCATGGGAGATCGCGAAGACGTTGGCGAAGGCCGAATCGCTCATCCAACCCTGGACGACGACCTGTCGTCGGATTTCAGGCAGCACGGCGTTCGCGCCGCCAATCGACACCAACGAAAGTACGGCAAACACGCGCGCGATCTGCAGCAACAGGTCAAGCATCAGGCGCGGCCGTCGATCGCCGCGGCCGCGATCGCGATCGGCACCAGTACGGCGACCACGAGCGGAAGCGGCCATTCCAAAAGGCCGACGGCACCGAAGGCGAGGAGGCTGATCGCGAGCGCAAGCGGCGTCGGCTTGAGCTTGCGGGCCATCTTGACGGCCGTGCCGAGGACCAGCCCCGCCGCGCCGGCGGCCGCGCCGGCCAGGCCCGCCTGCACCTCCTGGATGGCAGCAAAGCGTTCGTAGATCACACCGAGCACGGTCACGATCACCAGCGGCAGGGCCATCTGGCCAACGAGACACAGCACCACGCCAACGATGCCCTGGAAGCGATCGCCGATCAGCACTGCGGCGTTCATGGTGTTGGGACCGGGCAGGATCTGCCCGATGCCGAGCACCGATGCGAATTCCTTCTCGTTGAGCCAGCGACGTTCCTCGACGATCACATGGCGCGCCCAGGGCGCGATACCGCCGAAGCCGAGCAAGCCGATTTTGAGGAAGCCCAGGAACAGCTCCCTCTTGCTGACCGTGCGGACGGGCGCTTCGTTTGATTGGTCGATGGCCATGACGTCTTCATCTAGGAAAAGGCAGAGCGACCCGCTTTCAACAGAATGCCGAAGTTGCCTAAAATCGGGCCATGACCCGAAACATTCGTGCGGAAGCGATCGAGGCGGTGGCGCGGCCGATCGTAGCCGTTGGCAACGACTACCCGGCCGGCCATGTGCACTCCGCCCATCGACATCTTCGGTCTCAGCTCCTGTTCGCCGAACGAGGCACGATGCTGGTCCGAACCGACGAAGGCGCGTGGATGGTGCCGCCACATCAAGGCATATGGATTCCCGCCGGTATCGAGCACAGCATTGCCATGCTGGGGCCGGTCTCGACGCGCAGCGTCTATCTCGAAAGCGACACCGCGGTTGGCATGCCAACCCATTGCCAGGTCCTCGGCATCTCGCCGCTGCTGCGCGAACTATTGATCGAGGCCGTGGACTTACCATCGGAATACGATACAACCGGACGTGCCGGGATGATCATGTCCCTGGCGATCGAGGAGATCTGCGCCGCGCCGGAGCTGCCGCTCAGCTTGCCACTTCCCACCGACGAAAAGCTGGCCGCGCGATGCCGGCGATTTCTCGAACGTCCGAGCGCGCAGGAGACGATTGATCTCTGGTGCCGCGATCTCGCGGTCAGTCGCCGCACCTTTACGCGGCGGTTCCAGCGCGAGACCGGCCTCACTTTTTCGGCCTGGCAACGACGCGCCTGTCTTGTGTCGGCTCTTCCCAGGCTGTTGCGCGGCGAGCGCGTCACGACGCTCGCCTTCGATCTCGGCTATTCGAGCCCGGCCGCCTTCACCACCATGTTCAAGCAAATCATGGGTACCGCTCCGCAGAACTACCGATGCGCTTCGCACGGTGTGCGAGATCGGGACAGTGATCGTCGTGTGCGGCGAAGTGGCTGATGCCAAGAGGCGATCGTTGCGGTTGCACAAAGCCGATGCCATGCTTCCGACTCATCAAAGCCGCCGAATGAAAACGAGCGCGGTGTCAACAGGAGGAAAATCAATGTCACGAAATGGCAAGGGCCTAATTATGCGCCGCCGTCGTGTTCTGCAGGTCGGTGCGGGAGTCGGCGCCCTGCAGTTCGCGGCACCTTTCATCATCCAGGCACGCGGCGAGCAGCCTGTGAAGATCGGCTTCATCGATCCGATTACCGGCAGCCTTTCGGCTCTGGCGGTGACCGAGGTCGAAGGCGCCAAGTGGACGGTCGACCAGCTCAACAAGAAGGGTGGCATCCTTGGCCGGCCCGTGCAGCTCCTGGTCGAGGATAGCGCCAACGATACCGGCACCGGCGTGCAGAAGGCGCACAAGCTGATCGAACGGGACAATGTCGACATCATCATGGGCGACGTGAACTCGGGCATCGCCTACGCGATCATGGGCGTTACCGCCGAGAAGAAGGTGTTCCACATCGTGCCGGGCGGTCACACCGACCCGATCACCGGCAAGGACTGCAAGTGGAACGTCTTCCGCACCTGCAACACCACGGCGATGGATGCGGCCGCCGTCACCGGCGAATTGGTGAAGAAGTTCGGCAAGAAGTGGTTCTTCATCACGCCGGACTACGCCTACGGCAAGACGCTGCAGGAGAACTTCGTCAAGAACCTGCAGAAGGCGGGCGGCACCTACCAGGGCGACATGCTGCCGATCGCCAATACCGACTTCTCGGCGACGCTGATCAAGGCCAAGGCCTACAAGCCCGACGTGCTTCTGAACAACATGGGTGGTGCTGCCCAGCTCAACTGCATGAAGCAATTCGTGCAGTTCGGCATGGCCAAGGAAATGGCCTTGGGCGGCGCGCTCTACGAGCTCGAGACCCTGCGCTCGGTGCCCAAGGAGGCGCTCACCGGTTGGTGGGTCATGGAGTGGTGGTGGAACCAGCCGAACGTGCCGGCGGTGAAGTCCTTCGTCGACTCGATCTCGCCTGCGATCGGCAACAAGAAGCCGACCGCGCGCCACTGGATGGCCTACGTGTCCGTCATGGCCGCCAAGCTCGCTGCCGAGAGCGCCAAGTCACTCGAGGCCGTGAAGATGGCGCACGCGCTCTCCGACATGGAGCTGCCGCCGGAAATTTCGCTGTCGCCGAACAAGGTCAAGTATCGCGCGGGCGACCACCAGCTCATGAGCGACATCTTCGTAGGCCAGGTGCAACCGCCTGGCCCGGGCGGACCCGACGATCTCTTCAAGGTCGAGTCAGTGGTTCCCGGCGAGCAAGCGGCCGGACCCGCCGAGGCAACGGGATGCAAGATCAACTGGCCGGCATAGGCCACTAAGAAACGCCGCGTGGGGACCCCTCACGCGGCTTTTTTAGCACTCCAGCTCCGGGGTAGGGGCATGCTGCAACTCGTTCTGTTCAATCTCACCAACGGGCTGATCGTCGGTACCTTCTACGTGCTGATGGCGCTCGGCCTGTCGCTGATCATCAACCTCAGCAACGTGGTGAACTTCGCGCACGGCAACTTTCTCGCGATCGGCGGCTATATCGCCTTCGTGCTGACGCCGTTCATTGGCTTCTGGGGCGCCTTGGTGGTCTCGCCCTTCCTGACCGCGATCATGGGCTACGTGATCGAGAAGCTCGTGATCCGACACGTCTATACCCGCAATCACATCTACAGCCTGCTGCTGACCTTCGGCCTGGGCTTTATCCTGCAGGATGTTTGCCGCTACATCTGGGGCCCAAGTCCACTGCCGCTCAACATCCCGGCCGAACTGTCGGCTGCGGTGACACCTGACCTGTTCTTCATTACCTGGTACCGCGTCTTCATGGTTGCCATCGTGGTCGTGGCAGTCGCGGGCCTCTTCGCATTCCTGCGCTACACGCGTGTCGGTATGCGCATCCGCGCCGGCACACTCGACCTCGACACCGTCTCGGCGCTCGGCGTCAATGTCTCGGCATTGCGCTCCTATAACTTCGCCGTCGGCAGTTTTCTCGCCGGCCTGGCGGGGGTGCTGGCGGCGGGCCAACTCGGCCTCAATCCCAACATGGGCGACGACCTGATCATGCCAAGTTTCATCGCCATCATCGTGGGCGGCGTGGGCAGCCTGACCGGCACATTGCTTGGCGGCCTGCTGATCGGCGTCGCATCGGCCCTCACCACCGTCTTCTATCCTTCCGCTGCAGAAGCGGTGATCTACGTCATCATGGCGCTGGTCCTGCTGATCCGGCCGCGTGGGCTGTTGGGCGAGGAAGGGATGCTGCAATGAGCACGGTAACCACCCGCGCCGACGCCACCGTCGTCCGCCCGTGGCAGCAGCTTGTCATCATCTGGGCACTGCTGCTCACGGCGCCCTTCTGGCTGCCGCTGGTCGGTGGCTATACGGCGATCGCAGCGCGTGTGCTGGTGATGGCGCTGGCCGCGATGGGTCTCAACCTGCTGCTGGGCTACACCGGCGTGCTGAGTTTCGGGCACGCGGCCTATTTCGGGCTCGGTGCCTATGGCGCCGGACTCACGCTCAAATACGTGGCGGCCTCCACCCCATTGGCCATGTTGGCGGGGACCCTGCTGGGCGGAATCGCCGGTACGTTGTTCGGCCTGCTGCTGGTCCGCCGACGTGGCGTCTACTTCGCCATGGTGACCATCGCCTTCGGCCAAGTCTGCTTCTACATCGCCTACAAGTGGGACGACTTCACCGGCGGCTATGACGGGCTGCGCGGCTTCGTCCGGGCGCCGCTCGACTTCGGCCTGTTCAAGATCGACATCGCCAACAATGGGACCCTGTTCTACTACTTCGTGTTGGTGGTCTTTGGTCTCGCGGTGGGGCTGCAGGCACTGATCCTGAAGTCGCCATTTGGCCGAACCATGCTGGCAATCCGGGAAAACGAACGCCGCGCCCGCTTTCTTGGCTTGCCCGTCGAGAAGCATATCTGGCTTTCCTTCTCCATTTCCTGCTTCTTCACGGCGCTCGCTGGAACGCTCTACGCGCTGCTGAACAACTTCGCCGATCCCCTGGGTCTCAATTACATCATGTCCGGCAACATCGTGATGATCGCGGTGATGGGCGGTATGCGTACCTTCTGGGGACCGCTGGTGGGGGCGGTTCTGTTCGTTATGCTGCAGGACTACGTCTCGTCGATGACCACCAACTGGATGTCCTTTGTGGGCCTCGTCTTCGTGCTGGTCGTGCTGTTCTTCCCACGTGGTTTGATGGGCGTGCTGCAGAAGAGATCCGGCGCATGAGTACCGCGGTACCGAAGCTCGAAGTCCGCAGCGCCACGAAGAGGTTCGGGAACCTCACGGCCGTGTCCGATGTGTCGATGCTGGTGGCAAGCGGCGAGCTGCGTGCGATCATCGGGCCAAACGGTGCGGGCAAGACCACGTTCTTCAACCTGATCACCGGATTCTTCCCGCCGACGTCCGGCGATATCCTGATGGACGGCTCGAACATCAGTCGTGTTCCAGCCGCGGCCCGGGTCAAGATGGGCATGGGGCGCACCTTTCAGATAACCGAGATCTTTCCAGAGCTGACGGTGCGTGAGAACACCCGGATCGCAGTCGAAACGGGCCTCGGCTTCAGCTTGCGCGCCTGGCTGACCGCCGCCGAAAAGAAGCGCGTCGCCGACGCCTCGGAGGAGGTGATGACGATGGCCAACCTGACATCCAAGGCCGATCGCCTGGTCGGCGAGTTGTCACACGGCGATCAGCGGTCGGCCGAGATCGCGATGGCGCTGGCCTTGAAGCCGAGTCTGCTCCTGCTCGACGAGCCGACGGCCGGCATGGGGGACGAAGAAACCTACCAGGTCACCGGCATGATCCGCCGCCTGCATCGCGACTCGAAATACACGATCGTGCTGATCGAGCATGACATGCGCGTGGTGTTCCATCTGGCTGACCGCATCTCGGTCCTGGCCGAGGGCAAGCTGCTGGCCGAGGGCACGCCTGAGGAAATCAGCGCCAACGAGCATGTGCAGAACGCCTACCTGGGAAAAGCCGAATGAACGCGATCGAGGTCAGCGGGCTCAACACGTTCTATGGCAAGAGCCATATCCTGCATGACGTTTCCCTCAGCGCCATGGAGGGCAGTATCACGACGCTTCTCGGCCGCAATGGCGCCGGCAAGACCACGATGATGCGCAGCATCATGGGACTAACGCCATCGCGCTCCGGATCCGTCAAGGTCTTCGGTAACGAGGTCTCGAAGCTCCCACCTTATCGGGTGGCGCGGCTGCGCGTGGGCTATGTGCCGGAAGGGCGGCGGGTTTTTCCCAATCTCACCGTCGAGGACAATCTGAAGGTGCCGCAAGGTGACACCGGCCCGTTCGACATTCCGCGCATCTACCAGCTTTTCCCGCGCCTGGCGGAGCGGAGGATGAACCGTGGCCGGCAGTTGTCGGGCGGTGAGCAGGAAATGCTGTCGATTGCCCGCGCCCTGCTGTTGAACCCGAAAGTGCTGATCCTCGACGAACCCTCGCAGGGGCTTGCGCCCCTGATCGTCAAGGATGTGTTTCGGATCGTCACGACCATGAAGCAGGAGGGGATGACGGTCCTGCTCGTGGAACAGAATGTGCGCATGGCGCTGGACATTGCCGATACGGCGTACGTGCTGGATCACGGAATCGTCGTCCATCACGGTCCGGCCGCGGCGCTGGCGGCGGATGAGGGGCTGATACAGTCGCTCGCGGGTGCGAGTGCCGAGGAGTGGCACCTTCCCGACTAACCGGTCAGCGGATGATGGCAGGCCACTGCCTGTCCGCCGGCGGTGGCGTGCAGGATCGGCACCTTTTCGGCGCAAAGGCGGTCGGCGCGCGGACAGCGGGTGCGGAAGCGGCAGCCTGAGGGCGGATCGAGCGGCGAGGGTGGTTCGCCAGTCGCAATATTTGTCGCCGGCATGACCGTTGGGTCCGGCACAGGGATCGCCTCCAAGAGTAGCGCCGTATAGGGATGGGCAGGCCGATTGAACACCGCTTCGGTTGGCCCGACCTCGCACAGCCGGCCCAAGTACATGACGGCGATGCGGTCGCTGACGGCCTTCACCACGGCGAGATCGTGCGCGATGAAGAGGAGTGTCAGGCCATAGCGCTGCTTCATCTCCTCCAGGAGATTGAGGATCTGGGCGCGGATCGAGACATCAAGCGCCGATACCGGCTCGTCACAGATCACGAGCTCCGGCTCGAGGATCAGTGCGCGGGCAATGCACACGCGCTGGCACTGGCCGCCGGAGAATTCATGCGGCAGGCGGCGCCAGACGACGTCGGGATCGAGACCGACCGCCGACAGCACATCGCGCACGCGCCGCTCACGCTCGGTGCGATCGGTGATGCCGGAGATGACCAGCGGCTCGGCGACGATATCGCCGATGCAGCGTCGCGGATTGAGAGAGGCGATCGGGTCCTGAAAGATGAGCTGCAGCCGCCGGCGCATCAAACGCAGCGCTTCGCCATCCAGCGCCGTGAGGTCGGCGCCGTCGAACACGACCTTGCCGGCGGTGGGGCGCCTGAGCTGGAGCACGGCGCGGCCAAGCGTGGACTTGCCGCAGCCCGATTCGCCTACCAGGCCGAGTGTCTCGCCGCGGCCGACGGTAAGGCTCACGTCGGCAACTGCCGACAGCGTGCGGCCGCTGACCGGATATTCGACCACCAGCTGCTCCACCGTAAGGAGCGGTGCGCTGGGCAGTGACGTGCTGTCCGGCATCACGGGCCCACCGCGGCAGGAAGCGTCAGCGGATGCCAGCAGGCATAAAGCCCGCCGCTCCTTTCCGGGTCGGCGAGCATCGGCTTGGCGTGCCGGCAGTGGTCGTCGGCATAGCGGCAGCGTGGCGAGAAGGAACAGCCCGGCAAGGGCCGGGTCGGATCCGGTGGCCGACCGGCGATCGCAGGCAGCGCCGTGTGGGGTGGCGAGTCGAGCTTGGGAATCGCGGCCAGCAACGCCTCGGTGTAAGGCATGCGCATTCGGGCGAAGAGCTGGGCCGTGGGCGCGCGTTCGACGATACGCCCGGCGTACATCACGGCCACTTCATCGGTGCGGCCAGCCACGACGCCGAGATCGTGGGTGATCAGGATCATCGCCATCTGTCGGCGCCTCTGCTCGCGCGCCAGCAGATCGAGGATCTGGGCCTGAACCGTGACATCGAGCGCCGTGGTGGGCTCGTCGGCGACCAGGAGCTTGGGCTCGCAGGAAAGGGCGATGGCGATCGCGACGCGCTGGCGCATGCCGCCGGAAAGCTGGTGCGGATATTGGCGCAGCCGCTGCGCCGGCGCGGGAATACCGACCGCGGCCAGCAGATCGACGCTGCGCCTGGCCGCTGCCGCGCCGTCCATGCCGAGATGGGCCTGCAGCGTCTCGATGAGCTGGGTGCCGATGGTGAGCACTGGGTTGAGGGACGTCATCGGGTCCTGGAACACCACGGCGAGCTCCGGCCCGCGCAATCGGCGAAGCGATTCGGCTGGCAGGGCTGCGAGATCGCGACCACCGAAGCGGACGCGACCCGAGAGCTTCGCCCGCTTGGGCAGCAGCTGCAGAATGGCGCGCGACAGCATGGTCTTTCCGCAGCCCGACTCGCCGACGATGCCCAGCGTGCGACCTGGCATCAGGCTGAGATCGACGTTGTCGACGGCCCGGAGCGTACCGCGCGGCGTCGGCAATTCGACCGATACGTCTTCGAGCGACAGCAGGGCGCGGGTCATGGTCCGGTTCTCAAAGCGCACCGGGCCGCGGGTCGGTGAGCGCCCGCAACGTGTCGCCGATGACGTTGAAGGCGAGGACCGTCACGAACATGAAGCCCGCGGGCAGGAAGGCAAGCCAAGGCGCGATATCGAGGCTTTCGCGGCCCTCGCCGATCATGCTGCCCCAGCTCGGCGCCGGCGGCGGAACGCCGAGCCCCAGGAAGCTCAGCGCGCCCTCGACGACGATGGTCACCGCGACGGCCAGCAGGAAGAAGGCCATCAACGGCAACGCCACGTTGGGCAGGAGCTCTCGCAGCAGGATGCGCATATGCGTTGCGCCAAGGGTCTGCGCGGCTACCACAAATTCGCGTTGAGCGAGCGAGAGCGTCACGGCCCGCGCGACGCGGGTGAAGGCGGGGATGCTCAGCACGCCGATCACCAGGGTGATATTGAGAGCCGATTGGCCGAGGTAGGCGGTAACCGCGAGCGCGAAAACGAGCGGCGGGAAGGCGAGCAGGACATCGACGCCGCCGACGGTGAGGGCTTCGAAACGGCCGCCGAAATAGCCTGCCAGCATGCCGAGCGCGCCGCCGATCACGAGACCGATCACCGGCGACAGCAGCCCGACGGTGAGCGAGATGCGTGCGCCGTAGATCAGGCGCGAGAGCATGTCGCGACCGAGCTGGTCGGTACCCAGAAGGTGCGCGGCGCTGGGGGGCGCGCGCTTGCCCAGGAAGTCCATGTCGGTCGGACTCACGATCGGCAGGACGTTGGCCAGGATGGCGGCCAGCCCGATCAGGACGATCCAGAGGAGCGCTGCCACGAACAGGCCGCCGAGCCGGCGGCCGCTCTGACGTACAGGCGAGACCGCGGCGGTGTCGCCCTCGAGCTCAAGCACGGCCATGGCGGATCCTCGGATCAAGAACGGCGTACAGCATGTCCACGACGAAGTTCACGAGCACGAAGCCGATCGCCACGAACAGAACGACACCCTGCAGGATGATGAAGTCGCGCGCATAGATGGCACCGACCAGCAGCCGACCGATACCGGGAAGGGCGAAGATGGTCTCGACGATCAGCGCGCCGCCGATCAGCCGGCCGATATTGATGCCCGTCACCGTAACCAGGGTCAGCGACGACGGCTTCAGGGCATGGACCAGAAGGATGCGCGCCGGATGCAGGCCCTTGGCCTTGGCCATCGCGATGTAATCTTCCTGCAGCGTCGCGATCATGTCGGACCGCAGCACGCGCATCAGTACCGGCCATTCGGCGAAGGCGAGCGTGAGCGCGGGCAGCACGAAGCTGCGCAGGTTGCCGATCGGATCCTCGGTGAAGGGCACCCAGCCAGTCGCCGGCAGCCAACCGAGCGTCACGGCGAAGAGATAGATCAGCAGGATCGCCACCATGAACGAGGGCAGCGACAGCTTGCCGAACGCGAGGCCGGTCAGGAATCGGTCGACCGCGCCGCCGCTTCGGACCGCACACAGGATGGCGAGCGGAATGCCGATCAGGAGGCCCAGCCCCTCGGCCATCAACATCAGCTCGATCGACACCGGCAGCCGGTCGGCCACCGCCGCCAGTACGGTTTCGCCGGTGCGGAAGGACCTGCCGAAGTCGCCCTGCAGGACGTCCCACAGCCAATGCAGGTAGCGTTGCCAGATCGGCAGATCGAGGCCCATCTGGGCGCGCAGAGCTGCAACCTTCTCAGGCGTCGCCTGGTCGCCCAGGATCGTGTAGGCAAGATCGCCCGGCAGCAGCGAGGCGATCAGGAACGTGAGCAGGGTGACGGCGAGCAGGACCGGCAGCAGGTGAAGCAGCTTCCGTCCAACGAAGCGCGCCATGCCGTGCTCCTACGCTGGTTCAACCAAAATCTACTCCAACCAGGCGTCGGAGACGTTGATGACGCCACCGAACAGCTTCGGCACACCCTTCACCTTGGCCTTGGCGACGGCGTAGTAGGTGTTCTGGAAGGTCCAGAACCAGATTGCTTCCTGGTTGATGATGCGGCTGATGGCGCAATAGTCTTCGGTACGCTTGGCTTCGTCAGGCGTGACCCTCGCGTGCTCGAGCAGCTTGTCGAGCTCGGGGTTCGAGTAGTTGGCGAGCGCCACTGGACTGCCAGTGTGGAAGTTCGCGTACATCTGGACGTCGGGATCGGGAAAGTCCACGATTCGCCAGCCGATGATGTCGAACTTGCGCTGGAACGCGCGCGGTGGGAAGGTTGCCTGGTCGACCTGCTCGATCTCCATGTTGGCGCCAACATTCTTCCACAGTTGCTGCAGCACCTGGCCGTTGGCGCGGCCGCGTGGTGTCGCGGTGAACAGCATCTTGAATGAAACAGGTTTGCCGTATTCCTTGATCAGGGCCGCAGCCTTCGCGGGATCTTCCGGTAGGGCGCCATCGTCCTTGCATTTCACCCAGGAGCCATCACCGTAGGGATTGGTGGCCGGGCGGGCGAGGCCGTTGGTGAGCGCCTGGGATATCTTCTTGCGGTCGAGCGCCATCACCAGCGCCTGGCGCACGCGCACGTCATCGAGCGGCGGTACCTTCGTGTTGATGGCATTCACAGCAGCGCCTGAGCCGGCATAGCTCAGCACCTGCAACGTCGGATCCTTCTGCGCCCGCACGATGTTGTCGGCCTCGAATTCGTCCGCCCACACGATGTCGGTCTCACCCGCTTTCAGGCTCGCGAAACGCGACTGCGAATCGGGCAGGGGCCGCAGCACGACTCGGTCGAGGTGGGGATAGCCCTTGTTCCAGTAGCTGGGATTGCGCTCCAGCACCATGCGATCGCCTGCCGTCCACGATTTGACGATGAACGGCCCGGTCCCGATGGGGTTGCGGTTATAGTCGTCGCCCTTGGCCTGGATTGCCGCCGGCGAATGGATCGAGCTGTTCTGATCGGGCCGCGTCAATAGAACCGGGAAATTCACCGCCGGATCCTTCAGATGATAGATGACCGTCAGGTCATCCGGGGCGTCGACGCTCAGGAGGTTGGCGATATAGAACGCACAGCGGCAGTTGTTCTTGGGATCCTTCTGGCGGTCGAAGTTCCATTTCACCGCCTCGGCGTTGAACGGCGTGCCGTCGTGGAATTTCACGTCGGGCCTGAGCTTGAAGGTCCACGTCCTGAAGTCGTCGGAACTGGACCAGGAGAGCGCGAGCTTGGGCTTGGCCTTGCCGTTTTCATCGAGGCCGACGAGCGTCTCCAGGATGAGGCTGGCGGCGATATTCGCCGACGTATCGTAGACACCGACCTTCAAGGGATCGAAGCCTGGAATATCAAGCTCCAGCCCGACGGTTAGTGTGCCGCCCTGCTTCTGCGCCATCGCAGGTCCCGCAGCAAACATGGCGGCCGCGGCCGCCAACACGAGCAGTCGTGCTCCTTTGGTCATCAAGTTCCTCCCAGAACTGTTGGCGTGTGCCGGCTTTGTTGGGAGATACTGTACGGAGAGGCGACGGCTGCCTCAAGAAGAAGCTGACGATAGCGTCATGTTGATGTTTGTTGGCGATCTTTCGGGGCAGCCGCCGAGCTTTCGCAAAAACGGTTGAGCAATCTCCAGGCGTTGCGTTCAGCGGAACGACGTTCGAGACCTGCTCCTTCCGGCATCGGTCTTGCACTATAGTCCGCCGACGAAGCGCTCCAGTAGCCGTCGGAGCGATAACAGGGAGGAGAATGAAATGCGCCGTCGCGATGTTCTTCGAGGCGCCGGATGGAGTGTCGCCGCGCTTGCCGCGCCGGCCGTTCGTTCGGCACATGCGCAGACGGGCAAGTCGCTGGTGATCGGGGGATCGGTGCCGCTCACCGGCGCGGCGGCCGAGACCGGCCTCAACGTGAACAACGGCTACATTACCGCAGCGACCTATCTCAACGACGTGCTGGGCGGGGTCGAGATCGCGGGCGAGAAGTACAAGATCGAGCTCAAGCTGTTCGACGACGCCAGCGACCCGGCGCGCGCCACCACCCTGATCCAGCGTCAGCTCGACGAGGGCACCAACTTCTTCCTGGGCTCGTTCGGCAGCAACATCGTGTTGCCGACCGCGGCGATCACGGAGCGGGCAAAGAAGCCGATGGTGCAGACCGGCGGCGGTTCCGACGCGATCTTCACCCGCGGCTTCAAGTACGTGTTCGGCATGTATCCGCGCGCCACGCGCCAGTTCACCTCGGCCGCGGCGCTGTTCAAGACGCTGAAACCTGCACCCGAGACCTACTCGCTGATCTACAACAACGACGCCTTTTCCAAGACCGCGGCCGAAGGCGTGCGGCTGGCCTGCGACAAGGAAGGCTTGAAGCGGATCGAAACCTACGAGCTGCCGACCAAGGTCACGGACGTGTCGAGCGTGCTGGCGTCGGTGCGCGAGAAGACGCCGGACCTGCTGATCTGCGTCGTGCACGACCAGGATTCGCTCCTGATCGCGCGCCAGATGGTGGCGACGAACACCAACGTGAAGCTGCTCTACCAGGGGCTGGGACCGCAGCTTGCCTCGTTCCGCGAGGCGTTGGGCAAGTATTCCGAGGGCCTCTTCTGCTCGACCTACTGGGACGAGAGCGTACCCTTCAAGGACAAGTTCTTCGGTGACGCCAAGAAGTTCGCCGAGTACTACCGCAGCAAGCACACACGGCCCATCGCCTATCATACGGCGGGCGCTGCGGCCTGCATCGAGACCTACGTCCTGGCCATGCAGGCGGCCAAGAGCACGAAGCCGGAGGCGGTGCGCGAGGCACTGGCGGCGGCGGATTTCGAGACCTTCTACGCTCGCATCAAGTTCACGCCGGACGGCGATGGCGATGCCCTTTTCCTGGGCGGCATGATCGCCCAGGTGCAGAAGGGCAAGCTCGAGCTGGTGTTCCCCGAAGCCGCCCGATCGGCGGCGCCGATCTATCCGACACCGACCTGGGACAAGAAGGCGTGACCGTCGCGCTCCGATGAGCCTCATCCTTCAGACATTGGCCGACGGCCTGGTGCTGGGCGGCATCTACGCCTTGGCGGCCGTCGGCTTTTCCCTGATCTTCGGCGTGCTGCATGTGATCAATCTCAGCCATGGCGTGCTGATCCTGATCGGCGCTTACCTCGCGCTGGTCCTGTCGAATGCACTCAGCATCGATCCGCTGCTCACGCTGCCGTTGGTCATGATCGCCCTGTTCGGCGTGGGCTACGTCTATCAGCGCTTCCTGATCCAGCACACGATCGGCCGCACGCCGCTCGGGTCGATGCTGCTCACCTTCGGTGTCGCGCTGATGCTGCAGAACGTCATGATCTGGGTGTTCTCCCCCGACATGAAGAACATCACGCCAAGCTATGCCTTCAATTCCTTCAAGATCGCGGGCCTGACCTTCGATGCGGTGCGCGTCAGCGCCCTCGCGGCAAGCCTCGTGCTGCTCTCCTGTCTCGCCTTGCTGCTCAAGTTCTCGAATCTCGGCCGGCTCATCCGCGCGACCGCGCAGCAGACGCTGGCGGCCCAGCTCTGCGGCGTCAACGTGCGGCACGTCTATGCGCTCACCTTCGCCGTATCGGCTGCCTTCGCCGGTGCCGCCGGCATCGTGATTGGCGTGATCCTGCCGTTCTCGCCCGCCGACGAGGCGCTGTGGACATTGAATGCCTTCGTGGTGGTGGTGCTGGGCGGCGTCGGCAGTCCCGCCGGCGCCCTGCTGGGTGGGCTGCTGCTGGGCGTCGTGAATACCTTCACGGCGCAATATGTCGGCCCGTCTTTTCCCAACGTGACCATGTTCCTGATGCTGGTGCTCCTGCTGCTGGTGCGGCCGCACGGGCTCTTGGGCCACGCTTTCAGCGCCTCGCGATGAAACGTTCGCCGGTTCCGATCGTGCTGCTCGTTGCGGCGGGCGTCGTCCTTCTGGCCGCCGGGCCGTTCATCCTGCCACCGTTCTATGTGCGCGTCGGGCAATTGATGCTCTATTCCGCAGGCCTCGGCTTGGCGTGGAGCATCCTGGGCGGCTTCGCGGGTTACGCGAGCTTCGGGCACTCGGCCTTCATCGGCGTCGGCGCCTTTGCGGCAGGCCTTGCCGAGAACAGTCTTCCCGGCTTGCCGTCGATATTGGTGCTTCCGCTCGGCCTTGCCGTTGGCGGCGGAGCATGTGCCATCCTGTCGGCCGCTGTCGCCTATCCGATCCTGCGCCTGCGCGGCACCTTCTTTGCAATCGCCATGCTGGGCGTGAGCCATGTCTGTGCGGAGCTAACCAACAACATCGATTTCTTCCAGGGGTCGCTCGGCCTCAATCTGCCGGCCGTTGCGCCAGCCAGCATGGACCCCGCCAACTTCTTCTACTGGCTCTATCTCGTGGCGGGCCTGATCGTCCTTCTCATCGCCTGGCAGATCCGGCGCAGCCGTTTCGGCGCGGGGCTGCTCAGCATCCGCGAGGACGAGGACACCGCGCGCATGCTGGGCGTGCCGACGGAACGCTACAAGCGGCTGGCTTTCGTGGTCAGCGCCGTCCTGACCGGGCTCCTGGGTGTGCTCTATGCCCATTCGTTGGGCTACATCACCACCGACTCGGTCTACCGCGACGACACCAACCTCAGCCTGATTGTCTATTCGCTGCTGGGCGGCATGGGCACGCTGTTTGGTCCCGTGATCGGCGCCTTCCTCCTGGTCTTCGTCACCCAGGTGATCCTGGCGCGCTTGCTCGATTTCCATCTTTTCGCGACCGGCCTACTACTCGCCGTGCTG
>Ga0310811_10006380_pt1 | contig 15070 bp, 13 predicted proteins | sample YCmetagenome_FD_207642 | JGI IMG/M metagenome (GOLD analysis project Ga0310811, IMG submission 207642) | Soil microbial communities from experimental microcosm in Duke University, North Carolina, United States - YC | ecosystem: Engineered > Artificial ecosystem > Soil microcosm > Unclassified ...
CGCGCGGTTCTCCGATGGTTCACGCGCGGTTCACATACCGGAACGAGATGATATACCCGGATAGATGATACACCGGGACGCGGTGATGTACCGGGAAGTGTTGATATACCGGGGAGTGGTAGTGCTATTCCTCTTCTTCCTCTTCGAATTGGGAAAACTCTTCCTGGGGCTGTTGATAGAGGCTCTCCAGCTGCTGGGCTGTTTCCTCGTCGACTTCTTCAACAAGTTTGAAGATCGGTTCGTCGTGATATTTGAAAAAATCTTCTGCCTGTGGCAGGTAACTACGCAACAGCACAGTTTCTTTCGTGTGAAGGATAACGGAAACGAGTTCGATATCCGAGTCAGCGTCTACCTGTATCAGGTAGTACGTATCGAGTTTTAATTCTCCGAAGCTGGCCATAGTGGTGTAATTTAGTAGTCAGTAAATTTCCGTTATTATTATTACCAGAGGGTGAATTTTTCAAAAAAGAAAACCCTACCCGTCATAACAACGAATAGGGCCATAAAAGTGTTGAAGCGTTAAAGCACTATTTCTTAACAGCCTTTTTCTCTGTTTTCTTGACAGCAGCCTTTTTGGCTGAAGCCGCGGCCTTCTTCGACTCGTGCCGATGCTTCTTGCTGATCTTCAACAGATCGCGGCTTATCAGCTTGCTTACTTCTTTTACCCTGGTGGCCAGTTTCTTCTCGCCCAGTTCCTGTTTATACTCGGCCAGGGCTCCCGTCAGTTTGTCCCCGATCTCCTTACGCACTTGTTTCTTGGTAGGCGTCGGGGCAACGACTGTTTCTTGTTGATTCATACAATAAATGTTTTTGGTAATAATATGGTAATATAAATTTAACATTAAAAGCCCTCAAAAATGCAAAAGCCAATGTTAAGTTTTTCCTGACAGCTGCTGACATAAGGCTGTCACAGGGTGGTTGTTACTTTGGTTTATCATCAAAAACCAAACAATATGTCAACGATCAACCCTCTTCTGAAAGAACTTGAACAGGAAGCCCTGACCACCCGCAGGATGCTGGAACGCGTACCCACAGCCTATTTCAGCTGGCAGCCCCACAAGAAAAGTATGACGGTGAAGCAGTTGGCCACGCATATCGCCGAATTGCCGGGATGGGTTACGATGGCCGTAACGACGGACGGGCTCGACTTCGCGGCCAACCCTTACAAACAGGAGGAGGTCCACAATACCAACGAATTATTGGACTACTTCGACCGTTCGCTGGTGGACGGGAGGAAGCATCTGGAAACGACCACGGAGGACATCCTGGAAGAAAACTGGACTCTCCGCAACGGAGCACAGGTACTTCAAGTGGCAACGAAAGCGGAAATCATCCGGATGGCTTACTGCCAGATCGTCCACCACCGGGCGCAGCTTGGAGTTTTCCTGCGGCTGCTGGATATCCCAATACCGGGGAGCTATGGTCCGAGTGCGGATGAACATGGGAATTAATTGTTTGTGTCTTCCGGCTCGTCAACTGCCCGTATCGCTTTCTTTAGCAGCGCGTTGATCCGCTGTTCGGCCTCGGCGGGAAAAAAAGAGGACTCAAAATCTAGCTTAACCGGCACGTCAGCATCGCCCAGCCTGGACGGATCCTGTTCCCAGGGTCCCACACAGGCGAGGTAAAGGCTATCAGCAGAATCGGCTTTGAACGTATAGAACAGGAATTTCCTGAGTCCTTTTTTTGTCTGACCCGACCGAACGGCCAGAAAGGCTACCGGACCGGCCTCCATATCATCATCATTGACTTCCCGATACACCAGGCTTTCTCCAAATGCCTTCTGTGTCCTGAAGGCGGGTGGGAAAAGGGAGAGCCGGTCCGCGTCTTTCAGGTAGCTGTAAAGCCGGAGCCGTGAAGTCCGGTCGGACGCCAGCGACTGCAGCACGGCCGCGTCGACGGCCTGCTTGTTCCATAAAAGTCGCCGAACCGCCATCAGCCGCAGTTCTGTGTCTTTACTCTTCGCGAATTTTTTCAGCAGCGCGTTCGACTGCCCGTCGTTAAAGTGCCCGAGCAGCCTGATCAGGTCGTCGTCGTTCATTCCGGCGCTGCCGTCGTCGGCTGCCATGACTTCCTGCTGGCGCACTGCGGCATAGCGCAGCAGCTCGCTGCGGTAGGGTTCCAGCTCGCGCAACGCAAGGAAGCCGCTATCGATGATTTTCGCCACCGGATACAGTATCGACGGACGGACGAGACTGTCGTGCAACAGCGGCAAAAGCCGGGGGACGGCCACCGCGCATAGCTGCAGGCTATCGGTCAGTCTGGTCAGGAAGCTCCAGTCAAGGAGGGTTCCCGGAGGCGACTCGCGCAGCAGATCGGCCATGGCCGCGAAATGGGCGCTGTCGCGCCGGCTGGCCATCAGCCTCAGCATTCTATTTTTTATATGCTGGGATGCCGGGGTGCCTGAAGCCGGGGTGCCTGAGGCGACGACCTTTTTGTAATTGTCGGCTGCAAAATCAAACAAGGTGCTGTCCTTTATTATGGCCAGCTTTCTGACGATCGCGTCTTTTATCTTGTCGTCGTCACCCTTCCAGCCCTCGGGCGGCGCAGTAAGCAAAGCCTGCTTCAGCAGGCCGGCGTCTTCCTTTCTCCACGACAGTTTTGTAAAATAGCTATATGCCTCCGCCGCGCGGGCAGAGTCGGCGTCATGCAGGTCCCGCACAAGGAGACCGGCCTTCGGCGTCAGATAGCTGTTAGGCTCAGGAGCCCCGGACAGGCGGAAATCCGCAAAGAACCGGTCGCAGTCTGCGGTCGTGACCTCTTCGCGCGTACCGCTGACCAGCAGGGACCAGAGCTTGTCGCCGTTCAGCAATACCCGGTGCCGCTGAAACAGGTGCGAACCTTTCTGCCGCTGCATCCATTCCCATCCCTTTTCCTGACCGTTGGTGACGGGCTTCTTATAGATGAGGCTATCGGTCTTGCCAAGGTGGTCCTGAATCCGGTAGTGCCAGAACAGGGAGTCCGAGTCGACCCAGTACCAGGGCTTCAGGTGATAGTTGACGACAAAATAGTTCAGCGTGTGCAGACTGTCGAAGCTGTTGTATTTCCGGTCTACGGAAGCGGCGTCCGCGGAATTGGGTTTTTCTGTCAGCACCGGATATGGCGCCCAGGTAGCAAAGGAGGAATCAGGCGCGCCAAAAGAACCCCAGATGTGTTTCGGATAGTCCAGCAGGGAAAAAGAAGAGAAAAATTCCCGCACCTGTGGAGTCTGACCCGAGAGGGGATATATGGCAACGAGGGCATACCACCGATTGCCCCGCGTAATGTAGCGCGTCGTCATCATCTTGTCGAGCCCCTTTGCCCTGCCGCCGAATTCGAAGACCAGGCGGTCCTGCTCGTACCACGAGCTGTCGACGCTGACCGATTCGAACTTGTCGGCAAGTGTCTTCTTTATACCCGAAAAATAGACGCTGTCATTGTCGATGAACCGGCCTGGGTCTATCCTATTGACCCCAAATAAAAAGATGTTGCCGTTCTTTATATCATAGCTGATATAGGCCCGGGAATCCAGCCCCTTGCGAACCGGGGCATCCTCAAATTTCCTCGCAGCGCCGGGCGTTGCCACCCGGTAACCCAGCACGGTGTCGACATACGGCACCATCACCAGCGAGTCGGGTACCACATACTTCTTTTCGAGAAGCCTGAAACTTTTGATGAACCTGTTCATATTGTCCGTACTGTGCGGACTCTCTTTCGTGGCAAAGACCATGGCCGCATAAAAGATACCATCCTTATACGCCATCAGCACTTTTTTGTATCCCTCTTCTCCCCTGCTGGTGATGATCCTGCCTTTGGCATCACCCAATGAAAAGGGTACCGTCTCCTGCTTGTCAGACTTGTGAAAGATATTCCCCGCAAAGGCCTTCATCAGACTGTCCGTCTTATCCGGGTCGAATGCGGAAGGCAGCGCCGTAGTCATATAGGAGATGCCGTCAAAAAAATCGACACAGACCTTCATCTGTACAAGACCATACATCTCCAAATCGCCCGGCTGACCGGGCATACTCACCTGGTAAAAACCGCCGTTATCAGAAACGTCCTTCCAGCTGATGGGCAGTTCCGGAACGACATAGTCCGCCGCTTTTGTCCTGTGCGCGGAAAACACCGGCTGAACGTCAAAGCCCTTATTCCTCAATAGACGGATCAACCCCTGCGCGCCCGGCAAATGGGCCGCTCCGACGGCAAACACCATCGACCGGATGCCCGAAAGGCTATCCATCCGCATGGCCATCTTACGGTTTCTTCTCACCAGGACCGTATCTCCGTGGTTGGCCATGGAATCGATACCGGTGAGGTCCTGACGGGCATAGATGGCGATCATTTGCTGCAGAGTCGAATGCTGTGTGCCTCCGTGGCTCTCGGCGACCAGATCGCGCACGTCGCTCTCGTCCACCACATCGTCTACCAAACCTCTCTGGTCGTCGACGTCCTCCACGCCTCCCGTCCATTTGTTCTGTCGACGCGCGATATCGAAAAGCCAGGTATCCAGGAAGGTGGGCATCGTGCCGTGGCGATAGCTGTCCTCCATCCATTTGTTTTTTGCGCGGAGGATATCTTCGGATGTGATCTTCGTCAGCGGCTTGCCTAGCTTCTTCTCCAGCAGCGGGCCGTATTCCTTGTAGTCCTTCTCCGAGAGGACGTCGCGGATGTTTCTTGCGTTTTTTATCTCCTTTTTTATTTCGTCGATGACGTACGCCGTCATATACGCGGGGTCTACTTCCATGGCGAAGCCTTCCGAATTATGTATCGCCGAATACAGGGAATCGCCGAGGTTGAAGACCCGCTCGTCTGTGAGGTGCATTGTACCATATAGATAAGAGACGTGGTGGCCGTCCTTCCCGCTGATACGCCACAGGAGGGTTTGGGGCAGACGGCTCCCTGGTCCGGTCTGCGGTTGGTGGACGGTCCCGGCCGCGGTTTGCGCGGAGCAATAGTCGAAACAAAACAACAGGGCCAAAAAAAAGAGGAAGCGGAAGGTCATCGTAGGTCATTTAGGGTTGATAGGGTTACTTACCCACTATAAATAAAGAGTATGCGTGTACGGCGGAATCGCGGGTCCTGTAGTTGAGGAATTCTCCGGTGAGCTGGCTGACGTGAAAGCTTGGGAACCGGTGGACCTCCTGAGAATGAAATCCCAGTCTGCCCAGCGAGTCGGCGTATTCGGGCGGCGCGAAAACGTAGACGGAGCTGTCGGCCGGCAACGCTTTCATGGCAACGCGTTCGACGGGCAGGGCACAGTCGAACTCGAAGGAATAGCTGGCCGGCGCCTCCTGCAACGTATAGATGGCCGAGGGTCTGGAAATATAGGGGAGGCCGAACATATGGTCTACAAAACGTCCTGCCTGCGTACCGGCCTGGTACTGAAGGATAGCGGGATAAAGAATAAAATTGACAAAGGAAAAAACGAGCATTGCCATCCAGAAGCTGCGCGCGATGGCCGCCTGCAGCCGACCGCTGCGGAAGAGAAAAAAAGGCAGGACCGCGGCTGCCACCAGCCCGGCCATGATCAGCGGCCACGAACTAAAATGATACAACCAGCAGAGCAGGAGCAGCAGCACCGGCAGGAGTATATTGATGACGCCCTGTATGATGACCAGCGTTCGCTGTGTCCAGCGCCGTCTCACGCCGTACAAATAGCCCGCCGCCAGAATGGAAAAGAAAGGAAAAAGAATATTCAGATAGTGCGGCAGCTGGAATCTGGAAAGTGAAAATATGATGAAGCTGAAGAGCGCCGCGCCAAGGCAGATATAGTCCCCGTTGACGCTTCTTCTAAACCATCCATTGTCCACGCTGCGTCTGCATTTCTGCACGATCGCCGCATACAGGATAAGGGACCATGGAAGAAAGGCCCACAGCAGCGTATGAAAATAAAAGAAGGGATCCCCCGCGCCTTTGATCGGTCCCGTGTTGAAGAAACGGCCGAACTGGCTGTCCCAGAAGAAAAAACGGATCCCCGACACACCCGTCCTCCCGAACACGGTCTTTTCCGGATGCAGGTCAAACTGCCGGTATAAGCAGATCAGCTCGGGCAGGGTAAATAGGGCCGTCAGCACAATGGCTATCCACCAACGGATGTTCCGGAACTGGTCCCATTCTTTTCCCGCTATCCAGTCGAGGATAAAGCCCGCGCCAATGGTGATCAGTACAAAGGGGCCCTTGGTCATCGCCGCACAACCGGCAAACAGCGAGCCGATGATCAGATGCCAGCCTGGCCTTGCACGGGAAGCCCTGTAAAAATGGTAGACCGAGCCGATGATCAGACCGGTCAGATAGGGTTCGGCCCGGACGTCGTTGTTGGAAATGACCAGATGGGCGGCGGAGACATAGATCAGTGTCGAAAGCTGCGCTACGGGTTTGCCATAGAGAGAGAAAGCCATGCGCCAGGTGTAGACACCGCCCATTGCCCAGAACAAAAGCGCGGGAAATTTATAGGCAAAGGCATTGATGCCAAAACAGCGAAAGCTGAACGCCGCAATCCAAAATGGGAAATGGGGCTTGTCGAGCCAGTCCTTACCCTCGACCCGGAGATTGACGAAGTCGCCTGTGCGCGCGATAGTTTTGGAAATTGTAGCATAGAGAGAGCCGTCGGGTTCGAGAATGGGGATCAGAAGGCCGCCGGCATTAACGAGTATCGCGGGTACCAGAAGTCGTATAAACCATTTTTGCAGCCAGGCCTCCCACCCGGCATTATATGGATCGAGCATAGATCAAATATACTCTATATACTCGAACCGTACTCCCGCCGGAACAGGGGCGGTCTGGGGTTCTGCCTCTTTTCCCAAAAAACGAACAACCGGTATGTGCCCAGTCCCGTTAGGTATCCCGTGACGCCACCGACAAATACGTCGAATGGATAGTGTTTGCCCACGTATACCTGTGCATAGCATATGGCTGCTGCCCAAAACCAGAGCCAGTGCCATTTTTTACCTGTTATCGAACGGAGAGTATAAAACCAGAATGCGGCCAGACCAAAATGGTTGGCGGCGTGATTGGAAGGCATGGAATAGAGGCCGCCGCAGTCCACCAGTCCGCGCAGCAGCTGCTGTATCTCCGGATCGTGGCAGGGACGGAGCCTGCCGAACATCGGTTTCAGGACCTGTGCAGCGAGTGAATCGGTGATAGCAAAGGTCAGCAGGCTCAGCCCGATAAAAAGTACGGCCTTGTTCTTATTCTTAAAGATGATATAACAGAACATAAACACATACAGCGGGATCCAGGTGAAGGGATCGCGCAGCATCGGCATCACCACATCCATTATGGAATGGTCGGAGTCGTGCTGGATCAGCACGAACAACGTTTTATCCAAATGATCCAACCAGTCTAGCAGGGACATACGGTATTATTTTGAACAATTTACTCCGGCTAAGCTAGTGGGAAAATCCGCCCACCTACCCTTTCCGGGATTAACCTTGCGTTAATAAAACAATTGTGCCATTGAGGCAGGGGCCTTGTTGCACAACGCTCTCTACTTCACTGCAAAACTGAAGCCACCTGCGGGCTCCAACGGCCAACGCGATGAGTTCATAATGTTAAATTAATCTTCCGGTAAACATCCCGTCATACCCTCCGGGTAACTTTGGCAAACCCATTAAAGATGAAATACCTCCTCACTTCACTGGCGGCGCTGCTGCTATATTACTCCGTTGAAGCGCAGGGCCATCCCAGGACAAAACACCTCTTCGTCATCACGATCGACGGCTTCCGCTGGCAGGAAGTTTTTAGCGGAGCCGATGCGTCCCTGATAGGCAATGAAGAATATGTCAGGGATACCGCGCTGATGCGGAGTCTCTACTGGGACAGCAGCGCCGGGCTTCGCAGAAAGAAACTGCTGCCCTTTTTCTGGGGAACTATTGCGGAAAAAGGACGACTATATGGCAACAGAGTATGGGGAAATAAAGTGAACGTCCGCAACTGGTACAAGATCTCCTATCCGGGTTACAACGAGATCTTCACCGGACACACCGACGCATTCAGCAGTCCCAACCTGGCTATCAACAACAAGCACGTCAACGTACTGGAATATCTGAACAGCAGCGACGAGTATAAGGGGAAGGTGGCCGTGTTTACGTCCTGGAACGTTTTCCCCTATATCCTCAATGAAAGCCGCAGCGGTCTTCCGGTGAACAGCGGCTATGAACGGCTGAACGAAGGGCAGGACCCGGAAGCGGGACTTATCGACAGCGTGCAGGGCACCATGCGGCCGGGCAAGACGCGCCACGACATGCTGACCTATCTGACCGCCCGCGAATATATCCGGGAACACCACCCGTCCGTGCTGTTTCTCGGCTTTGGCGAGACGGACGAATGCGCTCACTCCGGCCGCTATGACCTCTACCTGCAGCAGGCCACGGACCTCGACCGGATGATCTCCGACCTTTGGTATTATGTGCAGACGGACCCTTATTATAAGGACAGCACCACTTTTTTGATCACCACCGACCATGGCCGCGGGTGGAAGCCGAATAAATGGACGACCCACGGATTTTGGGCGGAGGGGTCGGGGGATATCTGGATGGCAGTGCTCGGTCCCGATATCCGGCCCGAAGGGGAATTGCGTATGAGGGGTCAGGTTTATCAGAAACAGATCGCCGCTACGATCGCCTCGCTCCTCGGTGACCCCGCCGCGCCGGGGCATCCGCCCGGAAAAGCCATTGGGTTCCCGGCCAGGCCACGCCCGCTGGAGATAGCGCTGTCACCGGCGGTTCAGTCCCCGGTCGGCAGTGGAGGGTCGCTGCAGGGGAGGTAGGTTCCGGCCAGCCGGGAGGGGGGTGATCAGGGGGCGGCGGATAGGGGTGGACCAGCGGTTCCTGGGGGCAGGCAAAAATGTGGTCTAATAGTTCTAAATTTGCGGCAAATTTGCTAGCGCATGGGATTCAACTCTATACTACAGCTCTTTACCCCTAAGGACCGGGTTTTCTACTCCCTCTTCGAAGAGGTCGCCGACAGTGTCGGAAAAATGGGCAAGCTAATGAAGGAATTTGCTGCCGAATCCGACGCCGACAAGCGGACCTCTATCCTCTCGCGGATGGAAGACCAGGAGCATATCAACGACGACCTTACTCACCGGATCTTTACCGAGCTGGGCCGCAATTTTATAACACCATTCGACCGCGAGGACATCCACTATCTGGCGAGCGCGCTGGACGATATCTGTGACTATATCTACGCTACCGGAAAAAAGATCAATTTCTATAAGGTAAACCCCAACGATACCGGCATCCAGAAAATGGCGGACCTCATCGAGCAGGGTGCGGGACAGATACAGATCGCGGTGAAGGAGCTGCGCAATATGCGGAATATGCGGAAAATAACCGATGTTCTCGTCAAGGTGAACAGTATCGAGAACCAGGCGGATGATATCTTCGATTTCAGTATCGAGCGGCTATTCGAGACCGAACCCGACGCGAAGGAAGTGATCAAGAAAAGGGAGATCTACCAGGTGATGGAGATCGTTACCGACAAATGCGAAGACGCGGCCAACGTCATCGAATCCATCATCATCAAATACGCCTGACCCAAATACGACAGACCCGTATGCATTTCCTGGTAGTTATCATCATTCTCGCGCTCGTATTCGACTATATCAACGGCTTTCACGACGCCGCCAATTCCATCGCCACCATCGTATCGACCAAGGTGCTCACGCCTTTTCAGGCCGTACTGTGGGCAGCGGTCTTCAACTTTGCCGCCTTCTTTATCTCCCGGTACGTCATCGGCGAGTTCAAGATCGGCAATACCATCGCCAGCTCGGTGAACAAGGATTTTATCAATCTCGACGTCATCTTTGCAGGGCTGGTCGCCGCCATCGCCTGGAACCTGCTGACCTGGTGGTTCGGGATCCCGTCCAGTTCGTCCCACACGCTGCTCGGGGGATTCATGGGCGCGGCGCTGGCGCATGCGGGCGCACTCAGCCGCAACGGCGTGAACGTCATCAACTATGCCAAAGTGATCCCCACCTTCCTCTTTATATTTCTCGCCCCTTTTATCGGGATGGTGATCGCCTTCATCATAACCCTGATCATCCTCAATGTCTGCCGGCGCGCCAATCCGTACCGGGCCGACAACTGGTTTCGGCGGCTGCAGCTGCTGTCCTCGGCCCTGCTCAGTCTGGGACATGGCGGCAACGACGCGCAAAAGGTGATGGGCATCATTGGCGCCGCCATGATCTGGTATGAAAAATCTCAGGGGCATGAATTGTCATTCCGACAATTCATCGACCACAATATGTGGGTACCGCTGGCGAGCTTCACCGCTATCGCCCTCGGCACGATGAGCGGCGGCTGGAAGATCGTAAAGACCATGGGGACGCGTATCACCAAAGTAACTCCGCTGGAAGGTGTGAGTGCGGAGACTGCCGGAGCGATCACCCTGCTGATCAGTGAAAAGCTGGGCATCCCCGTCAGTACGACCCATACGATCACCGGGTCGATCATCGGAGTGGGTGCGACCCGCCGCCTTTCTGCCGTCAGATGGGGAGTAACGATCAACCTGCTATGGGCGTGGGTGCTGACCATCCCGGTAAGCGCATTGCTGGCGGCCCTCGTATATTTTATCGTCAAATAATCGGGCTTTCGGAGGGGTGTTTCGCCCACAATCGTTATCTTTCCGGGATTTTCTAACCTTCCTCACACGAACTAATGAAAGGAATCATTCTTGCAGGGGGATCGGGAACACGTCTGCACCCCATTACTTACGCGATCAGTAAGCAGATCATGCCTGTCTATGACAAACCAATGGTCTACTACCCGTTGTCGACCCTGATGCTGGCGGGTATCAGAGAGATACTCATCATTTCGACTCCGCACGACCTGCCTTTGTTCAAAAAGCTATTCGGAGACGGGTCTCAGCTGGGGCTCAGTTTTTCATACGCGGAGCAGCCTCTGCCCAATGGTCTGGCCCAGGCGTTTGTCATCGGCGAGCAGTTCGTCGGCAACGACTCCGTCGCCCTTGTGCTGGGGGACAATATCTTTTACGGCGCGGGTCTCGGAAAACAGCTCGCGAAGAATGCCAATCCCGAAGGGGGCATTGTCTACGCCTACCAGGTGAGCGATCCCGAGCGATACGGTGTCATCGAATTCGACCCGAGCGGCAAGGCCATCTCCATCGAGGAAAAACCGGCTAAACCCAAGAGCAACTATGCGGTCCCGGGTCTCTATTTTTACGACAACGACGTCGTTTCTATCGCCAAAAACCTAAAACCTTCGGCCAGAGGAGAATATGAGATAACCGATGTCAACAGGGAATACCTTCGCCAGGGCAGGCTGCAGGTGTCCATTCTCGACCGGGGCACGGCCTGGCTGGATACCGGCACGTTCGACTCGCTGATGCAGGCCTCGCAGTTCGTGCAGGTCATCGAACAACGGCAGGGGATCAAGATCGCCTGTATCGAAGAGATCGCCTGGCGAAAAGGGTTCATCGGAAAGGAGCAGCTGGAAAAAATAGCACAACCTTTGCTAAAGAGCGGGTATGGGCAGTATCTTATCAATCTCATTCAATAATAACTAAACGCGGGCCCTGGTCCGCATTCTTTTTATGTCAAAGATTCTTGTAACCGGAGGCTGCGGCTATATAGGCTCACACACTATAGTGGACCTCATCTCCAACGGATTCGAGGTCATCTGCGTGGACAACAACGTGCGCAGTTCGCCCCGGGTCCTCGAAGGAATAGAAAAGATCACCGGAAAAAAGGTCAAGAACTACAAGGTCGATCTGTGCAACTACGACGATACTTTCGCCATCTTTCAGGAGAATGAGAATATCGAGGGTATCATTCATTTTGCAGCTTATAAGGCGGTGGGAGAGTCGGTCGAACACCCCCTGATGTATTTCGAGAACAACCTCATGTCGCTGATCAACCTGCTGAAATGCGTACAGGAATTCGACATCCCCTATTTCGTATTCTCTTCTTCGTGCACGGTCTATGGCAATCCGGATGAGATCCCGGTGACCGAACTGACTCCGCCGAAGCCGGCCGAATCTCCCTATGGTTATACGAAGCAAATGGGGGAACAGATCATCAATGAATTCTCGAAAGCGTCGAATACGAAGTGCATTCTGCTGCGCTATTTCAATCCGGTAGGCGCGCATCCGAGCATTCTCATCGGGGAAATGCCCATCGGCAGCCCGGCCAATCTGGTGCCTGCGATCACGCAGACGGCGATCGGGAAGATCCCGCAAATGACAGTTTTTGGCGACGACTATCCGACGCGCGACGGGTCCTGTATCCGGGACTTCATCCACGTGAGCGATATTGCGCATGCACATACGCTCGCCATACAGTATATGCTGGCGAATAAGATCACCAAGAACGCAGAAGTTTACAACCTCGGGACGGGCAATGGCGTCACGGTACTCGAGGCGATCAGGGCCTTCGAAAAGGTCAGCGGTGTCAAGCTGAACTATGTCATCGGACCGCGCCGGCACGGGGACGTCATTGCGATCTACGCCAATAACGACCTGGCAAAAGACAAGCTGGGCTGGGTAACGATTTACGGCCTGGAAGACATGATGTCAACGGCCTGGAAATGGGAGCAGAAGCTGAAAGCAGACGCAAAATTCTACAACGGCAAGTTCTCGGAGTTCAACTAAAAAATCCTTACTTTGTACCGCCGAAACCAGGGACTCGCATCTCTGTAATCCATTTTAATCACATTCAATTTTTTGAAGTAATGCTAAAAGATATTCAAGTAACTGGCCAGAAAGATACACGCAGCGGATTTGGAGATGGAATCGCAGAAGCAGCCCGGAAGAACCCCAACATCGTAGCCCTTACGGCCGACCTGGCCGGCTCGATGAAACTCAACACCTTTATCAAAGAATTCCCCGAACGTTTTGTTCAGTGCGGTATCGCCGAAGCCAATATGATCGGCATCGCGGCTGGTCTGACGATCGGCGGCAAGATCCCTTTCACGACTACTTTTGCCAACTTCTCCACGGGTCGCGTCTATGACCAGATCCGTCAGTCGGTCGCTTACTCGGGCAAGAACGTAAAGATCTGCGCTTCCCATGCCGGCGTAACTTTAGGTGAAGACGGCGCGACACATCAAATACTCGAAGACATCGGTCTGATGAAGATGCTCCCCGGGATGACGGTGATCGTGCCCTGCGACTATGCACAGACCAAGGCCGCAACGATGGCCGTCGCCGACTACGTCGGCCCTGTCTACCTCCGATTTGGCCGCCCGGTATGGCCCATCTTCACCGACGGCATGCCATTTGAGATCGGTAAGGCACAGGTGTTCTCGGAAGGTACGGACGTGTCGATCTTTGCCTGCGGCCACCTCGTATGGAAGGCTATCGAAGCAGCGAAGGCCCTCCAGGAAAAAGGCGTCTCCGCAGAAGTGATCAATATACACACGATAAAACCGCTGGATACGGCGGCGATCCTGAAATCCGTTGCGAAGACCGGCTGCGCTGTCACGGCCGAAGAGCACAATATCATCGGAGGTCTTGGCGACGCCGTTGCACAGACCGTAGCCCGCAACACCCCGATACCGATCGAATACGTAGGCACATACGATACCTTCGGCGAGAGCGGCACTCCGACCGAACTGATGAAGAAATACGGACTGGATACGCCAAATATCGTCGCTGCAGCCGAGAAGGTTATCGCTAGAAAAAACAAATAAATGGGGGTGACCATCCAAGATACCGAGCTGCTTCTGCAATTCCGGGATCCTGCGACCAAAGAAAAGGCCTTTACTGCTATTATAAAAAAATACCAGGAGAAGCTGTATTGGCATATCCGTCGAATGGTAGTCGAGCACGAAGACGCCAATGACGTATTGCAAAATGTCTTCATAAGAGTATGGAACGGTCTGGAGAACTTCCGGGAAGATTCCCAGCTCTATACCTGGCTTTACCGGATCGCTACCAATGAGTGCCTCAGCTACCTCGAACAGCAAAAAAGAAAATCCGCACTGCCTCTGGACGAATCCGAATCCGGCCTGAGCAATAAGATCGTAGCAGACAAACATTTCGATCCCAACAAACTGGAATGGAAACTGCAGCTCGCAATCCAACAACTCCCTGAAAAACAGCGGGTTGTTTTTACGTTGCGGTACTATGACGAAATGCCCTACGAAGAAATGAGCCGGGTGCTGGAAACCTCCGAGGGCGCGCTCAAGGCATCCTACCATCACGCCGTCAAAAAAATAGAGGATTATATCGTCAATCATTAAACTTTAATTAAGGAGAGGGGTCTCAAAATAGATGTACGCCAGGAATGAAATATCGGAAGAATTGAGGCTGTTGAGCGCCACCGTCAGTGAGATCAGCCGGGAGAGTCCTTATCGGATCCCGGCGGGGTATTTCGATGGCTTTCCGGCGCAGATGCTCATCGCGCTCGGCCTGACCGGCGAACTGGGCCCTTCTTTTGGTGATTCTTTAGATAAATCATTGACATTCAGTGTACCTGAGGGCTATTTCGACGGATTTGCCGAGAATTTACTCAACAGGATCAAGGCTGGACAGATTGGCGGGATCGGACAGGTGGGGCAGGCCGCCGCGGCCGGGCAAGGCGGACAGACCGGGCAACCCGTACAGATGGGGGAGCCCGTTTCCCCGTCGGAGGAGCTGGCAGGGCTCTCTCCTCTGCTTAACGGGATTAGCCGGACCCTCCCCTATCAGGTGCCGGCCGACTATTTTGCACAACTGAGCCCGATCATGGCCCCGCTGGCCAGCGTTCGGGACAAACCCCTATATACCGTTCCGGAAACTTATTTCGACGGGCTTGCCGGCGAGGTGATCGCCAGGGTGAGCACGGCAGAGAAGAAAGAGCCGGCCCGGGTGATCTCCCTGGATCGATCCGTCAACCCGAAGAGAAGGTCCCTCCAGCCCTCGTGGTTAAAGTACTCGGTGGCAGCCGCCGTCGCAGGCCTTATCATCACGTTCGGCTGGCTACGCTTGCACAACCCGTCCGCCCAAACCACGGACGTGGCCAACCTGAGCAAAGTGAGCGATCAGGACCTGCAAACCTATGCCGAGAGCAACAGCGATCAAGCGACTACGGAATCTATGAACAGCACCGCTACCCTGGACATTAATGACAGCGATGTTAAATCTCTCCTGGGGG
>Ga0310811_10006381_pt1 | contig 15068 bp, 12 predicted proteins | sample YCmetagenome_FD_207642 | JGI IMG/M metagenome (GOLD analysis project Ga0310811, IMG submission 207642) | Soil microbial communities from experimental microcosm in Duke University, North Carolina, United States - YC | ecosystem: Engineered > Artificial ecosystem > Soil microcosm > Unclassified ...
AGGTGCTCAGCAAGAACCAGACCCTGATGCGTTGGCTGAAGCATCGCGGCGGCGCGTTGCATCATGCCCGCTGGAAGGCGGAGAAGCCGGAACCCTTGCCGGCGGCGGTGGTGATCGGTGCCGATCCCGGCACCATCCTGGCGGCGGTCACACCGGTCCCCGAGACTGTTTCGGAATACCAGTTCGCCGGCCTGCTGCGCGGCCGCAAGGTCGAGCTGGTCGATTGCAAGACCGTGCCGCTGAAGGTGCCGGCCGGCGCCGAGATCGTGCTTGAGGGCCATGTCTCACTCAGCGACTACCGCGACGAAGGCCCCTATGGCGACCACACCGGCTACTATAATTCGGTCGAGCAGTTCCCGGTCTTCACCGTCAGCGCCGTCACCATGCGGCGCGACCCGATCTATCTCTCGACCTTCACCGGTCGCCCACCCGATGAGCCCTCGGTGCTCGGCGAGGCGCTGAACGAGGTCTTCATCCCGCTCCTGACACAGCAGTTTCCCGAGATCGTCGATTTCTGGCTGCCGCCGGAAGGTTGCAGCTACCGCATCGCCGTGGTCGCGATGAAGAAGGCCTATCCCGGTCATGCCAAGCGGGTGATGATGGGCGTCTGGTCATTCCTGCGCCAGTTCATGTACACGAAGTTCGTCATCGTCGTGGATGACGACATCAATGCGCGCGACTGGAAGGACGTCATGTGGGCGATGTCGACCCGGATGGATCCGGCCCGCGACATCACTGTCATCGAAGGAACGCCGATCGATTATCTCGACTTCGCCTCGCCGGAAAGCGGCCTTGGCGGCAAGATCGGCCTCGATGCCACCAATAAATGGCCGCCCGAGACCAAGCGCGAATGGGGCGAGAAGATCCGCATGTCGGACGAGGTCGTCGAGCGCGTCACCGGCAAATGGTCCAGCTATAGCCTGCCGGGAAGCGGCAAGCCGATCTGGAAATAGCTTGGGCGCTTTCGGGGGGCCGCGACACACGACAAAATAAGGTCAATATGCCAGAATTCGCTAAGTTCCGTCTCGGAGGAAGCTCTTCTTCATCCTCCCCCTTGCCGGCCCACTATTGGCGATGGCCGGTGATGACGGCAGTTGTAATCGCCGCGATCCTTATACTCGCCGGCATCTCTGTCACGAGCAGCGTTCGGGTAGCTGTCACGCTATTCTGCGACGCCCTACCATTGATGGCCATTCTTGGTGTCCGGCAAGTATGTACGGACTTTGCAATGCTCATTGCCCTGGAAGCAGTGGGTCTCGTCTTGCTCGGTTGCGTCAGCGTCACCGCGAGGACTTTCGGCCTCCATCCCGAATACGTGCTGGGTACCTATGCCGTTCTGGGCCTTGCCGGCTCTATCTGGCGCGTCCAACACGATGCCCGCCAAGAGTGCTTGACGCCAATTGGCCGTCCAATCGTCCCTTTATCTCGCATCGAAGCCTTAGTCGCCCTGGCCTGGGGCGTCATGTTGGGTTCGGCCCTCCTTGTTTACAGCTTTCACATGGGCGTAGGACCAACACCGGCAACCTTCTACGGTGTGGATAATGCCTATCTTCTGTCGATCGTGGAGAGCCTCTTTCGGGAAGACACGTTTCCACCGCGATCGCTAACCTACGTCGGCTATATGGGCGCGTATCATTATGCGATGCTGGACAGCGGTGCCATGCTCGCGCGCCTAACAGGACTCTTGCCTCATCAGGGCTTCTTCCTGGTCGGCTTAAGCATGACCACGATCGGCACTGTTGCTGCCAGCTGGCTGATCGCCCGGCAGATGGCACGCGGATGGTTGCGACTTGCGATCATGGCGATGCTGTATCTTGGTACCTTCTACCAAAGTGCATTGAAATTCGCTAAAGGAGTTCTCCCGGCGCTGCACCAGGTTTTGACGGGCCAGTTCGACAACTCGTTCCCACTGGCACTTCCTGTCGGCCATGTCATCACCCAGGCCGGGATGCTCTTGGCTATCTTCACCGTTTTCCTGGCTCTCTATGATGACCGCCGATCATCGCGCCTCGCGATCACCGCAGTCGCGGGGGCGAGCGCCCTGGTGAAGGTCCAGCACTTCATCGCGATCGACCTCTGGCTCTTGTGCATTAGTCTTTATGCGTTCATGGCTGCGCGTCCATGGCGCCACGCCATGCCTCAGGCCATTAAACTTGCTATTTCCTTAGCCTGGCCGGCAATCGCGACTTTCGTGCTCGGAATGACCTTAATGCGGCTTGGGCACTATGCCGAAAGTGACCGGCACATAGTCATCGCCTGGTTCGCTAATGACTATGTCAATGAAAACCTCGTGGAGACAATTCAACACGCGGCTATCCTCTTTATGCCGGCCTTGATTGCCGCCATCTTTGCGTGCGGCAGGGGGCTTGCCCAATCGGCGATCATCTGTGGTATCCTCGGCGTCGCTCCCCTCATTCTGGTCTCCACAACTGCTCTGACCTTACCTGATGGTGGCGACACAGATTTCAACTGGTTCCAGACGACAGCGCCGGCCGCAATTGCCATTGCACTATGTGCGGCGCAACTCGTTGCTAGTTTCTGGTCACGCATCTCAAAGATTGGGCGATATGTCGTTGGTATAAGTCTGGCCATCTGTATTGGCACGCAGACAATGCGCTTTCCGTTGATGGCGCTCGACACGATCATACACCGTGATCACGGCGAACAGGCAATGGATAACGGCGACCTGACTGCCGCGCTGGCGGTAATACCTATTGCTGGTTCCGTAATTGTAACCAACGACTTACGAAGTCCGGCCGAAAATTACAAACGGCCTGACCGCCAAACACAGGTCCCCGCAATTTTCGGCCATCAATGCTTTCTCATCACGCCGGCCTACGATCTTGCCTTGCCCGATATAGAGGTGAAGAAAGCTGCTCAAGAGCTTTTGCAGGCACCGACCTGGTCGCCAGACATTGCAGCTAATGTAAGGCGCTATGGCTGGACTCATTTTCTTGTTCATAAGTCCGCGCCTTTCCCTGGCGATATCCCCTTACAACGAGTTTATGATTCGGCCACGTATTCCGTTTACCGCTTCTGATTTGTCACTGTGCAGCCCATACACCTGTCAAAGATGAAGGGTTAACCGATTCAGACGATCGAACGATAGTCCCGTTTGTGTTGACCATGCCTCATAGTCGACACGATTAACTCGCCACGACGTTTCTCGACAGGCTTTCCTTTTCCTACTCGGTATTGGCGATAATTTACCGTGCCGCTTAGTTATTTAGTTGATGGCTTGGTTACCGTCGCTACAACTGGACGGAACACGACATTCGAGCAAGCTGCCCGCGCTCCTTAGAGAAAATTGATTTTCTACCGACCTTGGCTATAGTACTTACTTACAATGAACTCTACTCTTAGATTAAATTGCGCCATATAATGAAACTGCCACGTGCTTTCATTCAAATCCCTCTGCTACGCTGGCCGGCTCTGCTCACAGTTTCAGTCGTGGCCATTCTGCAATTCGCAGGGAGCCCGCTGGTAAGCAACATCTTAGCGACAACGCTTCTCTGGGCGACGGCTTGTCCGATCATGGCTGCTATTGGGCCACGGCAGACGCTTCAGAACCCGCCTCTCTTCATCGCCACAGCCGCTATCGGGCTTGTGTTAATGGGCTGTATTGCGACCCTGGCCGAGGCACTGGGCCTGTCGCCTGAACCGACTATCTCCATCTATCTTGCACTTGGCATGATCATCTGTCTTGTAAGGGCTTGGAGGTCAGATTCGACGGAACAACGGGTGAAAATATCAAACTCGAGTTCGCCAGCGTTAATGTCAGCAGCCACTATAATAGCTGTGGCCCTGATGTCCGTCTCGATGGTCTACAGTTTCCGCATGGGTAGCGGACCCTTCCCCGCTGTCTTTTATCAAGTTGACAACCCCTATCATCTGTCGATGGTTCGGAGCCTGATCGCCAGCAATCAGTTCCCGCCGGCATCTTTGAACTACATCGGTCTGTCCCCCCCATACGAATATGCGATGCTAAACGCCGCAGCGATGGTCACGCGTCTCTCGGGTCTCGCACCGCATACCTCCTATTTCCTTTTAGGACTGGGAATCATTACGGTGGGCATCTGTGCACTTTGCTGGCTGATCGCACGAGAGTTCGCCCACGGATGGCTTGCACCCGTCATCATGATCCTGCTCTACCTTGGCACATTCCATCAGGACGCCTTCGGGTTCGCGAAAGGTATCAGCAAATCGGTCGACCGCCTTTTGCACCACGATCATGACGGGGGGCTGCCTCTTGCGCTGACGTTCAACCATGTGCTGTCCCAGGCGGGTATTCTGTTCGCGCTGTTCCTGCTTTATCTTAGGCTCTGCCGTTCGGAGATTCGGGCAAAAACTCTCTTGGTAGCGATCATCGCCTTGGCGCCTATGGTCAAGGCTCTTTATTTCATCACCTTCTGTACTTGGATGGGCACCCTCGCGTTGATCGAGTTTGCGGCTGAAAGGCCGTGGCGGATACCGTTGAAAGAGGCAACGGTATTGGCAGTCCAGAAATCTTGGACGACGATCGCGGCATTCGCGATTGGTCTCATTGTCATGCATATCCAGAGCTTCGGCGACGCAGAATGGCGGGTGATTTTCTCGTTATTTAGTAATGACCGCCTTGAGCACTACGTGCTGTGGAACTTCAAGCGTGCCGGCATCCTGTTTCTTCCGGCCATAATCTGCATCGTCCTTACCCGCGGCAGATATCTGCAGCGTCGCACGTTGCTTGCCCTTGCCATTTCAGTCTCACCGGCGCTCCTCATTTTTGTTACTGCGCTGGTTCCAGACGGGTCCAATGAGGCGGACTTCCAATGGAGTCAGGTTGCCCAACCCGCCACCGTTGCATTCGCCTTGCTCGCGGGCCTGCTGGTCGCTGATAGCTGGTCCAGCATCGCGCGATGGGCCCGCATGACCATTGCTCTTGGCTTTTTCATTGTTCTCGGTAGCCAGACCCTGCGCTTTCCAATTATGGCCATCGATACTATCCTTCATCGCAATCACGGATCCGAGGCGGTAGACAATGGCGACATAGCCAGAGCGCTCCAGTCGATTCCTGTGAATGGTACGCTCTTAGTTACAAATGATTTAGCCAACCCCGGAACCAAACACCCGAATCTGCAAGCACCACTGTCTGCGATTTTCGGTCATCAGTGCTTCCTGTCGACACCGGCCTATGATTATCATTTCCCCGATTTCAGCGAGAGGCTGACGGCCCAGGAGCTGCTGCAATCGCCGAACTGGCAACCATCAATAGAGGTCGCGGCGAAGCGTTATGGCTGGACACATCTGCTAGTGCACAAATCCGCCTCCTATCCCAAGGACCTGCCTCTGGAGCAAATCTATGATTCAGCTACCTATGCCGTTTACCGGTTCTAGTAGCGCGGAGAATGGTATGTCGGGCTGGCTTTTGGTCGTGCACAGCTCACGGCGACTGAAGATTAATTGTACAATGATAGAGATTTGTACGACATCATATAGTTTCGCGAATGAGTTGAAATGACAGTCAAATTCAGCAGCCCATCTCTGGGTGAGAATGAACTGGAAAACCTGCGCCGGAGCTTGGAAGGGCTTCATCTTGCGGGGGATGGTCCATTCTCGAAACTCTGTCACGAATGGCTGGAAAAGCATTTCGGTTGCCCGGCGCTTCTGACTCACTCATGTACCGCGGCGCTGGAAATGGCGGCCATGTTGACGAATCTAGGACCCGGCGATGAAGTCATAATGCCGTCCTATACCTTCTCCTCTACCGCCAACGCAATCGTGCTACGCGGTGCCAAGCCGGTTTTCATCGATATCCGCGCCGATACGATAAACCTGGATGAGCGCCTCCTTGAACAGGCGCTGACACCGCGGACCAAAGCAATCTTGCCTGTCCACTATGCAGGGATAGCCTGCGAGATGGATACGATTAACGACTTTGCGCAACGACATGGTCTCGCGGTCATTGAAGACGCCGCTCAGGCTTATTTGTGCACTTATCGCGGCCACGCCCTTGGCACCTTGGGAGCACTCGGCGCCCTCAGCTTCCATGAAAGCAAGAATATCGTCTCTGGCGAAGGCGGCGCCCTGCTGATTAATGATCCAGCCCTGCTGGAGCGGGCGCATATCATCCGCGAAAAAGGTACGAACCGCACGCAATTTCTGCGCCGTGAAGTGACCAAGTATGAATGGCTCGATATCGGCTCGTCCTATCTGCCCAGCGATCTGATCGCTGCCGTCCTTCATGCCCAGCTGCAAAATGCCGAGGCGATTGTGGGCCGTCGCCGGGTGATTTGGGACGGCTATCATGACCGTCTGGCGCCGCTCGAAGCTGCCGGCCTGCTGCAGCGACCGACAGTGCCACCGGAGGCGATCCATAATGGCCATATCTATTACATGATCCTACCAGATGCGACGACGGCGGCCAACCTGATCGCGGGCCTGCGCGCCCGTGACATCGCCGCCACCACTCATTACGTACCCTTGCATTCGGCGCCCGCCGGCCGCAAATTCTGCCGCACCGTCGGCAGCATGGCGATCACGGATCGCATCGCTGCATGCCTGATCCGCCTGCCATTGCATGCCACGCTCAGCGACGCTGATACTGACCGCGTCACCGATGCGATCAGCGAAATCATGCGTGCCCCCCAGCAATCGCCGCGATCGGCCGGAACCAGTTAAATGAAGCGCTGTCTCTCTTGTCAGTCGGACTATCAGGCTAATGACTGGCTCTGCCCCACCTGCGGCAGCCAGCCCGAGCAGATGGATGCGGTGCTAGCTTTCGCACCGGATCTCGCCGCTAGTAATGACGGGCTAGCGCCCGATGCCCATCACGCCTTGGAGCAGGTGCAGGACAGGAGCTTCTGGTTCCGCTCCCGTAATCGCATCATCACCGATCTGGTGCAGCATTATTTCGCCGGCGCTCGCTCGGTCATGGAGATCGGCTGCGGCACTGGCTATGTCCTGGCGGCTTTGGCCAAGGCTCTTCCCAAGGCCAGCATGGCCGGGAGCGAGATCTATACCAACGGCCTCGGCTACGCCGCACAACGCCTCAGGGGCCGGGCCACCCTGTTCCAGATGGATGCGACAAGGCTGCCATTCACCGGCGAGTTCGACCTCATCGCCGCTTGTGACGTGCTCGAGCATATCGAGGATGACCGGCGCGTGCTTCGTGAGATCCATCGCGCCTTGAAGCCCGGCGGCGGGCTGTTGCTCACGGTACCGCAGCATCCCAGTCTGTGGAGTGCCAGCGATGATCTGGCCTACCACAAGCGCCGCTATCGCCGCAGCGAACTGGGTGACAAAGTGCGCGAAGCCGGTTTCAGGATCCTGCGTGATACCTCCTTCATCACGACCCTGCTGCCGCTCCTGCTTCTACAACGACTGACCAGCGGCCAGAAGAAGGACTACAATGCCAATGCCGAATTCGCGCTGCCCGGCTGGCTCGACCGGTTGCTTGAAAGCGCCGTCGGCCTCGACCGAGCAATGATCAATCTCGGACTGTCACTGCCGGTCGGCGGCAGCAGGCTCGTCCTGGCGGAGCGGCCCCGTTGACAAAAGCCAGCAATGCCAGCGCACATCCGTCGAAGATCGTGCTGATTACTCAGTCGAACTATCTGCCGTGGAAGGGCTATTTCGATCTCATCCGCGCCGTTGACGAGATGATCATCCTCGATAGCGTGCAATATACGAGGCGCGACTGGCGCAATCGCAACATCATCAAAACGCCCAACGGACCTTTGTGGCTGACCGTGCCCGTTGAGGTTAAGGGCCGCTATCAACAGACGATCGATGAGACGATGATCGCCGATGATAGCTGGGCGGAAAAGCATCTCCGCAGCATCGAGCTTGCCTATAAACGCGCTGCCTGCTTTCAGGCGATGTCACCCTGGCTGACCGAGATCCTGTCATCCGCCGCATCGATACCGGGCCTCTCACGGATGAATGAATATCTCATCCGCGCGATCTGCGGGCGACTGGATATCGCAACGCCGATCCGGCGCTGCACGGATATCCTGGACCGCGCCGCTTTGCTCGCGATGGACCCGACGGAGCGCCTGCTTGAACTCAGCAAAGCCGCGGGTGCCACGATCTATGTAAGCGGCCCTGCCGCAAAAGACTATCTCGATGTCGGTAAATTCAATGCCAATGGCATCGAGGTTTGTTGGGCTGACTATACCGGTTATTCGGAGTACCCGCAGCTCTGGGGTGCCTTCGATCACCGCGTGTCGATCGTCGACCTGTTGTTGAACACGGGCGCTGAGGCGGCGGCCTTTGCGACCAATGGTAAGGTCGTCTCACCACCGCAACGAGAAGCCATAGGATAAAAATGAGCAACCAGGGCCAGGCCGATATTCATGATGCGGTTTCGCGCTATTACCAAGGCAAGCTGCGCGAGCACGGGGCGACCTCCCGGGGCGTGGATTGGCGTGACGAAACCTCGCACGCTTTGCGCCACGAACAGTTTCTCTATCTGCTGGGCGACGACCATGATGCAACGATCGGCGATCTCGGCTGCGGCTATGGTCACTTTCTGCCGTTTCTCCGGAAGCATGGCTTCAACGGCACCTATACAGGCTACGATGTTGCCCCGGAGATGGTTGCCGAAGCGAAGCGCCAGCATGGCGAGAGTCCGGCGATTCAATGGCGTGTTTCCGGCCGGCCGTCGGAACAGCACGACTACATCATCGCCAGCGGTATCTTCAATGTCCGCCAGCAGGTCGATGACGAAAAATGGACCGGCTATATCTTCAACACGATCGATGAGATGGCGGCCGCCAGCAGCCGCGGATTCGCCTTCAATATTCTCACGCTCGTGTCTGATCCAGAATATCGCCGGCCGGATCTCTATTATGCCGACCCAGCTCGTTTCATGCAGCACTGCATCCAGAAATACGGACGACTTGTCGCCGTTCTGCACGACAGCGGGCTCTATGAATTCACGTTAATCGTGCGGAAGAGCTCATGACCATCACGACGGCAAGAAGTTTTAACGCCGCAACACGACGCCGGGCAAAAGACTAAAGGTAAGCCAGATGCAACTCTCCGTGGTCACAACACTTTACCGGTCGGCGCCATTCGTGCACGAATTTTATCGTCGCACGGTTGCTGCAGCGCGGCAGATCACGGAAGACTTCGAGATTGTTTTCGTCAATGACGGCTCGCCCGATAATAGCTTGGACGAGGTCCTGGTGCTGGCGGAACATGATCCGCGCATCGTCGTCGTCGATCTTTCGCGCAATTTCGGCCATCACAAAGCCATCATGACCGGCCTGCAATATGCGCGTGGTGACCTCGTCTTCCTCGTCGATAGCGACCTGGAAGAGCAACCGGAGCTGCTGCTCACTTTCCACAGGAAGCTGACCGGGCATCAATGCGATGTTGTCTATGGCATACAGCGCACACGCCGTGGCGGGATTCTAGAGCGCTGGTCGGGTCGGGCGTTCTATTGGCTGGTCAAGAAGCTTTGCGATATCGAACTGCCGAAAAACATCGTGACGGCGAGGCTGATGAGCCGGCGTTATGTCCGTAGCCTGTTGCGCTACCGGGAACACGAGAGTCATATCTCAGCCTTATGGGTAATGACCGGCTATGATCAAGTCGCTGAAGAAATCGACAAGCTTTCACTCAAGAAGACCAGCTATTCGTTTTTGACCAAAGTGGGAATGTCTGTCGATTTCCTGACGGCGCATTCGAGTCATCTGCTTTACTATGTCTTCTACTTGGGCTTGACGATCGCGGGGCTTTCTTTCCTCTGCCTGCTCTATTTCGTGATCAGATATGTGATCACGGGAGAAGCCTTGGCCGGCTGGACATCCTTGTTCGCATCTATCTGGATGTTCGGCGGCACGCTCATTTTACTGCTCGGCTTGATCGGCATCTACATCGGCCGCATCTTTGTCGAGGTGAAGCAGCGACCATACACGCTCACGCGACAGGTCTATCGCCATCCGAGCCAGGAACATCAGCGCACGACGGCAGAACTGTTTGAACGATAAAACTCGCTTGGAAAGAGTTGGCTACGCGACGCTAGGCTGAGACGATCTCATCTTCACGTGAGTATTTGATCAAGGATTTAGATGCGATGAATACCCCGATCGAACGTTATGGCATTCGGGAGCAGCGAAAAGCGGAAGCACCCGTTGATGTCCATGTCGAGGAAATTGGTATCCAAGGCTTTACCTATGTCGATGGCGGGTTCTCCGCCACCGAGATCCAGGATCTGAAGTCGCGCCTCGATCGGATGATGAGCATCCAGGCCGCTGAAGCCGGTGGCGAAGAAGTGCTTAAGCAGATTTCTGAAAGCAACACCGTCCGAGCACTCCTTGCCTATGACGATATCTTTCTCGACATTGTTCGGACGCCCACGATTCTTGAAATCTGCAAGCGCTTGCTCGGCGACTATTTCATCCTGATGCTGCAGAACGCGACGATCAATCCGCCCAGCCGAGAGGGGCATCACCAGTCCGCCTATCACCGCGATCTTCCGTACCAACATTTCGTCTCATCACGCCCATTGGCGATCAATGCCCTGCTGTGCCTCGATCCCTTTTCTGCGGAGACCGGCAGTACCTTCATCCTGCCTGGATCGCATAAGATTGAAGCCTTTCCTTCCGACGGTTATGTCCGCAAGATGGAGATCCCGACGGTTGCGCCCGCCGGCACCTTCATCGTTTTCGATTCAATGATGTATCACTGTGCCGGCATCAATACCTCGCCCAATGCGCGCTATGCCGTCAACACCTGCTATACCCTGCCCATCTTGAAACAGCAGATTTCCTTGCCTGCCCTGCTCAACGGAAAATGGTCAGAAGATGAGGAACTGGCGAAGCTGCTCGGCTATCGCAGCGAGCCACCGCGCAGCGTTCGCGCATGGCGGCAGAGTCGCAACAGCAAGTATTGAGCCGCTGACGGCTAGCTAATCTTCCCAGGCGGCAAGGCCGAAGCCGCTCTTACCATAGCCATTGCCATTATAAGCCATGTAGTGGCGCCCGGCATGCTGGAAGACGCAAGGATAGCAGATCATCTCGCTATCCCAGCCGCTTTCGGCGGGTGCAATGCCAACGGCTTCGTCCCGGCGGCTCCAGGTGAGGCCGTCTTTTGATTCCGCGTAGCCGATCCGGTAGCGATCGCCGCGGCAGGCAAACCACATGCGATGAAGGCCTCGGTCGATCATCACGCTGGGACGCGCCATGGCATATTCGCTGGCATCCTTGAAACTGATGGTGGTCGTGCCGTCGCGCGTCCAGTTGATACCGTCCGTCGATGTCGCATGCTTGATGACATGGCTCATATCCGCGAGCTCGGCGCCCCACGACAGATTTGAGCCATACCACATATGCCAGTCATTGGCGCCATGCCGGATCACCCAGGGATAGGAGATCGTGAAAGGATCCGCCGGCGAACGATCGATGATCGGTCCCTGGGAGAAGCGTTGGAATTGCGGCACGCCGTCACTGCCCGTCGCGACACTGCCAAGCGCCAGACCGATGCTGTTGCGCCAGGGCGCCGTCACGCCCAGGTTCCACCCCATGTAGTACATGCGATGAAGGCCGGATTCCGGAACGATGCAACCCAGACCGATGCCGCTGTCGTCATACATGCCGGCTGTACCGGGAACGAGGGTCGGCTGCTTTGAGACCGCCAGCACCTCGGTGGGTCTCTCGATATCGATATCGACATAGCCAATTGTCGACTGGGATTTCTCGTTGCGGGTACTGAAGAAGATGCGGAACCGGCCATCCTGCAGATGCACCGGGAATGGCAGCGCCGCATGGCTTAGCATCCAGGGCTCGATCTTATCGGGATTGAAGACCATCCCCAGCCGCCGCCAAGCCATGCTTTACCTCGCTTGCAATCGGATAATCACGTTTCAGATCTTGCGTAGCCGCGAGCTCGGGATCGAGGCTCGCTCGGTGCCGCGCGGCGCCAGAACGCTTTCATCCGGCAAGTCTTCCAGGACCAGCGCATTGGCGCCGATCACCGACTTTTTCCCCACTGTAATGTGATCGCGGAATGTCGCGTTGACACCGATGAAACAGCTTTCACCGATCTTCACGCCGCCCGACACCACCACATGTGAGGAAATGAAGCAGTTGTCACCGATCTCGCAATGATGGCCTATATGATTGCCGCTCCACAACGTCACATTCCGCCCGACTTTGGCGAAAGGCTGGATCGTGTTGTCTTCCAGGATGAAGCAGTTTTCCTGCGCCTCGAAGCCGGGAAAGGTGGTCGCGCGCGAACTCACATAGGTTGCCAGCGCATAGCCACTGTCTTTCGCCGCCGCCACCTTCGCCGTCCGCACCGCATTGATCTTGTTATAGCCGATCGAGACGAACATTGAATGCGCGGCCGGGGCGAATGTTGTTTTCACCTCCTCGAACGGGACAACAGGTCGACCGAGAAAACTGTCGCGATCCGCATATTCCCCATCGACCGTGAAGGCGACGACCTCATGCGGGCTGTCATGACGGAAGTAGAACTCGGCCACCTCAGCAATATCGTCCAGGCCGAAAATCACCAGCTTAGCCATCGATCCCTCCACCAGCGTGCCGATAACGTATCAACGAGTGACCTCCCCTTCGCGTTCAATCAGCTGCGCAATATAATCGCGATACTCGCCCGGGCGCAGTTTCCTGACGAAGTCGCTGAGCTGCGCAAGGTCAATAAAACCCATGCGATAAGCGACTTCTTCCGGGCAGGCAATCTTCAAACCGGTGCGTTGTTCCATCACCATGACAAACTGGCTGGCCTCGAAGAGTGTCTGTGGCGTGCCGCCATCGAGCCACGCTGTGCCGCGCCCCAGCATCTCGGCATTGAGCTTGCCGCATTCCATATAGACACGGTTGAGATCGGTGATTTCCAGCTCTCCACGCGGCGAGGGCTTCAGCGACTTCGCGATCTCGAGCGCATCCCGGTCATAGAAATAAAGACCTGGCACAGCGAGGTTGCTCTTCGGCAATTTCGGCTTCTCTTCCAGCGACTGGACCTTGCCCGTCGCATCGAGCGTGATGATGCCGAAAGCGCCCGGGTCGGACACCGCATAGGCGAAGATAGTGGCGCCTTCCTTCCGCGCAACGGCGCGCTGAAACTGTGTCGGCAGGCCGGTGCCGTAGAAGATATTGTCACCGAGGATCAGCGCTGTCGGACGGCCGGCGATATATTCCTCCGCCACCAGCAGCGCTTGGGCTATGCCATCGGGTGAGGGCTGCTCGGCATAATCGATCTTCAGCCCCCACTGCGACCCATCACCAAGGCAGGTCTTGAATTGCGGCAGGGCCTGGGGGCTTGAGACGACGACATACTCCCGAATCCCTGCCAGCATCAGCGTGGTCAGCGGATAATAGATCATCGGCTTGTCATAGACAGGCAACAGCTGCTTGTTGACCGTGGTAGTCAGCGGGTAAAGCCGCGACCCGGTACCGCCGGCGAGGATGACGGCCTTCCAGGTCCGCGTCGGATCGTCGTAACCCGGGCGATCACGGCGAGACTCACTTTGCATGCTGATGTTCCAGATTTTGCGCCGCAGCCGTCGTCGCGAGGCCGAGCCGGCTGCCGTCATACTTTTGCTGCCGGTGACGCTGCCACCAGGTGCGGTTCTCCAGATACCAGGCAACGCTGCGCCGCAGACCCGTTTCCAGCGTTTCGCGCGGCGACCAGCCAAGCTCCGTCCGCAGCTTGGTGTCATCGATGGCATAGCGATGGTCGTGGCCCGGCCGGTCCTCGACGAAGCGGATCAGCTTGTCATGCGGCTGATGGGGCGAGCCCGGTAGCATCTCATCGAGCAGCGCGCAGATATCACGCACGAGATCGATATTCCGCCGTTCCGCCCGGCCGCCGATATTATAGGTCTCGCCAACACGGCCGCGCACCAGCACATGGCACAAGGCTTCGACATGGTCCTCAACGAACAGCCAGTCGCGCACGTTCTCGCCCGAGCCGTAAACCGGCAGCTCGGCGCCACCCAAGGCGGCGATGATGGTAGTCGGAATCAACTTTTCCGGAAACTGGTGCGGGCCGTAATTATTCGAGCAATTGGTCACCAGGACGGGCAGGCCATAGGTCGCGTGCCAGGCGCGCGCTAGATGGTCGGAGCCGGCCTTGCTGGCGGAATAGGGGGAATTCGGCTGATAGGGCGAGGCCTCGTGGAAGGCCCCTTGCGCACCGAGGCTGCCATAGACCTCGTCGGTCGAGACATGCAGGAAGCGGAAGTCCGCCGCCTCGGCCGGCGACAGAGCGCGCCAATAGGCGAGCGCGGTCTGCAGCATATTGAAGGTACCCAGCACATTGGTCCGGATGAAGGCTTCCGGCCCATCGATCGAACGGTCGACATGCGATTCCGCAGCGAGATGCATCACGGCATCCGGCCGGAAAGCGGCGAAGACTCGCTTCACCGCCGCCGCATCGGCAATATCGACCTGATGGAACTCATAACCGGGCTGCGTCGCCACCATGGCCACGTTGGCGGGATCGCCGGCATAAGTCAGCTTGTCTAGATTGGCGAGAGCGAGATCCCGGTCCGCCATGAGAAAGCGGACCAGAGCGGAGCCAATGAAGCCACATCCTCCGGTCACCAAAATACGTCGATGTTCCACACCCCTAGACATTCTTCCCTCAGCCCATCCTCAAAGCCTGCAGAGCAGGCCTTTTCGACGGACATTTAACACGTTAAGCGCGCAGTTTCGACCATATAAACCAGTGCGACAAGCCGTGTTTTCGCTTGAATCCAACTGAACAGCCCAGCGCTGGATGCGACCGCAAAGCCGGGTTTTACTTGCCGCTAAACGCCTTGCCATAGTTCTCCGGCTTGAACCCAGCGAGCCGCGTCTGGCCGAGGTCGAGAATCGGCCGTTTGATCATCGATGGCTGCGCCTGCATCAGCGCGATCGCTTTTTCCGCATTGAGCCCCTGCTTATCGGCCTCGGGCAGGGCCCGAAACGTGGTGCCGGCGCGGTTCAGCACGGTCTCCCAGCCCAGCTCCTTGACCCAGGCCTGCAGATGCGCCCTGTCGATGCCGGAAACCTTATAATCGTGGAATTTATAGGCGATACCCTCGCTATCCAGCCAAGTGCGCGCCTTCTTCATCGTGT
>Ga0310811_10006382_pt1 | contig 15068 bp, 13 predicted proteins | sample YCmetagenome_FD_207642 | JGI IMG/M metagenome (GOLD analysis project Ga0310811, IMG submission 207642) | Soil microbial communities from experimental microcosm in Duke University, North Carolina, United States - YC | ecosystem: Engineered > Artificial ecosystem > Soil microcosm > Unclassified ...
CCGCCGCGGCATCGACTGCGACATCCGGTGCGATCTCACGCTTGGGACCCGAGAAGTACCAGCCCGCGGCGGCGACTGCCAGCAGGCTCAACGCCACGACGATGGCAGTTCGCCTCGACATCCAGCCCGAGCCCGCGGAGCCCGAGCGCTTCGGATTCGATTCCACGTGTCGTTCCAGCTGCTTGGCCAGCACATCTACATCGGAATCCCAGCGTGCATGGGTCAGCTCGACACCATTGCGATAGGCCAACTCCTTCAGCACATCGGGAAGCTGCTCTGCCCGCGGCATCTTCGCGCCCTGCACCAGCACCGGCACGACCGGAATGTCCCGCTTCAAGGCCGAGGCGGTCTCGAGCCTGACGAAATCGGCGGGGTCGTCGAGACGGCGTGCCCCCGACTGATCCTTGGCGTCAAGCCAATCCTTGCCGATTAGCGCCAGCAGGACGCCACAGGACGCCACCTGCTCGTCGATGACGCGGCGAAAATCCCGGCCCGGCTCGATCCCGGCCACGTCCATGAACACGGCGCTCTGGCCGAAATGCTTGACGAGATCATCGAACAGACGGCCCGCCTGGCCCTCGGCGTCGTCCCTGCGGTAGCTGATGAAGATGGCGCGCATGTCGACCCTCCTTCTCCCGTGAGGCTATCACACGGATGATGGTCGGCAGGCCCGCAGATTTTCAAGCTGCAGCGCGCTGCTCGTACCTCAACGCCACCACCCCCGAGCTGAACTGCCGCCGGCTCACGAGCTTCACCGGCGCGAGGCCGAGAAGTAAGCTGCAGTCAGAGATGATCACGCTGTACCAGTTTCACTGGTCCCATTTTGTCGAGAAGGTGCGCTGGGCACTCGATTTCAAGCGGTGCGCCTGGTCGGCGGTCGACGTGGATCCGTTCACGAAGAAGCAATTGCGCGAGCTGCCGAGCGCAACAGCACCTGTCAGCGGGCAGCAACTGTTTGTGCCGATGATTCACGACGACGCCAGCGGCGCTGTCGTCGCCGAGTCCTCAGCCATCCTGCGTTACCTCGAGGCTGCTTGCCCCACTCCGGCGCTTTTTCCCGCCGAGGAAAGCGAGCGCCGGGAAGTGGAGCGCTGGCTGCTGTGGCTGGACTCGACCGTCGGTCTCGCGACGCGACGCCTGGCTTACACGCAGATCGTCCTGGAGCGGCCCGGCTATCTCGTGGATCTGTTCATTCCGCAGCTGGCAGATGGCAAAGGCAGCAAGCTCGCTCGGCGCGCCGCCAGCATGACGATCTCTGGTGTGCTCGCGCAGCGCTTCCGCTTTCTGCACAACCGCACGGATCGCGTGTTCGAGCAACTCGAGCAGTATCTGCTCCTCGCCGAACGGCGGTTGCGCTCACGTCGCTTTCTGGTCGGCTCTTCGTTCACCGCTGCGGATCTCACGCTCGCATCCTTGTTGCGGCCGGTGACGGTCGTGCCGTTCTTCCGCGATCACCCACGCTTGCAGAGTTTGTTCGCCTGGCGCCGCGCGCTCCTGGAAGAACACCATCGCGATATCGAGGTCGGTTACGAGAAGGCGTTGCACGAGATCAGAACGCAGCGCGGCTGGTCTCTGGGCGCGGTGAGCTGGTTGCCCTCATCCCAACGCAGCGACGAGAGTGACCTCACTGATATCCCGGCACTGCAAGCGACTACCAACGATCAACAGCCAGTCGGACGCTCGACCGCGCTCCTCGGTCCGCTGCGATTTCTCCGTTTAAAGCTGACGAGCGGACTGCGACGGATGCCCTATCCGTGAAGCTCGGGTCTCACTGTGCCGCGCGCGCGGCGCGGCCGGGAAGGACGCCTGCTACGAGTTTTCCGTCGCTGACCACCGGAGTGCCGTTGACCAGCACGAATTGAATGCCCTGCGAGTACTGCAGCGGCTTCTCGAACGTGGCTTTGTCGATCACGCGATCCGCGTCGAAGACCGTGATGTCTGCATCGGCGCCGACCTTGATGCGGCCCTTGGCCTTGAACGCTGCCGCGCGATTCTCCAATCGCTGAGCAGGCATCAGCGTCATCTTGCGCAGCGCAGTCATCAGATCGAGCGCCTTCTCCTCCCTCACGTACTTGCCGAGCACTCGCGAAAAAGTGCCCTGGCCCCGCGGATGAACGCTTGCGCCCGTGGTCGGCATGCCATCGCTGCCGATCATCACGATCGGATCCGCGATCGCGAGGCGCACGATCGGTTCGGGAATCATGAAGATGACGACCTCGCCGCCCTCTTTCCGGTAGCGCTCGAAGGTTTCGGCAGTCAACCGTTCGCCGGTCTTGACCCATTGCAGATCGCCGTAGCTGATCCGCATGCGCTCCTGCCAACCCGGATCGAACACTGCGCTCTCCAGGCCCGTGCTGCCGGCCACATAGGGATAGCACTCCGTCGTCACGTCGGTGCCCTGCGCCTTCGCGGCTTTGATCATTGCGAGCAGTGCCGGCGTATCGCGTAATCCCATGCTGGTGATGTGGACGACGTGCAAGGGAGCTTTGGATTGGCTGGCCGCGGTGATCACTTCCTCCAGTGCTGCACGACCGGTCTCAGGAGGTTTGTCGCCGGCGTAACGCAAGTGAACGTGCACTGGCGCGCCGTACTTGGCCGCAACTCGGAAGACATCGAGCACTTCCGCGCGCGTCGCCGCGGCGGTGTAGTTGATGCCCATGCCGACGGCCAGCGCGCCTTGCTTCAACCCGGCGTCGATGCGTTGATCGATCTGCGCAAGCTCGGCGTCTGTGGCCGCGCGATGAGCTGCGTCGCCCGTGGGCAGGAACGTGCCTGGATCCTTCATCACTTTCATGCGCGTCGGGATATGCCCGATGCTCACGCCGAAGTTGATGAGTGACTTGCCTTCGCGTTCCGCATACCAGCCCGCGACATCGGCCGTCCCGGCCTCAAGTTCGAGCGAAGTGGTCACGCCGTCGTGCGCCTGGAACTCGTAGTTCTTCGGTGCCTGACCATGCTCGTGCAGATCGATGAAACCGGGCGCGACGACCAGTCCCTTGGCGTCGATGGTGCGCCGGCCCTGCAGCGGCTGAGCCGAAATGGCCGCAACTTTCCCGGCACGCAGACCGACGTTCCTCACGGCATCAAGGCCGGACTCGGGGTCCATGACGCGGCCGTTGACGATCACGACATCGTAGGCATCGTCGGCTGCGAGCGCAGGGGTCGCCATGAGGAAAGACGCGATGAGCGTCAAGGCGAGTGTCTTATAAAGCGTCATGTGTTGAAGCCCGGTGCGCCAGAGTGCGCGGAATATAGCAGTATCCGGCAGCTTTCCCGACGTACCTATTTGCGACGGCCGCATCAAGCGCGACGCTGGCAGCTCATATGAGCGTGCTTCATGTCTCCATCGACGGCCTCGACCGTCGCAGCCTGACCGCCCTCGGCACCAGCCAGCGCGTCGTGGTGGTTGGTCACCGCGTGAATGCGCGCACCGGCAAGGTCACCATCGATGCCTATATCACGCCGGTGCAGGAGAAGTGGCTACGCCGGCATGGCTACCCCGTTACCCTGATCGAGAAGATCGACGCCAAGGCGCGTGAGCGTCAGCGGGAAGGTCGTCGCGGCACGCAGAAGCGAATCTCCCGAGGCCGCTACGGCGATGTCATCTGGGGCGGCGGGTACCTGAACGCGGACGAGATTGAGAAGGCGATGGCGCTGGGCGAGCAGAACCACCCTGACTACATTGAGCGCATCGCTCTGCCGAACAAGACCTGGGAAAACCGGCGTTGCCACGCAGTGCGCATCGGCAAAGGCCGCGGCGCCAGGCGGGTTGGCATCTGCTTCATCAGCGGCGTGCATGGCCGCGAATGGGGCGGCCCCGACATCCTCGTGTACTTCGCCATGCGACTGCTGCGCGCCTATCGCGACGGCCGGGCGATCCGGCTCGGCAGGAAATCATTCACTCGCGCACAGGTTCGCAGGATCGTCGAGACCTGCGACATCATTCTCTTTCCGCAGGTCAATCCCGATGGCCGCCACTTCAGCATGGCGCGCCACCCGATGTGGCGGAAGAACCGGCGACCGGCGCCACGCGGGCGCGGCCCGAAAAGCATCGGCGTGGACATCAATCGCAATTTCCCGATCCTGTGGCGTTTCGATCGCCACTTTGCGCCCGGCACGGTCAGCAGCACTCACAAGCCCGGCGACTATGAAACGTACGTGGGGCCGCGCGCCGGCTCCGAGCCCGAGACGAAGAACGTCATGTGGCTGCTCGATCAGTTTCCGCAGATCCGCTACTTCATCGATCTGCACAGCTACGGCGAGACGCTGCTGCACAGCTGGGGCAGCGATCAGAATCAATCGCACGATCCGGCCATGTGCTTCAGCAACAAGGCTTACGACGGCAAGCGCGGGCTCATTCACGATGACGTCTATCGCGAGTACATCCCGGCCGCCGATGAACGGCGCGCACAACATCTCGGCCGTAAGCTTGCGGGCGCTATCCGACAGGTGCGCGGCAGAAAGTATCGCGTCGAACAGTCGGTGGGACTCTATCCGACGGCAGGATCGACTGACGACTACGCCTACAGCCGTCACTTCATCGATCCGTCGAAGGCCAAGATCATCGCGTACACGATGGAATGGGGCCGCACGCGCGTCTCGACGCCGTTTCATCCGCCGTATCCGGAAATGCGCAAGGTGATGCGCGAAGTGACGGCAGGTCTGCTCGAGTTCTGCGTGCAGGCGACCAACAGGTGATGCCCTACGGTGGGACCGTGTGTTCGCGCAACTCCCGCCGAAAGCCAGCGCTGACATTCGCATGGGCAACTACGAGCGCCTGTTCGATGAAGCACGCGTGCGCGTTCGTGCGTGGGAGAAGGCGCACCCGAAGTGAGTACGGTGGGCCATCCTTGGCCCGCCTACGGGGAACCCGCCTATTTCTTGCGAACCGCTTTGACGGCGGCTTCGGCGTTGATGAAGCCGTAGCCGTCGACATCGGTCCAGCCGTGGCCGATCAGGTTGAAGAACTCGCCGCTGAAGCGGCTGCCGTCTTCGTACGTGCCGAAGAACCGGGCACCGCTGTGCACGACTTCACCCGACGGGAGCCGCACACCGTCGCCGAGCAGGTCGGCCGACCTGCCGTTGATAGCACCGAGCGCTCCTGCCCCATCGGCCTCGTCGCGGTCGATGCCGAACGAAACCACATCGCCGCTGCGGAACGAGCCCGGCGCGAACGTCAGGTCGAGTTGCTGCCACTGACCCGCGACCGCCGGCGGTCCAGCCGGTAGCGTCGGCGTGCCCAGAATGTCGGCCGCAGTGATGCCGATGGTGCGCCCCACTACGAAGGGCTGGCCGTTCGGTGCCGGGCGCGTGTCGAATACCAGGCCCTCCGGCGTTTCCGTCGGATTCGCTGCGCTGAGGTTGAGCGACAAGCTCCTGAGCCGCTTGCTGCCGAACTGCGTCAGCGTGAACACGTTCGGATCGGTGCGGCTGACGCTCGTAAACCAATCGCTCTGTGCGTTGATGGCAAACAGATTCGATCTCGAGAGCGCGAAGCCCGAAGACCAATATGGATCGAGATCGTGCCGGAATGCGCTCTCCTGCAGGATCTCGCGCATGCGCTTCGGTTTCACCTTGCCGCGCCCACCAGCGGCATCCAACACCAGCGCAGCGATGCCAGCAGCATGCGGTGCCGCGGCGCTCGTGCCGAAGAAGTTCGGCAGATCGTCATCGTCCTCGGCTGCGTCGTCGCTGAAGAACGTGTTGTTGGCGCCATCCATCGCGGCCATGTCCGGCTTCTGCCGGATCTCGGGATGCTTCAGGCGCTTGCTGTTCTTGTCGAAATAGATCGTCGACGGGCCAGGCGACGTGTACGGCTCCGGCACGAACGGTGCGAACGCGGCGTATGCCGCCACTCCGCTGGCGCCGTTCGCCGAGTTGTGTCCGTAGGTGATCGGACCGTGGTAGCTGTAGTGCTCCAGCGGTTGCACGCCGGTGAAGCCGACGTAGCGGATGCGATCTGCGACGTTGCGATTGTTCGCAGGCGGCGTGTTGGAACGCGCAATGACGATCTGGAACAGCGCGCCCGGCAGCTGAATGAACTCCACCGGACGATTGGTCAAGCGGTTCTGCTCCGCGCTGGCGAAGACGAAATTGCCGTTGAAGAAGAACAGCAGGTTGTAGTCCGTGAGCACGCGCTCTTCGATCGAGACCTGCTGCACGCGATAAAGGAAGTCGCCGAACTGGTCGGGCTGGAAGCTGTCGACGACCACGGTGTACGTACCGTTGAGCGGCAGCTCCTGGATGGCCGACTCCGGATTGGTGCCGTTGTCGACGAACAGGATGGATTGGCCGTTCGGGTCGAAGACCTCCAGCGTCAGATCGGGATTCGGCGTGCCGGTCGTCGTGTTATCGGCATCGGCGAAGATCTGGACGACCGCGCCCGCCGTCCCCTGGAACGTGAACTGCGTGTCGCCTCCTGCCGGAACGGTGCCCGTGCCCGCTGCCAGAGGGGGACCGACCGGGGTCGGCGGCGCCGGGTCGTAGGGCTCGTTCCACTGCATGACGATGCGCGAACCGCCGCCGATCTGCACGGTCTGCGAAATGTCGACGCTGCTGCCCTCGTCGAAATTGTGGAAGCCGCCGGCATACAGCTCCGGCGGTACGTTGGCGAAGTTCAGCCCGGAGTTCGTCGCCTCCGACGCCGGCACGATACGCAGCTTCGAGTCGTAGCCCATCGTTGCGGGACGATTGCCCGCGGACGAGAAGTAGTGCACGCCCGCCGCAGCCACTTCATCGACTGCTTGCGCGATGATGCCATCCTGGAAGAACGGCTCGGTGTAATAGACGATGTCGTCGACGATGATGTCCGCCTTGAAGCCGGGAATGGTTTTGGATCCATTCGGCAGCCCGGCGAGCGAGCGGATGTTGTCCGCCATGTTCAGTTCGGTGCCATTCGCCGTGGCGAAGCCCAGGCGTGCCTTCGGCGCGAGATCGTGCACGATCTGCGCCATGGCGCGACCTTCGTCGGTGGCGGCCGGCTCCCAATCCTCGAAGACCACGACCGGCTGCGTGTTGCCGAACGGGTTGCCGGGGCCAGGCAGATCGCCAGTCGCAACATCATCTGCCGCGCGAATGTCTCCCGGCGCCTTGTCGAAGCTGTCCGACATCACGCCGACCGTGATGCCTTTGCCATCGACACCTTTGATGCGATCCACACGGTGCTGCACGACGCCCTGGCTCTGCGCTGCGCCGACGTTCGTAACCATGGGGCTCGACGGAACGACCGCGAGCACGCCGGCCTTGCGCGCCAGACTCCGCAGCGCGTTGGTCGGCACATAGGCTTCGATCACGCCGGCGCGGTAGCTCAGATCGGAAGCGGCGACTTCGATGCCCGCCGTGCTGCGCAGGCTTTGCAAGAAGCTGGCGCCTGGAACCTTGCCGTCGAGCGAGATGCGCACCAGAACGCGCCCTGCGTCATCGAATGTCATCGGATGGACTGCGGCCAGCTCCGGAGCCGCGGCACGCAGCAGCGACTTATTGGCGGTGGCGGTGGTGAGCTCATCGAGCCCGCCGCCGAGATTCGGCACCGTATCCTTCGCTTCGACTTGTGCAGCCGAGAGCAGCACAGCGGCCAGTGTGGCCGCGAGCAATTTCGCGTGAACCTTCATGGAAGAAACTCCCCTGTATTTTTTCGAATCGCGATCGACGTTACACCTTCGAGTTGCGCGATTCAACGCGCGGCGCATTCGTTCTGTTCAATTGTGTAAAAGTTATTGAACAGGACAAAACGGACACATGAGTGTCCGCACGACCAGCGTCGAGAGGAGAACCGGGAAGAGCAGGAAAGGACTAGCGCGACGCGGAGCGACGTTGCGTCGATTGCTTGCTGCGTGTCCGACCTGAGCCACTGGCGCCGTTCGCTCGCTGCACGGGCGCCATGATCCACGCCAGCGACAGCGGCTCGTACCGCGCATCCGTGCTGGTGAACAGCAGCTCGCCGATCTCGGCGAGGTATTGATTGATCCGCCGGAGCGTTGCCGGGCTCGGCGATGCGACCAGCCGTGCGAACGCGAGATTTTGCAGCGTCCCGGACGGCCGTGCTTCGGGCGAGCGGATGCCGCGGCGGAAGTCGCGGTTCATCTGACGCGTCATGGTGGTCGTGATCCCGAGCATCTCCCGTGCGTTGGCGGGATCGCGGAGTGCCCGGAACAGACGGATGCGCGGCGCTCTCGTCATGTAGAGAACTTCGCGCCGCCGCCGTACGACGCGGTGGCCCGCTTCGACGACCAGGCCGACCCGTACGAGTTGCTGCAGGTGATGATAGAGAGCGGATGGCTGTGCCCCGACCAGGCGCGCCAGCTCCTTGGCGGACAGCGGTCCGGCGGCGACGAGGCGATCGATGATCTCCAGTCGTCGCTGCGAAACCAGGGTGCGCAGCTGTTTCCGCTGCAACACCCAATAGGTCTGGGACTTCGCCGAGCCCGAGGGCTTACTATTCGCCTTCATATGTTCATCATATTCGATCGCGACCGGGCTTCCGATTCCCCGCTCATCGAGCGGGTGTGGAGCTGCCACAGCGAGAGCGGCGGCACCTTCTCGTCCGTGGCGTCTCCTCACTGCGAGATCGTGTTCAGCCGCATCAATGGAACCACCACCGTGACGTTGCGTGGACCCGAAACCAGAGCGAGGCCGGTGGAGTGTCCCCCAGAGGGAGAGTGGTTCGCGATTCGCTTCAAGCCGGGAACGTACTTCCGATCGCTGCCAGCATGGCGTTTGCTGGACGGCAACGACGTGAACCTGCCAGCAGCAAGCAGCCATTCGTTCTGGCTGCAAGGCGCACGCTGGCAGCATCCGAACTTCCAGAACGCCGAGACATTCGTGGCGCGACTCGAGAAAGCTGGAGTCATTACTCGCGACGCGACCGTCGCGGCAGCTCTCGAGGGAGACCCGCAACTGCTCTCGCTGCGTTCCATCCAGCGCCGCTTTCGTGCCGTTTGCGGAATCACGCACACCACGTTGCGACAGATCGAGCGTGCACGACAAGCGGCTACGCTCCTCACGCAGGGAGCGCCGATCGGCGAGGCGCAGCACGAGGCGGGCTTCTACGATCAAGCTCATCTGACGCGGTCGATGACACGTTACGTCGGCGCCACTCCGGCAACGATCGTTCGGGAAGACCGGCAGCTGTCGTTCTTGTACAAGAAATAGGTGAGCGCGGCCGCTACCTTGCAGACATGAAAACTGTCTGGCTGGGTTGGGTTCTGTGCGGGCTGGTCATCGCGTTCCTGCTGCTCGATGCGATCATGAAGCTCATTGCGCCGTCGTTCGTGCTCGAGGCCGGCCAGTCCATTGGCTTTCCGGGCGTCTCGATGGCTCGCGGGCTGGGGCTGCTGCTGCTCGCATGCACACTGCTCTACATCGTGCCGCAGACTTCTGTTCTGGGTGCAATCCTGGTCACAGCGTACCTGGGCGGCGCCGTCGCAACTCACGTACGGCTGGGACATCCGCTCTTCAGTCATGTCCTCTTCGGCGTCTACGTCGGAATTCTGATGTGGGGCGGCCTGGCCCTGCGGCTGCCGTCCCTGATGGCGATTTTGCGCATCAAGTAGTCACATTCCCTGCGGCTGCTCCGTCTGGGTGGCATGCTGAAACGTATCCAGGCTGGAATGATCGCGGGCATCCTGCTGACCTCATGCGCGACGGTGCCGCAAGTGCCTCCCCCACAAGCGCCTCCTCCGCTTGATGTCGTGCGGGCCAAGTTCGATGCGGTCAATCGGCGCGACCTCGCGGCCATCGTTGCCGCCTATGCCCCGGACGCTCATCTCATGGCGTCCGACTTCTGCGCCCCCAGAAATGGTCGCGATTCGGTCCAGCGCACATACACCGCGCTCCTCGCAATCGAAGACTTGAACGTCAGCGTCGACGAAGCGATCGCCGACGGCAACCGCGTCCTGATGCGAATTCGCGTACGCGGCGCCTTCAAAGGACAGCGCTTCGAGATACCGATCGCCAACTACTTCGAAGTGCGCGCTGGGCTGATTGCGTACGATCTCGGCGTGTTCAACAACGGCACTCGACCGTGCCAGTAATGATCACTGCGCCTCCTCGGCCTTCCGCGCGAACAGCGACTCGCGCACCAGCGCCGGCGGAATCGCGCCAACACTGAGCAAGCGATCGTAGAACTCACTCGGCGACGACGGCTCACCGTACTTCGCGACGTAGTCCTTGCGGATGCCTTCGATCTCCTGCATGCCGATGAGATAGCCGAGCACGTAGGTCGGCCGTACCGTGTACATGTCGACGTCGAGCGCCGCCGCGTAGCGATCGAAGCGCACCTTGTCGGCCAGAAAGGTCACGGCCTCGTCATACGTCATCTTGCCGGTGTGCAGGCTGGAATCGATGATCACACGCGCCGCGCGCCACAGACGATTGCGCAGCTGAGTGAGACGCACATCGTCGCCCTGCAGGAATCCCTGCTCGTACATCATCTCTTCGGTGTACAGCCCCCATCCCTCGGACATCACCGATTCGTGCACGACCTTGCGCAGCAGCCGCGGGTTAGCTTGACGAAACAGTCCTTCCGCGTGATGACCCGGATAAGCCTCGTGCACGGCAATGATCGGGATCCACGCGTTGTGATGCGCGCGCAGCCGATCCTGGCGCTGTGCTGGCGTCATCCACTCTTCGATCGGCGTCAGCACCAGCTTGCCTTCCAAACCCGTGCCGAACGCATCGACTGATTGAAACGTGCCGAACGGGGAGGAGCGGCGCAACGCCGGCGGCGTGTCGATCGTGATGACGCGCTCGCCCGGCGGCAGCGTCACGATCCTGTGTGCGATCACGAACGCTTTCGCCGCGTCGATCTGGGCTTGGTACGCCTGCTTGATGCCATCGGCAGGCGGGTGATCGTCTTTGAGCTTTTCGTAGACGTCGGTCCAATGCTTCGCGCCGGGCTGGATGCGTTGTGCGACCTGCTGCGCGAGCGCTTCGGTTTCCGCAAACGCTTGCTTGCCGCGCGCGAGGATCGCGTCGGCATCGGCGTCGAGGAACCAGCGATGCTTCAGCACGTAATCATAATTCTCTTTGCCGAGCACCCAGGTTCCGGTCGAGCGTGGCAACAAGTCTTCGCGCAGGAACTTGTGATACCCGTCCAGTGCAGCGAGCGCAGTGTCCGCTGCTGCACTCAGCGCCTTCCCCTGCTCTCCTGCTTGCTTCGCGAGATCCGGCGCGCCTGCGCGCAGCAGCTTGATCGTGCCTTCGGTCCTGAAGATTGCAGACTCCGTATAGCTGCGCGGCGGCTTGACCAGATTCTTGCGGCCGTGCTCGATGCGCGCCGGCACCAGCGCCAGCAGCGTCGTCAGCGCGGCGGCTCGCTCCTGTGGCGTGCCCGGAGTCGTGGGCTCGAGTGCGCGGCCGATCTCGGCAGCGGGCACATACAGCGACGCATCGTTCTCCCACACTCGGCGTGCCTCCGCCGTGTGGACCGTCGCTTCGAGCAGACCGATCATCAGGCGGCGGTCGATGTCTTCTTCGTGCGACAGACCCTCGGCGTCGATCCGCCGAACCTTCTCCAGCAGCTCACGCCGGGTGTCGATCTCTTTCTTGAAGCCCTCTGCCGACAGGTCGGCGCGCAGGCCGCCCGCCTCGTCATCCTCCTCCTGGCGTTCGAGATCCGCGTATTGCTGGATGAGCGGCTCGAGCGCCGTCGATGCTGCCGCAGGCGCAGCGGCCGCCGGCGGCTCCTGCTGCTTGCCGCATCCGCTGAGAACCATCGCCACGATGGCCGCACTGATCACGAAACTTTTCATATGGATCGCTCTCCCCTCGAACCTCGATGCAGGCGCAGGAGTTAGTTGCTGGGCTCAGGCACTGACATCTACCCGGAAACCTCTGACGGCGCCACCTCGAAATGCGCACACGGGCCACGACACTATCCCACGCAATTCCGCTCCTGTTCTTGTTCGGTGTCTTCGCTGCCGGCTCGACCTACGGGTACTTCATCCATAGTAGCGAAGTGTTTCCGTACAGCGCCCTGAAGGAGGCCAAAGTGGCCTACGACGCGCTGCGCGCAGTGTCACGGCGCAAGGAGCCGTCGAGCTTCCTCGCCTACGTTCCCGCAACCGTCCAGCGGCCGAGCGCCGCGCAAGTCGCCGCCCAACAGCCGGACGACTGGATCCTGGTGACCGGCGGTCCTTACGAATTCCTCGACGAGTGTCCGCGGTTCGGCTGTCTCGCCTGGATCGTAGATCGCAACGGCAAGGTCATTCATCACTGGGAAGCCGATCTCGACGAGCTCTGGCGCGATGCCGCCCACGAGTACGTCGGCAAAACCGGGCCCACGAATTTCAAATGGGTGGGCACGCACCTGCTGAACGACGGCAGCCTGCTGGTCGCGTTCCACAATGATCGTGCCTTTCCGGAAGGCGCTGGCCTCGCGAAGTTCGATCGTGACGGCAAGCTCGTCTGGCGCAGCAAGCATCGATACATCAATCACTGGTTCACGCTCGGACCGGACGGGACGATCTACGCGCCCGGGCAGTCCGTCCTCCCCACGCCGGCGCGCATCGGCGCCACGCGCAATGAGATCACGTGCGATAGCTTGAAAGCGCGGACGGACCACGTCGCCATCGTCGATCCCAATGGCGTGGTGCGCGAGCGCATCGACGTGCTGGATCTGCTCGTCAGCAACGGTTATGCCGGGCTCGTGCGATTGACGCGAGATGAGTGCGATCCCTTCCACCTGAACTTCGTGCAGTACATCGATGCACAGATGGCGAGCAAGCTCGATGGCATCGAGGCCGGCGATCTGCTGATCTCCCTGCGCAACATCTATACGCTGCTGATCTTCTCGCCGCGCACGCGCACCATCAAATGGCTGCAAACAGGTCGCTCCATCGAGCAGCACAGTCCGCGGTTTCTGCCGGACGGCTCGCTCGTGATGTTCGACAACACGGGCGGCGATGCGGAGCTCGGCAGCGCGCGCATTCTGCGTGAGCGCCTCGGCGAGAATGCTTTTTCCGTCGTCGCACCCCGGCGCGGCGTGCCGCTCGGTATCCCGTTTGAGAGCGACTACGCCGGTCACATCGACGTCGGGCCGGACGGCGACCGACTGCTCGTCGCCCTGGCGACCACCGGTCAGATCGTCGAGATCGACCTGGCGAGCGGCAAACCGCTGTGGCGCTATCGCAAGATTTTTTCCGCCGCGGGCTATCCGGGCGCAGCCAGCGACGAGCAACGGGCGGTAAGTGTGGAAGCTTTCGGCGCGTCGTATGTCGACAAGCAGGCATTCGCACCCGTGTTCGGCTACCAGTAGGAGTTGATGATGAAACGCATAGTGATTGCCTTGTTCGCCGCGGTGCCGTTGCTGGCACACGCTTACGTCGGCCCTGGTGCCGGCCTCGGCATGATCGCCAGCCTGCTCGCGGTCGTTGGCGCGATGCTGCTGTCGATCGTCGGCTTGATCCTGTGGCCGTGGCGAATGCTCAAGAAGCACTTGCAGACGAAGAGCGCCGCTCGCGAGCGGACCGATTCGTAACAGGCGCGAGCAGCCTTGCAAGCCGCAGCCTGTTACGCGACTGCCGCCGCCGCCGGAATCATGGGCGGTTGGGCGTTCGTCCTCATCTGGGCGCGTCTCGCGCCGATGTCCATTCAAGGACAGTTCTGGTCGACCCTGAACAGCGTCGCCCGGGGCATGCTGAGCGCCGAGCACTCGCACGAGTTCGTAGCACTCTATCGACGACTCGGCATCGCGCTGTTCCGCTATCTCGGTCGCAACCTGGGTGGCCTGATCCTCGCTTCTCTGCCGCTGCTCGCGCTGGCCGGCGTGCTGAGCGCTTCGCTGTTCTACCCGTGGCCGGAACACACAAGCTGGAAGCTCATATTTCTTGCTACGGCGACCCTCGGCGCCACGGCGACGATGATCCGTCGGTGGCGCGCATGATCCTGCGGGATCAGGACTTCCGCCTCGTCACGCTGAGTCGGCGCCTCGGAGCGCTGAACAGAGTCCTGGCCGATCTCGAGACCGACTTCGTCGCGCAGCGGTTGGAGTCCGTGTCGATCGAGCGCCCCGTGTTCGTGACCGGCCTGGCGCGCTCGGGGACGACCATCCTGCTGACGCTGCTGTCGCAGACTGACGGCGTGGCGACGCATCGCTATCGCGATTTCCCGTTTCTCGAAATCCCGTTTCTGTGGAACTGGTTTCAGGATCGCTTCGCCAGTCAGAGCGCGAGCGGTCCGCAGGAGCGCATTCACGCCGATCGCATCAGGATCACCCCGGACAGTCCGGAAGCATTCGAAGAACCGCTGTGGCAGAGCCACTTCGATTGGCTGCACGATCCGCTCCGGGTTCACGTGCTCGATGAAACAGTCACGCGACCCGACTTCGAGGACGCCTTCTGCACGCACTTGCGCAAGATTCTGGCCTTGCGCGGCGGGCAGCGTTACTTGTCGAAGGCCAACTACAACGTCACGCGCATCAGGTATCTGGCAAAGCTGTTCCCGGACGCCCGCTTCATCGTTCCCATTCGCGAGCCGGTCGCGCACGTTCATTCACTTGTTCGGCAGCATCGCCGCTTCAGTCGCCTGGCTGAGGAGGATGCGCGCGTCCCGGAGTACTTGCGTGCCGCCGGTCACTACGAGTTCGGCGCGCAGCGCGTGCCGATCAACGTACGCGCGGAGGAGCTCGGCGGTATCGAGGCAGCGTGGAACGACGGCGATGACTATCGCGGCTATGCGCGCCAATGGGCTGCGATCTACAGACATGTCGACGAGCTGCGCGCATCGCGACCGGATCTCGCCGAGCGCATCACGATCATTCGCTACGAAGACCTGTGCAGCGAGCCGCGACGTGCCTTCGGCAAGCTGTTGGCCGCAACCCAACTCGCGGATCGCACTGGGCGCGCTTTCGCAGCGGCCAACGCGGTCGTGGCTCCGCCCGCGGAAAGAGCGAATGGTGTTACCGGTCCCGAGCGTCGCGCAGTGTGGGACGAGGTCGCCGCAGTCGCCGCTGTTTACGGATACGAGCCCCGCCTCTGACTTGCAGGCGCTGGGTTCCTGGCGCATGGTGCGAGCGACAACAACTTCAGAAAGAGTGGCTCGTGAAGCGTCGTACATTCGTCACCCTGGCC